>Ga0102924_1002317_pt1 | contig 20906 bp, 16 predicted proteins | sample PaiPotPPM11metaG_FD_80116 | JGI IMG/M metagenome (GOLD analysis project Ga0102924, IMG submission 80116) | Iron sulfur acid spring bacterial and archeal communities from Banff, Canada, to study Microbial Dark Matter (Phase II) - Paint Pots PPM... ...
ACACGGGGCGCGCCGGCGCCCCAAGCGCGACGGCGGCGGCGACGTAATAGACGATCTGGGCGGCAATGCGGGCGAAATTGATCGAATTGACCGCCGACAGGTTGAGCTCGCGCCGCAATGCGGGGTCGGCGAACAGGGCTTTGACGAGATCCTGGCAATCATCGAAGGTGCCTTCGATCGCCAGCGCGTTAGCGTTCGGGGCCTCCACCGTCGTCATCTGGCGGCGCTGCACCTCGGACACCCGGCCGTGCGGATAGAGGATGAAGATGTCGAGGGCGGCACGGTCGCGGCAGGCGGCGATCGCGGCCGAGCCGGTGTCGCCCGAGGTGGCGCCGATGATCGTGACCCGCTCGGCCCGCCGCGCCAGCACCGCATCGAACATCGGGCCGACCAGCTGCAGCGCCAGATCCTTGAAGGCCAGCGTCGGGCCGTGGAACAGCTCCAACAGCCACAGCCGTTCGTCGAGCTGAACGAGCGGCGCCACCGCGGCGTGGCGGAAGCCGGCATAGGCGGTCTCGGCCATCTGCCGCAATTCGCCGCCGGAAAAGGCGCCGCCGGCAAACAGCCCGACGACGCGGGCGCACAGCTCGGCATAGGGCAGGCCGGCGAAACCGCGCAATGCCGCGGCGTTCAGCACCGGCAGGTCCTCGGGCACGAACAGCCCGCCATCCTCGGCCAGCCCGGCCAGCAGGATGTCCTCGAAGGATCGGGTCGCCGGGCTCGGCCGGCCATCCCTGGTACTGAGGTATCGCACCGCCAAAACCTATAGACGCGGCCCCCTCGCCGCAACCCGACACCGCAATAGCATGCGGGCCCCGGATGTCCGCCCTTCGCGAGTCGATGAGGACGGGTTGCCGAAGCGATCGCCATCGACAGCTCGACCGTGGTCGCAATCGTCTTCGACGAGCCTGAGGCCGATGCCTGCCTCGCCGCGCTCGAAGGCGAAGACGAGGTGGTGATTTCGGCCGGCACTCTGGCTGAAATTCTGATCGTTTCGGCCAGGCGGAAAACCACGGCTGCCCGCTTCTCTACCTCGGCATGATTTCGCCAGGACGGACATCGAGCGCGTGCTTTAGCGCAGCCGCGTTCGCAATTCCACGATGCGCTATTTGTCGAGCCAGACGTCTTCCATGCGCCAGCCGTTGTAGATGCTGTTGACCATGATCGTCAGCCCTTTGACGTGGGGCTGGTAGCAGGTCGAATTGCGGGCGTGAAAGATGATCGGGCGGGCGCCGTCCTCCTGCAATTTCTTGTCGATCTGCCAGACCAGCTGCTTGCGCGCCTCCTGGTCGGTCATCATCGACTGGCGGTCGAATTCCTTGTCGAGCTCGGGGTTGCAGTAGCCGCTGTAGTTGCGGGCGGAGCCGCATTTGTAATTCTCGTAAAACTGCTGGTCCGGGTCGTCGACGCCGCTGCCGGTGTTGTTCATCGCGATCGTATAGTCCTTGCGCGTCACCTTGGCGTGCCAATTGGCGGTCTCGATCGTCTCGAGCGTCGCGTCGATCCCGATCTCCTTCAGTTGATCGATCAGGATCACGGCGGGATCGCGGAAGGTCGCGACGTTGCGGGTCGAGACCGTCACCGTCAGCTTCTTGTCGGGGCCGTAGCCGAGCTTGTTCATGATCTCCCGAGCCTCGGTCCGGTTCTTCTGCACGTCCGGATCGTAGCCGGGGATCGTGCGCAGCATCTCCTCCGGCATGCCCCACAGCCCCTCCGGCGGCGGCAGCATCGCCGCGCCGATCTTGGCCTGGCCCTCGGTCATGATGTCGACAAAGGCTTTGCGGTCGATCGCCAGCGCCAGCGCCTTGCGCAGATCGGCATTGTCGAAGGGCGGTTTGTCGCGGTTCAAGAGCAGGTTGGTGGTGCCGTTGTTGGTCGCCAGGACGCAGGTGGCATTGGGCAACTCTTTCTTGATGTCGCGCGCCAAGGGCGGCGTGATGCTGTACGGCCAGGTGACATCGAACTGGCCGGCGATGAAGCCGAGGATCGCGGTCGAGCGGTTCGGCACGATGCGGTATTCGATCGCGTCCAGATAGGGCCGGCCCGGCTTCCAGTAGTCCGGGTTTTTGGCGAGCTTAATGTGTTCGTTCGGCTTGAACTCGACGAATTTGAACGGTCCCGTACCGATCGGATGCAGCCGCATCTGGGCCGGCGTCACATGGCACGGATAGATCGGGGAATAGCCGGAGGCCAGCAATGTCAGCAGCGCCGGCTGCGGCCGCTTCAGGTGAAAGACCGCTTCGAAATCGCCGTCGGCGGTGACCTCCTTGACGTTGTCGTACCATTCCTTGCGCGGGCTGACCCGGAACTTGTCCTTAGCCTTTCCCTGCAACAGGTCGAAGGTGCATTTGACGTCGGCGGCGGTGAACGGCTTGCCGTCGTGCCACTTGACGCCGTGACGGAGCCTGAAGCTGAGTTCGGCGCCGTCCTCGCTCCACGTCCAGCTCTCGGCAAGATCGGGGACGATGCCCTGCATGCTGTTTTGCGGCTGGTCCTGCCGGTACAGCACGAGATTGTTCATCACCGCCATGATCGGTACGACCACCGAATAGGTTGCCTCCTCGTGGATCGACATGCTGGCCGGGCTGTCCCAATGCTGCACCACCAGCGTGCCGCCTGATTTCTGCGCGGCGGCCGGGGCCGCCGCCAACAGGGTCACCAAAGCTGCCGCCGCAAACGGTCGAAACACCTGCTTCACGATGCGCCCTCCCTGGTCTGCGGCTACTTGTCGAGCCACACGTCTTCCATGCGGTTGCCGTTGTAGATGCTGTTGACCATCGGCGTGTAGCCCTTGACATAAGAGTGCCAGCAGGTACCGGAGCGATTGTGGTAGACCACGGGGCGCGCCACGTCGTCCGCCAGACGGCGTTCGATCTCCCACACCAGCTTCTTTCGCTTCTCCTGGTCGGTCAGCGACGATTGCTCGTCGAACAGCTTGTCGATCTCCGGATTGCAGTAGCCGTCGTAATTGTTTTCCGAGCCGCAGGCGAAGTTCTCGTAGAAGGTCTGGTCGGGATCGTCGATGCCGTAGCCGGTCAGATTTGCGCCGATCGTGTAATCCTTGCGCGCGACCTTCGGGAACCAGGCCGGGCTGTCGACCGGTTCGAGTTCGGCGTCGATATAGACCTGCTTCAGCTGGTCGATCAGGATCACCGCCAGGTCGCGATAAGGCGGGATGTTGCGGGTCGAAACCTTGATCGCCAGCCGCTTGTCCGGGCCGTAACCGTTCTTTTCCATCAGCTTTCGCGCTTCGCCGCGGTTTTTCGCAATATCCGGATCGTAGCCCGGCAGGGTTTCCGCCATCTCCGGCGGCATGCCCCAGACCCCTTCCGGCGGCGGCAGCATCGTGCCGCCGATGTCACCCTTGCCCTGGGTCAAGGTGTCGATGAAGGCTTTGCGATCGATCGTCAACGCAACGGCACGCCGCAATTCGGGATTGTTGAACGGCGGCGCGGTGCGGTTGATCATCACGTTACGATTGACGTTGGATGGCACCAGCTTGCAGATCGCCTCGGGGTCCTGCTTCATGGTGTCGTTGATCAGCGGCACCTGGAAGAAATACGGCGAGGTCATGTCGAACTTGCCGGAGAGGAAGGCGAGCTGCCCGGTTGCCTGGTTCTTGATGATCGTCCACTCGATGCCGTCCAGATAGGGCCGGTCCCTCTTCCAATAATCCGGGTTGCGCGTCACCTTGATGTATTCGTTCGGCTTGAACTCGATGAATTTAAAGGGGCCGGTGCCGATCGGGTGTTGCCGCATGTCCCTTGCGGGCACGTGGCACGGGTAGATCGGGGTAAAGCCGGAGGCCAGCAGCGCGATGAAAGCCGGCTGCGGCCGCTTCAGCTGAAACGTCACCGCAAAATCGCCTTCCGGAATGACGGCATCGAGGTTGCGGTACCAGGGCTTGCGGGGGTTGAGCCGCAATTTCTCCGGCGCGGTGCCGAGCAGCAGCTCGAAGGTGCATTTCACGTCGGCGGCGGTGAACGGTTTCCCGTCATGCCATTTGACGCCCTGACGCAATTTGAAGCTCAGCCGGCTATGATCGGCATTCCAGCTCCATTCGGTGGCGAGGTCGGGCACGATCGTGTCGAGCCCGGTTTGCGGCTTGTGCTGGTCGTACATGACCAGGTTGTTGAACACGCCCATGGCCGGCCCCTCACCGGCGATCGTCGATTCCTCGTGGATCGACATGCTGGCGGGGCTGTCGAAGAAATAGACCTTCAGCACGCCGCCCGGCTTCTGCGCCGCCGCCGGACCCGCGAATATCGAGGCGATGATTGCCGCGGCCGAAAGGGCCGCTCGGCAGAACCTGTTCACTGTTCCCTCCCCGGATCTTTGTTTTCGCGGAGTTGCCTCCGTCTTGCGATCCGGAGACTATACCGCCGCGGCTTTCATTGCGCCATAAACCCCTCGGCGGCGACGCGCTAGCGGTCGAGCCAGGCGTCCTCGTAGCGCCAGCCGTTGTAGATGCCGTTGACCATGATGGTCAGCCCCTTCAGTTCGGGCTTCCGGCAGGTGGCGCCGCGCGGATAGAAGATGACCGGGCGGGCGACGTCGTCGACCAGCATCCGCTCGATCTGCCATACAAGCTGCTTGCGCTTCTCGGGATCGGCCTCCATCGACTGGCGGTCTACCAGCTTGTCGACCTCGGGATTGCAGTAGCCGGTGTAGTTACGATCGGAACCGCATACGTAGTTTTCATAGAATTGCTGGTCCGGATCGTCGACACCGGCCTCGGTGACATTGAGGCCGATGGTGAAATCCTTCTTCATCAGCTTCGGGTACCAGGTGCTGGTGTCGATGGGGTCGAGCTCGGCATCGACATAGACTTCGCGCAGCTGCCCGATCAACACCGCGGCCGGATCGCGATAGGGCGGGATGTTGCGGGTCGACAGTGTCACCGAGAGGCGCTTGTTCGGCCCGTAGCCGAGTTTTTCCAGGATCGCGCGCGCCTCCTTGCGATTCTTCGCCACATCCGGATCGTAGCCCGGTAATGTGCGCAACACCTCCGGCGGCATGCCCCAGACGCCTTCCGGCGGCGGCAGCATCGTCGCGCCGATGTCGCCCTGCCCTTGCGTGATGATGTCGATAAAGGCCTTGCGGTCGAGGCTCAGCGCCAAGGCGCGCCGCAGATCGGGATTGTCGAAGGGCGGCTTGTCGCGGTTGACGATCAAGGTACGGTTGACATTGGTCGCGGTCACCTCGCATTGCGCCCAAGGCGCCTGGTCGGTGATCCCTTTCAGCGTCGGGATCGTCACGCCGTAGGGCGAGGTCAGGTCGAACTTGCCGGCGACAAAGGCCAGGTTGCGCGTCGACATCTCCTTGATGATCGTATACTCGATGCCGTCGAGGTAGGGCCGTCCCGGCTTCCAGTAATCGGGGTTGCGGACGAGCTTGATCGACTCGTTCGGCTTGAACTCGACGAATTTGAACGGACCGGTGCCGACCGGATGCTGCCGCATCTGCGCCGGCGAGACGTGACACGGATAGACCGGCGACCAGCCCGAGGCGAGCAGCGCCAGCAACGCCGGCTGCGGCCGCTTCAGGTGAAACGTCACCTCATAATCGCCGTTAACCGTCACCTCGTCGAGGTTGCGGTACCAGGATCTGCGCGGGTTGAGGCGCAGTTTCTCGCTCACCTTGCCTTGCAACAGGTCCCAGGTGCATTTGACATCGGCGGCGGTGAACGGCTTGCCGTCGTGCCATTTGACGCCTTGCCGCAGCGGAAAGATCAATTCGGTGCCGTCCTCGCTCCACGACCAGCCGGTGGCGAGATCAGGCACGATCGAGTTCAAGCTGCTTTGCGCCACATCCTGCCGATACATGACGAGATTGTTGAAGACGCCCATCATCGGGCGCAGCGCCGCAACCGTCGCCTCCTCGTGGACCGACATGCTGGCCGGGCTGTCGAAATGCGAGACCTTGAGGATGCCGCCTTGCTTCTGGCCAAACGCCGATCCCGAGATGCAGAGACAAGCGAGCAGCGCGAGGGCTGCCGCGAGCACGCGCGGGTACCGCATCGTACGCCTCCATGGCGGGACACCGGCGGGGTTGCCCGCCCGGCCCCATCCTCTCCTGTTCCGGCCGTCGCTGCGGCGTTGACGCCGTCTGCTGGCCCGGCGGCCACGATAGCACAGCGCGCGTCGCGACGTTCGGCGAATCTGCCGCCCGCGACTGCGGATCTGCGCTATTTTGGTCTTCGCGATACAGCAGGAGGGCGGCGATGTTCGAAGGCTTCACCCGGACCGAGATCGACACGCCCTCCACGGAATTCGGCGACGCGCGGATCCATCTGCGCCACGGCGGCGACGGGCCGCCGCTGCTGCTGTTGCACGGCAACCCGCTGACGCATGCATCGTGGGGCAAGATCGCCGGCCGGCTCGCCGAGCATTTCCATGTCGTTGCGCCCGATCTGCGCGGCTACGGCGACAGCGTCGGGCCGGACGAGGCCGGCGAGAACAGCGCCAACTATTCGTTCCGGGCGATGGCGCAGGACCAGGTCAAGGTCATGGAGAGGCTCGGCTACCGCGAGTTCTTCGTTGCCGGGCACGACCGCGGTGCCCGAACCACCGCGCGCATGTGCCTCGACCACCCCGAACGGGTAGAGCGCGCCGCTCTGGTCGACATCCTGCCGAACCACCACATCTGGACGCACACCTCGCGGCAATGGGCCCTGCGCTCGTGGCACTGGGCGCTGATGGCGCAGCCCTACGATTTGCCCGAGCGGCTGCTCGCCGGCGTGTCGCCGCAATGGTTCATGGAGAAGAAACTGTCGAAGCCGGGGATCGGCCTCGGGATTTTCGACCCCGAGGCTTTTGCCGAATACGTCCGCTGCTTCAACTGGAAGACGATCAAGGGCTCCTGCGCCGATTACCGCGCCTGCGCCACTTGCGACTTCGCGATGGACACCGCCGATTTCGAGGCCGGCAACAAGATCACCGTGCCGCTCCTGGTGATCTGGGGCGCGCGGAGCCACACCGAAGGCGTGCACGGCGACGTGCTGGCGGTGTGGCAGCGCAATTACGCCACCGACGCCTGGGGCGGCGCCCTTCCCTGCGGCCATTACGTGCCGGAAGAAGCGCCCGACGAGACGTACGACCACTTCATGCGGCACTTCAAGGAACGGGCATGAGGGACGGTGATCTGGTTGTCTGGACGAACCTGCCACACATGGCTATATAGATAGCTATCTCCTTTAGGAGCCCAGATGACCTCTTACACCGTGGCCGACGCCAAAAACACGCTGCCCAAGCTGATCGATCGGGCGCTGGAGGGGGAGGAGGTCGTGATTACCCGTCGCGGCAAGCCCGTCGTCGAGCTCCGGCCCATTCGGCTACCGCAGTCGCAGCCGAATGGAACGCATGAGTGGCTCTTTCAGCGGACGCGATCACGGCCGGGCACCGGGTTGACCTCCGTCGAGCTGCTCGATCTGCTTTATGAGCCCGATGCGAATTGAGCGTCTATTTGGATGCTAGCGTGTTGCTGCCGGTTCTGGTGCAGGAGCCCGCGACCGCCGCCGTCGAGGCCTATTTGACGCGTAGTGGGCCGGAGCTTCTGATCAGCGACTTCGCGGCAGCCGAGGTCGCATCGGCCTTGTCCCGTCTGGTGCGGATGCGTCTCCTCGATGCGGAGGATGCAACCGCGCGGCTCGGAGACTTTGAAATCTGGCGGGCCGCGACGACCTCCACGATTGACATCCAACCCGCCGACGCGCGGCTTGCTTACGCGTTTGTTCGGCGTTTCGATCTGCGGCTGCGCGCGCCCGATGCGCTGCACATTGCCATCGCGCGGCGGCTCGATATTGCCTTGGTCACCCTGGATCGCCGCCTCGCCGATGCCGCCGCTGAGCTTGGCGTGCCGGCTGAATGCCCGATCTCCAGTTAGAACGGTCAGCCTCCTTACGGCCCGCGGCAGATGACGTTGAGGAGGGCCTGGCGCTTGTCGACATTGACGGCGTAGAGGGCGCGTTCGAGGGCGGCGGGGAGATCGGCCGGATCCTCGACCCGCTCGCCGTAGCCGCCGGCGGCGGCGCAGACCTGTTCGAAGGCCGGCAAATCGTCGAGCTCGATAAAGGGCGGCTTGTTGCTGCGCGATGCCTCGCCCTGCGGGTACATGCCGAGCGTCGCCCGCCGCACCGCACCCCACATCGCATTGTTGGTGACGACGAACAGGACCGGCAGCTCGTGCAGCGCCGCGACGTGGTGCACCGCCACCGGGTTCGAGAAGATGTAGGAGCCGTCGCCGAGGGTGGCGACAACCTGCCGCTCGGGTTTGGCGAGCTTGATCCCAAGCGCGGCGCCGGCGCCCCAGCCGAGCCCGGCCGCCGGGCTCGACCCGAAATAGCTCCCGGGTTCGGTCGAGCCGCAATGCTCGTTCAACAGCGTGTATTCGTTGACGAGAATCGAGCCCGGGTCGCGCTGCTCGGCGAGACAGGCGCTGACCCAGGCCGGATGGATCGGCCGCATCGCCTTCGCCTCGTCGCGCAGTTTGCGCCGGGCGGCGTGCTGTGCGTCGCGGCGCTCGCCGACCCGGCGCCGGCGGGCCTCGACCTCGCTCTTCGACATACCGGATGCCAGCGCCGCGCCGAGCGCCGGCAGCGCCAGACGCGGTGCGGCGGTGATCGCAACATCGCAGGTGAAGCCGCGGATCGGATAGCGGCTGAACAGCGGGTCGGCGCCGATATGGATCACCCTGCAATCCGGCGACGGTGCCTTGCGGCTCGGCAGCCAGGGTACGTCGCACTCGACGACAAGGATCGCGTCGGCGCCGCCGAGCAGAGGCGTCGGGTCGTAGCCGAGATGGCACGGGTGGTCGGCCGGCAGGCACAGATAGCGCTGGCGGTGCTCGACGACCGGGATCGCGAAGAGCTCGGCGAAGGCGGCGAGCGCGGCGACCGCGCCGGGATCGCGGCCGGCATCGGCGGTGACGATGACAGGATTCTGCGCCTCGGCGAGGAGCCGCGCCGCCTCTTCGATGGCGCCGCTGTCGGGCGCCGGCGGCGAGGCGGCGACCCGCCGGGTCGGCGACTCGAAGGCGAAATCCGGCAGGGGTTCCGCCAACACCTCACGCGGCAATGACAGATAGACGGGGCCTTCGGGCGGACTGGTGGCGATCGTCAGGGCGCGGTCGATCACGGTTTCGAGCTGGACGCCGTTGCGCAGTTCGTAATCCCATTTGACCGCCTCGCGCAGCATGCCGGCCTGGTCGAACAGCTCCTGCGCCCAGTGGATGTAGGTGTCGCGGGCGCCCGGCAGCCCCTCCTCGGTCAAGGGCGAGCGGCCGGCGGTGAACAGGATCGGCACATTGGCGCGGGCGGCGTTGAGCACGCCGCACAGCGCGTTGGCGGTGCCGACGCTGACGTGCACCATCACCGCCGGCACCTTGCCGGATGCCGCGGCGTAGCCATGCGCCATCGAGAAGGCGACGTTCTCATGGGTGCCGAGGATCGGCTTGGGTGCGGCGAGGCCGGTATGCGCCGCCTTGGCATAGGCCTCGACGATCGGCGCGAAATCGGTGCCGGCGTTGGCGAACAGATATTCGACGCCGCGCTCGGCGAGCAGCGCCAGGTAGGCCTCGGCAACGCTGCCGACATCGAGCATCTTGCGACCCATTCCCGTCTCCTGCGAGGCACCGCACAGATCCGCATCCTCGACGGGCGGCCAGCCGATCGCAACGCCCTTTCGAGAGGCCGCTACCCCCGCGTTTGCGCACGGACGGGCTGCGATGATGGCGGTTCGCCTGCTGGCAGCGATCGGGCACACTGCCGCCCTGTGCACAAAAAGGCGGCAGCCCTGATGACCTCTCGCGACGGCCCGCGCTCCATCCGCCCGATCCTGATCGGCGCCGCCGTCATGCTGAGCCTCGGCATGGGCCTGCGCCAGAGCCTCGGCCTGTTCCTGACGCCGGTGACCCGCGACCTGGCCGTGTCCGCCGCCGATTTCACACTGGCGGTCGCGGTGCAGAACATCGTTTGGGGCCTGTCGCAGGCGCCGGTCGGAGCGATTGCCGACCGTTTCGGCCTGCGGCTGACGATGATGGCGGGCGCCGGAATTTATGTCGTCGGGCTGGCGGTGATGGCGAGCGCCGGCGGCGCCGCGGCGCTGCTGGTGTCCGGCGCCTTCATCGGCGTTGCACTGTCCTGCACCGCCTCGTCGCTGGCGCTGACCGCCTGCGCCCGCGCGGTGTCGGTCGAGCGGCGCAGCAAGATGCTCGGGGTGGTGTCGGCGGCGGGGTCGCTCGGCACCTTGATGGTGCCGCTGACGACGCAGAGCCTCTTGGCGCATCAGCCGTGGCAGATCGGCGCCCTGTTCTTTATGGCGCTGGCGATCGCGATGCTGCCGGCGGCGTTCTGCGCCGGCGGCGCCGATTTGATGCCGGGCGTCTCCGGCGCCAAGGCGACGATGCGCGAGGTGATCGGCCAGGCAGTGCGGCACCGCCAGTTCCTCGTCATGTCGGGCGCCTATTTCGTGTGCGGGCTCAACCTCGTTTTCCTGACGACGCATCTGCCGACCTATCTGGCGATCTGCGGCCAGGACCCGATGCTGAGCGCCGAGGCGCTGGCGATGATCGGCGGCATGAACTGCGTCGGCTCGCTCGCCGCCGGCTGGCTCGGCAGCCGCTACCCGAAGCACATCCTGTTGGGGCTGCTCTACATCCTGCGCGCGTTCGTGTTCACCGCGTATTTCATGATGCCGCCGACCCCGGCCAGCACGCTCGTCTTCGCCGCCGCGATGGGCATGTTGTGGCTCAGCGTCGCGCCGCTGGTCAGCGGCCTCGTCGCCGAGATGTTCGGCACCCGCTACATGGCGACGCTGCTCGGCCTGTCGTTCGTGATGCATCAGGTCGGCTCGTCGCTCGGCGCCTTCGGCGGCGGCCTGATCTTCGACGAGACCGGCTCCTACGGCCCGGCCTGGAAGATCGGGGTGGCGATCGGCTTTGCCGCCGGGGTGGTGCAGATTTTCGCCGGCGGCCCGACGCTGCGCCGCGGCCGGATCGGCGCGACGCAGCTGGCGGCGACGTGACCCGCGACGCGCATCACCAAGAATTCCTTTTTGACCGGGTTTGGGCCGGTCGTCCACGTCTTGAAGGCTCGGATGCATCATCGGCGCCGCGATGCCGGCCTCGCAGACGGTCGTGTCCCGCTCGCCATTGCCGCCCGGGGCGGCGATCGCGTCGGCGCATCGGCCGCCGATGAAGATGATTCTCGCCGCGACGGCTAATCGGCGAACGGGTCGCGCACCAGCACGGTGTCGTCGCGTTCCGGGCTGGTCGACAGCATCGCCACCGGGGCGCCGATCAGTTCCTCGATGCGGCGGACGTATTTGATCGCGGTCGCCGGCAACTGGGCCCAGGAACGGGCGCCGCGGGTGCTTTCGCGCCAGCCCTCGGCGCTCTCGTAGACCGGCTCGATCGCGTGCTGTGCCGCGGTGCCGGCCGGCAGGTAGTCGAGCGTCTCCTTGCCGCGCCGGTAGGCGGTGCAGATCTTGATCTCGTCGAAGCCGTCGAGGATGTCGAGTTTTGTCAGCGCGATGCCGTCGATGCCGCCGGTCTTGACCGCCTGCCGCACCGCGACCGCATCGAACCAGCCGCAGCGCCGCCGCCTCCCGGTGTTGACGCCGTATTCGCGGCCGCGGTCGCCAAGCGTCTGGCCGATCTCGTCGGTGAGTTCGGTCGGGAACGGCCCGGAGCCGACGCGGGTGGTGTAGGCCTTGGTGATGCCGAGGATAAAACCGATCGCGGTCGGCGCGATGCCCGACCCGGCCGCCGCCTGCCCGGCCACCGTGTTCGACGAGGTGACATAGGGATAGGTGCCGTGATCGACATCGAGCATCGCGCCCTGCGCCCCTTCGAACAGGATGCGCTTGCCGGCGCGGCGGGCCTCGTCGAGCAGCCGCCACACCGGCGCCGCATAGGGGAGCACCTTTGGCGCGACCTCGCGCAGATCGGCGAGCAACGCGGCGCGGTCCACCTCCGGCTTGCCGAGCCCGCGCAACAATGCGTTGTGGTGGATCAGCAGGTCTTCGATCCGGTCTTCCAGCGCCTTCGGGTCGGACAGGTCGCACAGGCGGATCGCGCGGCGACCGACCTTGTCCTCATAGGCCGGACCGATGCCGCGCCCGGTCGTGCCGATCTTCTTCTCGCCGCGGCTCTCCTCGCGCGCCCGGTCGAGGGTGCCGTGCGACGGCAGGATCAGCGCCGCGCTGTCGGCGACGCGCAGATTGTCGGGCGAGATGGCGAGGCCCTTCTCTCGCATCCGATCGATCTCGGCGAGCAGTGCCCACGGGTCGACGACGACGCCGTTGCCGATGACCGACAATTTGCCGGGCCGCGCCACGCCCGAGGGCAACAGCGCCAGCTTGTATTCGATATTGCCGATGACGAGGGTGTGGCCGGCATTGTGGCCGCCCTGGAAGCGCACGACCACGTCGGCGCGCTCCGACAGCCAGTCGACGATCTTGCCCTTGCCCTCGTCGCCCCACTGGGCGCCGATCACGGCGACATTACCCATGTTCTTCCTCCGTCGCCGGGGCTAACGCTTCGCTGGGGTTGAGGATACCGGCTCCGCCGTGCCGCGGGCCAATAGATGGCTGCAACCGAGGCGGCGGGCCTCGGCGGCCCAATCGGCGACGGGGCCGAGCCCCGCCACCGTGACCCAGCCCTCGGTGCGCAGTGCGGCGGCGCGGGCACGGTCCTCGCCGGGCGGCACCAGGATCCGCGGCAGCGATGCCACCTCCGGCAGGGTGCGCAGGATCGTGTCGGTATAGAGGGTGAAGCCGGTCGCCGGCTCCGGCGCCGCCGCCGACCCGGCCTGATAGCGCCCGCCGCGGCCGAGTTCGCCCAGGGGGCCGTGCTCGGGATCGACCCGGGCGAAAAACGTAAAGCTGATGCCGGTGTGATACTCGAAGCCGCGGTTCTCGACCGGATCGACGGTGACCTTCAGACCCGGCATTGCCGCGGCGATGCCGTCGAGCACCTCGCCGAGCCGGGTGCGCGCCTCGCACGCCGCCTCGGGCAGGTTGAGCGCGTCGAGCGCGGCGCGCGCCGATTTTGCCGGGCCGGCGGCGGCGACGAGGCTGGTCAGCACCGCGCCCGCCTCGCCCGCCAAAGCCGCGACCGCGGCGACGTCCTTGTGGTCGAGCGCGGCCCGAAGCGCCGCCGCGCGCTCGCCCTCGATGCCGTAGGCGGCGACCACCGCCGGCACCAGCGTCGGCAAGGTGATGTCGACCGACAGGAACGGCACCCCGACCGCGGCCAGCGCCTCGCCAGCCACGGCGATCGCTTCGACATCGGCGGCCGGGCCCTCGGCACCGATCAATTCGGCGCCGACCTGCCCGATCTGCCGCTCGGGGCGCATCTCCGGGCCTTTGACCCGCAACACCTGGCCGGCATAGCTGAGCCGCAGCGGCCGCGGCGCATGCGCCAGCCTTGTCCCGGCGATGCGGGCGACCTGCGGCGTCATATCGGCGCGGACGCCGATCATGCGGTGCGAGATCGGGTCCATCAGCCGGAAGGTCTCGGCCGCCATCGCCGCGCCGGCGCAGGCGAACAGCGTCTCCTCGAATTCGACGAGCGGCGGCTTGACCCGCTGATAGCCATGCGCGCGCAACACCCCGGTCAGGCGCGCAATGACCTCGGCCTCGACCTCGGCCTCGGGCGGCAACAGGTCGTAGAGCCCGGCCGGCAGCAGGGCGGTCTGCGGGACGTCGTTCATCGGAGTTTTGCGGCGGCAATCATCGGCCTATTCTGCACCACCGCTGCCGAAAGCGCGACGCTCGCGGCAGCATGACCGGGAGGGAATGACGATGCAGCGACGCGACGTTCTGAAATCCGCGCTCGCCGGCGCGGCGGCGCTGGCGGCGCCGGGAATCGTCCGGGCCGAGAAGGCGACGACGATCACCTTCGTACCGCATGCCGACCTCGCCTCGCTCGACCCGGTCTGGACCACCGCCGACATCACCCGCAACTTCTCGCTCGTGGTTTACGACACGCTTTATGCGTTCGACGCCGCGTTCAACGTGCAGCCGCAGATGGTCGCCGGCGACACGGTCTCCTCCGACGGCAAGACCTGGGAACTGACGCTGCGCGACGGCCTCAAATTCCATGACGGCTCGCCGGTGCTGGCCAAGGATTGCGTCGCCACGATCCAGCGCTTCGGCAAGCGCGACCCGATGGGGACGGCGCTGATGGCGCGCACCGACGAGATCAGCGCGCCCTCCGACAAGGTCATCCGCATCCGCCTGAAGACGCCCTTCCCGCTGCTGACCTACGCGCTGGGCCAGGTTTACTGCGCGATCATGCCGGAGCGGCTGGCCAAGACCGACGCTTTCACCCAGGTCACCGAAGTGGTCGGCAGCGGCCCGTTCAAGTTCCTCGCCGGCGAACGGGTGCCCGGCCAGCGCGTCGTCTACGAGAAATTCGCCGATTACGTGCCGCGCAAAGACGGCACGCCGAGCTTCAACGCCGGACCGAAAATCGCCTATTTCGACCGGGTCGTGTGGAATTTCGTGCCCGACGCCGGCACCGCAGCTGCGGCGTTGCAGCAGGGCGAGGTCGATTGGTGGGAGAACCCGCCGATCGACCTGGTGCCGCAACTGAAGAGCGACAGCAAACTCGTCGTCGAGGTCAAGGACAAGACCGGCGAGATCGGCTGCCTGCGCTTCAACCACCTGTTCCCGCCCTTCGACAAGCCGGCGGTGCGCCGCGCGGTGCTGTCGGCGATCGACCAGAAGGAGGTCATCACCGCCTTTGCCGGCGCGGTTCCGAGCATCATGAAGACCGATGTCGGCCTGTTCGTGCCGGGAACGCCGCTCGCCAACGATGCCGGCGTCGAGATCACGCGCGGCCCGAAGGACTACGACAAGGTCAAGAAAGACCTCGCCGCCGCCGGCTACAACGGCGAGAAGGTGGTGGTGCTCGCCGCGACGTCGATCCCGTCGATCTGGGCCGAGGCTTCGGTCGCCAGCGACGTGCTGAAGCGGATCGGGATGAATGTCGACTTGGTGGCGCTCGAATGGGGCGCGGTCGTGTCGCGCCGCGCCAGCAAGGAGCCGATCGACCACGGCGGCTGGAACATTTTTTATACCTATCTCGGCGGCTTCGGGAACATCTCGCCGGGCCCGAACATCGCGATCCGCGGCACCGGCGAGAAGGCGTGGTTCGGCTGGCCGACCGACCCCGACATGGAGAAACTGCGCGACGCCTGGTTCGAGGCGCCCGACCTCGCGGCACAACAGAAGATCACGCGCCAGATGCAGGAACACTTCTGGCAGAACCCGACTTATGTGCCGCTCGGCATGTACGACCAGCCGACTGCGTATCAAAGCTACCTGAAGGACGTGCACGACGGCTGGCCGCAGTTTTACGGTGTGCGGCGGGCTTAGGCGGCGGGTTTACGCCGACTTCAAAATCGCCGCGGCGGCATCGGCGAAGACCTGGGCGCCGAGGACGATGTCGTCGTCGCTGGTATCTTCGGACCAGTGGTGGCTGATGCCCTTGAGGCTCGGCACGAACATCATGCCGGCGCGCAGCCGGTGCGAGACGACCTGCGCGTCGTGCCCGGCGCCGCTCGGCATCCGCAGGTGCCGCCCGGGAACGTGCCGCTCGGCGGCCGCCTCGATCAGCTCCTGAAAGCGCGGGTCCATCGCCCGCGGCTCGGTTACCGACATCGGCGCGGTCTCGATTCGGCACGGGCCGGCGCGGTCGGCCTCGGCGACAAGCTCGTTGAGAGCGGCGCCGAAGCGGTCGAGCAGCGCCTCATCGAGATCGCGGAATTGGACCTGCATCTCGGCGCGGCCGGGGACGATGCTCGGCGCGTTCGGATCGATCAGGATGCGGCCGATCGTCCACACCGTGCGCGGGCCGGCGCGCTCGGCGAAGCGGTCGTAAACCCGGCCGGCAAGCTTGACCAGCGCCATGACGGCATCCTTGCGCCGCACCATCTGCGTCGTGCCGGCATGGTTTTGCTGGCCGGTGACGGTCACCCAATGGTTGCGGATGCCGACGATGCCCTCGACGACACCGATCTTAAGGCCGCGCGAGTCGAGGGTGTCGCCCTGCTCGATATGGGCTTCGAGATACCCGACGAAGCGGCCGGGATCGACGCGCTCGCGCGGCCGGCCGGCAAAGCCGGCTTCCTCCAGCGCGGCGGCAAGGGGCACGCCGTCGCGGTTCTTGGCGGCAGCCAGCTCCGCCGCGGTGATCCGGTCGGTGAAGGAGCGGCTGCCGAGCATATTGCCGAAATGTCCCTCCTCATCGGCCCAGGCGACGGCCTCGATGCCGAGCCCGGCGCAATCGGGATCGGCGGCGAAGGCGCGCGCCAGTTCCAGCGCATAGACGACGCCGAGCGCACCGTCGAGCCAGCCGCCGCGCGGCTGCGTCTCGCTATGCGAGCCGACCAGCAGCCGTCGCGACACGCTCGGGTTGCGGCCGAAGACGTTGCCGATGCCGTCGATCAGCGGCTCGAGCCCGGCCTCGGCGAACTTGCCGGCGACCCACTGGCGCGAGGCGACATCGTCCGGCGAATAGGTCGGCCGGTGCACGCCGGTCTCGTAGCGTCCGAATTCGGCAAGCCGCCGCAAATCGGCGACGAGGCGCGGACCATCGATCTTCGGCATCGAACCACCTGTTGCTCGGGGGCGGCGAAACGGCGGCGCATCCTAGCGCGCCAAAAAGTGATCGGCGATGCCGGGGAGCTTTGCCCTCAGCCCGGCCTATCCAATGGTAGGCATTTGTCGTTTGAGGCTGACATGAAGAAATCAATGCTCACCGGCGCGGCGCTTCTGCTCGGCACAGCAATTGTTGCGCCGACCGTGATCTCCGCGGCTGCGGACCAGCCGCAGCAGGCGCAATCCGGCATGGACGCGATGGACGGCCAAATGGGCGAGCACGGCATGATGGGGCATGGCGGCATGACGGGCCCGCAAATGGGCATGCATGGGCAAGGCTTCATGGCTCGGATGATGCACCGGATGATGGGAATGCCGCCGCGGCAGCGCTGCGAGGAGCGGCTCGCCCGGCGGGCCGGGGTGGTCGCCTATGTCGTCACCAAGCTCAACCTGACGAACGAGCAGAAGCCGCTGTGGGAAAAATTGCGGCCGATCCTGCTCGCCAACGCCGACCGCGAGCGCGACCTCTGCGCCACCGCCAAGCCGCGCGGCGAGGAGACCGTGCTCGACCGGGTCAACCGCCGCGAGCAGGTCCTGTCGGCGCAATTGCAGGGCGTGCAGCAGGCCAAACCGGGGATCGAGCAGCTCTATAATTCGCTGACCCCGGAGCAAAAGGCGATCGCCGACCACCCGTTCCGGCATTGACGGGATTCGGTCAGGCGGCGGCTTTCCGGAGGCGCGCGGCGCGGTAGCGCATGCCGCGCCAGGCGAGGGCGCTGAGCGCCAGCGCCAGCCGGCCGTTCGGCGTCAGCCCGACCGCCTTCAGCAGCATTGCGACGCCGCGTTCGACATGGTGCGGGCGGTACACCGCATAGGCGCGGCGAGCGTAGGCGCGGCTGTAGTAGCGCCGGTCGTAGGGCCGGCCGGCCTCATTGGCGGCGTAATAGGCATAGGCCAGTTCGTCGTCCTCGGATTCGGCAACGCGGCCGAGCGCGACCCGCAGCCGCCCGAACCAGCCGATGCGCTCTCGTGCCAGATACCGGTCGAGGTTCTTGTAGAACAGCCGGTAGTGCCGCAACTCGTCGGCGGCGATGTGGCGGCAGATCTCCTGCAACACCGGCTCGGCCGCTGCCTCGCGCAAGGCGGTGTAGTAGGAGCTGGTGCCGATCTCGACGATGCAGCGCGCAACCATCTCGCCGGCGCGGGAGCCGCGGCGTGACCGGGCGGCGTCGAAATCGATCTTGAACCCCTCCTGGAAGCGGGCGAAGGCCGAATCGAAATCAAATGTCGGGTCGGCCAGCGCGGCCCAGCGCGCCAGCGCGCGGCCGTGCTGGATCTCCTCCTCGCCCCAGCGGCGCGCGGTCACCTGGAAGTCGGGGTCGTCGGCGAAGATGCGGCAGAGGTGATGCGCATAGGCGCCGCCGTTGAACTCGACCAGCGCGGCCGCCTTGACGATCCGCACCAGGTCCGGATCGAGCCGCGAGCGGTCGAACCGGTCCCACGGGATGTCGTCGAGCGTCCACCCACCCATGCCGCCTCGCGCCAGCAATCCAGAACCCGACGCCTTATACACCAGAGCGGCGCGAAACGTCGCGCCGGCGTGGTAGCTTGAGGGAAACCGAATTGGTCTGCCTCTTGCTTGGGCACGCGTAGGATCGTCTGCGTCACTCTGGGGAAAGCGAGACATGGCAGTACCGGCATCCGAACCATTACCGATAGCGGCGCGCGCCGGCTCGGCGCGCTGGGTCCAGCTCGGGCTCGGGCTGGTCGCGATGATGGCGATCTCCAGCCCGCAATACGTCTGGACGCTGTTCACCAAGTCGTTTCAAGAGAATCTCGGCACGACGCTGCCGGCGGTTCAGGTCACCTTCTCGCTGCTGATCGTGTTGCAGACCTGGTTGTCACCGCTGCAGGGCTATCTCGTCGACAAATTCGGGCCGCGGCTGCTGATCGCGATCGGCTGTCTTCTGTCCGGCGCCGGCTGGGTGTTGTCGGCCTGGGCAACCAGCCTGACCGGCCTCTATCTGACCTATGGCCTGTTCTGCGGCGTCGGCACCGGTATCGTCTATGTTGGGATCGTCGGGCTGATGGTCCGCTGGTTTCCCGACCGGCGCGGTTTCGCTACCGGTGTCGTCGCCGCCGGCTATGGGTTCGGCGCGATCGCGACGACCTTCCCGATCGATTCGATGCTGAAGAGCGCCGGCTATCAGCATACGCTGGTCGTGTTCGGCATCATTCTCGGCCTGATCGGCGCCGCCGCGGCGCTGGCGATGCGCATGCCGACCGCGAGCGACACCCTGCCCCCGGCACCGATGACGGCGCGATCGAACGATGTCGCGCCGCGCTCGATGCTGCGGACGCCGGTGTTCTGGCTGCTGTTCGGCATGATGACGATGATGTCGACCGGCGGGCTGATGATCATTTCGCAGTTCGCCTCGTACTCGCGCGATTTCGGCGTCGCCGGCGTGATGGTGTTCGGGCTCGCAGCGCTGCCGCTGGCGCTGACCGTCGACCGCATCACCAACGGACTGACCCGGCCGTTCTTCGGCTGGCTGTCGGACCATATCGGCCGCGAGAACACGATGGCGGTGGCGTTTTTAATGGAGGCGGCGGCGGTCGCGATTATGGTCGCCTGCCGCAGCGACGCGCTCGTTTTCGTCGTGCTATCGGCGGTAGTGTTCTTTGGCTGGGGCGAGATCTTTTCGCTGTTCCCCTCGACCCTGACCGACACCTTCGGGACGAAGCACGCGACCACCAATTACGGTTTCCTGTACATGGCCCAGGGCATCGGCTCGGTATTGGGCGGACCGCTGGCGGCGTTGCTGCACGACGCCACCGGCAGCTGGCTGCCGGTGTTCGTGATCATCATCGCGATGGATGTGCTGACCGGCCTCCTGGCGCTGGTCGCGCTGAAACCGCTGCGGCGGGCCTATCTCAGCGGCTGATTTCGGCCAGCACCTGGAGCTTGGCGCGGGCGATCGCCTGCTGACGTTCGAGGCCGCGCAACTCGGCGAGCAGGCGCTCGCGGTCGGGGCCGGTGGCGTGGCCGACCTGGTCGCGCAGGGTCGGCAGGTTGCCCTCGATCGTCTGCACCTCGGCTTCGAGCCCGGCGCGGTCGAGCGATTCGGGCGGCATCGCCTCGTCGGCCAATACCGTGCAGCCTTCCGGCAGCACCTGGGCAATGCCGTTGGCAACGAAGATGCGTTGAATGATCGTGGTGCGGCTCTGGTAGATGTCGATCGTGCCCGGGCGGATCGTCGAGATCAGCGGCGCATGGCCCGGCAAGACGCCGAAATTGCCCTCGGTGCCGGGCACCACGACCATGTCGACCGGCTGCGACACCAGCAGCTTTTCCGGCGTCACCAGTTCGAACAGAACCTGATCAGCCATCAAGCCGCTTCCGCTGCCATTTTGCGCGCCTTTTCCACCGCCTCGTCGATCGTGCCGACCATGTAGAAGGCGCTTTCCGGCATGTCGTCGTGCTCGCCGGCGACGATGCCCCTGAAGCCCTTGATCGTCTCTTCGAGGTTGACGAACACGCCCGGCGTGCCGGTGAAGACCTCGGCAACGTGGAAGGGCTGCGACAGGAAGCGCTGGATCTTGCGGGCGCGGGCGACGGTCAGCTTGTCCTCTTCCGACAGCTCGTCCATGCCGAGGATCGCGATGATGTCCTGCAACGATTTGTAGGTCTGCAACACGCGCTGCACGTCGCGGGCGACGGTGTAGTGCTCGTCGCCGACGACGCGCGGGTCGAGCATGCGCGAGGTCGAATCGAGCGGATCGACCGCCGGATAGATGCCGAGCTCGGCAATCTGCCGCGACAGCACCGTGGTCGCGTCGAGATGCGCGAAGGATGTCGCCGGCGCCGGGTCGGTCAGATCGTCGGCCGGCACGTAGATCGCCTGCACCGAGGTGATCGACCCCTTCTTGGTCGTCGTGATGCGCTCCTGCAGCGCGCCCATGTCGGTCGCCAGGGTCGGCTGATAGCCGACCGCCGACGGGATGCGGCCCAAGAGCGCCGACACTTCCGAACCGGCCTGGGTGAAGCGGAAGATGTTGTCGACGAAAAACAGCACGTCCTGGCCTTCCTCGTCGCGGAAGTATTCGGCGAGGGTCAGGCCGGAGAGGCCGACACGGGCACGCGCCCCCGGCGGCTCGTTCATCTGGCCGTAGACCAGCGCCGCTTTCGAGCCGGGGCCGTCGGGCACGATGACGCCCGATTCCATCATCTCGTGATAGAGGTCGTTGCCCTCGCGGGTGCGCTCGCCGACGCCGGCGAACACCGAATAGCCGCCATGCGCC
>Ga0102924_1002319_pt1 | contig 20903 bp, 16 predicted proteins | sample PaiPotPPM11metaG_FD_80116 | JGI IMG/M metagenome (GOLD analysis project Ga0102924, IMG submission 80116) | Iron sulfur acid spring bacterial and archeal communities from Banff, Canada, to study Microbial Dark Matter (Phase II) - Paint Pots PPM... ...
GACCCCCACCTCCTTGCGTCGACCCCCACCTCCTTGCGTCGACCCCCACCTCCTTGCGTCCGCCGAGGGTTGTCCGGTGCCGTGATCGCGGGTCATCCGAGGGAAACCGTCGCAGGGCCCGGCGGCTTGCCAGGTTTGTCGGCATTTGTCGGCAGGATCTACCGGGCGGTAACACGATTGCGTGACGCAGGTGGCGATATCCGCCCCGTATGACCCGCGGTCTTTTCTAGGGGTCTCGTCCCGGCCCGTCTAGGGGTCTCGCCCCGGCCCGCCGGGTGTGGCGGGCGGAGCCTCCGCCCGTTCGTGGCCGGGGTGCGGGTGGTTGCCATACCGGCCGGGATTCCAGGGACTGCCCGCCGTGTTCGCCCTCGCGGCCGGGATGAAATATCCGCGGCCGCTTTGGATTGCCTATCGGCCCGCCGGCGGGCCGCGTCAGAGTAACCCTTAACTCCGATCGGAATAGCCAGAATTACCCGGGCGGGTAGCTGATCGTCGGACAAGTGCCCTGTAACCTGGCAACTATGGATGCATGGCGTGCGGCTGCGGTCCCGGATCTGCCGGGCAGCGGGGTGGAAGTAAGGCTGCGGGATACGGCGACAGGGGAGCTCACCGTCGCGGCCAGCGGAGACCGGGCGACCCTGTACGCCTGCGGCATCACGCCCTACGACGCCACGCACATGGGCCACGCGGCCACGTTCACCGCCTGGGACCTGCTCATTCGGTCCTGGCTCGACGCCGGGCACGAGGTCGTCTACGCGCAGAACGTGACCGACGTGGACGACCCACTGCTCGAACGGGCCGAGCGCGACGGCGAGGACTGGCGGGAACTGGCGCTGCGCGAGATCGAGCGGTTCCGCGGCGACATGGAAGCGCTGCGGAACCTGCCGCCGTCGTACTTCATCGGTGCCGTGGAGGCGATCCCGGTCATCGACACGTTCGCCGAGCGGCTCGCCGCCCGCGGCGCGCTGTACGACCTCGACGGCGACACGTACTTCGCGCGGGCGGCCGACCGGAAGTTCGGCGCGCTCTCCGGGCCCGGCACCGCGTCCGGGTATTCCGTCGCGCAGATGACGGAACTGTCCGCCGAGCGGGGCGGCGACCCGGGCCGGCCGGGCAAGAAGGACCCGCTCGACCCGCTCGTCTGGCGGGCCGAGCGGCCGGGCGAGCCCGCGTGGGACTCGCGGTTCGGCCCGGGGCGGCCCGGCTGGCACGTGGAGTGCGCGGCCATCGCGACCGAGTACCTCGGTCCGGAATTCGACGTGCAAGCCGGCGGCACCGACCTGGTCTTCCCGCACCACGAGATGAGCGCCTCGCACGCCAGGGTCGCCTGCGGCGCCGAAGGCGATCGCGCCTTCGCCCGCGTCTACGCCCACTCCGGCATGGTCGCCTACCTGGGCGCGAAGATGTCCAAGTCGCTTGGCAACCTGGTCTTCGTCTCCGGGCTGCGCGCGGCGGGAGTGGACCCGATGGCGATTCGCCTCGCGCTGCTCGCACACCACTACCGCAGCGACTGGGAGTGGACGGACGACGTGCTCGCCGCGGCGCAGGCCCGCCTCGAGCGCTGGCGCGCGGCCGTGGCCCGCCAGACGTCCGCTGCGGCGCCCGGCGCGCCCACGGCGGACGCAGTGCTCGCGATGGTCCGTGCGCGGCTCGCCGATGACCTGGACGCACCGGGCGCGGTTGCCGCGGTCGACGCCTGGGCCGACGGGGTGCTGGCCGGTCCGGGCGGCGCGACACCGGACGACACTGGGCTTAACCGCAACACTGCCCTGATCCGCGACACCGTGGACGCTCTCCTCGGCGTCGCCCTTTAGCGCCCGGACGGTACTCGCCACCCGCCGTCCCCGCAAGCCCGCCGCGCGTCCCTGTGGATTTCCCGCCGGTTATCCACAGCCGCGCGATCCCGCTGTCCCCGGCCCGACCGTCCCGAGCACCCTGGGTGCATGACACCTAACAGCACGACAACCACCGCGCGGCCGTGGCGTTCCGCGCGGCAGCCGGGCATCAGCGGCGGCGGGCTGGACGCGCGCACGCCGCGGCTGCGGGTACGGATCGGCTCGCCGACCTCGCTGCTCGCGGTCGTCCCCGGCCTGCTCGGATTCGGTCCTGGCCGCAGCTTCGTGGTGATCGGCACCGAGCCGGGCAGCGCCCAGGTGCGGGTCATGCTCCGCTATAACGTGCCCGATCCGCGTCACCCCCGCGCGGCCGTCGCCCTCGCCAGGCACGTGGTCAGCCTCCTCACCGCGCAGGGCGTGACGCGCGCGGTCGCGGTCGGCTACGGCCCGGAAGCCGCGGTATCCCCAGTCGCCGCCGCGCTGCGCGAGCGCGCCGCCGCGGCCGGGATCGCGGTCACGGAGCTGCTCCGCGCCGACGGCGGGCGCTACTGGTCCTACGTATGCCGCGACCCCGCATGCTGCCCGCCGGAGGGCACGCCGTTCGACATCACCGACCATCCGGCGGCGCGCGCCCTGCGGGCGGCGGGCGGCCGCGTGCTCGCCGACCGGGACGCGCTCGCGGCCACCGTTGCGCCGGCGGGCGGGCCGCCGGGCGCCGCGATGCGGCGCGCGACCAGGCAGGTCCTCGCGCGGGTCGCCCGGTGCGCGGTGCGCCTTGACCGCGCGGGCGTGCCCATCGCCGCGTCGCGGCTCGCGGCCTTCGTCGGACAGGTCGCGGTGCTCGACGCCATCGGTCGCTACCGGGCGGGCGGTGCGATTCCCGCCGAGCACGCCGCACTGCTCACCGTCGCCCTGGGGCAGGTGCGGGTCCGTGATGACGCGTGGACGCGCATGGACCCGGGTCACCAGGGCGCGCACTTGCGGCTGTGGACCGACCTGACCCGGCTGGCGCCGCCGGGGTACGTGGCGGCGCCGGCGTCACTTCTTGCCTTTTGTGCTTGGCAGGCCGGCGATGGTGCGCTCGCCAACGTCGCGCTCGACCGGGCGCTCGCGGATAACGCCAGGTACACGATGGCGCTGCTGCTACGCGACGCGCTCGACGCGGGGGCGCCGCCCTCCATGGCGCGGCTGCCGATGACGCCGGAAGAGGTCGAGGCCGCCTACGACGCCGCGGAAGCGGCGGAAGACGCGGCGAAAGCCGCGAAAGCTAACGAAGCCGACAAAGCGGCGGTCCCTGCAGGTGAGGCGGGCGAATCTGACTTACTACGACCGGATACACTGCCTGAGCCGTCTGCCCGGCGGGCCCTGTGCTTGTGTCGCTCGGGCTTGCCCCGTTTGGGTCCCTGTGCGCATCCTGGTCAGGAATGTGGGCAGGATCGGGCGGGGACGGCGTCCATGCAGTGTTGGGGAGCAGAGCTGAGGAGGAGCACGTGACCGGCATCCAGGGTCTGCCGTCGGCGAAGCGGGCGGCTCATGAGGCGGCTGTGACGCGACTGCGCGACGCTTACGCCGCGGTCCCGGCAGGCGTCCCCGTCCGACTCGCGAAGCCGACGTCGAACCTGTTCCGGTTCCGCGACCCGGCGTCCGCCACGCAGCGCGTCAGCCTTGACGTGTCGGCCTTCGCCCGGGTGATCCACGTGGACCGCGCGTCGCGCACCGCCGTCGTCGGCGGCATGACCACCTACGAGGACCTGTGCGACGCCACGCTGCCGCACGGCCTGATGCCGCTGGTGGTCCCGGAGCTCAAGACGATCACCCTCGGCGGCGCGGTCACCGGCCTCGGGATCGAGGCGACCTCGGTCTGGCACGGCCTGCCGCACGAGTCGGTGACCGAGATGGAACTGCTCACCGGCGACGGCCGGGTAGTGATCGCGGCCAAGGACAACGAGCACAGCGACCTGTTCCGCGGTTTCCCGAACTCCTACGGGACCCTCGGGTACACGCTCGCGCTCACCATCGAGCTGATGCCGGTCAAGCCGTACGTGCACGTGCGCCACTTCGCCTTCGGCGACCCGAAGAGCTGCATGGACGCGATCGTCGAGATCGCGCGCGAGGGCAGCTACCAGGGGCACAAGGCCGACTTCCTCGACGGCGTCGCGTTCAGCAACGACGAGCTCTACCTGAGCGTAGGCGCGTTCAGCGACAAGGCCCCCTGGCTCAGCGACTACACCGGCCAGCAGATCTACTACCAGTCGATGCGGACGAACCGCGAGGACTTCCTCACGGTCAAGGACTACATCTGGCGCTGGGACACCGACTGGTTCTGGTGCGCCGGCGCGTTCGGGCTGAAGAACAAGATGGTGCGCCGCCTGTGGCCGCGCAGGTACCGCCGCTCGGACGTCTACCGCAAGCTTGTCGCGCTCGATCAGAAGCACGGCCTCACCGCGGCGATGTACGCCAAGCGGCACGTGCCGCAGCGGGAGTTCGTCACCCAGGACGTGGAGGTCCCAGTCGAGCGGGGGCACGAGTTCCTCGAGTTCTTTGCCGAGAAGGTGAAGATGACCCCGGTCTGGATGTGCCCCATCCGGCTGCGCGGCACCGAGTCCTGGACGCTCTACCCGATGCACCCCGGCGACCTGTACGTCAACTTCGGCTTCTGGGGCACGGCGCCGCTCCCCGCGGGCAAGGGCGACGGCTATTACAACCGGATGGTGGAGGAGGAAGTCAGCGCGCTTGGCGGACACAAGTCGCTGTACTCCACGGCCTACTTTTCCGAGGAAGAGTTCCGCGTCCGCTACAACGGCGCGGCCTACGACAAGCTCAAGGCCGAGTACGACGGCGGGGACCGGCTGCTCGGCCTCTACGGCAAGGCAGTACGCCGCCGCTAGCTCGTGACCGCGGCGGCAGGACAACAAGCGACCATAAACGGAAGGAATGTAAATGGCGCTGGCGCAGGTGTTTGAGGCGATCGCAGGCCCCGACGCCCCGGTGGAATTCCAGGCATACGACGGGTCGACCGCAGGCACCCCGGGCTCGCCGGTCAAGATCACCGTCCGGTCCCCGATCGCCGTGTCGTACCTGGCGCAGGCACCCGGCGCGCTCGGCCTGGCCCGTGCCTACGTCTCCGGCCATCTGGACGTGGACGGCAACATGTTCACCGCCCTCTCCCGGCTGTCCAAGGCCCAGGACTCCGGCATCAGCTGGGGTGACCGGATCAAGCTCCTCCAGGACCTCGGCGGTCCGAAGGTGCTGCTCCCCAGGATCGCCCCGCCGCCGCAGGAGGTCGTACCCGACCGCCGCCGGTTCACCATCGGCGCGATGCACTCCAAGAAGCGCGACGCGAGCTCGATCTCGCACCACTATGACGTGTCCAACACGTTCTACGAGTGGGTGCTCGGCCCGAGCATGGCCTACACCTGCGCCTGTTATCCCACCGCGGACGCCTCGCTTGAAGAAGCACAGTGGTACAAGCACGACCTGGTCTCCCGCAAGCTCGACCTCAAGCCGGGCATGCGCCTCCTCGACGTCGGCTGCGGCTGGGGCGGCATGGTCAGGCACGCCGCCAAGAACTACGGCGTCAAGGCGCTCGGGGTCACCCTGTCCGCCGAGCAGGCGTCCTGGGCACAGGCGGCCATCAAGCGCGAGGGTCTCGAGGACCTGGCCGAGGTCCGCCACCTGGACTACCGCGATGTCACCGAGACCGACTTCGACGCGATCAGCTCGATCGGCATCACCGAGCACATCGGCAAGGCCAACGTCCCCGGCTACTTCAAGTTCCTCAACGGGAAGCTGAAGGCGGGCGGCCGGATGCTGAACCACTGCATCACCCGCCCGGACAACACGGGGCCGTCCATTTACAAGGACGGCTTCATCAACCGCTACGTCTTCCCCGACGGGGAGCTTGAGGGCCCGGGCTGGCTCGCGGGCGTGATGAACGACAACGGCTTCGAGATCAGGCACGAGGAGAACCTGCGCGAGCACTACTCGAAGACCCTGATGGCCTGGTGCGACAACCTGGACGAGCACTGGGACGAGGCCGTCGCCGAGGTCGGCATGGGCACGGCCCGCGTCTGGAAGCTCTACATGGCGGGCTGCATCCTTGGCTTCGACCGGAACGTGGTGCAGCTGCACCAGATCCTGGGCGTGAAGCTGCACAAGGACGGGTCGTCGGGAATGCCGCTGCGGCCTAACTGGGAGCCCGGGGTCGAGCGGGCCAAGACGTCGGCGTAGCCAGACGAGGCCTAGCCGGGAACTTCCATGGGGACGAGGGTGGCCGCGAGCGGTGACGGCTTGCGGCGCCTGCCCGGCCGGCGGGTAAGGTCGCGCTCGCGGCGGAGCACGACGTGGACGGGGCCTGTTCGGGGTCCGTCCGGGTAGGCGGCGGCGCCCAGGGTGTTCACGGCCGCCAGCTGGACGGGGGTCTGCGGCCACTGCTCAGGCGCGGCGGGCAGCCGGAACGGCGCCGTCTTTCCCTCGAGCAGGGGGTTGGGGCGGACGCAGCCCGTGGACGGCGGTATGACGTCGTCGGTCATGGCGAAGGCGGTCTTGAGCAGCGCGGCGATGCCGGCCGCCGCCCGCATGTCGCCGATGTTGGCGGAGACCGAGCCAAGCGCGCAGCGGCCGCCGGTCGTACCGTGCGGGCCGAGCACCTCGAGCAGCGCGCTCAGCTCGGCCAGGTCTTCGGTGGCGGACGCCGCGCCGTGCCCCTCGACGAACTGGATGTCCGCCGGGTCGATGCCCGCGCGCAGGTATGCCGCTGGCAGCACGACCCGGGCGGCGATTCTCTCCGCGGGGTCCGCGTAATGCCAGCCGGCGACCTCCGCGTAGGCGGGCACCTCCGCGATCCGGGCGTCGACGGCGCGCGCCAGCACGACGATCCCGCACCCCTCGCCGGGCAGCGATCCGGTCGGGCGGGCGTCGTAGACCCGGACCTCGTCGTCGGCGGGCTCGGCCGTCGCGTGTCCGCGCAGCCAGCTGTCGACGCCCTTCGCGACGCCGCCGGCCAGCACCATGTCAAACTCGCCGGCGTTTAGCGCCTCGCACGCCGCGGTGACGGCCCGCAGCGAACAGTGCAAGCCGCCGGGCGCCGGCCCGTTCCCGTTCCCGCTGGTGCCGGTGCCCGGGCGCGTGCCGGTGCCCGTACCGGGGCCGTCGTGGCCGGCGGGCACCGCGCCGATCGTCCCGAGTAGCAGGTCGTGCAGGCTCGCCCCGGCGGGGCCGAGCCCCGTTCCCGGTTCCGGCATGTCGGCGATGAACACGCCGATCCGCTCGGTCGCCACGGCCCGCCCGGCAGGCGGAACGTCGGCGAGCGCCGCGGCGGCGGTCTCCGCCGCGAGCGCGTGCCGCGCCGTGATCCCCCCGCCCGCGTCGTCGAGCAGCGCGGCGAGCCGCGACGGCTGGCCGGCCGCGAACTCATCGCGCGCGCCCAGTTCGCGGAACATCCGCCGCCCCGCCACCGAGATCTCGTGAAACGAGGAGGGATCGGAGGCGCCGGGGAAGCGCAGTGCCGCGCCGATGATAGCGACGGCCGCACCGGGGCCGCTGGTCGCTGGTCGCGGAATGTGCATTTATCCCCCGAAACCCCGAAATGTCATTAAAAGCGCCTCATGTCACCCAAATTCCCGCGCGCCGATACGGAACAATTGCGTCAACGTGGACCAAACGTTGACCAGAAGCCCGCTGAACAGGGGATTTAGCGCGGCAGGCATCACTGTATTGACACCCGGCGAGGCGGGTCAAGAGTCCGCCCGTAACGTAGGGATTTGCCGCTAATTCCCGAGTGGCGCGACCGCACAAGTTCGGTGAAACTTTCCATCCTGGAAAGCCTGAGTTTGCCGCGCCGCCGGGTTGGGGTCGCTGGCGGGTCGGCGTGAGAGCGGATGAAAAGGCTCAGTCCGGGATGCGGGCGATGTTCGGTTGTTCGGGGCCGTGCGGAATGTCGAACGTATCCTCACCGGTTCGTAGCAGCCGCAAGACCAGGCCGGCCACGTACTCCGGGCGGTGTACCACAATCGGGCATGGGCCGAAGCGTAGACGGACCTGGCCGCGTTCCGAGGGATGTTCCACACCACCCGTGCCTGACTGCCACGCGAGCGTTATCAGATCGTGTACAGCGCGTGGTGTCATGCCCAGCGGCACGGTGATGACAGATGCGGTAACCTAGAAGCATGCGTCCTGTCCGGCTGCTCCTTAGCTAGCCGCGCCGACCTACTGGCAGTAAACACTGTCGCCGGCGCGGCCGCTCCTCGTGCGCGGGGGGCCTTTTTATTTGGGCAAGCACTGCTGGGGGCAGGCAGAGCGCTCCCGTTCAGGGGCTCGCAAACCGGACCGATTTAGGTGAGGACACGATGACTGCGGCCGAGAGAGCCGACGAGGCGAAGGCGTACGACCCCCGCGACGTGCAGGACAAGTGGCAGGTCCGCTGGGCGGACATGGACCCGTTCCGCGCCAGCGATGACCCCGACGACCCGCGCGAGCGGTTCTACCTGGTTGACATGTTCCCGTACCCGTCGGGTGACCTGCACATGGGGCACGCCGAGGCGTACGCGATCGGCGACGCGATCGCCAGGTACTGGTTCCTGCGCGGTAAGAACGTGATGCACCCGATCGGCTGGGACGCCTTCGGGCTGCCGGCGGAGAACGCGGCGATCAGGAACAACACCCACCCCGCGGACTGGACGTACAAGAACATCGAGACGCAGGCGGCGTCCTTCCGCCGGTACGCGACGTCGTTCGACTGGTCGCGGCGGCTGGCGACCTGCGACCCCGAGTACTACCGGTGGAACCAGTGGCTGTTCCTGCGGTTCTACGACCGCGGGCTGGCCTACCGCAAGGGCGGCTACGTCAACTGGTGCCCGCACGACCAGACCGTGCTGGCCAACGAGCAGGTCATCAACGGCCGGTGCGAGCGGTGCGGGACCGAGGTCGTCCGCCGGGTACTGACCCAGTGGTACTTCAAGATCACCGAGTACGCCGACCGGCTGCTGGCGGACGCCGCCGCGCTGGAGGGCAACTGGCCCGACCGGGTGCTGACCATGCAGCGCAACTGGATCGGCCGGTCGACCGGCGCCGACGTCGACTTCGTCGTGGAGGGCCGCGACGAGCCGGTCACCGTCTACACGACCCGCCCGGACACGCTGTTCGGCGCGACGTTCATGGTGGTCGCGGCCGACTCGGCGCTGGCCGCCGAGCTGTGCACGGACGAGCACCGGGCCGAGTTCGAGGCCTACGTGGCGCAGGTGCGCAAGCTGACCGACATCGAGCGGCAGTCGACCGACCGGGAGAAGACCGGCGTCTTCCTGGGGGTGTACGCGGTCAACCCGGTGAACGGCGAGCGGATCCCGATGTGGGCGGCGGACTACGTGCTGCCGGACTACGGCACCGGGGCGATCATGGCGGTTCCCGCGCACGACCAGCGCGACCTGGACTTCGCGCGCAAGTTCGGGCTGCCGGTACAGGTGGTCGTCGCCACCGACCAGCCGGACCCGGCGGCCACCGGCGTCGCCACCCCGGGTAACGGCGTGCTGGTGAACTCCGGGCCGCTGGACGGCCTGTCGAAGCGGGATGCGATCGGCCGGATCATCGAGATCCTGAGCGACAAGGGCCTGGGCAGCGAGGCCGTGAACTACCGGCTGCGCGACTGGCTGCTGTCCAGGCAGCGGTTCTGGGGTACCCCGATCCCGATCATCCACTGCCCGTCGTGCGGGGAGGTCCCGGTACCCGAGGAGCAGCTGCCGGTCGAACTGCCCGACCTGCGCGGCGCGGACCTGACCCCGAAGGGGGTGTCGCCGCTGGCGGCGGCCACCGACTGGGTGAACGTGGAGTGCCCGAAGTGCGGCGGCCCCGCGAAGCGGGACACCGACACGATGGACACGTTCGTCGACTCGTCGTGGTACCAGTTCCGGTACACCTCGCCGCGCTACGAGGGCGGTCCGTTCCGGCAGGAAGACGTCGAGCGCTGGGCGCCGGTCGACCTGTACGTGGGCGGTGTCGAGCACGCGATCCTGCACCTGCTGTACGCGCGGTTCTTCACCAAGGTGCTGCAGGACATGGGGCTGCTGTCGTTCGGTGAGCCGTTCACCCGGCTGATGAACCAGGGCCAGGTGCTGAACGGCGGCAAGGCCATGTCCAAGTCGCTGGGCAACGGGGTCGACCTGGGTGACGAGGTTGGGCTGTACGGCGTCGACGCGATCCGGCTGACGATGATCTTCGCGTCACCGCCGCAGGACGACATCGACTGGGCGGACGTGAATCCCGACGCGATGGTCAAGTTCCTGGGGCGGGTCTGGCGCGTCGCGTCCGACGTGACCGCGGCGGGGCACGCGCAGCGCGACTTCGAAGCCGGCGACCGCGACCTGCGGCGCGTCACTCACCGGGTCATCGACGAGGTGACCCGCCAGGTGGAGAACCACCACCTGAACGTCGCGGTGGCCCGGCTGATGGAACTGGTCAGCGCCACCCGCAAGGCGATCGACTCGGGCCCCGGCGCCGCCGACCCGGCGGTGCGGGAAGCCGCGGAGGCCCTGGCGGTCATGCTGTCGCTGTTCGCCCCCTACACGGCGGAAGAGTGCTGGGAAACGCTGGGCGGCCCGGCGGGGCCGGCCGGAATCCTGTCCGTGGCCAGGGCGTCCTGGCCGGCCGCGGACGCAGCTCTCCTGGTCCAGGAGACGATCACTTGCGTGGTTCAAGTGAACGGGAAGGTCCGCGACCGGCTGGAGGTGTCTCCGGACATCGCGGAGGCCGAACTGCGCGACCTGGCGCTGTCCGCCCCCGGGGTGACCCGCGCGCTGGCCGGCCAGGAGATCAAGCGCGTAGTGGTCCGCCCCCCGAAGCTGGTGAACATCGTCGCCGCGTGACCCGAGTGGTCCGCGGCGACGCGCCCAGTCAGCGGCCTCATACTCGACGTAGGACTGCAACCACCTTGCCCAGGATGGCGGCGTCGTCGCCGAGGATGGGCGTGAACGCCGGGTTGTGCGGCATCAGCCACACGTGGCCGTCGCTCTGCTTGAGCGTCTTCACGGTGGCCTCGCCGTCGATCATGGCCGCGACGATCTCGCCGTTTTCCGCGTCCTCCTGCTGACGGATGACCACCCAGTCGCCGTCCGCGATCGCCGCGTTGATCATCGAGTCGCCGGCGACCTTCAGCATGAACAGCTGACCCTCGCCGACGAGTTGCCGCGGCAGCGGGAAGATGTCCTCAACCTGCTGGTCGGCGGTGATCGGCACACCGGCGGCGATCCGGCCGACGAGCGGCACGTAGGTGGCCTCCTGCGAGGCGATGTCCATCCCGTCGACGAACTCGGCCTCGGGCGTGCCGCCGTTGGCGGTCTGCTCGGGACGCACGGCCGGGTGGTTCGGCAGCCGGACCTCGACCGTGCGCGGACGGCCTACATCGCGATGCAGGTAGCCCTTCCGCTGCAGCGTGGAAAGCTGATACGACACGCTCGACGTGCTGGTAAGTCCGACCGCCTCGCCGATCTCCCGCATCGACGGCGGATAGCCGCGCTTCTGCACGGAGTCCCTGATGACCTGAAGGACCTTGCGCTGCCGCCAGGTGAGGACATGGTCTGGGTCCGGCTTGTCCGGCGTATCCGGGATCACGACGGGAACGCTGCCCTTGGGCTTGCGGCCCGGCCTTCCCTTGGGGCGGACGGGTGCGTCCGCGATTTCGGGAGAGCCGTGGTCGGTGATGTCGTCCATCGGATGAACCTCCGATTCTTGGTTTGTCGCTTACGGATACGAGCGTAGTCGTAAATTGCGAATTCACCAAACATCTGTTCGACGTGTCGCTTGATTGTCGAGGGCGCGCGGTACAAAGATGGCAGAAGCGCGTTCGATCGAACTGTAACTCGATCGAACTCGTGTACCATCGAATGGACGTTTGATGAAGGAGGCAGACATGGTGGCGATGGATACTAAGAGCCCCATGGTGACCATGAATCACCGACGGGTGACGGGAGGTGAGAGTCTCGTTCGAACACGGAGGGTACCAACCAGGAAGAAACTGGTACCCAAAACACTGGCATCCGAGACACTCGCGCCCGCCAGGCTCACCCGGCGCGGCCGCATGGCGGTGACCGGTCTGTCGGCGCTGGTAATAGCCGCGCTGTCCGTTGGGCTGGCGACCACGGCGCAGGCGACGCGCGCCGGCTCCTCCTCACCCGGCCGGTACGTCACCAAGGTGATGGTGCTGCCCGGGCAGACCCTGTGGTCGCTCGCGGAGGCGCACGATCCGAGCGCCGACGCCCGGTTGATCATCGAGCAGATCGAGCAACTGAACTCGATGACCGGCGACCAGATCCAGCCCGGCGAGGTCCTGTGGGTGCCGCGCGGCTAGCCCTCCGCAAGACGCCGCCCAGAGACGCCGGCCCAAAGACGCGGCCCGGAGACGTCGGCCCAGAGGACCGCGACACGCCGGCGCGGGTCGTACGCCGGCGGCGCGGCCAGGATTTTTGGCTTCGATGATCGTCTCCGCTTGCCTAGCGGTGCGGGTCTAGACTACCCTCGACCACAACATATAGTAGTTACAGCGGTGTGGTTCTTCCACAGGTTGTGGATAATCCTCAACCGTATGGGTACGACACAGCACACCTGGAGGTGATCGCGTGTACTGTCCGTTCTGCCGTCATCCGGACAGCCGGGTTATCGACAGCCGGGTGGCCGACGACGGCACCGCGATCCGCCGGCGGAGGTCATGCCCCGAATGCGGCCGGCGGTTCACCACGCAGGAGTCGGTCATCCTGATGGTCGCCAAGCGCAGCGGGGTGACCGAGCCGTTCACCCGAGACAAGATCATTCGGGGCGTCCAGCGCGCCTGCCAGGGGCGGCCGGTCGACGAGGACCAGCTCGCCATGCTCGCCCAGCGGGTCGAGGAGACGATCAGGGCGCGCGGCCTCGCGGAGGTTCCGTCCCACGAAGTGGGACTGGCGATCCTCGGGCCGCTCCGCGACCTTGATGAGGTCGCGTATCTCAGGTTCGCCTCCGTATACCGGGGCTTCGAGTCGCTCGACGACTTCGAGAAGGCGATTACCGAATTGCGCAATAGGCGCATGGCCGACGCGGACGCCGACGGCGACGGCGACGGCTAGCGGAAACGGCCCGATCGGCAAAGCAGGCGCAAAGCGGGCACAGCAGACACAGCAGTGAAAGCGGGCTGGCGAAGCCGCGCGCGGGGCGAAGCCGGCGCGGGCGCCGGACGGGGATCAAGGGAGCAAGGGGAAAAGGGAGTTATGACGGAAACGGTGAGCGGTACGGCGGCGGCGCGTAAGGGCAGGCGCGGCAGGGGCCTGAAGATGCGGCGCATTAACACGACGCCGGGCGTGCATCCCTACGACCAGGTCGAGTGGGAGCGCCGCGATGTCGTGATGACCAACTGGCGGGACGGCTCGATTAACTTCGAGCAGCGCGGGGTCGAGTTCCCCGAATTCTGGTCGGTCAACGCGGGCAACATCGTCACCACCAAGTACTTCCGCGGCGCGGTGGGCACGCCGCAGCGTGAATGGTCACTCAAGCAGCTGGTCGACCGCGTGACCAACGTCTACACGAAGACCGGCGTCGAAAACGGTTACTTCGCGAGCGACGAGGACGCCGAGATCTTCGACCACGAGCTCAAGTACGCGCTTATCCACCAGATCTTCAGCTTCAACTCCCCGGTGTGGTTCAACGTCGGCACAAGCGCGTCACAGCAGGTCAGTGCCTGCTTCATCCTCGCCGTCGACGACACGATCGAGTCCATTCTCGACTGGTACAAGGAGGAGGGCCTGATCTTCCGCGGCGGCTCCGGGGCCGGCGTGAACCTCTCCCGAATAAGGTCAAGCAAGGAACTCCTCAGCTCGGGCGGCACCGCGAGCGGCCCGGTGAGCTTCATGCGCGGCGCCGACGCGTCCGCCGGCACGATCAAGTCCGGCGGCGCCACCCGCCGCGCCGCCAAGATGGTCGTGCTCGACGTGGACCACCCGGACATCGTGAACTTCATCGAGACCAAGGCGAAGGAAGAGAACAAGATCCGCGCCCTGCGCGACGCGGGCTTTGACATGGACCTGGGCGGCGCGGACATTATCTCCGTCCAGTACCAGAACGCCAATAACTCCGTCCGCGTCAGCGACGAATTCATGAACGCCGTCGAACACGACGGCAAGTTCGGGCTCAACGCGCGGCTCACCGGCGAGACCATCGAGACGGTCGAGGCGAAGCAGCTCTTCCGCCAGATCGCCGAGGCCGCCTGGGACTGCGCGGACCCTGGCCTGCAGTACGACGACACGATCAACAACTGGCACACCAACCCGGAGACGGGCCGCATCACCGCGAGCAACCCCTGCAGCGAGTATCTGTCGCTCGACAACTCGAGCTGCAACCTCGCCAGCCTCAACCTGCTCAAGTTCCTGAAGGCCGACGACACCTTCGACGCGGCGAAGTTCGCCAAGATGTGCGAGCTGATCATCACCGCGATGGACATCTCCATCACGTTCGGCGAGTTCCCGACGGAGAAGATCCGCGACGTCACCAAGGCCTACCGCCAGCTCGGCATCGGCTACGCGAACCTGGGCGCGCTGCTGATGGCGACCGGCCACGCCTACGACTCGGAAGGCGGCCGCGCGATCGCCGCCGCGATCACCAGCCTGATGACGGCCAGCGCCTACAAGACCAGCGCCGAGCTCGCCAAGGTCGTCGGCCCGTACGAGGGCTACGAGCGGAACGCGACGCCGCACAAGCGGGTCATGCGCATGCACGCGGACGCCAGCGCCGAGGTCCAGGCAACGGCCAAGTTCGACGCGGACATCCTCGACCTGGCCAATAAGACCTGGCAGGAGGGCGTGCGGCTCGGCGAGGCCAACGGCTACCGCAATGCGCAGGCCAGCCTGCTCGCGCCGACCGGCACGATCGGCTTCATGATGGACTGCGACACCACCGGCATCGAGCCTGACCTCGCCCTGGTCAAGTTCAAGAAGCTGGTCGGCGGCGGCTCCATGCAGATCGTCAACCAGACGGTGCCCCGCGCGCTGAAGAACCTCGGCTACCAGCCGGAGCAGGTCGAGGCGATCACCGAGTACATCGCCGAGCACGGCCACGTGGTGAACGCGCCCAGCCTCAAGCGGGAGCACTACGAGGTCTTCGACTGCGCGATGGGCGAGCGCTCGATCAGCCCGATGGGCCACGTCCGGATGATGGCCGCCGTCCAGCCGTTCCTCTCCGGCTCGATCTCGAAGACGGTCAACATGCCGGAGAGCGCCACCGTCGAGGACGTCGAGCAGATTTACTTCGAGGGCTGGAAGCTCGGACTCAAGGCGCTGGCCATCTACCGCGACAACTGCAAGGTGGGCCAGCCGCTTTCCGCCAAGAAGAAGAGCGAGGCGCCCGAGCAGGAACCAGAAGTCGTTCCGGCTGCTGCTCCCGTCGCCGCGCCAGAGCCGCGCGAGCACCGCCCGGTGCGCCGTCGCCTGCCGAAGACCCGCTCCGCGACCGTGACCAGGTTCGACGTGGCGGGCGCGGAGGGCTACATGACCGCGTCCACGTACCCGGACGACGGCGTGGGCGAGGTCTTCCTCAAGCTCGGCAAGCAGGGATCGACCCTGGCCGGCGTGATGGACGCGTTCTCGATGGCGATCTCGGTCGGCCTGCAGTACGGCATACCGCTCGAGTCCTACGTCGCGAAGTTCACCAACATGCGGTTCGAGCCGGCCGGCATGACCGACGACCCGGACATCCGCATCGCGACCTCGGTGATGGACTACATCTTCCGCCGCCTCGCCCTCGACCACCTGCCCTACGACCAGCGCGCTGAGCTCGGCATCCTGTCCGCGTCCGAGCGCGCCGCCCAGCTCGCGGGCCAGGACCCGGCGTCGCTGGGGGTTGAGGTCGATCCGGTCGAGCTCGCGCAGTCCGCGGGAACGGAAAACAGCGCTACTCCGGAACGAGTTCAGCCAACTCAGCCCGCCACCCCGTCTGCCCAGGCGTCGGCCCCGTCGGGGCAGCGGCCTGTCACGGCGCCGCCGCCGAACGCGGCCGCCCCGTCGGCCCGGGCCGCGGGCCCGCACTCGACGGCGGAGCTCATCGAGTTCCAGCAAGGCCGCACGGCGGACGCCCCGCTGTGCCTCACCTGCGGCACCAAGATGCGCCCGGCGGGCAGCTGCTACGTCTGCGAGGGTTGCGGCTCCACCAGCGGCTGCAGCTAACTAGGGGTAGCTCTAACTGAATATTTACCTGATCTGGGAGGGGCGCGGTCCGCTGACTGCGCCCCTCCTGAGCGTTACCTGGCTACCGCCGGGGAGAGACTTTGTATCAAACGCATGATACATTCAGGTTATGACGACGCACGACTCAGGGGCCGGCCTGCCGGCCTTTTTCTTCTGGGTCCAGGCCCTGCTCGTACTGCTCTCCATAGGTGTCCCAGTGCTGCTGGTCGGCGCCACGGTGTGGTGGTCGATGCGCCGGGCCCGTCGTGATATGCCGGCCGGCCTGGTCCGCCGGGCCCGGTCGGCCCGGCTAGCCGGGCTTGCCGCGGGTCTCATCCTGGGCGTCGTGGCGATCCGGCTCGGCCAGGAACTGCTCGCACCGGCCTCGGTCGCCACTGGGTACCTGTTCGGCCTGCTGACGGCCGAGCTGCTGTGGGTGCCTGCGCCCACCGGCCCGCTGCGCGTTGCCGCCATCCAGACCCGCCACGTCCGCGGCTACATACCGCGCTGGTCGGTTCCGGTCGTGCTTTCCGCTGGCGTTATCGCCATCGCCGCGCCGATCGTGCTCGCCGTGCTGCCCGCGGTCCGCTACGGGCCGTGGCGTCCTGACGCCCTGGATGCTCCCCAGATCATCCTGCGCGGAGGAGTGCTGCAGTGGCCGGCCGCTGCCTGCGTCCCGCCGGCGGCGCTCGCCGTGATCGCTCTTGTCGTCGGCGGCATCGCGCTGCGCCGGGTGGTCTTGCTGCCGCCGGTCGCGGTGGAGCGGCCCGGCGTGGATGAGCGCGCCCGCCGCAACAGCGCGCGGGCCGTGCTCGCCGCCGTGCTCGCGATCGAGCTGTTCGCCCTGGCGGCCCAGGCCACCCTGGCGAGCAACGGCGTAGCCGTCCCCGGGTCGGCTGGCGGTCTTCTTTACCTGACCTCGCGGATCCTGGTCTGGTGCGGCATCAGCCTGGCTATCGCGGCTGTCCTGGTGTGGTGCGTGATGGGCTGGTGGAAGCGCCTCGTCGCGGAACCGCCGGTCGCGGGGCCGGCCGGGCCGGCCACAGTATGAGCGCAATGTTGCCTGCCCGCCCAGAATCAGGCCCGGCGGCGCCCGCTCTTCGGGTCGACGTGACATCGCCGGTCCCGCCGTACGAGCAGCTGCGGGAGCAGATCGCCGGGCTCATCGCGACCGGGCTCTTGCCGGCCGGCCAGCGGCTGCCCTCGGTGCGGCAGGTCGCGGCCGACCTCGGCCTAGCGGTAGGCACGGTCGCCCGCGCCTACCGGGAGCTAGCGCAGGCTGGCCTGGTCGAGGGGGGCGGCCGGCACGGAACAGTCGTCCGGTCCGGCGCGCGGACCCTGGCCGACGAGCAGTCCGGCCAGCGGGCACTGTCCGCCGCGGCCGATCACCTCGCCGGCCTCGCGCGTGACCTCGGGCTTAGCGACGATGCCGTACTGGCCGTGGTCCGCAACGCGCTAGCGCGCCTGACACCGCAGCGGGCTTGAACGTCTGCGGCCCACTCTTGGCATGCCCGGACAGTGAATATCGCGCGTTCGGAATCACCGGCGCCGGACGGGGAATACCGCACCCTTCGAATAAGTGCACTGCCCTAGGGTGGGTTCGGCCGAGCGTATTCGCATCGCACCGGCATCTTGTGCGATTATCGCAATATGGCAGAGAGCGGCGGATGGGATGAGGTAGGGGAGCGGGTCAGGCGGACGCGGCTGTCCCTTGGCCTGTCCCAGGCAGAGCTTGCGGGTCTTGTTGGCCTTGATAGGACCATGATCGCGAAGATCGAGGCCGGTACCCGCCGGATCGATGCGCTGGAGCTGATCAGCCTGTCCAGGGCGCTCGGAGTGCCGATCGACCTGGTGCTGCGCCCGCTGCCGGAAGTGCTTTCACGGCGGAGCGGTCTCGTTGACGAACAGAGCGATTCTGCGGCGGCTCGTGAGTCGGGACGGCTTGAATTGGCCCTGATCGCTTGGCTGCATGATGTCCGGCAACTAGTTGAACTCGGCACGCTACGCCCGAGGCCACTGCTATTGGCCAAGGAGGCAGTGCAGTCGGCGGAGTCAGCGAGGCAGGCCGCTCTCTGGTTGCGTGAGCACCTCGGCTATGGCGTCCGTCCCGTTGACGCGCTCATGGAACTGTGCGAGCGGGCCGGAATGTTCGTCCTCGTCACGGAGCTTTCCGGTGAAGGTGCATCGCTGGTCGACGGCGACTTGGCAGTCGCTGTGGTCAGCTTGCACGGTGATCCGGGACGCCGCAGGGCTACTGCCGCGCATGAGCTCGGTCACTTGGTGATCGGCGACGAGTACTCCAGTGACCTTGGAGTCCACGCGTCCCGAGAAGAACGGGAGGCGATCGTCGACGCCTTCGCCGCCGAACTGCTGCTTCCCACCCAGGCTCTCCATGGCGCGGTTGATGAAAAGCGGCCAGCCCTCCGCAGCGAACTGGTCAAGCTGGCGGCGACTTACCGGACGTCATGGTCGCTGACGGTAAGGCAAGCAGACCACGCCGGACTCTTGGACGAGCCGACCAAGCGTGAACTAAGTCGGTCATCTCCCACTAGGGGCGAGTTCATGGAAGCCCTGGGCTGGGCTCCGCAGCCTGATCTGGCATCCCTGCGCGTACCTCCGAGTTATGCGCAGGCCGTGGTCGAAGCGTGGCGATTGAACGCCATCACCAGCAGTCGCGCCATAGAACTCATGCATGGTGAGATCACCAGGGCCGACCTGCCGTTTCGCGAAGAAACGGAATACGAACCGTGACGTCGGCGCCTCAGGAAGAACGCGAGGTGCTGGTATTCGACGCCACCTGCCTGAGTCATTTCGCGCGTGCAGACCGTCTGGATGTCCTGCGTGGCCTGCTCTCAGCCGACGAGTGCTGGACCACACAGGTCGTTCTTCAGGAACTCCGCAAAGGGACTGGCGAGCATCCTGCACTTGAACTCGTCACGGAAGGCAACTGGCTCAGCGTTGCCGAGTTCGACACTCCGGCCAAGGCCATCCTGTTTGCTGAGTGGGCGCGGAGGATAGGTGCCGAAGACCGTGATTTCGGGGAGGCGAGCGTCTTCGCGGTCGCTGAACTCCAGGGCGGCATCCCGGTTACGGACGACCGCCGCGCGGTCGCGATCGCCCGGGCTAGAGGTTTGGCGGTGCATGGCACCATCTGGCTGCTCGCGCGAGCGTGTCGGGACGGAAAACTCTCGGAGCCAGGTGCAAGCAGCCTCATCGACGCACTCCGCGAGACAGGCCATCGTCTGCCATGCACCGGCACCGAGTTCCCGAACTTCGCCCGCCGGTACAAGCTTCTCTAGTCGTTACCATCAGTGACGAATGGTTGTGCTGCTCGCAGCATCGGCCGAGGAATACTGCACACCCCGAACGAGACGAGGCGCTGATGGCAGAGCACGACTTCAACACCCTGATGGCCGCGCTGGACAGCCCGCTGATCGTGGTCACCACAGCCGATGAGCGGGAGCGAGCGGGCTGCCTGGTCGAGTTCCACGTCCAGTCCAGCATCGAGCCGCAGCGGTACTGCGTATGGCTGTCCAAGGCCAACTACACCTACCGGGTGGCGCTGCAGTCCACCCACCTGGTCATTCACTTCCTGACCGCGGACGATCGGCCGCTCGCCGAGCTGTTCGGCACCCAGACCGGGGATACCGTCGACAAGTTCGCCGGTCTTCCGGTGGATTCCGGGCCTGGCGGCGCGCCGGTGCTCCGGCAGTGCCCCAACTGGCTGGCGGTACGCCGCATAGCGCTGCTCGACGAGGGCGGCGACCACGTCTGCCTGACCACCGAGCCGGTCGCCGCGCAGGCGGTCCGGCCGTTCCGGCCACTGCGGGTATCCCAAGTCGGCCACCTGAAGGCGGGCCACGGTGCTGAGGAACGGCCCGAACCGCCTACGGAACGAGCAGCGCCAGCCTGACCGCCGACCGGTCCCGGCGCCTCGCTGACCTGGCACTCCGAAGTGCCCGTCGCTCCTCAGGAGCGTTTCGCTTCGCCTGATCCCTCGGCGCCCGCAACCAGTTGCTGCAAAATTGCAGAAAATAGCTCGAATTTTGCGGCAAATAAGCGATTCACCATACACCGAAGTCGCCCACATCGGCCACTCAGTCTGCTAGCCATGTCACTCAGAGTCCCCAGGGGCTCCGGGCAAGCCGCTGAGCTGGCATTTCCTCCTGGACAGCCGTTACGTCTTTGCTCTGTTCCGTTTATCTCAACCTAATTATCGTCGAGATATTGCAAAGAGATGCTGAGAAGTTTAGCTTCAACGTCAAACGGCGCCGAGAACGGAGTCCGGCGCTAAGCGTCGAGAGGAGCAATGGTGTTCCACTCTGTTCGAAGACTGAGGCGCATGCTTGTCATGGGCATCAGCGCCGCATCGCTCGCCGTGGCGGGCCTCGCGGCGGTAGCGATCCAGCCGGCGCCGGCGTTGGCGGCGTCGACGGCCACCGGCGGCAGCGGGGCAAGCCTGCCCTACACCGAAGTCCAGGCGGAGAACTCCGCCACCAACGGCACGATCATCGGCCCGAGCTACACTCAGGGCCAGCTGGCCGACGAGGCGTCCGGCCGCAAGGCCGTCACCCTCGCGGGCAATGGCTCCGGCCAGTACGTCACCTTCACCACCCCGGTGTCGACCAACTCCATCGACTTCCGCTACAGCATCCCGGACAGCTCAGACGGGTCGGTGTACAACGCCCCGCTGTCTCTGTACGTCAACGGCACCAAGCAGTCCGACTTCACCCTGACCAACGCGTACAGCTGGTACTACGGCAGCTACCCGTTCGTTAACACGCCGGGCAGCGGCAACCCGCACCACTTCTACGACGAGGTGCACCGGCTGTTCACCACCACTTATCCGGCTGGCACCACGTTCAAGCTGGAGGTCGACTCCGAGGACACCGCGTCC
>Ga0102924_1002321_pt1 | contig 20892 bp, 17 predicted proteins | sample PaiPotPPM11metaG_FD_80116 | JGI IMG/M metagenome (GOLD analysis project Ga0102924, IMG submission 80116) | Iron sulfur acid spring bacterial and archeal communities from Banff, Canada, to study Microbial Dark Matter (Phase II) - Paint Pots PPM... ...
AGCCGGTACCGGCTCATCTTCCGCGCCCGCGGCGACGCTCCTTCCATGGACTCTACCGGCGGGTTACTCCTAGTCGTCAGCAGTTCTCCCCAACAGCGATTGTTGTCCATTCCCGCTCCCCTCCATAGCGAGTGGAGATCGGCGGAATCCGAATTTCAGGCGCCCGCCGATCGGAACCTGATTCGCCTCTCATTTCAATATGAACGGCCCCAGGGGGCGGTTCGTTTAACAGGTAACGCGGAAATGACCGGGGTAAACCTCGAACCGGTGAGCCAGTGAGAATCAACGCGCGTTCCGATCGATTGGCCGTGGTGGCATTGATTTGTGCCCTGGTCCCGACCGTGTTCGGTGTGCTCGCCTTCGGCGGCGTCTACAGTTGGGCGTGGGCGAGTGCGGATCTCCTGCTTTTCGCCGCAACTGTCCTCGTGCTCGCGCTGGCCTGGAAGGGCAACCTGCGGTTGCCCTTGCACCCCGTCCTCTTTCCCGCGGCTGTTTTCTGGATGTTGGGACTGGCGCAGTGGCTCTTTCACATCTCGGTGGATCGCGGCGCGACGCTGACCCAAATCATTCAATTGGCGGGGAACGGCTGCGTCCTCCTTCTCGCTCTCCTTGCCTTTCGACGCGCAGAAAACCTGCGCCGCTTGGGCTGGGTCATCTGGAGCTTGGCGGCAGGGATTTCGGTGGAGGCGATCCTCCAGACCTTAACCGCGCATGATCGCATCTATTGGTTTCACGATGCCTCCTATGCGACTCCGGTAGGACCGTTTGTTTATCACAACCACTTCGCCGGGTGTCTTTGCCTTTTGTTGCCGGTGACCTTTGCCATTGCCTTCCGGTCCAGCCGAACGGGAACCACCGATTGGACCACCTGGTTGCGACGTGCCTTGGTGCCCTGCCTGACGGGCGTCGCCCTCATGTTGTCCCTCTCCCGCGGGGGGATGCTTTGCGTGGCCTTCGAGGGTCTTTTGGCCATGGCTTGGTTCGTCCGCCGCCCAGCCACTTTGCTGCGCCCCATTCTCCTGTTTGTCTTGCTGGCCGGCAGTTTTGCGGCACTTACCAACTGGCATGCCATGCGCGACCGCTTCCAACTCCTGGAGCACAAAGACGCCAGTGTTGAGGATCGTTTGCGCGTGTCTGCCACGTGTCTGCAGATCTTTCGGCACTATCCCTTGTTTGGCGCCGGCATGGGGACTTTTCCCTCTGTCTATCCCGCCTACGAGACCTTTGACCTTGGTCTGCAGTTCGAACAAGCACACGATGAAGTCGCCCAGACGCTCGCCGAGACTGGAATACTGGGGATGCTGATGGTTTTTGCGGTCCTGTGGATGTGGTACGGCGCAGGTCGGCGCCTGCGCCATACCGCGGAGGGTCACCTTTCCACTGCGGTTCAATCTGCCGCCTGGATTTCGGTGGCAGGGCTGGTGTTGTACAGTAGCTGGGACTTTCAGTTCCACAGTCCTGGAAATGGGCTCCTTTTTTTTTTCCTCCTGGGAGCCGCGCTTTCACCGGTTCCGTCGGCATCCCGCACTGCGGCCACGTCCCCGTCCAGCCACAGCCGGCGGCAAGAAATTGAGCATGGCCGAATGGCATTGCTCCCGTCACTCCCGGCCAGCGCCCCAAGGGAGCAGACGTCCAAACTGAGTTAAGCGGCTGGCCCTCGAAAATCAATTAAAGGGTCAGCACATTTTCTCCAACCTTCCGCCACGTGGAAATAAACTCAGCTGATTCTGCTGAAATGCCCGGCATTCACCCGGGCCACTGTGGTCAAAGGGACAAACAGGACCGAACACGGGCAAGAGGTTGACGGCTATGCCTGAAGAACTTTGCGGTAGCATTGTTCCAGTTGGTCTACGTGGGCTGCGGGCGTCGGCGGCGAGCTCCAGAATCGCTCGTACGCGGCGCGGCCCAAGCGAGAGGCCAACTCCGGGTCTTGGAATTGCCTGATTTTGCGGACGAGATCCTCGACGTCTCCGCTGCGAAAGCAGAGCCCAGTCTCACCTTGCACCACACTATCGCGGACAGCAGACGCATCTGGCACGATGGCGGGTACGCCGCAAGCAGCCGCCTCAAGGACGACCAATCCAAAGGTTTCATACCACAGCGAGGGAAAGACGAGTGCGCGCGATCCATCCAGGCGGCGAACCAGTTTCTCGTGCGGCAGCCATCCTGTAACCCCATGTTCGGGGTACCGCGTAGTGATTTCCTGCCTTAGATACCCATCGCCCACGAATTCCAGTTCCACTCCGGCGCGCCTTGCCGCTTCGGCTGCGAGAAAAGGTCCTTTTTCCCGGGTCAACCGGCCGACGACTACATAACGCGTATTACGGCCGACATCCGCACACGATACACGCTCCGACTCAATCGGGTTCGAGATGCGATAAATCGACGCATTGTCTGGTAAATACGGGGCAATAATATTATAAGAGAAATCGGAAATGGCGATAAAATGACGAACCCCATTGGGCAGTTGGCCCTGATGACTCTGAACATAGTGGCGAGTGGTCCGCCATAACTTCTGCGCCCTCCCCCGAGGATCGCAGTTCGACAACAGGCACGCGGTCGAAAGCGGACTTAGAGTGCAGCTCCGCTCGGCAACGTAGTTAAAGAAGCCTCCGTTCGGACAGGCGAGGAAATAATCATGCAAGGTGGCCAGCAGGCCCGCTCCATGCCGAAGGATTTCCGGCACAATACTGGAGGATAAGGCCTTGGTCCAACCATGCAGGTGCACGACGGTTCGCCGCGGGTCCAGAGGACGCAGCAAGTCGGCCATTGCCGCCGCCGCTGGTCGATTCCAGATGCCCTGGTAAGCCGCCTGGAGACGATTGGGATTGAGCAGGATGTCAGGCTGTCCGGTGCACACAACGCGAACTCCGTCCGCCTCCAGCGTGGGCTCGACGGGCGGAACAGCGCAGAAAAGTCGGACATCATGACCACGGCGAGCGAGTTCGCGCGCACTGGCAAAGGCAACCTGACCGGCCCCGCCGTTGACATGACCATAGTCGTTGACCACAACAATCGTGAGGCGGTCACTGGGCAGGATCTTCGGAGAGGCCATAAGTAGTTTCCTGCGGGGCAGACGGCAGCGGTTTGATGACCAGTTCGGACTTTCCGTAAACCAAGCTGTTGGCGGGAATATCCTTCGTGACAATCGTATGGGCGCCGACCACCGCGTTATCGCCTATTGTGACACCGGCGCCAACAAACACCTTTGTTCCGAGCCAGACATTACGACCGATACGCACAGGTTTGCTGCGGAAGCCCTGGAGGCGGAGCGGGGCGCCGGGATTGCCGAAAGTATGGTTGTGATCGTAGATGGTGACATATTCACCAATAAGAGTTTCCTCGCCGATCTCAATGCCTGCACGGGTGACCACAGAACAACCCCTGTTCATGAACACGCGGCTTCCGATCTTGAGGGTGGCTCCGTTGCGAGCATCCAGGACGGAGCCACGGCGCACATAGACACGGCTGCCGAAGTCCATGGACGAATTGCCATCGAGAATCAGTTCAACATCCCGTTCAAGGGACAGCGAGAATGATTGCAGCCGCAAGCGACCTGCATGTCTCAGCTTAAGACCAACGAGCCGCAGCCCGAACCAAACATATTTCCATTTCATAAAATAACTTTTGGCCAGCGCTATACGACTTTACCCGGAGCGGGCCCGCCGTCGCCACGCACTCGCGCTCCTAAGAGAAACAGGCGGACAGACGGCTGCGCCGCTGGATTGACCTGTCCCGCGCTTCCGTTCAGGTGAGACTACAACAGACTACCTCCGGTCCGCCCCCTTTTGTAGCGGGGATGGAGGGGTGGAGCAAGGAGCCGGGATTTGAGGCCTCTTGCCTCACATCTGGGCTGTGGCGCCATCGGTTCATAGCTGAGGGCTTGGCTGGGTTGGTGGATGAGCCGCGCCCCGGAGCGCCCCGCAAGATCGGCGACGCTGTGATTGAACGGGTGGTGCGGCTGGCGTTGGAGACGGAACCGAAAGCTGCGACCCCTTGGAGTACACGGAAGATAGCCGCCAAAATGAGCTTAAGCCAATCGACCATCAGCCGCATTTGGCGTGCCTTCGGACTGCAGCCACAGCGGCGATCCCGCCTCTAATCAGATGTGTCGATGTGTGCTGGCGTCGCGTTGCCTCTTGGCTCGACGTGCGGTTTTGTATCAGCTCCACTGCGTCCTTCCGGTCCACCACCGCCAGCTTACCGATGCCCTGTCCCACTTTCCCAAACTTGACGATTTGACCGCGGCGCGGGCTGCCGGTACACTGCAAAGACTTCCGATTGTGCTGGGCCCTCCTGTGTTCTTTCAAAAATGGCGGCGTAGCTCAGATGGTTAGAGCGAGGGTCTCATAATCCCTAGGCCAGTGGTTCGAGTCCACTCGCCGCCACCAGAACTGACGACCCACCGTGACGCCGCACGCACGGTGGGAGATTGGGACAGCTAGGCCTGATCGGGTTGTCGCGCGCGCAGGGTGATGAAGGTAAGCTCCGCTATGAAAATCTGCGTGATTGGTACCGGGTATGTCGGTTTGACGACCGGCCCCTGCTTGGCCGCCCTGGGACATGAAGTAGTTTGCACCGATCGAGACCTGGCCAAAATCGAGCTCCTGCAGTCGGGTGGAATGCCGATTTTCGAGGACCGCCTGGCGGAGGTGGTGGAGGCGGGGCGGCACGGCGGACGGTTGCGCTTCACCGCTGACGTCGCCGGTGCGGTGCGCGACGCGCAGGCCATCTTCGTGTGCGTGGGGACGCCGCCCGGAGCGGATGGGAAGGCCAACCTGGCCGCCATCGAAAAGGTCACACGCCTCATTGCCGAAACCGCGACGGGTTACAAGCTCATCATCGGCAAGAGCACAGTGCCGGTGCACACCGCCGATCGCATGCAAAAAACTCTGACTGCGTTTCGACGCAGCCAGTTTGAGTTCGACCTGGTCTCGAACCCGGAATTCCTGCGCGAAGGCACCGGCGTGCTGGATTTCTTTCATCCCGACCGCATTGTGGTGGGCGTGGCGACGGAACGCGCCGCGGGGTTGATGCGCGAGATTTACGGGCCGGTGCTGGACGGCAGCTTTCAGTGCGCCTGGCACAACCAGCCCGCCTCCGAGTGTGGCTGGCGGCCGCCCTACTGGCTGGTGACCGACGTCAGCAGTGCGGAGCTCATCAAGCATGCTGCAAACTCCTTCCTCTCGCTGAAGATCTCCTACGCCAACGCCATCGCCGACCTCTGCGAGTTGACCGGTGCGCATGCGGACCAAGTGCTGTTGGGGCTGGGGTTGGATCAGCGGATTGGGCGCCAGTTCCTGCGCCCGGGCATCGGCTTCGGCGGCTTCTGTTTTCCCAAGGATCTCGCTGCATTTGTTGAGATGGCGGGGGACTTGGGTTACGACTTCCGTTTGTTGCGTGAAGTGCAGCGCATTAATGCCAGCCGGGTAGAGCGCTTCCTGGCGCGGTTGCGCGAAGAACTGTGGGTGGTGCAGGGCAAGACGTTGGGGGTTCTGGGCTTGGCTTTCAAGCCCGGCACCGACGATACCCGCCTCTCCCCCGCCTACGCCGTGATCCGCGAGTTGCTTCAGTTGGGCGCCAGCATCCGTGCGCATGATCCGCGGGCCATGGAGCGCGCGCGGGGTGAGCTGGACGGCGCCATCACCTTTTGTGAGCGGGCAGAGGATGTGGCCCTGGGCGCGGAGGCGGTGCTGATTCTCACGGTGTGGCCGGAATTCCGGGATCTGGATTGGGCGGCGATGGCCGGCCAGATGACCCGGCGCCTGGTGTTCGACGGACGAAACCTGATCGAGCCCGGTTTTCTGGAACGGCTGGGGTTTGAGTACCACAGCATCGGCCGACCGCGTCCTACGGCGGAGCCCAGCGCCGCCCGGTGATTAAGCCGGCAACGGATTACAATCGCAGAACCATGCGATGGCTCGTCACCGGCGGCGCGGGATTTATCGGCGCCCATTTTCTTCAACTTCTTACCCGCGAGCGTCCCGACGTGGCGCTCGTCAACGTGGACGCCTTGACGTACGCGGCGCCGCCGTCCCGCCTGGCCGCGCTGGAACAAGGACCAACCTGCCGATTCGTGCGCGGCGACATCTGCGATGCCGGGCATATGCGCGAGCTGCTGCGCGGCGTCCATTCCGTCATTCATTTCGCCGCCGAGAGTCATGTGGATCGCAGCGTGCTTGGCGCCGAACCCTTCGTGCGCAGTAACGTGCTGGGCACCCAGGTCCTGTTGGAGGCGGCGCGGGCCGCGGGAGTGGCGCGTTTTGTGCTGGTCAGCACCGATGAGGTGTACGGCTCTCTGCCCCCCGGCAGACGCTCGCTCGAGACCGACGCGCTGGCGCCCAACTCCCCCTACGCGGCGTCCAAGGCAGCCGCCGAACTGCTGGTGCGGGCTGCCGTCCAGACGTTTGGCTTTCCGGCCCTTGTGACGCGCGGCTCCAACACCTACGGCCCGCGGCAGCACCCGGAAAAACTGATTCCGCTGACCATCAGGGCGGCGCTCAGCCATGAACCCATCCCGCTCTACGGCAACGGACAGCAGGTACGAAACTGGCTCGCGGTCGAGGACCATTGCCGCGGCATCCTGGCCGTCCTGGAACTGGGGAGACCCGGCGAGACCTACAATCTGGGCAGCGCCGCCGAACTCACCAACGAGGAACTGGTACGCCTGATTCTGGAACAGCTCGGCAAGCCGGAGACGCTCATTCGCTACGTGGCGGACCGCCCAGGACACGACCTGCGTTATGCCCTGGATTCGAGCAAGGCGCAAGCGGACCTTGGCTGGCAGCCACTGACCTTGTTGGCTGAGGGGTTGGAGCACACCATAGACTGGTACCGCGACAATGCCGCGTGGCTGCAACAGGTAGGCACGGGGGAGTTCGCACGGTACTATCAGCAGCAGTACGAGGGCCGTTTGGCGGGCCCGCAATCGTGACGCCCACCATTCCTCCATCGAAGTCCGCACCAGTGCACCTGACGCTGCCCCCACCGGCTCGTGTCCGGCGCGATGTGGGCGCGGTAATCACCCTCCCGGATGCGCCGCAGTTGCTTCCCGGTGTGGAGCTCGAAACGGCGAGGTTCTGGCCGGATGATCGGGGATGTTTCAGCGAGCTCTTCCGCTTCGGACAGCCCGGCTTGGCACGTGACTTCCGCGACAGTGTGCAAGTCGCGACGGCGCTGTCTTACCCCGGCACGATCAAGGCCGTGCATTATCACCAGTGTCAGACCGATCTCTGGGCCGTGGTGCGCGGCGAACTGCAGGTCATGCTCGTGGACTTGCGCACCGCCTCTCCCATGCTGGGTCAGGTGAATACGTTGTTTGTGGGAACATGGCGTCCCTGGCGACTGCGGATTCCCCCTGGGGTGGGACATGGGTACAAGGTTCTGGGCAGTGAACCGGTGCTGCTGGTCTACGCCACCGACCGCTTCCATGATCCTGGCGATGAGGGGCGGCTGCCCTTCGACTGTCCTGAGTTGAACTACGATTGGGGCGATCGTCCGCGCTAGAACAATGTCTTGCAGAGGCCAGCGCAAGGCTCCGACAACGATCATTGGAAGGCTCGACAAAGAAGATCTGCATGAAAGGCGTCATTCTCGCGGGAGGCTTGGGAACCCGGTTGCGGCCGCTCACCAAGGTCACCAACAAACACCTGCTGCCGGTCTATGACCGTCCCATGGTGTTCTACCCCTTGCAGGCTCTGGTGAACGTCGGAATCACGGAAATTCTGTTGGTCACCGGTGGCGAGAGCGCGGGCGAGTTCCTTCGCCTGCTGGAGAACGGCGAGGAGTTTGGCTGTTCGCTGCGTTACGCCTACCAGCGTGGTGAAGGCGGAATTGCCGCGGCGCTGGCGTTGGCGCGCGAGGTCGCCGCCGGCAGCCCGGTGGCAGTGGCATTGGGCGATAACCTGCTGGAAAACAGTTTGTGTCCGGCACGACGTGCGTTTGAAAAACAGGGTGGGGGTGCCCATCTCCTCTTGAAGGAAGTGGCCGATCCCGGTCGTTTTGGCGTACCGGTTTTCGCCGATGGTCGCATTGTCCGGATTGAGGAGAAGCCCGCTCATCCCCTCTCAACCTTCGCGGTCACGGGCTATTATTTCTACGACGCGACGGTTTTCGAGAAAATTGCCGCATGTCGTCCATCGCAACGCCACGAACTGGAAATCACCGACGTCAATAATCTTTACGTCGCCGAACAGCGATTGAGCTACTCCGTGCTGGAGGGGTGGTGGACCGATGCCGGCACTTTCGACTCGTTGCTGCAAGCGCAGCAATGGGTGGCGGCGGGCGGAGCCAATCACGTCACAGCGCGCGACTCCGAACAGCCTCCCCATGCAACCCATTGAAACGCTTAGAACGAGCTTGGACCAGAGTCGCGAGACGCAAGGCCGCCTTCTCGCGGTCGTGGGACATGCGTTCGATCGGGCCGCCGGCGTGTGCGTGACGGCGCTGCAGACTGGACACAAGCTGCTGTTTTTTGGCAACGGAGGTAGTGCGGCGGATGCGCAACACCTGGCGGCCGAGCTGGTGGGCCGTTTCTCTCTACACCGCCCAGCGCTGCCCGCCCTGGCTTTAACCGTCAACACCTCCACCCTCACGGCGGCGGCGAATGATTACGGCTTCGAGCAGGTTTTTGCACGCCAGATCGAAGCTCTGGCGCAGCCTGGAGATGTGGCGGTGGGTTTGAGCACGTCCGGGAACTCGCCAAATGTCCTCGCCGGGTTACGCGTAGCGCGGCAGCGAGGCGCGGTCTGCATCGGGTTTACCGGAGAGGGCGGCGGGCAAATGGCCGCGCTGGTGGATGTTCTGTTGGACGTTCCGTCGCAGAACGTCCCCCGCATTCAGGAAGCCCACCTTCTGCTCGGTCACGCGCTATGCGCCGCCCTCGAGGCGGCCCTGTTTGGAAATACGTCTTCTTCCTGAAATGAACCACCAACGCGGTCGAACGCCACTTGTAGACGTTCAAGAGCCGTGCAAGCAGCCAAATATCGAGATCGGTGGCCACGGTTCGCGCTAAGCTCTTGGAACGCGCCATGCCAAAACGCATTCTCGTCACCGGAGGCGCTGGATTCCTCGGCTCCCATTTTTGTGAACGGCTCATAGCGGAGGGACACGAGGTCGTCTGTGTCGACAATCTCGTCACCGGCGCCGAGCGTAACCTCGCCTCCGTCCGCCAGTCTCCGCGCTTCCACTTCGAGCAGCGCGACATCTGCGAGCCTTTGCGCATTACCGGGGCACTCGACGAGGTGGCGGACTTTGCCTCTCCGGCGAGCCCAATTGACTACGCCAAACTCCCTATCGAAACGCTGCGGGTCGGCAGTTTCGGCGTCTACAACTGCCTCGAGCTGGCGCGTGACAAGCAAGCCGGCTTCCTGATCACGTCCACCTCGGAATGCTATGGCGATCCGCTGGTGCACCCGCAGCGCGAGGACTACTGGGGCAACGTCAACCCGGTCGGTCCCCGGTCCTGCTACGACGAGAGCAAGCGCTTCGCGGAGGCGCTGACCATGGCGTACCACCGCAAGCACCAGATGCGTACCCGTATCGCCCGCATCTTCAACACCTACGGGCCGCGCATGCGACTGGACGATGGGCGGGTGGTTCCCGGTCTGGTGGGGCAGGCACTGAAGGGAGAGGATCTGACCGTTTTTGGCGACGGCAGTCAGACGCGCAGCTTCTGCTACGTGGACGATCTGATAGACGGCTTACGCCGTCTGATGGATGCGACCGAGCCTTTCCCGATCAATATCGGCAACCCCGCGGAGACGACGATCCTCGAGTTTGCCGAGCGCATTCAACGCCTGGTGGGCGGCCCCAGCGCCATCCGCTTTCTTCCCCTGCCGCAGGATGATCCCAAACGTCGCTGCCCGGATATTACGCGCGCCCGCACACTGCTCGGATGGGAGCCCAGGGTGGACCTGGAAGTCGGTCTGCAACGAGCCTTGGCGTACTTCCAACAGGCTTTGATGCAATAAGCGCCGCCAGGGCCCCGATTGAGCGCGTCTTGAACGCCGGCATCACCCTTCTTGAAGGGCTGATCCGTGACGCCGGGAAGCACGACTGCGGGCCACGACGAACAACACCGCGCCAAACAACAGGCCGGCCAGGCAGCCCATCTGCAAGGGGGTGTTCAGATCAAGCCACGACAAATGTTCGTGCGGGTGCCCCCCATGCATCTCGATCCCCATCAGAAATGTCGCGATGGCGCTGAAGATTCCAAACAACGCGCCCAGGATGCAAGACCGAAACCACGTCGGGCGCCAATAGGAACGGAAGATGCAGGCGTGCAAGACGGCCAGCGGCAATGCCGCCCACATGGTCGCCACCGGCACCAGAATGGCAACCGACGGATAGGTCCCGCGCACGAGGAGGTACACGATCAGCGCCGGCGTAACCGCCAGGAAGTAAACGTAGACGGCGACTCCAGTGCTGAAAGCCGAACTGAGCGAGGACCGAGACACCGCGCCTCCTGGAAGAAGAGTCGCGCGAATTATAGGGCACTCCGTTCGTGCTGTCGAATGGCGACGTTCATGCCAGAGTAGTTGCGTTGCCCGCGGTGGCATACGCCGAGGTGGTCCCGCGAGCCAAAGAGCGGCCTGCTCCCTCAAGTCCCGCAGAACCCAAGGGAGCAGAGCCAAGCCAGGGGAGGGAATACGCCGGCCTCTAAAACGTCAGCCGGGCGGTGACTTGGACGATGCGCGGCGACGAGTCGCCACCGAGGAATGAGCCCAGGATGCTGGTCGGCACGCTGACAGTACTGATGACCTGTCCGAACTGTGGGTCAGAGAAATCCTGTACCGGCTGGTCAAAGTTCGGGTGGTTGAAGAGGTTGAAGGCCTCGACGCCAACGCCCAGTTGCGCTTTTTCCCAGCGCGGGAGCTGAGTGTTTTTGACGACGCTCAGGTCGGAATCGAAGAAGCGCGGACCACGGAATTGGTTGCGCCGCTGATTGCCGAACCCTGCTACCGGGCTTGAAAATTGCGCGGCGTTGACGCATGGTGACTGCACGGTGCAGGGAACACGACCACTGCCGCCGAGCCAGTTGGCGAAGACGGTGCCGCCATAGTTGAAGGGTGCGAGGGTCGAGCTGACATCGCTGCTGGTCACCGTGTACGGCAGGCCGTTGCGTGAGAACAGCGTTCCGGCGACGACCCATCCCCTCCAGAGCTGGTCCGGGCCAAACTGCACCACCGAACGGAACGGCACCTCCCATACATAATTCAAATTCAGGGAATGACGCACGTCGTAGTCGGCATTGCCGTAGTTATAGCGCCGCAGATTGTGGGGGTCTTGGGGGCTCAGCACACTCAAGTTGGTGCCGAAGTTGAAAGGCAGGATGCCGCCATTCGAGACGTCGTCCAATGCGTGGCTGTAGGTGTAGTTGGCCTGTAGCTGGAACCCCTGCGAAAATTTCCGTTTCAACGACACCACCAGCCCGTTGTAGTTGCTGACGCCGGCGGGCTGCAGTTGCGTTACGGTTCCGAAGCGCGGATCGGGAGCCGCAGGTGGAAGGCCGGCAAAGCCGGTGGCGCAGGTCGTCAGCGGACAGTAGGCGTTCAAGATGTTGTTCAGCACCGGGATGTGGACACCGTGGTTGCCGACATAGTTGACGCTGACTGCCGATTTTGCGCCCAGCCCCTGCTGCAACTCCAGATTCCACTCCTGAAACTGGGGCAGGCGGACACGAGGATCCATGCTGAAGAAGCCCGGCGGGACGAACGAGGGATTGCTCGCGCTGATGGACGCCAGCGTGCCTCCGCTGCCGAAGCCGTTGATGAACGAAGCGTTGGCGGAAGAAGCCGAAGTGAAGATGTTTCCCGGCGCGGCGGGTGAGAGCGGTTGTCCGCGCACGGTGAACAGGTTGTAGAGCGGTACGTTGCGGGCGACGCTGTCCACGATGGTCGCCGGGAACGTGTCGGTGAACAGCCCAACCCCGCCGCGCAACACCGTGTCGGTACGTCCAAACGGCCTCCAGGCGAAGCCGAGGCGGGGCTGCCAGGAGTAACGCGTGTAGTCGGTGAAGGCCCGGTGAACCCCGGTCCGGATCGCCGCATTGTAGGGCACGGTCGCGTCGTGCGTGAGGCGGTCGAAGGGCAGCGTCAGATCCGCGAAGCAGTTGCGCCCGCAGACCGGGTTGGAGTTGTGATCGACCCGCAACGCCAGCGTGAGGCGCAGGCTTGGGACCACGCGCCACTCGTCCTGCGCATACCCGCCCAGGTCATAGAGCTTGATGCGCTGGACCAGCAAGCTGGCAAAAGACTGCTGGAACGAAGTGACCTTGCCGTTAAAGAAGTTGGCGAGCGAGCTGCGCGCCAGACCGCTCTGTCGCCGTCCGAAGTCGTGGTCGCTGACCAGATTGCGGCGGTAATCGGCTCCCACCTTGAACGTATGATTGCCGAACGTGGTCGAGTAGTCGTCCACAAACTGGTACTGCGTCACGTTGCGCCCTTGGGGAAAAATACTGTTCTCCCCGCCCAAAGTTTGGAAGGCGCTGCCGGAGAAGCTGAGCGTCGTGGGGAAAATCGCCAGCGACTGGGTCAGGTTCTTCGGGCCGAATAACGCTCCGTACCATTGCACGGCGGCAATGAACTGATTCACCGCGTCCGCCCCGAAGGCGTGGTTCTCCTGCACTTGCCCCTGGTACTCGGGCTGGGTACTGATGGCGTTGAATGCGGAATTGATCGGGTCGGTAAACGTCGGCTGCGAACCGTGGTCGGTCTGAAAACGGCCGAACAGGGTGTCGGTGCTGCCCAAGCGCTGGTCGACGCGGGTGGCCAGGATCCATTCCTGGCTGCGATTACCCGCAGTGGAGCGGAAGACGATGGCGCAGGGAGAACCGGCGGCCAGGCCGGGAGCGCTGAAGCTGCCACACCCCCCGCCCGGAAGCGTATTGGCCGCGCCGGCAGCCCCCGGAGCGTTATTGTAAAGGTTGAACATGGTCTGATAGAACGGTACCGATGCGGGCGATACCGTCGCCAGATTGGCCAGCGTCGCCGCCTGGAACTGGGGGCTGGGGAGGTTAACCGAAAGGTTGGTGGGTAGCACCACACGCAAGCCTTCCTGATCCACGAAGAAAAACGTCTTGTCGTGCAGGATCGGACCGCCCAGTGACCATGCCCATTGGTTGGCGTTGTCGAAAGGCCGTTTCGTGGCGCTGGCGTTGTTGAAGAAATTGTTGGCGTTCATCGTGCGGCCGTTCCAGTAATAGACCGCATTGCCGTGGAACTGGTTGGAACCCTGTTGGGTGACGTAATCAATGTCGGCGCCCGCCGCGCGTCCATACTGCCCGGAGTAGCCGTTGTTGACCACCGTCACCTGCTGCAACTCGTTCTGCCCGAGGGTGAGGTTGGTGGCGCCGGAGTTGCTCAGGTTGAGGAACGGGTCGTTGTTGTCCTGACCATTGATCTTGAAGAGATTTGAGGTAGCCGGCAGTCCGAACATCTCGACGTTGCCATAGCCGCCCTGCGTGTTCATGACGGCGCCGGGCGAAGTCTGGGTGATATAAGTGATATCCCCGCCGCCGGTGGGCACTTGGGCGAGCTGTTGGGCCGAGTAGGTAGTGGAGATGTTGCCGTTGTCGGCCTGCACCACGGCTGCCTCCGACGTTACCGTGACGGTTTGCGTGGCGGTGCCGATGGCGAGATGGAAATCGAGCGTGGCGGCCTGCCCGACGCTCACGGGAACGTTGCGGCTGGTGGTCTGAAACCCGGTCGCAGCCACGGAGAGGGTATAGCTGCCGGGAAGCAACAGAGAGAAGCGGTAGCTGCCCTGATTATTGCTGGCGGTGGTGGCCACCGCTCCCGTTGCATCATTGCGCAGGGTGATCGTGGCGCCGGGAACCACGGCGCCGGTGGCGTCCATGACCACGCCGGTAATGTCGCCCGAGGTTTGGCTTTGAGCGGCGGCGATGGCCGTCCAGAAACAGAGCAGTACAGGAAGAAGGATCAGAAACGTGAGACGTCGGATTACACTCATGGACTCCTCGTGGAACTCCGGGATGCTTTCCCCATTGCACGGCTCGGGCCCTTCCCGGGCGGAGTTGCTGCGGAAGGCCGCGCAGAGAGAAGGCAGGTACGCCGGCCAGATCCGCAGACGCGCACTCTTCCGCGCTCCGAAGTAGCTTGCCGCGTGACTATGCGAGAGCGGAGTTCCTCCCATGTCGTCCTCACTGGCCAGAGAGTTGCTGCATCGCGCGCGTCCACTCGGCATGTTCCGCGCCGGGATGCGGCTTCTGATCGCCGTCTCGGGAGGCGCCGACTCGGTGGCAATGTTGAGGTTGCTGCTGGAACTCGCCCCGCAACAGGGATGGGTGGTGGCCGTGGCCCACTTCGATCACCAATTGCGCTCCGAGTCCGCCATGGAGGCTCAGTTCACGCGCCAGCTCGCCCTCGCGAGCGGGGTGGAGTTTCACCTCGGCCGACCCACAACTCCCGCGCCGGCTGGCAATCTGGAAGCCTGGGCGCGGCGACAGCGCTATGCCTTTTTCCACCACCTGTTGGCAGCGGACGCCGCCGACACGGTTGCGACCGCGCACACACTCGACGACCAGGCGGAAACGGTGTTGTTGCGTCTCGTCCGCGGGGCAGGGACGGCGGGATTGGTCGGCATCCTCCCGGTCCTGACCCGCGTGCCGGGGGCTCCGCCTCTTCCCGGAACCGGGCCGCGCGTCATCCGGCCGGTGCTGAGTTTGTCGCGTCGTGCTTTACGCGAATGGCTCAACCTCCGCGGTCAGACCTGGTGCGAAGATCCCAGCAATGCCTGGCTGGCCCGGCGCCGCAATCTGCTGCGCCATCGCCTCCTGCCGCAGTTGGCGACAGACCTCAACCCCCGAATCGCCGAGGTCCTGGCCACAACGGCCACGCTGGCCCGTGATGAGGAGTTATGGTGGGCGGACGCCGTGGCGAAAGCCAGCGCCTCGCTGTGGCGCACGGTGGGACCCGATCTCATGGCTGACAAGGAAGCCCTGTTCATCCTGCCGCGCGCCTTGCGCCGCCGTGTCCTGCGCGCCGCCATCCGCCGCGTGCAGGGGGATCTGCGGCAGGTGGATTTCAGGCATGTAGAACAGCTTTCGTCCTGGGTGGAGGAAACCTCCCGTCGGAGCCGGCACATTGCTTTTGCACGGGTGACGGCGCATCTTGATCGCCGAGTTTTAAAACTGCGGTCGCGTCTTTCGCCGCCGGAAGCCGCGTTGAACGATGGGGGAGGAGGGGTACCCATACGTGGGCTGCCCAAGTAGGCACGGGGCATCGGCTATACTTGGACTTTGCTTGAGGTTGGTCGTTCCTTCCCCGTCTGTTCCTCCCTGCAAGCGTCAGTGTGGGCAGCTTGGTGGGCCCCTGCTACCTCGAGCGCCGGGTCCGCCTCGTAGCTCGACCTGGGTGTTTCTGGAACTATTCGGCCCGGTGGGCGTCTAAACCCACAGAGCTGGTTGTGCCGACTGCGCGCTGGGAGTCCATCTTGAATTCAACCGTCAAATCAATCGTGTGGTGGGTCGTCATGATTGCTGCTGCGGCCGTGCTGTGGCAGATGATGAAGACAGGCGGCAGCGAGCCGCGCGAAAAGGAGATCAGCTTCAGCGAACTCCTTAACGACGCTCAAGCCGGGACCATTAATTCGGTGAACATCACCGCCAACGATGTCCATGGCGAGTTCCGGGCGAAGGATGCCCCGCATTTCCACACCGTCATCCCGGCCAACTACCCGGATTTTTACAAAATCCTTCAGGACAAGGGCGTTGCGGTCAACATCAAGGAGCCCTCCAACAACACCTGGCTGACGGTGCTGATCAACGTCTTCCCGTTCGTGCTGCTGGTCGCCCTGTGGATGTTCATGATGCGCCAGATGCAGAGCGGTGGGAACAAGGCGCTGTCCTTCGGCAAGAGCCGCGCTCGCCTGCTCTCCACCCAGCAGAAGAAGATCACTTTCAAGGACGTTGCCGGCGTCAACGAAGCCAAGGAAGAGCTGCGCGAGATTATCGACTTCCTGCGCGAGCCGCAAAAGTTCCAGAAGCTCGGAGGCCGCATTCCGAAGGGCGTGTTGCTGATTGGCCCCCGGGCACCGGCAAGACCCTTCTGGCACGTGCCATCGCGGGCGAAGCCAATGTGCCCTTTTTCTCGATTTCCGGCTCAGATTTCGTCGAAATGTTCGTCGGCGTGGGCGCCAGCCGGGTGCGCGACCTCTTCGAACAGGGAAAGAAGAACGCTCCCTGCATCGTCTTCATTGATGAGATCGATGCCGTGGGACGGCATCGCGGTGCCGGCCTCGGCGGCGGCCACGACGAACGCGAGCAGACGCTCAATCAGTTGCTGGTCGAGATGGACGGCTTTGAAAGCAACGAGGGTGTCATCCTGATTGCCGCCACCAATCGCCCTGACGTGCTCGACCCGGCCCTGTTGCGCCCCGGTCGCTTCGACCGCAGCGTGGTGGTGCCGCGTCCCGACGTGAAGGGCCGCGAGGAGATCCTGCGCGTTCACGCCAAGAAAGTCCCGCTTTCCGAGGAGGTGGATCTGGCCGTTCTGGCGCGCGGCACACCCGGATTCAGCGGCGCCGATCTTGCCAACCTGGTCAATGAAGCGGCGCTGAATGCGGCGCGCTACAACCGCAAGACGGTGCTGATGAACGACTTTGAAAACGCCAAGGACAAGGCCCTGATGGGCGTGGAACGGCGTTCCCTGATCATCTCCGACGAGGAGAAGAAGAATACCGCCTATCACGAGGCCGGGCACGCCCTGGTGGCGGCGATGATGCCGCACGCCGACCCGCTTCACAAGGTCACCATCATTCCGCGCGGCCGGGCGCTGGGCGTCACCATGCAGTTGCCCACCGACGACAAGCATACCTACTCGCGTGAGTATCTCGAAAGCCGCCTGGCGGTGCTGATGGGAGGTCGTATCGCCGAGGAAATGTTCCTGAAGCACATGACCACCGGCGCGGGCAACGACATCGTGCAGGCCACCGAACTGGCCCGCAATATGGTCTGCGAATGGCGTATGAGCACGCTGGGCCCCCTGGCCTACGGCAAGAAGGAGGAACAGATCTTTCTGGGGCGTGAGATCACGCAACACCGCGACTACTCCGAGGACACTGCCATTCGCATCGACAAGGAAGTGCAACGGTTGGTGATGGATGGCTACCAGCGCGCTCATGCCATCCTCGAGGCCCACCCCGAAGTGATGCACCGGCTGGCTGCCGCCCTCCTGGAGCGCGAGGTGATTGACGCCAACGAGATCCGTATGCTCCTTGCCGGGACTCCGTTGCCCGAGTTCGTGCCCAGCCCGGATCGTCCGGATAGCGGCACTCAAGAAGTGCTGCGGCCTGAGCCTGGACGACCCAACCTGGGCAAGGAACGTCCCCAACACGCGTGAACGGTGCTGGGATGACGCGCCCGGTCGCCACCGGCGACCGGCTTCCTGCGTCGGGGAACCGTCAAACTTTCAAACGCACCCGCCGAGTCGGTCGCGCTGGCGTCTGGAAGCGCCAGTGTCTTACCTCTTTCCCACGCCGCTGGGCGGAAACATTCCCACCTGTGCACCCTTGTCATTAAAGATGGTGAGCATGGAACCCGGCTGCAGATTGACCAGGCCGAGCTCGATCTGGCGAGCATCACCCACGATCACGATAGTGGCGGTGGACGGTCTGATGTGGCGTCGGGCGGCCTCCTGGGCCTCCGCTGCCGTGACCGCCAGAACTCGACTGACATAGGTCTCGAGGTAATTGGGCGGGAGATGGTAGAGCGCCGTCATGAGGAACTGATCGGCCACTTGGGCCTGGGTTTCAAGATTGCGAATGAAGCTGCCGGCGAGATAGTTCTTCGCCTGATCCAGCTCTGTCGCGGTAATCGCGCCCTCGCGCAAGGCGTCCAACTGGCGGAGAATCTCCTTGAGGGCCTCGCTGGTCACCGCCGTGCGCACCTCGGTGGAGACAAACCAGGAACCAAGCTTCAATTGGGGGCGGTTCGCGCTGCCGATGCCGTAGGCGTAGCCGCGTTGCTCACGGATGTCGGCCACCAAACGGGAGTTGAAACTGCCGCCCAGCACCTCGTTGGCCACAAGGAGAGGGAAGTAGTCCGGGGCGTCGCGGGTGATGCCCAGATTGCCGAGAAGGATGGTGGATTGCGCCGAGCCAGGCCGGTCCACGATGAAAACGTGGCGCGCGGCAGGCACCGGCGGTGCCAGGAAGGGGGCCTGCGGGGGCTGGCCGAACTTCCAGGTGTCACCGAAATAGCGCTGTGCCAGGTCGCGGATGACACTGACGCGCACGTCGCCGACGACCACCAGGACGGCATCGTTGTTGGGTAGGAAAGTCCGGTCATGGAACCGGTGCAGCGTGGTGCGCGAGATGCTCCCGATGGACTCTTCAGTGGGTGCGGTGACAGCGTACGGATTGTCGCCGTAGAGCAGTTTGTTGAATTGCACGCCGGCCAGGAATCCGGGCTGTGCCCGTTCCGCCATCAACTCCTGCAGGGCATTCTGTTTATAAAGCGCAACTTCCTCCTCTGGGAAGGTCGGATGCAAGACGACCTGCGACAGAAGCTGAAACATGGGCGTCACGCGATTCGCGAGTCCCGATGTGCTGACCGTCAGATAGTCCGGGGCGGCGGTTGCGGCGATCGCTCCACCATAGCGGTCCGCCTCCTGGGCGATCTGGAGCGAGCTGCGCGTCGCCGTTCCGGCCGTCAGCAGTGCGGCCACGGCGCCGGCCAGCCCGGCGTCGGCGGGCGGCACCAACGCATTACCTGCGTGCACCGCGAGTCGTATTGAGACAAGTGGAAAGCGGTGATCCGCCACCACCAGCAAGCGCAGGCCGTTTGGAAGCTGGTCCTGCACGCTGGCCGGCGGATGGTACGGGCTGACCTGTCCCACCGCGGGCTGGGCGCTCAAATCGGCGGGAGCAATGGTTGTCTGCTGGGCGACGGTCAGCTCAGCAAGCATACCCAGGGAGAACAGGCTGCACAGCAATACTTTGCGGAACGGATACAAGAGAGTCATCGCAGCTCCTTGGGACTGGGGCCGATGGGCGGCTGTGCGCCGGGCAGGTCAACAATGACCGTGGCGCGCGGGTGCGTCAGGTATTGCAATGCCGCCCGGGCGATGTCAGAAGACTTGACCTGCAGGTACTTGTTCAACTCGGTGTTGGCGGCACCGGGGTCGCCGTTCAGCAGGGCGGAGAGGGCGAGCAATTGCGAGCGGTCAAGAGTTGTCTGCTCACTGCGGATCCAGTTGGCGCGCAGCCGGGTGCGAGCACGATCCAGCTCTTCTGCCGGGACACCGTTCGCCACCATGTCGTGGATCTCGCGAAAGATCAGTTGCTCGACCAGGTCCTCGGTCGAGGTGGTCCCCTCGACTCTGGGGACGTTGTTTTTGTAAATGACCAGCCCGGAAAAGAGCCCGGGAGCGCGGTAGTCGGTGTAATCGGCTTCAGGGAACCCCAAGCCCCCATCCACGCTCAGTGCCACCTTGCGTGTCTTGACCAGCGATTGGTACAAGCGCGAGCTCTCGCCGTCGAACAGCAACTCGCCCAACATGGTTAGAGCGTAAAAGTCCGGGCTGTCCCGCGACGGTCCCTGCCAGGCGATGGCCAGCGCCGGAAGATTGGCATGCGCGTCATGCATGGTGACGTGCTTTTCGGCCGTTCGAGGCGGTTCCACGGTGTCGACCGGGACGATCGTGCCACGATCAGGAATCTGTCCGAAGTAACGTGTGATCAACCCACGGGTCTGGACCGGGTCCATGTCGCCGACGATCGCCAGAACGCCGTTGCGGGGGGCGTAATAGGCATCGAAGAATGCCTTCACATCCGGCAGCGTGGCAGCATTCAGATCCTCAAAAGAGCCAATGACCGGGTGGGCGTTCTGCCAGTTGGAGAAGGACTGGGCACTGATCGCCAGATACTCCAGGGGGCCGTAAGGTTCATTGTCCACGCGCAGGCGCTTTTCCTCCTCGACCACTGAAATCTGGTTTTTCAAGTTGGCGGGCGTGACGTCGAGATGGGCGAGTCGATCGGCGTCGAGCCACGCCAGAAGGGGCAGGGCATTGCTGGGTGCGGTTTCAAAATAGAAGGTGTAATCCTCGTGCGTGCTGGCATTGTCGGTGCCCCCGTAACCCTCCACGAGATGATCGAACACACCCTTGGGGGCATGTTCCGAGCCTTCAAACATGAGGTGTTCAAACAGATGCGCGAAACCCGAGCGACCGGGATGTTCCTGTCGTCCACCGATATTGAACAGCATGCTTTCCGTAACCACCGGTAGCGAATGATCCTCGGAGAGGATCACCCGTAAGCCATTCGGCAGAGTGAACTGCGTAAAGGGAATCTGGGGTGCATCGGCACCCGATTGGGCCAGGGTCGGAAGACCGCTTGCCAGCAGAATTACTGTCAACAGTCCAAGGCGCATGTGGGACTCCTTCCCCTTCGAACGGCGGACGACGCTATTATGGTCGCTCATGTCGGGCGGCGAGCCAACGCAAAGTGCGCGCGCCGCCGGTAATGCGGGGCGCCGGGAGGTGCGGTCGGGTCGGTTTCGAACAGCACCAGCGTCTCGACCGGTAAGCGGCCCCAGACCGGCCGATTGGTCGCCAACTGTGGAAGCAGCCCCGCCAGCATCCGTGGCGTCCGCGTCTTGGCCAGCGTGATGTGGGGATGAAACCGGCGCGTTTCGCGGACGAATCCCAAAGGGCCCAGAACGCTGTCGATTCGGGTGACCAGATCATCCAATGCCGCCGTGGGCTCCACGCCCGCCCACAATACTCGTGGCCGCCGCCGGTCGGGGAAAACATCGAGCCCGGCCAGCAGCAGGGCAAACGGTTCGCAGGATACGCTTCGTAGCGCGCGTGTTATCAGCGGCTCGTGTTCGACACCCACCTCGCCGAGAAATTGCAGAGTCATGTGCAGGTCGGC
>Ga0102924_1002323_pt1 | contig 20885 bp, 16 predicted proteins | sample PaiPotPPM11metaG_FD_80116 | JGI IMG/M metagenome (GOLD analysis project Ga0102924, IMG submission 80116) | Iron sulfur acid spring bacterial and archeal communities from Banff, Canada, to study Microbial Dark Matter (Phase II) - Paint Pots PPM... ...
AGAGTAATGCGTGGGGCGGGGTGGGCGCAAACGGAAGGGCAGTGGCAGCCCACTCATGGCGAGGAGACCGCCATGAATGGGGCACCCGGCAAGTGAGGCGCGATTGCGGGCTTAGATGTCGATGCCGATGAGGCGGAGGATGGCGAGGGCGCTGGAGGAGGTGTTGACGCCGGGCTTGAGGATGTAGTCGAAGGCGAGGGGGTCCGCGGGGTCGGGGCTGGCCATGTGGACGTTGAGGCCGTGGAGCGCGGGGGTGGCGATGTCGGTGAGCGCGAGGTCGTGAGTGGAGAGCGCGCCGACGGTGTTCGAGGCGACGAGGGCGCGGATGACGGCTGAGGCTGCGGCGAGGCGGTCGGAGGAGTTGGTGCCGCTGAAGATTTCATCGATGAGGAAGATAACGGGGGGCGCGGCGGCGGAGTTGGCGACGGCGAGGATCGCGTGCAGGCGTTCGACTTCGGCGAGGAATTTTGATTTGGCTTCGGCGAGGGAGTCGGTGAGGGCGAGCGACGCGCAGAGTTTCGCAGGGGATATGCGTGCGGAGGTGGCAGGGAGAGGCGCTCCGGCGAGAGCGAGGACGGTGTTGGTGCCGATGGCGCGGAGGAGGGTCGACTTGCCCGACATGTTGGAGCCGCTGATGAGATAGAAGCGCGTGGTGGGATTGAGGGCGATGTCGTTGGGGACGCAGTTGGGAAGGAGCGGGTGGCGCAGGGCGATAGCTTCGAAGGTGGCGGGAGCGGCGTCGGGAAGAATTTCGGGGTAGATGTTTTCGGGATGCTCGAAGGCGTAGTTGGCGAGCGCGTTGAGGGCTTCGAACTCGGCCCAGGTGGCGAGCCAGAGTTTCATTGCGGGCGCGTGGGTGCGCTTCCAGTTGGCGATGGCGATGGCGGCGTGAGTGCCTGCTGCGAGGAGCAGGGACAGGACGTAGTACCACTCCTTGTTGCGCTGCTCGACGATGACAAAGTAAGACTGCACGCGGCCCATGGCGGCGATGGCGTCGGTGGGCTCGTGGGAGGCTTGCTGCAGGGCGACGAGGCGAGCGCTGGTGCAAGGCTGCTTCTGAAGCAGGGCGAGACCGTCGGAGAACATCTGCATCTGGTTGGCGATTTTGGAGGCTTCGAGGATGGGGACGACGCGCGAGCGCACCATCGCGGCGACGGCGGTGTGGAGTGCGAAGACGACGGCGAGGTTGGGGAAGAGCGCGGACCAGGTGGCGAAGTGGAAGAAGCCCACGATTATAAGAACGACGAGGGCGGCCGAGGTGAGGGAGAGGACGATGCGGACGGCGGGGTGGAAGGTGGGCGGTGTATCGTCGAGCCACTTGTCCAGGGTGGTCGCGGAGGCCTGCTCGAAGCGCGAGGCGCCGAGCAGGGCGATGTCTTCGCGGAGGGTGGTGAGGGGTGTGAGTTCCTCGACGGCTTGCTGTCGAGCCTGGGCTTCATCGTGTGAGGCGGGATCGAGCAGGAAGCGGGCGAGGCCGCGCTGTCCTATGCCGGTACGCACGGTGCCGAGCAGCCCGAAGAGGGAGTTGGGACCGAGGATATTGAGGTCGCGGTCGTAGAGGTGCGCGGGGGTGCGGAACTCTTCGCCGGTAAGGCCTGACTGAGGTTGGGAGCCGTCGACGCGGGCGAGGTTGTGCTCGTGGAAGACGAGCAGGCGCTGGATGCGGTTGAGGTTCGCGTTGAGGCGGACGTAGAGGACGATGAGGCCGACGAACACGGCAATGATAAGGAGGACAGGCCACCATGAGCCGACGCCGTACAGCGCGTGCTTGGTGAGAATCCACGCGATAGCAACGCAGACGGCGTAGGCTACGCGCATCCAGTTGCGCCTCGTCACGGCGGAGCGCTGTTCGGTGTCGAGAGCGGCCTGGCGTGCGCGGTAGTGGGTCTGGAGGGATGCGTTATCCGGGGGTTGAGGCATCGGCGGGTGCGTCCAGAGTACCAAGGCCGTCGATGCGGCGGCGATGTCGCGAATCAGTCAGCTGCTTATCTGCGCGATTGAATCAGGCCAGAGCGTTGCGGGCGATGACTTCTTTGTAGAAGTGAGCGCTGAGTTTGGGGGTGCGCTTTTGCGTGGCGAAGTCGACGTAGTGAATGCCGAAGCGGTAGGCGTAGCCGTCGGCCCACTCGTAGTTATCCATGAGCGACCAGCAGAAGTAGCCTTTAACGGGGATGTCCTCGGAGACAGCGCGGTGGAGTTGAGTGATGTAGTTGCGCAGGTACATGACGCGGTCGGAGTCATAGACCTGGCCGTCGGGGGCGAGGACGTCGGTGGAGGAGGCTCCGTTTTCGGTGATGTAGATTTCTTTCACGTTCCAGAGTTTGGCTGCGTGGCGTGGGCTCCAGTAGATCGCCTCGGGCCCGACGTGCAACCACGAGCTCATCATGTGGGGGTAAGACGCGGGCGTTGGGATCATCGCGTAGCCGTCTGCGTTGTCTGCGGCGCGAACGTAGGCCGGCGTATAGACGTTGAGGCCGATGAAGTCGACCGGGGAGCCGATGGCCTTCATGTCCGCATCGGTGAATTTGGGCGCGGCTGCTCCGTGATGGGCGAGGTAGGCGTCGGTGTATTTGCCTTCCATGACGGCGGTGAGATATCCGGCGTTGACCTCGCGGTAGGCCTTGGTGGCGGCGGCGATATGCTCTGGCGTTTCGATGACAGGCACTGTAGAAGTGGCGTTTTCGGCGAGTCCAATTTTTGTGCCCGCTTTAGCGCTTGCCCTGATGGCCTGAACTCCGAGGCCGTGCGCGAGGACGGCGTGGTGGCGAACCTGGTTGACGCCGGCGGGCGGAAGCTTGAGACCGGGAGCGTGACGGCCATCGCGGTAGCCGATGTCGACGAAGGAACTCATCTCGTTGAGAGTCATGAAGTGATGGACGCGATCGGAGAGATGCCCGGCGACGTATCCGGCGTAGGCAGCGAAGGCTGCGGAGGTGTCGCGCGATTGCCAGCCGCCCTTGTCTTCGAGGGCCTGGGGAAGGTCCCAGTGGAAGAGGGTGCAATAGGGCTGGATGCCGTTGGCGAGGAGTTCGTCGACGAGACGGTTGTAGAAGTCGAGTCCCTTGGGGTTGGGCGTACCCGTGCCGTTGGGGAAGACGCGCGGCCAGGCGACGGAAAAGCGGTAGGTCTGGAGGCCGAGGGCCTTCATGAGCTGGATGTCGCTTTTGTAGAGGTGGTAGTGATCGTTGGCTACGTCGCCGGTATCGCCGTTATTGGTCTTGCCGGGGGTGTGAGAGAAGGTGTCCCAGATGGAGGGGCCGCGGCCGTCTTCCTTCACCGCTCCTTCAACCTGGTAGCTAGCGGTGGCAGAGCCCCAGAGGAAGCCTTGTGGAAAGGAGCGCGCGTTCGCGGGTGATTGATTCGCGGTCTGGGCCTGGGCGGACGGGGCGTACTCCGCGAGAACGGGGAGAGCAACTGGCGCCAGGGCGGCGGAGCTGAAGAGCTTCGCAAAAGTGCGTCTAGATAAACGATTAAACGTCAATTTGTTTCCCTCCCGGTTGATGGCAGTGTAGCCGCTAATGCCGGCGCTGACCAGTGGGTTTGGATTTCCTGGGCTGGGCGCAGGTGGGCACGGGAGGGCGCGCGATGGTAAACTTAGGCTGTGCCGGGTCCTACGCGACGTAATCCCGCCAACCCCGCCAGGTCCGGAAGGAAGCAACGGTAACGGGCTAGTATGGGCGCAGTAGGTCGCCCGGTACTTTTAAAGACAGTGATCAGTGATCAGTAGTCAGTGGTCAGTTGAAAACAAGAGGCTGTCGAATCTGCGGTGCCCCTTTCGACAATTTGAGGCGAGTCTGGTGTGAAGACCTGGTTGTGGCGATTGGTTTGCCATAAATGGGGAGGCTTGTGCTGTTAAGACTACGGCGTGATGGTTACACTTGTTCTTGGGGCGCGGGTCATAGAGAATGAATCCCGGTCTATATATCTTGATGGGTTTCGGTACAGCTCGGCGACCGGGCCGGGTGCAGAGCAAAGTAGTGAGGTGAATGTTTGAGTCTGACGTTGAAGCCGCAACATCCTGTGCGGGCGAAGATCAGTTCTGTGGGGACGTATGTTCCGCCGCGTCTGTTGACCAACGCCGATCTGGAAAAGATGGTTGCTACCAATGACCAGTGGATTACCGAGCGGACGGGCATCCGTGAACGGCACATTGTGGACAAGGGAGTCGCGACCAGCGACCTGGCAGTGAAGGCCGCAGAGCAGTGCCTGGAGCGGCGGGGAATTTCGGCGAGCGAGGTTGAGGTCATCATTGTCGCGACCGTGACGCCGGACATGATGTTTCCGGCGACGGCGTGCCTGGTGCAGGACAAGATCGGCGCGAAGGGTGCGTGGGGCTTTGATCTGTCGGCGGCGTGCTCGGGGTTTCCGTACGCGCTGCAGATGGGCGCAAAGCTGGTGGAGAGCGGCGCGCACACCAAGGTGATGGTGATTGGGGCGGACGTGATGAGCTCGATCATCGACTACAAGGACCGGGCGACGTGCGTGATCTTCGGTGACGGCGCGGGTGCGGTGCTGCTGGAACCGTGCGCAGAAGGCGAGATCGGCTTCATTGACTACTTCCATGAGATTGACGGCTCGGGCGCGCCGGCGTTGAACATGCCGGGCGGTGGAAGCCTGAATCCGCCGACCGCGGAGACTGTCGCGAAGAACATGCACGTCGTGCACCAGGATGGGCAGGCGGTATACAAGTTCGCAGTGCGGAAGATGGAAGAGGCGGCGCTGACGGTGCTTGGCCGCCATGGGGTGACGGGCAAGGACCTCGCGTGCTTTATTCCGCACCAGGCGAACAAGCGGATTATTTTGTCGACGGCGGACCGGTTGGGATTGCCATTGGAGCGGGTGATCATCAACATCGATCGCTTTGGCAATACGACGGCTGCTACGATTCCGATGGCAATGCAGACGGCACTGGAAGAGGGCAAGCTGAAGAAGGGCGACCTGGTCCTGCTGGCGAGCGTGGGCGCGGGATTTACCGTGGGCGCAACGCTGTTGCAGTGGGAGATGTAGGAAGACAGTTGTCAGTTGTCAGTGATCAGTTGTCAGTAAAGACGAAAGCAAAGACGGTGGATCAGGCTTCGGCGGGTGGGGCGGACGGGGTGGCATGGGGCTTGCCGGCGCTGACGTCGCGGGAGGTTTTGTAGAGCTTCCAGAAGGCGATGCCGGCGCTGATGAGGATGACGCTCCAGACGGCGATGAGGATTTCAGTGCCGTACTGGCGGCTGAACTTGTTCCACATGCGCAGGACGTGGGGGCCGTAGTAGACGCCGAGTGCGGCGAATGCGGCGTGGCGCAGGAAGCGGCTGACGGTGAACGTGATCATGAACGTCTTGCGCGACATGTTGAGCGCGCCCGCAGCGAGTACGAAGGGCGACAGCGGCATGGGCGGAGGCAGCACCGCGGGCAGCGCGACCGCCAGGATGGCGTGCTTCTCCATCCAATTGCAGATGGGTTTGAGGATGCGGGCGGAGACGTGCTTCTCGAGGAAGGCCATGCCGCCGGCGTGACCGACCTTGTGGCTGAAGAGGCCGCCGAGTGCGGAGCCAAGGGTGGCTGCGCCCAGGAGCAGGATCAGGTTGGCGTGTTGCGCGGCGAGCACCACGACCATAATGTCGGTGATGCCGGGGATGGGCAGCGGGACGAAGGACGAGTCGACGATGGAGACGAGCAACACGCCGACGATGCCGAACGAGAGCAGCAGGTGAAGGAGTGGGTTGGGATGATGCGCAGCGGCGGGCGCCGTGGCTGCGAGGGCCGCGAGGATGGGGCGAAGCGATGCCATCGTGGTTGCGGCCATAGAGGTCATAGAGATTAAGACGTGGGGGCCGGCGCCGAAGTCGCCGAATATTCGGATTCGCCTCGATGTTACAGGAAACGAAGGTCCGGGAGGGGCGGGAGGATTTCGGCTTCGGCGGCGTACTTGCGGAAGAGCCGGATGGTGGCGGTGCAGTCGGGATCCAGCGTGTAGTAGATGTTGCGGGTGAGGTAGTTGCGGATGGTGGCGGGCGGGATGGCGATGCGCGGCGTCCACTCTTCGACTAGCGAGTCGATATGGGCGAGGCCACTGTCGCGGGAGTGCTGCAGGTCTTCGATGAGTTGTGTGGGCGTGACGCCGTCGAGGGCTTCGGGGCGGACGGCCCAGACGGCGGCGACCCAGGGCAGGCCGGTGCGGGAACGCCACTCGTGGGCGAGGTCGATCCAGAGGCAGGGGCCGGCGGCGGCTTCGATTTGTTCGCGGGCTTCGAGGGCGAGCAGCGCGGGATCGCCGATGAGCAGTGCGGCGTCGGCCTGGGCGAGCATCGCGATGGGATGGGCGGGCGCGGGGAGGAATGCGGGATCGGTGCCGATGAATTTGCGGAAGAGAATTTGCGCGTAGGCGAGCGAGCTTCGGGAGGCGGTGTCGGCGGCTATGGTGCGGACGGCGGTCAGGGCTTCCGTATTGGTAAAGGGACTTCCCATGGTCTGCGCGGAGGAGCTGCGCAGAACATGGGGCACCCGATTTCTATTGAGTTTGACGATGAGCTGGATGGAGCGGACGCGATCGAGCGAGGCGATGGTGCAGCCGGGGACGATGGCGAGCGACGGCGTAAGCGACGCGATGGGGATGAGGCCGAGGTCGGCGCGGCCGGCGAGGAGTTCGTCGGCGCAGAGCGAAGGCTGGGTGTAGTGGACCGAGTAGCGCTGGGCGAGCGCGGCGTTGCGCGGCGGGTGCTCGAAGTCCCACATGAGCGGTGCGGGATTGAGGAAGTCGATGGCGGCGACGCGGACGGGATTGAAGGAATGCGAGACCAAAGAACTAGTGTATGGGATGGACAACAAGAAAGTTTCTGATTTCGCCGTTCTGCCGCTACAATCCTTGCGAATGTTTTCGTGAGGTTTTATGAGACTGCAAATATGCGCCGCTTTGGGGGCAGCGTTGCTTTGTGCCTCGCCCGCATTGCTCGGGCAGGCGACGGAATCTTCCATCAACAAGCAGATTGGTGGACTTCGTGATGTGCCGGATGCACAGCGTCCGGCAGCGACGACTAAGATTGCGATGGACATCCGCACACTCCCGGCGGGTCTGCCGAAGCTGAAGCTGGCGGATGCGCTGGTGCATCTTTCGACCGAAGGCGATCCGGGGCGCGATACACTGCAGGCCGCCGCGGATACGCTGGCGCAGGCACTTACGGAGAATCCGCTGCCGCCGAAGGGCGATCAGCCTCCGATGCCGTACATGGATCTGGCGAAGCTTGCGCGCTACGAGGGGATTTCGACCAGCATGAAAGACCCGCTGCTGGACAAGGCGGCGGCCATCCTGGCCGCGGACGATGCAGACGTCGAGAAGTCGGACTTTACGCTGAAGGACCTGAACGGGAAAAAGTGGACGCTCTCCGCGCTGAAGGGGAACATTGTCGTGGTCAACTTCTGGGCGACGTGGTGCCCGCCATGCCGCAAGGAGATGACGGACCTCGACCTGATCTACACGCACTACAAGCAGCAGGGGCTGGTGATTCTCTCACTTACAAATGAGGATCCGTTTAAAGTGAGTCAGTTCATTGGACCGACTGGGTATCATCCGCCGGTGCTGCTCGACGGGGGTGGCAAGACGGGGAAAGCGTTTCATGTGGATGGATTGCCACGAACCTTCGTTTTCAACCGCGAAGGAAAATTGGTGGCTGAGTCGATCGATATGAGGACGCAGGGACAGTTCTTCGCGATGTTCGCGAAGGCGGGTCTCGAGCCGCAGACGAAGTAAGAGAAAGTACGGGGAACGATGAGCACGAGCAGCGACGCAGAGCAGAATGCGCTGAGTAGGAACGAGGCGGCGAGACTTGGGTGGATGGCGTTGATGCTGACGCCGGAGATGGGGCCGACGCGGATTGCGAAGGCGATGGCGCGGCTGGGTGCGGCAGAACGGGTCTTCGAGGCATCGCTGACGGAGTTGGAGGGTGCGGGCCTGCCGGCGCGCGCGGCGCAGTTTGTGTTTGAAGGGCGCGCGCACGAGGCAGCGGAGAATGAGGCGAAGCAGGTCGCGGAGGCGGGCGGAAGTTTTCTGACACGCGAGGATGCGGCGTATCCGGAACGGCTGCTGGAGATTTACGATCCGCCGGCGGTGCTGTGGATTCGCGGGGATGTGCGCGTGCTGGCGCGAGCGGGTATCGCGGTGGTGGGCACGCGGCAACCTTCGCCGTATGGGGCGGGGATGGCGGAGATGCTCGCGCGCGATCTGGCGAATCGGCGGCTGGCGATCTTCAGCGGCATGGCGCGCGGCGTTGACACGGCAGCGCATAAGGGCGCGCTCGATGCGGGCGGCAAGACGGTGGCGGTCTGGGGCACGGGCATCGACGTGGTGTATCCGAAGGAGAACAAGAAACTTGCGGAGCGGATTGTCGAGTCGGGCGGGACGATTGTGAGCGAGTATCCGCTGGGGACGTTTCCGGCGCCGCAGAACTTTCCGATTCGCAATCGGATTCTGAGCGGGATGAGCGTTGGGGTGTTGGTGATCGAGGCGGGGGAGTACTCGGGCACGCGGATTACGGCGCGCTGCGCGATGGAGCAGAATCGCGATGTGTATGCGGTGCCGGGGAACGTGACCAACAAGAACGCGTGGGGGCCTAACACGTTGATCAAGCAGGGCGCTAAGCTGACCGCGACGTGGGAGGACGTGTGGGAGGATCTGTCGTCGGAGGTGAAGCGCCGGTTGGAACACGAGATGGTGGCAGCGGGGCAGATTGAATCGAAAGCGGGAGGGGCTGCATCTCTGTTTAGTGATGGCGGCAAGCCTCTGCCGGAACAAGAGCGCGTGGTGCTGGATCAGCTGCGGCGCGATGAGTCGGTTCAATTGGATGAGTTAATAGAGGGGCTTGAAGCGCGGTTGGGATCGGCGGAGATATTTACAGCGCTGTTCGAACTGGAGCTGGCCGGGAAGGTGAAGCAGTTGCCGGGAAAGAATTATGTGCGGTGCTTCTAGATTGCGAAACGCAGCGCGCAACAGTTTTTTCTTTGGAGCTCCAGCTATGAGGGATGAGCTATGAGGTCTGAGCGCTTGCAGCGCGGTATCGCTTCAACAACTTGAGAGAATGGAATCGGCCTTTCGCGATCGGCTTTCCGTGGTCGGCGATTGGGTGGTAAATGTGCTCCTCCTAGTGAAACGGAATTGAAGAAATGCAGTCTATGGGTGTAGATTCTCGACTGGCGTTGTGGATTTCTGCGGCGCAGGTGGGTTCGCATCTTTGGCGATTCCGTGTTAGGTTCGCAATGAAAGAGACAGCAGAGGGATTTTCTGTAGTCGCAACATGTTTGGTTTGAATGAAGGGAACGAATGGCAAAGTCACTTGTGATCGTTGAATCGCCTGCGAAGGCAAAGACGATCCAGAAATATTTGGGTGGGAATTACCGGGTGGAGGCCTCGATCGGCCACATCATGGACCTGCCGAAGAACGACATCGGAGTGGAACTGGCGAAGCGGACGTTTGAGCCGACGTTGATCGTGTCTCCGGGTAAAGAGAAAGTGGTCGCGCAGTTGAAGAAGCTGGCGGCAACGTCGGACTACGTGTACCTGGCGCCTGACCCGGATCGCGAAGGCGAAGCGATTGCCGCGCATCTTGCGATGCAACTCGAGCCGATGATGAAGGACAAGTCGAAGCTGCTGCGCGTAACCTTTAATGAGATTACACAGAAGGCGGTGAAGGCCGCGTTCGAACATGCGCGGGGTCTGGATGAGAACCTGGTGGACGCGCAGCAGACGCGGCGCGTGCTGGACCGGCTGGTGGGATACCAGGTCTCGCCGCTGTTGTGGGATAAAGTCCGTCGCGGATTGAGCGCGGGACGTGTGCAGACGGTGGCGCTACGGTTGATTGTAGAGCGCGAGCAGGAGATCAATGCGTTCAAGCCGGTCGAGTACTGGACGATTGATGCGAAGCTGAAAGCGAAGAAGACTGAGTTCGTTGCGAAGTTCACCGGCATCGATGGTGAACCGGCGCGGGTTGCGAACGGGACAGACGAGGAAGGGAAGGAACAGTTCCTCTCGGGCGCGCTGCCGAACGGTGAGCGCACGGGGCAAGTGGTCGCGCAACTGGAGAAGGCGGCGTGGTCGGTTGCGGGCGTCGATCGCAAAGAGCGCAGGCGGAATCCGGTCGCGCCGTATACGACCAGCAAGTTGCAGCAGGATGCTTCGAGCCGGCTGGGATTCAATGTGCGGCGGACGATGGGCGTGGCGCAGAGATTGTATGAGGGCGTCGAGATCGGCAAGGAAGGCACGATCGGCCTGATCACCTATATGCGTACTGATTCGACGCGCGTGTCGCCGGATGCGATTGTGGAGGCGCGGGAGTACATCGGCAAACTGGGCAGGCAGTATCTGCCGGAGAAGCCGAACGAGTATGCCGGCAAGAAACAGGTGCAGGCGCAGGACGCGCATGAAGCAATCCGGCCGACGCGCGTGGACTTTACGCCAGATTCGATTCGCGCTTCTCTGAGCGATGAGCAGTACCGGTTGTACAAAATGATCTGGCAGCGGTTCGTGTCGTCGCAGATGACGCCGGCGGTGTTCGACCAGACGACGGTGGACATCGCGGCGAAGGCCGACCGGACTTACGATTTCCGGGTTACGGGCAGCACGTTGAAGTTCGATGGCTTCCTGAAGGTGTGGGACGGCGGGTCGGAGGACACGATTCTGCCGGAGTTGAACCCGGCACAGACGTTGGAGAAGGTGTCGATCGATCCGGAACAGAAGTTTACGCAGCCGCCGCCGCGCTACAACGAAGCCAGCCTGGTGAAGGTGCTGGAAGAGCGGGGCATCGGGCGGCCTTCGACGTATGCCTCCATCATTAATACAATCCAGGATCGCGACTATGTGAAGAAGATCCAGGCGAAGTTCGTGCCGACGGAGATTGGGACCGTGGTGACGAAGTTGCTGGTGAAGAATTTTCCCTACATCTTCGACACGGCCTATACGGCGAAGCTTGAGAGCGAACTGGATGCGGTGGAAGACGGCGAAGAACGCTGGACTGATCTGCTGAATGGCTTTTACGACCATTTCGAGGAAGAACTGGCGGTCGCGGGCGAGCACATGGAAGACATCAAGCGGATGGAGGAGCCGACGACCGAGGTCTGCGACAAGTGCGGTAGTCCGCTGGTGCTGAAATGGGGCAAGTTCGGCAGCTTCTACTCCTGCTCGAACTTCACCAAGAAGAAGCCGGTGACGGTGGCGATGGGGCCGTGGAAGAAGGATCCCAAGGCAGTGACGAAGAAGATCACGAAGGCGCTGCATTTTCCGATGAACGTGCGGGTGCTGGAGGGAGACGTCAACGTCTTTGCGAAGGAGATTGCGGACGCCAAGGCGCTGGTCCCGGCGATCAATGAGGCGGTGGAGGATTCGGCCGGCAAAGGCAGGAAGGTGATCGTCGAGCAGGTGAGCTGCGACTTTACCAAGGAGAACTTTGCGGCCAAGCCGGACCTGAGTGCTCCGGGCGCGGATGACGTTCCCGAAGAGGAGTTCTGCGATAACTGCGGCAAGGTGATGGTGCTGAAGAATGGGCCGTGGGGTCCGTTTATGAGTTGCCCGGATTACTCGGCCGACCCGCCGTGCCGGACGATTCGCAAGCTGACGCAGAAGGTGCAGCAGAAGCCGCCGGTGCAGTTGGAGGAGGCTTGTCCGAAGTGCGGCAAGCCGTTGCTGCTGCGGGACGGTCAGTATGGCGAGTTCATCGCGTGCAGCGGTTATCCGAAGTGCAAGTACGTGAAACAGGACCTGCTGGACGTGCCATGCCCGAAGGACGGCGGGGACATCGCGGTGCGGAAGACGCGGCGCGGGGATGTGTTCTACGGCTGCGTGAACTATCCGAAGTGCGACTTTGCCAGCAACCTGAAACTGGTCAACCAGGTGTGTCCAAAATGCGACAGCGCATACCTGCTGGAGTTGTCGAACGCCAAGGGAACCTACCTGGTATGCCCGAACAACCGGGAGGCACTGCCGAAGCGGCGTAAGCGGAAGGGCGCGCCCGAGGAGGCTGCTCCAACGACCCCAGAATGCGGCTACCAGAAGAAGATCGGGCCACCGAAGGAGACCGAGGTGCCGGTCCTGGCGATTCCGGATCCGGAGAAGACCCGGGCGGTCGTCGAGAGCGTAGCCTAAGGTATTTGCAGAGAGCGAGTTAGCCGGACCGGACGGGATATAACCCGTTCGGGGGCTTTCGTTTTTGCCCCAATTCTGTTACAAAAGCTATTGGAAGTGTTCGGTCGAGTGGCTGGTGCCGCCTGGGGATACTGCGGGCAGGCGCGAGTAACTTATTGAAAAGAATGCAGGATTTAGCTATGGCAAAGGCAGTGTGGAACGGGCAAACCCTCGCCGAGAGCGAGACTTACGAGACGGTCGAGGGCAATGTTTACTTTCCCGACGAGTCGGTGAAGCGGGAGTTTTTCAAGGCAAGTTCAACCACTTCGAACTGCACCTGGAAGGGGCAGGCGCGGTACTACACGGTGGTGGTGGACGGCCAGGAGAACCCGGACGCGGCTTGGTACTACCCCGATCCGAAGCCAGCGGCGCGAAGCGTGAAGCACCACGTGGCCTTCTGGCGCGGCGTGGAAGTTACGACTTAGAGCGCACAACTAACTCATTCGATTGGCATGAAGGTGGCTCCTGGAACGGCCCAGCCCACTCCTCGCGATAGGCTGCGATAAATAGTGCACCCAAGCTTCGGGGCGGGTGGTCAGTAAGCCTGTGCGCGTTCAATAGGCAGGCGGATCTGGAAACAGGTGGCGCCTCGTTTGGAGTCGACCGTAACCGTCCCGGAGTGCATGGTGACGATGCGGGTAACGGAGTCGAGGCCGAGGCCCAGACCCTGGCCGGGCGGCTTGGTGGTGAAGAACGGCTCGAAGATGCGGGAAGCTATGTCGGGCGGGATTCCGGGGCCGGTGTTCCAGACCTCGACGACGACCATCTCTCCGGCCTGGCTGGTTCTGAGCCGCAGAGTGCCGCGCGGCGTGCCGTCGATGCTGTCCAGGGACATTGCATCCAGCGCGTTGTTGATGAGTTCGGTCCAGACCTGGTTGAGCTCGCTGCCGTAGGCGCTGATGATGGGCAATTGCGGGTCGTACTGACGCTCGACGACGACGTTCTCCAGGCGCGAGTTGAGCATGGTGAGGGTGGTGTCGAGGGACTGCTGCAGGTCGATCTCCTGGATGGGCGCCTGGTCCATATAGGAGTAGTCCTTGATGGCGGAGATCAGGTCGAAGATGCGGACGGTGGAGTTGAGGACGACCTCGGCCATGCGCTCGACGTTGAGGGAGCTGGCAAAGGCGATGGCGGAGATGGCGAGAGCATCCGGCGAGATGGCAACCGCCGCTTCGTCCAGATAGGCGAGGGTCATGGGCGACTCGGCGATGACCGCGGCGATCTTCCAGGGCTCGGGGACGTTGTGGGCCTCGAACCATCTGCGGAACATGTCTTCGCGGTCGGCGAGGTCGAGCGGGTTGCTCGGCATAATCGCACGGCTCTTGTAGTTGGCCATGCGCTCGCGGGTGCGTTTGACCCAGTCCTGATACTCCTGGTACTGATCGGCCTGGGCGAGGGCTGCGCCAAGCTGCTGTTTCTTGTCGCCGAAGTCGCGCAGCTCGGCGAAGAGGCTGGCGGCGGAGCGTTGGGCCGCGGAGGCGGGGTTGTTGAGCTCGTGGGCGAGATTGGCGGCGAGCTTGCCGAGGGCGGTGAGCTTCTCCGCCTGTAGTTCGATACGGGTAACCTCGCGGACGCGGTTGAGCAGCACCGTGACGCAGCGTTGGGCCATGGAGGGAATGGCGGCGAGCATATCCGGGAACTTCTCTTTATAAATGTCCAGCGACCAGACGTCGCCGACGGCGTACCCGCTGCCGCCGTAGCCCTTCATGCGGGAGAAGGGCAGGAGGCCGGACATCTGGCCCATGCGCGCGATGAAAAAGGTGATGGTGCCGGTTGCAGAGCGGCGGATGTGGACCTCGCCGGCGAGCATGATGTTCATGCCGCGGGGCGGATCGCCTTCGTGAAAAAGCATGGTCCCAGGGCCGGCTTTGCGCTCGATGCCGTTCTGGGCGAGCCAGAGATAGTCACTGTCGGACATGCCTTCGAGGGCATCGACCTTGCGTAGTGCCGCCACGATCTGAGCTGGCGGAGTTGGACCCGCTGGAAGAAAAGACTCGATCTGCTGCTCTACTTCCGGGGAAGTTTGCATAGTCACCGCCACACCGGCGATTCCGGATCTGGATTTGCGTGCTGTAGAGTCCAGTGTACGGTCCGCGAGCGTCCGGCGTCTAATGCTGCAGAGGCTGCCCGTCGAGACTGGCGACCAGCTCGTGGATATCGAGCGGGCTGGCCGAGCGAATCTGCACGGTTCCGTTCTGGTTGATCAGGAGGACCTCAAAGTCGCCGGCGTGGACGTGGAAGCGGTTGCGCACGCTGGCGGTTTCGCCGGCGCTGAAGAGCGGCAGATTTTCGAAGGCGAAGTGGTCGTCGACGTTCTCTGCGGTGGACACGGGAACGACGACGGTGTTGCGGATTGCCAGCTCAAAGGCGTGGCGTTCGATGAGTTGCAGCTGCCGCTTGAAGTCGGGGCTGTTGGTATCGGGAGCGAAGACCATGAGAACGCGCGCGCTGCCTTGTAGCTCGGCGAGCGAGTGCATGTCCTGAGCGGCGCAGGTTCCGAAGAGGACCAAGAGAAAGAGCGGCAATTTCAGCATGAACAACGTACTCCTTGGCAATACAGGCCCGCTGATCGGCGTCAGCAAACTCACACAATATTGGTTACATATGGGCTGAGGCTACCATGTCGAGCGGGTTTTTCCTCGCTCAAAATGTGAGGTGGTGTTGGAGTCTTTGGTAATCGGTAACCGGTTATTTCTCAGGTCGATAACAGGTGCGGGGAAGGAAGAAACGCAACAATCAGCGAGTAAGCCTATTGATTTGTTTGGTGTGCGGTGATCGGCATGGCGCGATTATCGCAGCGTCCGTGCGAAGAAAACCCCATCCCCGTGCGGTGGAGCAGCAGGTGAGGATGGGGTATTCGGCTGATAACGAAGTATGAAGCTTCAGGCCTTCTGTACAGCGCCGTCGACGACCTTGACGGGGTCGAGGAAGGGCATGGCAGAGCGCAAGCCGGCACCGACCTTCTCGATCGGGTGGGCGGCTTCCTGCTGGCGGATGCGGGCGAACTCGTGGCGTCCGGTTTCGTTCTCTTCGATGAACTTCTTGGCGAAGCTACCGTCCTGGATCTCCTGGAGCAGCTTCTTCATCGCCTTCTTGGTTTCGGCGGTGACGATGCGCGGGCCGGCGACATAGTCCCCCCACTCGGCAGTGTCGGAGATGGAGTGACGCATGTAGGCGAGGCCACCGCGGTACATGAGGTCGACGATGAGCTTGAGTTCGTGGAGGACCTCGAAGTAGGCGAGCTCAGGCTGATAGCCGGCTTCGGTGAGGGTTTCGAAGCCAGCCTTCACCAATGCCGCGGTACCACCGCACAAGACGGCCTGCTCGCCGAAGAGGTCGGTTTCGGTCTCTTCGGTGAAGGTGGTTTCGAGGACTCCGGCGCGGGTGCAGCCGATGCCCTTGGCGTAGGAGAGGGCAAGGGCCATGGCGTTGCCGGTGGCGTCCTGCTCGACTGCGACGAGGGCGGGCACGCCGCCGCCTTCGGTGAAGACCTCGCGGACGCGGTGGCCCGGTGCCTTTGGTGCAACCAGCGACACGTCGATGCCAGCGGGCGGAGTGATGGTGCCAAACCGGATGTTGAAACCGTGGGCGAACATCAGGGTGTTGCCGGGGGCAAGGTTGGGCTCGATCTCGGCCTTGTGGACCTTGGCGGCGGTCTGGTCGGGCGTGAGGTTCATGATGACGTCGGCCCACTTGGAGACTTCGGCGACGGTGCCGACGACCAGGCCGGCTTTGCGGGCGCGGTCGGCGTTGGGGGAATCGGGGCGGAGGCCGACACGGACGTCGACGCCGGAGTCCTTGAGGTTGAGGGCGTGGGCATGGCCCTGCGAGCCGTAGCCGATGATGGCGACTTTCTTCGCCTGGATGAGGGAGAGGTCAGCGTCTGCGTCGTGGTAAGTCTTTGCCATGATGTAGGTCAATTCCTTCTGTCGTGGTTGCCCCCTCCCGGGGGCAGCTTAGGGCGCAACTGCCTGATTGAGAGTTTGCGCTTGGATAAAGGCCGATGGCATTTCCAGGGGCCTGTCTTCAAATCCTGAAAATGTGGAGGTCGGAGTGGTGTGCTAAAAATCTTCCTTCGATTCCTGCTTCTTTCTATTCTACGCTGGGCGGCCGGATCAGACTGGCAACTATTTTAGGCAGGAATCTGTTGGGGATAAAGGAATTGAGTGTTATTTTGAACTGGCGGCGCAGGAGAACAGACTGGAGTCTTAATGCTGTTGAGCGCGGTGATCTGTACGTACAACCGAAGATATCTGCTTGAGGATCAGATCAGGGCCATTGAAGCGATGCCAGGCTGGGATTCCGGCGATTTCGAAGTTATTTATGTGGACAATAATTCGAAGGATGGAACCTACGAAGCGCTGCTGAAGCTGTGTGAGTCGAGACCGCAGATTCGAGTCGTGCGGGAGACGCAGCAAGGCTCATCTGCAGCAAGGGACCGGGGCGCGAGCGAAGCCCACGGCGAATTTATCTGGTTTATGGACGACGACTCCCTTCCGCACCCGTGCACGTTGCGGATTTACCTGGAGGCCTTGCCCGGGTTCAACCCCGAAGTGGCAACCGGTCCGATTCTTCCACTCAGTGCTTTGCCCACGCCCTGGTGGCTTGATATCCATGCGCGAGCCTTCAGGGTTTATCTGGCGCACGCAAATTACGGCAATGAGACCAGGTGGCTGGAAGGAAAGTATGCGTGGGGTCCGAACTTCATTATTCGGAAGGACGTCTTTGTCAGCGTGGGGGGACACGATCAGACGTTAGGGGTGGTGGGGACTGTTTTGGTCGGCGGCGAGGAAGAGGATCTGCAACGACGAATCTTCGCTGAGGGTGGCCGACTTCTGTATCTGCATGAAGCGCTTGTGTACCATCGGGTGCTCCCGAAGCAGTTGAGGCTGTCGTCCTTCCTGCATCTGCGGTTCGATCGCGGGGGCCTGGTCGCCCGAACCACGATAAGGGACGGAAAGCCGGCGGAAGGTCTGCTGTCGATATTGCCCAAGATGGTTGGACATGTGGCCGCCACTCCTTACCTGCTTGTGACCCGACGCACGTCGGCGGCAATGGACCACGTAGGCGCGCTGTGGGGCCTCTCCGGATACTGGATGGAGAAGCGACGACTCGGCAGGCGAAACAATGGAGCAGCCGATTGAGAGCACGACTGCGAGGTGGTCGCTCCCCCGTATTCAATGCCGCATGACCCGTTGAGTCATCGGGTCCCCTTGACCGACGTCGCGTGTTCTCCTTCAGGTGTGGATTACTCCTCTTCCTCTTCGAGGCCGGGGAATTCGTTGGGGATGATTTCGGCTTTGGAGAGCTTGGGGCGCGGGGGCAGGTCCGGGCTGCCGTTGGCGGTGCCCAGGGCTTTGAGGACGCGGCTGGTGTGGACGCCGCGACGCATGGCCATGCGGCCGGTGCGGGAGACCTCAAGGAGGGTGTAGCCGGACTCGCGCAGGACCTGGATGAGGCCCTCGATCTTGCTGGAAGACGCCGTCATCTCGAGCATGATGGACTCGGTGGCCAGGTCGACGACGCGGGCGCGGAAGACGTTGGCGAGTTCGAAGATGTGGGAGCGGGAGTGGAGGCCGTTAGGCTCGTTGGGGCCGGCGGCGACCTTGATGAGGCAGAGCTCGCGGATGACGCCTTCGGAGCGGCCGACCTCGTCGACGTCGACCGTGATTTCGAGTTTGTAGAGCGAGGCGCGGATGCGGTGGGCGGCAGTGTCGGGGGCCTCGCAGACGATGGTCATGCGCGAGGTGTCAGCGCGCTCGGACTCGCCGACGGTGAGCGAGACAATGTTGATGTTGAGACGGCGGAAGAGCGAGGCGACGCGGGTGAGGACGCCGGGCTTGTCTTGCACGAGGGCTACGAAGGTGTGGAGCATAGGGTGTCCGTTCTTGGTTGCTGGTTGGGAGTCAGGTGCTAGTTGCTAGGTACTAGGTGCTAGGGGATTACAGACTTGGTAGAGCGCGTGGCGTTGGTGCGGGTGGCCGGCGGGCATGCGCGGGTGGTCGAATTCGAGGTCGCGGCGGTGGGTCATGTTGAGTTTTTCCATGACGCGGCGAGAGGGTTGGTTGCCGAGGGCGGTGACCGCTACGACTTCTTTGAGGTTGAGGGTCGAGAAGGCGAAGTCGACAGTGGCGCGGGCTCCTTCGGTAGCGAGGCCCTGTCCTTGGAAGGCGCGAGGGAGGCGCCATCCGATTTCGACGGCGGGCTGCGGGAGGTTGGGGACGACGTCGCGCATGGTCTGGGCTCCGATGATGCCGGCGAAGGCTCCGGTGGAGCGGAGTTGCGCGGTCAGGAAGCTGAAGCCGTCGCGGTCGTAGGCGGCCTGAAAGCCGGCGATCGCTTCGTCGGATTCTTCGGGCGTCATGGTGGAGGCGAAGTAGGTCATGACTTCGGGGTCGGCGTTCATGGCGGCGAAGGGCGCGCGGTCGGAGTCGCGCCAGGGGCGGAGGATGAGGCGTGAGGTTTCGAGTTGAAGGTCGGTGAGTGGTCGCGTCATGGTTTATTGCAACCCTGTAACGATGGCGGCGTAGGGCGGGAGGGTGATAGTGGTCATGCTCTTGCCCGAATTGAATTCGATGTTTGCGTCCATGTAGACCCAGGTGTAGTGGTCGGGCAGGCCGGCGGCGGCGAGGTTGGGGTGGACGGTTTGGGGCTTGTCTGTGAAGTTGACGGAGATGAGGACCGGCTTGGCGATTGCATCGGAAGCGCGGCCGGCGGGAGTGGTGCGGACGTAGGTGAGTGCACCGGGGTTGGTGGTGTCGAGCATGACGATGCTGCCGTCGCGCAGCGCGGGATAGCTGCGGCGGAGGTCGATCATGCTGTGGGTCCAGGTCCAGAGCGTGTCGGGCTGGCCCATCTCGGACTGGACGTTGACGGTGGGGTAGTCCGAGCCGATGGGGAGCCAGGTGTGGGGGTTGGTGCTGAAGCCTGCGGCGGGCGGCTTGAGGGTCCACTGCATGGGGGTGCGTTCGCCGTCGCGGCCTTTTTCCTTGGGCCAGCCGGTGATGCCGATGGGGTCCTTGACGTCTTCGCGCCGAGTGGGGACGTGAGTGGTCATTCCGATCTCGGCGCCGTAGTAGGTGAGGGCGGCGGAGCGGGTGGTGTAGAGGATAGTCGCGATGAGTTTGGCGATGCGGAGCTTGTTCTCGGGGGTGGCGCGGTCGCCGAACCGGTCCCAACTGCGGGTGTTGTCGTGATTGTCGAAGACGAGGAGGGGCTGGTGGCCGTTGAGGGAGGTCTCCATCTCGGTGATGGTCTGGCGGAAGTGGGCGAGGTTTAGATTGACGTTGGCGGCGTCGGTGACGCCGTTGCCTTCCTGATGGAAGCCGACGAGGGTGTCCATGGGGAGTTGGAGTTCAGGAGCTGAGGGTGTGCCATACCACTGCAGCAGGTCGGAGGTTTTAGGGACGTAGATTTCGCCGACGAGGACGCGCTGGTCGGGGTAGCTGTCGATCATGGTGCGGAGGCGGCGGAGGACGTCATGGACCTGGGGCAAGCCGCTGGTGAGGGTGTGGTTGGATTCGGGGAAGCCGGAGGCGTCGAGCTTGCCGGTGAGGGGCTCGTTGTGGAGGGTGGGGTCTTCGAAGAGAGTGGTGATGGCGTCGAGACGGAAGCCGGCGACGCCGCGGTCGAGCCAGAATCGCATGGCGTCGAACATGGCCTTTTCGACGGCGGGGTTGCGCCAGTTGAGGTCGGGCTGCTGCTTATAGAAGAAGTGATAGTAGAACTGGCCGCGGGCGGGGACCCATTCCCATGCCGAGCCCTGGAAGAGTGAGGACCAGTTGTTGGGCGGGACGACCCAGCCTTTGGGGCCGAGATGCTCGTTGGGGCCGGGTTTGGTGGTGGCGGCGCGCTTGGGTGCGGGGATGCCGTCGTTCCAGATGTACCAGTCGGCGTGGGGGTTGGTGCGGGAGTGGGCGGAGTCGGCGAACCACGGGTGCTTGTCGGAGGTGTGGTTGAGAACCATGTCGAGCAGGACGCGGATGTGGCGCTGTTTCGCGGCCGCGATGAGGTGGTCCATGTCGGCGAGGGTGCCGTACTGGGGATCGACGGCGGTGTAGTTGGAGATGTCGTAGCCGAAGTCGACCTGGGGCGAGGGGTACATGGGGGCGATCCAGATGGCGTCGACGCCGAGGGACTGGAGGTAGTCGAGGCGCTGGGTGATGCCATTGAGGTCGCCGATGCCGTCGCCGTTGGTGTCCTGGAAACTGCGGGGGTAGATCTCGTAGATGACTGCGTGGTTGTACCAGGGGTCGGCGGACGTGGCCTGGGGATAGGCTGCCGGGGAGAGGAGCAGAGCGAAGAGGAGCGGGATGAGGTGGCGGATTCGCATAGTTGGTTAGTGGGCTGGCGGTGCGGGTGGCGCGTCGGGATCCCAGAGCTGCGTGGGGTGGGGATCGTCAGCGCCATGCATGAGGACGCCTTTGTCCCAGGTGGGTTTGGTGTGGGTGTCGAGGGTGTAGTCGCCGGCAGCGTGATAGCTGCCGCCGCAGGGTGGGTTGCCGGGGGCGTATTTTTCAGGGGCGCACTTGGTGCCGCGATAGGTGTGGAACCAGACAGGGGAGCCGTCGGCGTCGACCTGCTTCTGCGGGATATGGATCGCGTCGAAGGTATGGGCGCGGCCGGCATCGCGAAGCTGCCAGATGAGCGCGGAGATTTCGTCGTCGGTGGCTTTTTCCGGGACGACGAGGGTGAAGCTGGAATTGGCGTGGTGGAAGAGTTTGAAGGGGGC
>Ga0102924_1002324_pt1 | contig 20884 bp, 18 predicted proteins | sample PaiPotPPM11metaG_FD_80116 | JGI IMG/M metagenome (GOLD analysis project Ga0102924, IMG submission 80116) | Iron sulfur acid spring bacterial and archeal communities from Banff, Canada, to study Microbial Dark Matter (Phase II) - Paint Pots PPM... ...
CGATATCGCGCGCTCCTTGTCCGATGGGAGCGCAAGGCAGCGAACTACCTGGCCCTCCTGCTCCTCGCTTGTGCGCTCATCGCCCTCAATCAGGCGTGACTCCGTTTTCGGACCGGCTCTAAGTCAGCGGCGCCTGCTCAGTCGCGCATAGATGGCAGGCCCTCGCTGACGATGCCACGGTGCGCGCCCGCTACATCGTGCACACGGCGAAAGTGTTCAGCCCGAGCTTGTGCGTGTGGCACTCGACTCGACTCGGCTTGAACCCGCTCGAGATGACCAAGCGCCACAGGTCCTGACGGCTGTAGTAGGCCTTGTGGTCGTCGACCTCGACCGCGGATGTGAGGCCCAATCGAAATGCGGCAAGCTCGAGAGCTGTCTTTCCGAGCCACGACGGCACGTTCACGTATGCCGTGCCGCCCTCTCGAAGCACGCGGCGCACGTGCTTGAGTGCGACTACCGGCTCCCACAGGTGCTCAAGGACGTTGTTGCACACGACCAGGTCGAGGCTCTGCGACTCCACTCGCTCGAGAACGTCCGGCAAAGGCCCCTCGATCGCCGTCACCCTGGGATCGCGCTTCAGGTCATCGGCCACGTGCAGGTCGACGAGGGTTGCGTGCGTCACCTCGTCGAGAATCGAACGAGCGAATACGGCGTTGAAGCCGCAGCCCAAATCAGCCACACGCTTGCCAGCGACGCCCCCGACCTCCCGCCGGATCCGCCGCGCATTTAGCCACACTCCGGCGCGATCGAGCACCGTGAGCGGATAGCCCTGGCCATAGGAAATCTCGCGTGAGACGCCGTTTTCGCGCTTCATGGCTGCGATGTCCGTCAAAACGAGCCTCAGGTTGCTATGTCCCGGCCTAGCGCGCAAGCCGTTTGGCCGAGCAAGACCTCGGCGGCTCGGCCCGGTTCGCGCGCGGGATCGCGGGTGGCGAGGGTGTTGCTCGGCCGCCGCGTCCGTTGTAGCAATCCCGACGTGCGATCGTTCGTCGTCGGAGGCGCGGGCTTCATCGGCAGCCACCTCACCGATCGGCTTGTCGAACGCGGTCCCGTCACCGTCTTCGATGACCTCTCGGTGGGCAAGCCTGCGTTCATCGGTGCCCACCTCTCCTCGGGAGCGGCTACGCTCGTCCAGGGGAACGCGCTCGAGCTCACGGCTCTAAGGACGGCCGTTGCGAGCGGGGGCGGCCACGACGCCATTTTCCATCTGGCGGCCAACCCCGAAGCACGCTGGGGACTGGAACGAACGCGCCTCGATCTCGACCAGGGCACGATCGCCACGTACAACGCGCTCGAGGCTGCCCGCACCTGCGGCGTACGGAACTTCGTCTTCTGCTCCAGCGGCACGGTCTACGGCAATGTCGCCGAGCCGTGTGGCGAGATGGACCTCGGCCACCTGCCCATCTCGCTCTACGGTGCGAGCAAGTTGGCGGGCGAGGCGATGACCGCCGCTTACGTCGAGTGTTTCGGCTTGCACGGCTTCATTTGCCGCTTTGGGAACGTCGTAGGCCCCCGCGCCACTCATGGAGCGATTCTCGATTTCTGCAAGAAGCTCAAGGCGCATCCGGAGTACCTCGATGTGCTGGGCGACGGCCAGCAGGCCAAGCCGTATCTGCACGTCATCGATTGCGTGGGAGGCATTCTCCACGTGCTCGACCACGCAACTGGCGAGCAACCCGCCATCTACAACCTCGCTCCTCCCGACTGGACGACGGTAAGACGCATCGCTGAGCTATGCGTCGCCGCGTCACCGAACCGGGGGGCGCGGATCGAGTACTCCGGCGGGGCACAGGGCTGGCCCGGTGACGTTCCGAAGTCCCGCCTCGATCCGGGCAAGTTGGCCGACCTGGGCTACCGAGTGCGCCTCACATCCGATCAGGCGGTCGAGGCAGCCGTGAGCGCCATCGCCCTCGAGGTCTTCGGGGGCTGAACGACGAATCGGACGCCGCGGGCCGCCAAAGATGTGCGTCTCGCGCATAGTCATGAGCGCTGCGGGGCCGCCCCTTACTACTGTGTTCTGCCATCTCGAATTTGGAGCCCATCGTGATCTTCGGCGTGGCCACGATCGCATGTGCCGGCGACCGGAACCCGCGCCACGTCGTTCTCGCGCCGCTCCTCGCCCGGTCGTTCGTGCGCTCGGACGGCGCGTCCGAGACGACGCTCGCCGATCGCCCCCTTGAGGTTCGCACCTTTTTCTTGTGAGGCGCCCCAGACGAGCTAGAGTTTCGGCGCATCGGATGTCGACGACTTCCCTTACGGAGCAAGCGCTCAAGGACCACGTCGATACCGTCGACCCATCGGGTACATCGCTTAGCGATCCCGCCATATCCCTGTTCGTCCCGGAACACGACACCGAAAATCCCGAGATCTCGATTGTCATTCCGGCCCTGAACGAACAAGTCACTATCGGCGACTTCATCGATTGGACGAACCAGGGGCTGCGCGCCGCCGGAGTCACGGGCGAGATCCTCATCGTCGACAGCTCGACCGACAAGACGGCCGAGATCGCCCTCGCCCGGGGCGCACGCGTGCTTCGCGCACCGAAGCGGGGGCTGGGCCGCGCCTACATCGACAGCCTGCCGTTCATCCGCGGCAAATACGTCGTCATGGGCGACTGCGATTGCACGTACGATTTCCGCGAACTCGAGCCCTTCGTCGCGAAGTTCCGTGCCGGAGCGGAGTTCATCATGGGCTCGCGATTCCGTGGATACATCCAGCCGGGCGCCATGCCCGCTCTGCATCGGTATTTGGGCACACCCGTCACCACTTGGATCCTGAACACCATCTTCTCGAGCCATTTTTCGGACATCCACTGCGGCATGCGCGGAATCACGAAGAGCGCGCTGCTGCGGATGAGACTTCGCTCGCAATCCTGGGAGTATGCATCGGAGATGGTACTCAAGTCCGTCCACATGAAGCTCCGGACTGAAGAAGTGCCTATCCGCTTTCTGAAGGATCGCGAAGGGCGATTGAGCCATCACAAGCGCGCGGGTTGGCTCTCGCCGTGGGCCGCGGCGTGGATCAACCTGCGCGCAATGTTCATCTACGGCGCGAATTTCTTTCTCTATCGTCCGGGCGTGGCACTCTTGCTGCTGGGCGCCCTTCTCACGCTGCCCCTCTCGTTCGGCCCCATCACGGTCGGACCGATCACGTTGTCACTGCACTGGATGCTCCTCGGGCTCACCATGACGACGCTGGGCCTGCAGTGCGTGTATCTGGGCGCCATAGCGCAGATATTCTACGATTACACGGGCGAGATAACGCGCCGCTGGTTTGCTCTGTTTCCGTACGGGCGCAGCATCCTCGCCGCTGGTGCGATCTTCCTGATCGGCATCGGCCTGACCACCACGCTTCTCGTTCAGTGGATCGCACACGATTTCCGACTCACGGTTGACATGAAGGTCAGCTACCTCGGGGTGACTGGACTCCTTCTCATGATCGTGGGTTTCATGACCTTTACGTTTACCTTGCTCCTGCACTCGACCGCAGTTGCGGTTTGGCGCTGCTCGTTGCCTCAGCTTTCGCGAAAAACCTCGACGTAGGTGCGCACCTGCTCTTGAAGAGCTGCCAATGGACGGGCCTACCCGCAGAACGCAACCGATGCCACCCCATGACGCGACGACGGACACGGGGCCACGAGCGGCCCCGACCTCCCGGCCGAGCTGCGCGGCCCGGCCTTGCGCGGTGCGCGACGAAGTAGCAACCTAGCGGCCCGCGGCCAAAAGGAGCGTGCTTTGCATGAACCGTGAGAACGGCACTGTCGACCGCACCAAGTCGTGGGGGCAGGACTATCGGTTCTCCCTCATCGATCGCGCTGGGACGTGGCTGAACGTTCGACAGATTCGTAGACGCGTCCGCGGGTTCCGTGGCAAAGCCGTTGCCGACATCGGCTGCGGCTTCCAGGCGGTTTTCGCCCGCTCAATCCTCGACGACGTTGCGCGCGCCACGCTCGTGGATCTGGCCCTCGCCGAGGACCTCAAGCAGGACGCCAAGGTCACGGCGATCGAGGGCGAGCTGCCGGAGGTGCTGGAGCGCGTCCAGTCGCAAAGCCTCGACGTCGTGGTGTGCAACAACGTGCTCGAACATCTGTGGCAGCCGTCCGTTGCGCTTCAGCACGTACGGCGCATGCTCAAGCCGGGCGGCTTGGCGTATCTGAACGTTCCGTCTTGGCAGGGGAAGCCATTCCTCGAGTTGGCGGCCTTCCGCCTCGGCCTCACCTCGCCTTCCGAGATTGATGACCACAAGGCATACTACAATCGGCGAGAGCTTTGGCGGCTCGTCGTCTCGAGCGGCTTCAAGCCGAGTCGGGTCGAGTGTCATTCGCATAAATTTGGGCTGAACACCTTCGCGGTCTGCACCGTATGACGCTCTAAGCGGCACTACCCCCGGCCGGTACCTCTCCGCGCGACCCTTCGGTCGCAGGAAGTTGGCCGCCGGCGCTGCGTGAATCTCTCGAGGGAAACCGCCGCCACACGCGGATGGCGGCGACGACCGCCCCCACCGTCAGCGCGAAGACGACCAGTGAGAGCCACCACGTCCGCGGGCGGTACCGGAAAACGAACTCCTGCGACGGGCTGTCGATGCGCGCCGCAGCGGCGTCGTGGAAGTTCACTGCGCGCTGTCCGTTCACCACCCAGCCGGGATCCCAGTTTTGGTTGAGCACGATCAGGTCCCCCGGTACGGCACCGGAAACGCTCACCGTGACGACATTGGGAGACCACCGCTCGATGACGGCGGTACCTTTCAGCGTCGATGTGAATGCCTCGCCGTGGTACGCGGGATCTCCCCGGCCCTTGGCGCCCAGACCCCCGGAGAGGCCCTCTCGAACATACGAATTCAGGCCGGGAAACGTGCTGCAGTCGATTGTCCCAATGTTGGCGATCTCGCCTGGTAACGCCGGAGGCGCCCAGTCGGCGGCGTAATGCAGCGCGGGTGGCGCCGTCTTTTCCGTGTGGAACGTGACAATCTCGTCGGGGAGGTCTGGCGCCGGCGTGCCGAAGCTCGTCTGCATCGGGACCAGCGACACGTGCGCGATATCGAACGCTACCCACGCTGCCGCGAGGAGCGCGGCGACTTCCCCAAGAATGCGTGCGCGTCCGGCGCGTTTGAGGAGACGCTCCGCCATGGCGGCGGCAAGCACCCCAAAGAGGAGCACGGCCGGGTACTCCCATCGCGTCGGCACGTGCTGGGAGCGGAACACTGGCATCTTGTGAAGCTGGTTCCACGGGGAATACTCGTGAAAGTCTCCAAACCCGAGCAGCAGCGCCACCAGCGCCGCCCATTTCAGCGCGGTGGTCCGCGGACCGCGGCTGAAGATGGCGCCGCATACGAGCGCGATGACGCCACCCCAACCGATGAACATCCCGTATTCGTGCCACCCCCATTGAGGGACGTTGGCCGGACGAGACGAGATCCCCTGATCGCGTGAAGTCAGGATCGTGAGCAACGTCCCGATGTCGATCGACTCGGTCGAGGTTACGAGGCGGGGATATCGGCCGAGCATTTCCAGAATGGGGAAAAGCTTCGGCGCCGAGAACCCGAAGGCCAGCACGGCAACACCAGCCAGAACGAAAATCGGGAAGGCTCGCCGCGTGACCATCGCCAGCACGACCGCGTAGAGCGAAAGGAGCACTGCGGTGTGCGGGAGCGGATAGATCCCTCCGCCGTAGACCATCATGGCCATCGCTGCGCCAGCGAGGACCACGTTCCGTCCGCGGCGCCCGCTCGCCTCGGCCTCTGCGCTGCATGCGACATCGAAGAAGTAGAGGAGCCACGGGGTCCATGCGTAATAGAGATGCCAGGTGTGGCCGGTGGCCGCTTGGAGCGCCCAGCGACCGTTCACGACGAAGACCGCACACACGAATGCGCGCACGCCAGCGCTTCGCGTGAAACGGCCGGCGAGGAGCCAGGTTCCGATCGCCGAGATGAGCGCCATCCCGACGAGCTCGACACGCAGAGCCGGCCCGAGCTTCAGGAGGAGGTACGGCAGGAGCCATGGCGAGACGACGGTCGTCCCGCTCTCCAGCCCGCCCCAGGCCGGATGTCCACCGCAGCCGTACGGGTTCCAGAAGGGAAACTCGTGGTAGTCGCGGATCGTTTTGACGATGAGGTAACGATGGGCCTCCATCTGGTCCCAGTCGTGAAAACCGAGCGTCCGAACGTTCTTGAGAAGCGGGGAGCAGACGCAGGCGATCATCGCGAGGACGACGCACCAGCCGAGGAGGTTGGCCGCCGCCCGAGACCAGCGCATAGCCTGCACCCTACCGCGCCCTTCCGACTGCGTGGGGCGGGTTTTGCTCGGAGCTGCTGGGGTAGCCTGCGTTATTCAGAGCCACGTTCGTCGGAAAGAAAGCCCGGACAACGAGGCGCACAAGGACGTAGGCGAAGACCACGACGATCGCCGACCACCGCCGCCAGCGCGTCCCGCGCACCTTCGCGGCGCTCCTCGGTTCGACTCGCCTGCGCTGCGACGAGCTGGTTCGCTCGACGACCGCGCGCGTCGCTTCGAGTGCATCGGGCGAAAGTCGATCCAAAAAGAGAGAATCGCGGGAGACGAGAGCCGCACGCGCCCACCCCGTCCCCTCGGGAGTTTGCGCGCTATCCTCGTGTAAGGGCGCGTCTCGGAGGGCCGTGCTCAGGGCGAGCGATGCGAGCGCATCGCCGTCGAACCTCGCGTCGGCGGTGGCAGCCCGCGGCCCAAGGAGATGAACGATGTCCAATCGGAGCAGGACCGAGGCGGGGAGCGCGTCGCCGAGGCGGCACGACGCCCGGAGATGGTTCTCGGCGGCACGTACGTGCCCCGCGACGAGCGGCTCCGGCGGCGAGGTGTACCTGCGTGCCGTGCTCTCCGCCTCTTCGAGGAGGGACCACTCGCGAACCGGAGCGAAGAGTACGGCGGCGCGGGACCTCATCACGTCAATCGTCCTTCCTGGGCCCCTCGTTGTAGCCGCGCGGGCGGTACTTCGGATTGACTCCCTTGTATTCCTCGCCGTTCGAAAGGGTGTCGTCCACGAGGTACTTGAACCAAGAGCCGGGGAACTCGTCCGCCGCGTCCTGGAGCGCGCCGCGCGCCGCGGATTCCTCATCGAGCGCTTTCTCGTCCCACAGACACTGAAGCCCCAGAGCGATGAGGCTCATGTCGTTCGGGCCCAGGCGGAACCCGCGAATGTAGTGAGGAAGCGCCTCCGTCGCACGGTGCAGTCGGCAGAGGGTGTCCCCTTCGTAGACGCTCGCCATGGGCCATTTCGGCGCGAGCCGCAGCGCGACCTCGTTCGAGACGAGGCGACCCTCGAGGTCGCCGCGCGCACCCAGCATGACGGAGTAGTTGAGGTGCGCCTTCGCGCTCCTGGGGACCGCCTTTCGCGTCGCATCCCAGAAAGCGAGGTCGTTGGTGTAATCGAGCGAGTGTCGTCGCGCCGCGAAGCATTGAAAGCCGAAAAACAGCGCCAGCGCGCCGATCGCGATCCCTCGGGTTCGCGCGCCCCGGGCGCCGAGCGCCCCGGCCAAGACCATCGCGAGAGCAGCCGCCGAGCCGATCGCAGGGAAGTACCAGAAGCGCTCGGCGCGCACGGTGGGGAGCACCACCGGAATGTTCGACACCGGAAAATACGAGATCACGATCCACAAGAGCGACACCGCGATGAGCGGCGCTCTGTCGACGGGCTTGACTGGGAAGAACGGGGTCCCGTCGATGGGAGATGGAGCCGGCTGACTCTGCCGGCGCCATCGCAACCACGCCGCCAGTCCGACCAGGGGTGCCGCGACCAGCGGGAGGAGCATGGCGGCGGCGCCCACGACGCTTTCTGGAAATACCAGGTGATCCGGGATGGGCTCCTGCGGGGCGGAGTAATCGCCCGAGAGCGTCCTTGGGACGAGCACCTGGCCGAGACCGCGCGCAAAGACGCGGAGCGCACCCGCCACGCGGTAGGGCGCACTGGCCTCGATGAGCGGGTTGTTGAGCGGGTCGTGCGGGAGCATCGGCTGCGCGTACCAGCGGAGGCCGGCCACGAACACCCTGTGCAGCAGGGGGCTCCCCGCGTTGGACGCCGCGCTGAGGGCCGTCGGCGTCGCCACGGGGAAGCACCGGCGGCGCATCTCGACGTAGAATACGAAGGCGGCTCCCGTCGTCAGCGCCGCGACCGCGCTCCGCGCCCAGCGCAGCGGACGCTCCGGGTGGGTAACCTGCGACGTGAACAGCGCGACCAGTGGGATGAGCGGCACGAGGCAAAGCGCGCTCTCTTTCGAGTACAGGCCGAGCAACGTGGCCCCAAGGACGCCGAGGGGCATCCACGCCGTCCGCAGGTTCAGCGCCAGCAGGGCGAGCAGCGCGCCCGTTCCGCCCAGCACGTCGGCGAGCCCAACGACCCCGCTTACGGCTTCGGTCACCACCGCCGTCGCGACGAAGAGACCGCCGGCGAGCCACGCCGTCAGCCGGTCTCGCGTCCACTTGAAGACAAGCAACGTAATCAGCGCCCCGTTCAGGCCGTGGAGGAGCACGTTGACGTAGTCGTGCGGGAAGGCGCTCTGCTCCCGAAGTCCCACTCGCCACATCGCGCGCCAGACGATGTCCGGTAGCGGGCGGTACGATCCGATGGTGCGCTCCGAGGTGAGTCCCCAGAAGTCGCGCTTGAAGGCCTCGAGCCAGCCGATCTTGCTCGCGGGGTCGCTGGCAGCGTGAACGTAGGGGTTCGCGAGCAGCGCCTCCTGTTCGTCGAAGATGAAGTTCGTCGCGGGGTGCCGGGTGAAGAGCACCATCGATAGGAAGCACGTGGGGACCAGCGCCGTGAGGAGCGTCGGATCCTCCGCGAGGAAGTAGTCGCGGACGCGGCCGAGCAACGAGCGCTTCGGCAGCGGCGGCAGCGGAGGTTCGGGCTGAATCACGGCTCAGCGGGAGAGGTTCGCGATGGCCTCGGGGACCTCCGGCGCGTCGCGATCGGGGAGTGGCCAGACATCCCCCCAGAGGTGCTGGCCGCCGTCGATGTACCACGTCTCGCCGGTCACGTAGGAGGCCGCGTCGCTCGCGAGGTAAGCACAAAGCTGCGCAACTTCTTCGGGCGTCCCCAGTCGCTTGGCCGGCGTACGCTGGCGACTGCGCTCGATGAGCTCCGGCGGATACTGATCAGTGCCGCTCGACCGCACGGTGCCGGGTGCCACTGCGTTCACGCCGATGCCGTAGGGCGACCACTCGACCGCAAGCGTCTTGGTCATGTTGTCGACACCCGCCCGCGCCGCACCCGTGTGCACCATCCCGGGGAAGCCGCGCGCGATGTTCGCGATGACATTGACGATCCGGCCTCTCCGGGCCGGGATCATGCACGATACGGCGACCTCCCGGGTCATGAAGAAGGTGCCGTTCAGGTTGTTGCGAATGACCGCTTCCCAGCCGCGCGGGGAGAGCGCCTCGGCGGCGATGGGGAACTGGCCGCCAGCGTTGTTCACGAGAACGGTGACCTCCCCGAGCGCCCCTCGCACCGAGGCGACGAAGGCAGCGACCTGATCCACCTCGCGGATGTCGCACGCCTGGGCGAACGAGCCCGTACCCAGCTCGGCCCGAGCCCGCTCGAGCCTTGCCTCGTCGCGACCGCAGATGGCAACGCGAGCGCCTAGCTCCGACAGCGTTCGGGCGAGCGCGAGGCCGATCCCGCTGCCGCCGCCCGTCACGATTGCGACTTGGCCGTCGAACAGTCCGGCTCGGAAAACGCTCGGCATGCGGTCACGTTAGCGCACCCTCACCGGGCTTGCGGAGCCCCATCGCGAGGGCGAGCGCGACCAGCATTCCCGCCGAGGCGACGGCATACGGTGCTCTCGGGCCGATGCTCGCGTAGAGCGAACCGCCGACGGCTGGGCCGAACGTGCGCGCGAGGCTCGCGAACGACTGGTTCGTGCCGAGCGTGCCACCCTGCCGATCGGCCGGCGCCCTCCGCGAGATGAACGCGGCCGTCGCTGGCTGGGTGAGCCCGTTGCCCAGGGCCAGAAGCGCCCCCGACGCGTACAAAAGACCGCGCGCCCCGGCCGCCCCTGCAGCAACGAGCCCGGCGAACGCGAGCGCCTGGGCGAGCGCCCCGGCGCGTACGAGCACGGCGTCGTCGGTTCGCTTCGACAGAACACGTACGAGTCCTCCCTGTACCGCCGCCGCCACCATCCCGATGAACGCGAGCACGTACCCGGTCCCGCGCTCGTCGATGCCGAAGAGGTCTGCGCAGAAGAACGTGAAGGTTTGGTCGAGGTTCGTGAAGCTCAGGATGACCAGGAAGTTGACGCCCATTGCCAGACCGACACCTGGCAGCGCGAGCGACATGCGGATCGCCTCGAGGTTAAGCGGCAAGAGGCGCCGGCGCGGCAGGCTGGTGCGCTTGTCGACGGGCAGCGACTCGCCCACGCCGAAGGCGACCCAGCCGAGGTTCACGAGGCTCAACCCTGCAGCGACGAAGCAAGGCACCGACCCATGGCGGCCAGAGACGGGGATCCTCGCGAGCGTGCCACCGATGGCTGGGCCCAGGATGAATCCGAGGCCGAACGCGGCGCCGATGAGGCCCATGCCCCTCGCCCGCTCCTCGGGTTTCGTGACGTCAGCGATGTACGCGCTCGCGGTGCCTAGGTTGGCCGTGGCGATCCCGCCGAACACGCGCGCCGCAAAGAGCCACACCACGCTGCTTCCCCAGGTGAGCGCCCCACCCAGCGCGGCCATCGTGGTAGCCGTCCCCGCGATCGACCAGAGCAGAACGGGCCGCCGGCCCACGCGGTCCGATACCCGCCCCCAAACCGGAACGAAGACGAACTGCATGAGCGAGTAGGCGGAGCCGAGCAACGTCGCCACGAACTCGCTGACACCGAACGTGTCGCGCGCCTCCTTCGCCAGAAACGGAAGGACGAGCCCGAAGCCGAGCAGATCGACGAAGACCGTGAGAAAGATCGCGCCGAGCCGCGGGACGGGTTTCATGCCGGGCGCAACTATAGCGGCCGGCCGCGACTGCGCCCGCAGGTCAGGCGGACGCTCGTTTGCGCGCCCATACGAAGGCTTCGAGGTTGCCCTTCGGCCCCGGGAGGACGCTGTCGCACTGCCCGAGCACGTCGAACCCCCCGCTGCGGACGGACTCGACCGCCGCCGAGACCGCGTCGGCGCGCACCCGCTCGTCTCGCACGACGCCCTTGCCGCGCGACGCCTCGGCGCGCCCCACCTCAAACTGCGGCTTGACGAGCGCGATGAGCTCGCCACCGGGTCGCGTGCAGCGCGCGATAGCGGCGGTCAGTTTCGCCAACCCGATGAACGATGCGTCCACGACGGTCACGTCGGCTGGTCCGCCGACGTCCTCCGCCGTCAAGTTGCGCCCGTTCGTTCGCTCCATCGAAACGACCCGCGGGTCGATGCGAAGCTTGTGCGCGAGCTGGCCGTACCCAACGTCGACCGCGACCACGCGCGCGGCTCCGCGTTGCAGCAAACAGTCGGTGAACCCGCCTGTAGAAGCCCCCAGGTCGAGGCAACGCGCGCCGCGCACGTCGATCCCAAACCCGTCCAGTGCACCCGCGAGCTTCACGCCGCCGCGCGACACGTAGGGCTGCGCCGTGGAGCGTACGTCGACCTTGACGTCGTCCGGCAGCAGAGTCCCCGCCTTGTCGATGCGTACCTCGCCGACGAAGACCTCCCCGGCGAGGACGATCGCCTGCGCGCGCGCGCGCGTCGGCGCGAGTCCCCTCGCCACGAGCAGCTGGTCGATCCGTACCTTCGCCATCTCAGGGAGTCGTCACATTCGGATGGAGCAGGTGCGCAAGGAGAGCAAGGCCCTCGCCGATCCGGGGCCCCGGCCGCAGCACACGCGAATCGTTCAGCGGGATGACGTGGCCTTCGCGCACGGCGCGGACGCCGCTCCAGCCGGGGGCGTCCCGCGTCACTCGCGATGGCCCGTCCGGCCCGCTCGAAGAGTCGATCACCACGTCGGGGTCGAGCTCGACGATCTGTTCGAAGCCGAGCTTCGGCCAGGCCGGGCCCGCCGCGACCGCGTTGACGGCGCCTGCGTCGCGAAGGAGCTCGTCCGCGAAGCTCTTCGGTCCTACCGCGACGATGGGACCGGCGCCGACGACCATGAGAACGCGCGGGTGCGCCTCGGAGGCGACGGCCTGCGCGATGGCCCGCTCGCGCGCGTCCAGCTCCGCGACGAAGCGGCGGGCGTCGCTCGCGTGACCCGAGCGCTCGCCCAGACCGAGCAGGAGGTCGTCGATGGCGCGCATCGAGTCGGCGCTCGCGAACCACGTCGCGATCCCGCGCGCACCGAGGCGCTCCGCGAGCCGGGGCGACGCGCCGCTCGCCGAGCCCACGACGAGGTCCGGACGAAGCTCTAGGATCGCCTCGACGTCCGGCTCGAGGCCTCCCACGGCAGGGACTTTCGCCACCGCTTCCGGCCAGTCGCAGTAGCGCGACCGACCCACGACACGGTCCCCCGCACCGATCACGAAGAGCGACTCCGTTGTTGACGGAGCCAGGCTGAGGATGCGGTGGGCCTCCTTCTGGGCCGTCAGTTGCGCCCCCTGCCCGCGGGAGCACGCCGCCACGGTTGCGAGCACGAGGACGCCGAGGACGACGCTGGCCGGCGCCGCGGCACGCCGGAGCGTCATTTGCCCATGAGCCCGTACTTGTGCAGCTTCTCGATGAGCGCCGGACGGGAGACGCCGAGCCGGCGCGCCGTCTCGCTCTGGTTGTGGCTCGCGGCCTCGAAGGCCTCGGCGATGAGCGTGCGCTCGAACGTCTCGACGCGGGCACGCAGCGGGTACCCCGGGCCCGGGTCGCCCGAGGCCGGCGGCACTGCCGCCGACAGCGCCGGGCCCTCCGATAGCGAGCGCCATAGCGCCAGCGTGACACGCTCATCCGGCGCGAGCGCCAGGAGCCGCGCGACCGTATTCTCCAGCTCGCGGACGTTGCCCGGCCACGGATGCGAGCGAAGCGCCTCGACGACCGCAGGCTCGACCTCGACACCCCCCATGCCATAACGCTCCGCGTATTGCCGCAGGAACGTGCGCACGAGCGGCTCCACGTCTTCGGGCCGCTCGCGGAGCGCCGGGACGCGAACGGGCACGACGTTCAGCCGATAGAAAAGATCTTCGCGGAAGCGACCCACCTTCACGTCGGCGAGCAAATCGCGGTTCGTCGCGGCGATGAGGCGAACGTCAACGATCTCTGGGCGACCGCCCACCTGCTGCACCTCGCCCGACTGGAGTGTGCGCAGTACCTTCGCCTGCATCCCCAGCGGCAGCTCGCCGATCTCGTCGATGAACAGGGTCCCCTTGTTCGCCTGCTGGAAGTAGCCCTGCCGCGCCGTCAGCGCGCCCGTGAACGCCCCCTTGGTGTGGCCGAAGAGCTCTGCCTCGGCGAGCTCGCTCGGAATCGCCGCCGCGTTGAACCGGATGAGCGGCTTGTCGGCGCGACGCGAGTGGGCGTGAAGGACGCTCGCGAGCACATCCTTTCCCGAGCCGCTCTCGCCGGTCAGGAGTACGGTCACGTCCTTGGGGGCAACGCGCGCGACCACGTCCATCACGCGCTTCATCGCTGGGCTTTCGGCGACGATGGACCGCCCGAGCGCGGCCTCCGTGCGGAGCCGCGCGTTCTGCAGTCGCAGCTCCCGCCACTCGATCCCGCGGCGTACCGCGAGAACCAGCTCGTCCGGGTCGAACGGCTTCGGGATGTAGTCGAACGCACCCGCCTTCATCGCAGCGACGGCGACGCGCTCGGAGCCGTGCGCCGTGAGCATCAGCACGGGGACGCTCGGGTCGGCCGCGCGCATGCGCTCTAGGACCTGCATCCCGTCCATCTCGGGCATCGCGAGGTCGGTGAGGACCACGTCCGCGCCCCGGGCCTCGAACGCGGCGAGCCCACTGGTCCCGCTATCGCACGTCTCGACGACGAGCCCCGCATCGCTGAGCACGGCCTCGAGCGTGAACCGAAGAGAAGAATCGTCGTCGATAACGAGCACGCGGCTCATGGCTGGCTGCCTAGCGCACTCCCGCGATCGCCGGCTCGGTGTTCTCGGCTTCGCCGTCGTTCGCTCGACTGAGCTCCGAAAGGGCCTGGGGATGCGCCGGAGCCGTGCCGTCCTTCATCGAGCGAAGCGGATTCGGAAGCTTCATGCAGGCTTTCGCCTTGATCGGCAAGCGGAGGCTCACGGTGGTGCCCTTGCCGGCTGCGCTGCGAAACTCCAGCTGGCCGCCGTGCTGCTCGATCAGCCCCCTCGCGACGGCGACCCCGAGACCGCTGCCGCCCTCCTTCGTCGTGAAGTAGGGCTTGCGGATGCGCTCGAGCACGTCCGGCGTCATGCCGATTCCGTCGTCGTGCACCGTGATGAGGGCGCGATCGCATTCGCCAGCTACGCCGATGCGCACGACCGAGTCTCGCGGCGATGCCTGGATGGCATTCAGCACCACGTTCAGGAGCGCCTGGCGAAGCTTGCGCGCGTCCGCGTCGAGCGCGAAATTGCGATCGCCGCTTACCTCGAGTGACACGCCCGCTTCCTGCGCCCGCATCTCGAGGAGCACAGCGAGTTCGCGCGCGACCTCGAAAGGTCTGACGTTCGTCACGTTCAGATCGTCCAGACCACGCGAGAACGAGAGGAAGCCGTCGACGATGGCCTGGAGGCGGTCGGCCTCGGCGGCGACGATCGCGAGACGCTCGGCGGTCTTCGGGTCCGCGGCGTTGCGCGCCATGTGCGTCGAGAGCCCCTTGATTGCGGCGAGCGGGTTCTTCACCTCGTGCGCGAGGCGCGCGGCCATGCCCTCGAGCGCGCGCGTCCGGTCCTCATTCTCGCTGCACAGCTCCTCGCGACGCTCGGCAAGCTCCAGCGCCGCGCGCTCGTACCCGCTCGTAACCGTACAGCCGACGCGATAGATGCCGAGCAGCGAGAAGATCGTCGAGACGAGTGCGATCGTTACATATTCGGGCGTCGACCAGCCGGCGACCGGTGCGAGCGGCGCGGGCAGCGCGCCGAGCGTCGTCCGCGTGAATACCGCGAGGACAACGGCCCCCACGAAAAATGCGCCGAACGCCGCGCCACGCATCCACGGGGGGTCGCGCAGGGTGAGCGCTGCGACGACGAACATGATGGCGCCGGCGACGAGGAGCGGGCTCGCCAGCCCTCCCGTCGTGGCGACGAGGACGAAGTACGTCACGACGCCAATCGGGAAGCAGAGGGCTTTGATGAACGGGCGCTCGGTGACCACGCGCAAGATGAGCGACCCGGAGATGAGCGTCACCGCGACGATCTGCACGAGCGCGCGGGAGAGGGCCTCGCCCCGGGCGACAAGCAGCCCGACGACGATGATGTTCATCGGCAGCTGCCACGTCAGTCGCCAGCGCGCCGCACCCCGGCCCATGTCGTCGAACACGCGCCTTCGCAGGGCGTCGAAGCGAGCTCGCTGGTTGAGCTCGCGTGCGGTGAACTGGGACTTGACAGACTGCATCGTGCTTGATCTGAGCAAATCCCGTGCGCGCGCGCTAGGTGCCCAATTGCCGAGGGATACCTGATTCCCGAGAGAAAGCGCTGTCCGAATGCCGACAGGTGATCCCCCACGCTACGCCGCGCCGCGGCGGCGAAGCCCTCCGTAGGCCAGAAGGCCGACCCCCAAACCGATGACCCACCAAGGGATCGAGCCCGGCGCCTCCGCGGTACCGGCGAGGGCGCAGCCACCAGACTTGTTCGTCTGCGCAGGGGCGGCGTCGGGGAAGCAGAATGCGCTCGTGCAGTGAAAGCCGGGAGCGCACGTGCCGGTCGTGCATGGGCTCGCGCAGACGAAGTTACCGTTGTCGACGGAAACGCAGTTGCTCGAAAGGCATTCGCTATCGGCGCTGCAGGTGACGCCGTCGCCTCGACCGCTCGCCGCGTCCGCCCCCCCGGCCGCGCTGACAGGCGATTGCCCCGTAGCCCACGATGGCGCGCTGTACCCGCCCGCCGCCGCCGCCTGATTCGCGGCGTCGAGCAGGAGCGCGGACCAGGCATCGAAGCGAGTGTAGATGGGCTGGATACACGTCTGACCGTCGGTGCTCACGCCGCCGCGCGACAGAACGCCGAAGCTCACCCACCGGCCCTGCGCGAAGTTGTTCTGCTCGTAAGCGCTCGAACCCGAATCGCCCTCGCACGTGCTCGCGTCGCCGGAGATGAACTCCCCCGCCGTCATGACTTGCGCCGCCGTCGGATCGCTGAAGCAATCGGTGAAGCTCTTGTCGTTGGGGATGCAGCGCAGGTCGATGCCCTCCTTGATTCGCCGCGTGCCCGCCGACGTTCCCATCGTGTCGGTGGGCGCGTCGATGCCGTAGCCGATGGCGACGACCGACGTGGAGTACGCGCCGTGATCGGTCATCGGCGGCGAAAGCACCGGCAGGACGTACTGCGAGAGCTGGATGTTCTTCGAGAGGATCAGGAGCGCGATGTCGTTCCCGCAAACCTTGTCCTGCCCCGACCCGGTGGGCACGAGTATGCTCTGGACGCCGATGAATGAGCTCGACGGGCTGATGACGGCATCGGTCGTGACGAACATCGTGCTGGCAGAAACCAGCGCGCCGAAGGCCGACGTCGCGCAGTCAATCTGCGTCGACGCGAGCGCGGCGACGCAGTGCCTGGCCGTCGCGACGAAGTTCGGGGCCAGGAGCGCGCCGCTGCAGAATGCCGCGTTCTGGCCCTGAATCTGAACCACACCGACAGCAAACGTGTGCGTCGAATCGGTCGTCCCGTCTTGAATCGGGCTCGACGACGTGGCTATCCGCTCTGGCGCCGACGACGGGCTGCCGCAGGCGAGCGCGGACAAGGTCGCGATCGTTCCGACAAACAGGAGGGAATTTCTCATTTCGGCTCCGACGACACCACCCACACGCGCCTTTCCGCCGCCGTAAATATGGAATGTACAGGCGACGACCGCACCGGCAACGCGGAAACGCGCTCGAGCCTCGTTGCGAATGGAGGTGTGGTCCGTTTCTAGGATCGAGCGCCACTTTCCCTACGGTGCGAACTCGGCACGAGTTTGCGTTGCGATCAATCCGGCGCGATGGGCGCGCGTGTAGAGCTCGTCGATGGCGCGGCGAACGTCCTCGGGCGCGTCGAGCGTGTCGGCGTTCGCGTACATCGACAGATAGCGATCGAGCAGCGCGCGATCGAGCGCGACGTCGGGGCGCGATTCGCCGTCCAGCAGCGCGCGCATTGTCTCCTCGCGATTTTCGAGTGCCCACAGGACGGACGCGCGGCAGAGTCGCGACACCATCGCGACGAGCTCGGCCCCGAGCCCACGACGGATCGCGTTCCCCCCCAGGGGCAGCGGAAGCCCGTTCGTCGCCGTCGCCCACTCCTCTCCGATATCGCACACGCGCTCGAATCCTTCGCGCGCGTACGTGAGGCGCCCCTCATGGATGAGCAGCGCGGCGTCCACTTCTCCGCCGCGCAGCGCTTCGAACGTCCGCGCGTACGGCGCGATGGGCACGACGATGGGCTCGAAATCCGGCATGACCAGTTGCAGCGTGATGCATGCAGTCGTCATCAGACCGGGGACCGCGATGCGCCCGCCGCGCAGCGAGGACAGAGGGCGCGCGGTCCTCGAGACGACCACCGGCCCATACCCGCGCCCGACGGACATGCCGTGCGGAAGGAGCAAGTAATCCCCGGCGATCGACGGCCAGCGGGCGATCGAGACAGCGCATACGTCGAGGTCGGTGGCTGCGACCCGGCGGTTGAGAGCCTCGGTGTCAGCGCGCTCGGCGCGAAAGGTGAGCCCGCCCGTGTCGAGCTTCCCGGTGAGCAGCGGCCAAAACATGAACATATCGTCACTGTCGGGGGAAAACGCGAGGCGGATGGAGCCCATGGTGCGGCACCGAACTTAGCGCGGCGTTGAGCTAAGGTGTGGGCTCGCCATGCGTATCGCTGCCATCGCACAACAGGAAAGCCAGGGGTCCGTTCGCTTCGCGCGCCTGGAGGGCGTACGCGCGCACTTCTTCGACCGGGCGCCGTGGCTCGGTGGGCGAGAAACGGGAGAATCTGCCAGCTGGACGGAGGGGGACCTCGCGTGCCCTGTCGCGCCGAGCAAGATCGTCTGCGTCGGCCGGAACTACGCCGCACATGCCAAGGAGCTGGGCCACGAGATCCCCTCGGAGCCGCTCCTCTTCCTGAAGCCTCCGTCTGCCCTCCTCGGTCCGGCGGGCACGGTCGCCCTGCCGCCCGAGAGCGCGCGCGTCGAGCACGAAGCGGAGCTCGCGGTCGTGATCGGCCGCCGCGCGAAGAACCTCACGAAGGACGACGCGCTCGGCGCCGTCTTCGGATACACGTGTGCTTGCGACGTGACGGCGCGCGACCTGCAAAGGAAGGACGTGCAGTTCACGCGGGCGAAGAGCTTCGACACATTCTGTCCGGTCGGACCCTGGATAGAGACAGAGCTCGAACCCGGCGTGGTCGGCATTCGTTGCCGCGTCAACGGCGAGACGCGCCAGGACGGAAACACGAGCCGCATGCTGTTCGACGTACCCACCGTCGTCTCATATGTGAGCCACATGATGACGCTTGAGGCGGGCGATCTGCTTCTCACGGGTACGCCCCAGGGCGTGGGCCCGCTCGTGGCCGGCGACTCGCTAGAGGTCGACATCGACCACGTGGGCACGTTGAAGTTGCGCGTGGAGAAGTGATTGCCAGTCGCGCCGGGGAGGGCCGCTGCAATCGTTGTCGTCGCGAGCGCGCTGGCGGCCGCCGTCGGACTCGCGCTCGCACGGCGTAGCGACGAGGTCGCGCGTTGCGGAGCCGGGTTCGTCGCGCGCGGCGCGCGATGCGTCGCAGCGGCGGCGCGGTGCCCGGCGCCCCTCGCGGACACGCCTCACGGGTGCGACGCTCCCGATCTACGCGTCCTCGTCCCGGCGGGGGCGATCGCCGTCGGCCCCTCCGACTGGGAGGCAGAGGGACGAGTGCGCGCGCGCGCGATCCGCGTTGCGGCCTTCCGCATCGACGCGTTCGAGACGACGCTCGGGCGCTGGGGGCACGCCGACGGCGGGGGCGACCCTGCGCGCGCAGCCAGCGGAATGCCGCGGGCCGAGGCGCAGGCATACTGCGAGTCGCGCGGCGGCCGTCTCCCCACCGAAGATGAGTGGATCGTCGCCGCGGTCTCGGCGACGAACCCGCCTCGGCGCTATCCCTGGGGCGACACTGGCGCGGTGTGTCGACGCGCCGCGTGGGGCCTGGCTGCAGGTCCCTGCGCCCGTGGGGCAGACGGCCCCGATACGGTGGGAGCCCATCCCGACGGCGATTCCCCGCTCGGGCTGCACGACCTCGCCGGCAACGTTGCGGAGTGGGTCGCCGGGGGCGATGGCTCGCCCGCCCGCGGCGTCGCCAAAGGCGGTTCCTGGAGGGATGCGCTCGCAACCGAGCTGAGGGTTTGGGCCCGCCTCGAGCTCGACCCCGAGCGGGGCGACCGCCGTGTGGGCGTGCGGTGCGTGTATCCACCCTAAAGGCGCGGCCTGCGCTACGCTACTCGGCCCCATGACGTGCGCCTTGCTGTCGATCGGGACCGAGCTAACGCGCGGAGAGCTCGTCAACACCAACGCCGCGTGGCTCGCCGCAGAGCTGACCGGCATCGGCTTCGAGGTCGTCGAGCACGCCACCGTCGCCGACGATCGCGCGAGCATCGTCGAAGCGCTGGCCCGCCTGGCGCCGCGCGTGCGCGTCATCGTGTCGACCGGCGGCCTCGGTCCGACGACGGACGACTTGACTACCGAGGCGGTCGCCACCGCACTCGGTGTCGGCCTCGTCCGCGACCAGGCGTCGTACGAACACATCGAGCGGCGCCTCGAGCGGTTTGGCCGAGCGATGACGCCGACGAACGCCAAGCAAGCGGACTTCCCGGAGGGCGCCGACGTCCTCCCCAACCCGGTGGGCACGGCGCCCGGGTTCGGCGTGCGTCTGGGAGAGTGCGTTGCGTACTTCTTGCCGGGCGTCCCGGCCGAGATGCGAAAGCTTTTCGAGGAGCACGTTGTTCCTCGCGTGCGCGTCCTCGCGCCCAACACGTCATACCAGACGCATCTTCGCGTGTTCGGGCTGCCCGAGAGCGTCGTCGGCGAGAAGCTCGCCGGTGTGGAGGAGGCCTTTGCGAAGACGACGATCGGCTATCGCGCGCATTTCCCGGAGATCGAGGTGAAGGTCCTCGCCCGCACGAGCTCCTACGCCGCCGCGCGCGACATTTGCGAGCGGGCGACCGCCGAGGTCCGCATGCGTCTCGGACACTACGTCTACGGCGAGGGGCAGGATACGTTCGCCGGCGTCGTCGGGCGCGCGCTGCGCGCGCGCGGCTGGATGCTCGCGATCGGCGAATCCTGCACAGGGGGCCTGGTCGGCCACATGGTGACGCGCGAGGCCGGGGCGAGCGATTTCCTCTTGCTCGACGCGGTTACGTATGCCAACAGCGCGAAGGCGCGCATCTTGGGCGTGGACGAGGAGACCATCCGCTGGCACGGCGCCGTCAGCCCCGAGGTAGCCGCGGCCATGGCCCAAGGCGCCAAACGCGTCGCGAACGCCGACGTCGGGCTTGCGCTGACGGGGATCGCCGGCCCGAGCGGAGGCAGCGAGGAAAAGCCACTGGGGACGGTGTACGTTGCGCTCGCGCGTCCCGACGGGACGACCGAAGTGAAGCACCACGTCTTCCCTGGCGACCGCCCGCGCATCCAAATGCTCGCGGCCTACGCGGGGCTGCAGCTCGTTCGCGACCTGTGTTCGGCGCGGCTGCCCCCCGAGCGGGCGACCGAGGCGGCGCTCGTGGCCAAGCCGGCGTAAGGGCTCGATGTGACGGAGCCGAACTGCAATCCGTCCGCGGCTAGGCTATCGACCATTCGCGCATTCGCCGCGCTCGACCTGGACGGCGCGAGCGTCGAGGTCGCGGTGCGGAC
>Ga0102924_1002325_pt1 | contig 20874 bp, 20 predicted proteins | sample PaiPotPPM11metaG_FD_80116 | JGI IMG/M metagenome (GOLD analysis project Ga0102924, IMG submission 80116) | Iron sulfur acid spring bacterial and archeal communities from Banff, Canada, to study Microbial Dark Matter (Phase II) - Paint Pots PPM... ...
GGTTGCAGTGGATGACGACCTCGTCGCCGGGCTTCCAGCGAGTCACGCCCGCGCCGGGCGCGCTGGAGGTCATCGTGCGCGTGATGGCCGCAGGCGTCAACTACAACAACGTATGGGCAGCGCTGGGCAAGCCCGTTTCGGTCTTTGGATACGGCGATCATCCGGAGTTCGGCCATCACATCGGGGGCTCGGACGCGTCGGGCATCGTGTGGAAGGTCGGCGCGGGCGTGACTCGCTGGAAGCCCGGCGACGAGGTCGTCATCCACTGCAACCAGGCCTCATACGAAGACCCCGAAGTGCACGGCCTCGACCCGCTTGCGGCGCCCTCCCAGCGGATCTGGGGCTATGAGACGACATGGGGCTCGTTCGCCCAGTTCACCAAGGTCCAGGCCCAGCAGCTCCTCCCCCGCCCCCAGAACCTGACTTGGGAAGAGGCTGCCTCGTACGGGCTCACGTACTTCACCGCCTACCGGATGCTCATCACGCGATGCGAGCTCCAGGCCGGCCAGCGCGTCCTTATCTGGGGCGCCGGCGGAGGTCTCGGCGTGTTTGCGACGCAGCTCTGCAAGCTGACCGGCGCCGATGCGCTCGGCGTTGTGTCGAGCGCCGAGAAGGGCAAGCTCGTCGAGCAGCTCGGCGGTATCGGGTACATCGATCGCTCCGAGTACACCGGCATGATGCGCCGCGGCGGCGAGACGCCTGACGAGGAGAAGGAGCGCTTCAAGGAATCGCGCCGCTTCTCCAAGGAGGTCAAGGAGCTCCTGGGAGACCAGCCCGACATCGTTTTCGAGCACGTCGGTCAGGCGACCTTCCCCACCTCGGTCCTGACGGTCAAGCCGTTTGGCAAGGTCGTGATCTGCGCCGCAACCACCGGCTACAACCTCGACTTCGATGTCCGCTACCTGTGGATGCGCCAGAAGCAGATCATCGGCTCGCACTTCGCCAACGCGTACGAGTGCATGAAGGCAAACGAGCTAATCGAGGAGGGCAAGATCAGGCCCGTGCTGTGGCGCACGATGGGCTTCGACGGCGTGCCGGAGGCCCACCAGCTGATGCGCGAGAACAAGCACCTCGGCAAGATCGCGATCCTGGTCGGCGCGAACGACGAGGGCGTGGGCAGGACCGCTGAGGGCCCGGGCGCGATCTATGCGGAGGCCGGCTGATGGGCGGCCCCGGCGGCGGCGTGATGTGGGTCCAGTGGTACGCGACCATCCTGCGCCAGGAGAGCTTTGGCGCGGAGGTCGTGGCTGTGGCGCCGATCGCGATGCGCTACGGCGCGACGCGCTACGCGGTTCATCGCAGCCTCGACGACCGCTACAAGATCACGCAGATGGCGTGGTTCGAGAACCCGGACGACTGGTATCGGTACTGGGACGGGCCCGAGATGATCGAGTTCCGCGCTCGCCACAGCGGCCACTTCCAGATCCCGATCACCTATGGCTGGAATGACGAGCTGGCCGCCGGCGAGCTGGGGCCCGAGGTGCCAATGGCAGCGAAACCCGAACCGCAAGCGCCGGCGCCCGAGCCCCAAGCGGCGGCATAGACGCGCAGCGGTCCGAGTCGTATCCTTCTTAAGGCGATGACGCGGGCTCAGAAGATCGGGAACCTGATCGGCGTGGCGCTGCCGCCGGTCGGACTGGTCGTCGCGATTGCACTGCTCTGGAACCGCGCGATTGGGCCACTCGAGCTGAGCCTGATGATCGGCCTCTACGTGATCACCTGCCTTGGCGTCACGCTGGGCTTTCACCGCCTGTTCACGCACCGCGCGTTTGAGACCTCGCGCCCGTTTCGCGCCGTGATCGCTGTGCTTGGCTCGATGGCGGTCCAGGGCTCGGTGATCAAGTGGGTTGCCGACCATCGCAAGCATCACGCGTTCACCGACCAGGACGGCGATCCGCACTCGCCCCACCTCAGTGGCCCCGGCTTCTTGGGCGCTGTCAAGGGTCTCTGGCACGCCCATATGGGGTGGCTGTTCGAATCAGTCGGGACCGCCGACGAGAATCGCTTCGCGCCCGACCTCGTCAAGGACCGGGCTCTGCGGGTGATCGACAAGCTCTTCGGGCTCTGGATCGTGCTGTCGTTCGCGATCCCGTTTGCGATCGGCTGGGTCGTCGGGGGCGGACTCGGCACGGCGCTGACAGCCGTGCTCTGGGGCGGGCTCGTGCGTGTCTTCCTGCTTCACCACGTCACCTGGTCGATCAACTCGGTGTGTCACTTCTTCGGCCGGCGCCGGTTCGACATCGAGGACCAGTCCCGCAATGTGTTCTGGCTCGCGCCCTTCTCGATGGGCGAGGCCTGGCACCACAATCACCACGCTTTCCCCACCTCGGCATTCCACGGCCTGCGCTTCTGGGAGAAGCTCGCCGACCCGACCGGTCTCCTGATCGCGCTGTTCGAGAAGCTCGGCCTGGTATGGAACGTGGTGCGCGTCAGCCCTCAGAGCCAGGCGGCGAAGGCGCTGCCCGGGTCAGCCTAGGACGCCTCGAGCGGCGCCATCGTGAGGCCCGCGCCATCGAGCCCGGTCCAGTATTCCTCGGCGTCCTCGCGTGGGCCGCTCCACACGATCGCACAGCCGGAGTTGTGGATCCGGTGAGCCAGCCGATATCCGTCAGCTAGCGAGACGCTCGGGATCACCCGCGCGAGCGACTCGGCCACGTGGTCGAAGGTGTTGTGATCGTCGTTGAGAACGACGACCCGCCAGAGGCGGCCGATACCGCTGCCGGGTCCTCCCAGGCGGGGCAGCTCAACCGTCTGCGCCATCACGTACCAGGATAGCTAGCGGCGCGACTTAGACGAGCGTCCCGCGTGTGTCGAGGCCTGTGTCTGGGCGTCCTCGCGCTTGCTCCAATAACGCTCGAGCCCGGCATACAGCTGCTCGGGGGGCGCCGCCTGGGTGTAGGTGGCGAGCAGCTCCGCACCGGCGTCCTGCTCGATCTCCTCGGTGATCGTGGCGATGAACGTGTTCTGGTCCTCGGCCTGAGCCAACGCGGCCCATGCGTCGAGCCGCTCGGATACCTCCGCGAGCTGATCCGCGACGTCAGTGCTGGAGCCGAAATGGGTGATCGCCAGCCGGTCTGGGTGCCAATCCGCGATGTACTCGATCGATGTGTGCCAGGCCTCGATATCGATATCCGGGGGAGGTGTCGGCGGGATCGTGAGCGTCTCGGGCGTGATTCGCACACCGGCGGCATCGCCTGCGAACGCTGTCCCGTCGTCGAACAGGTACGCCACATGATGTGAGGCGTGACCCGGCGTGTAGGCGACCTCGAACAGATCATCGAGCACCCACTCGCCGCCGCTCAGGGCACGGATGTTCTCCTCTGGCACGGGGAGCACATCGCCCCAAAGGCGCTGCATGTCCTTGCCATACAGCCGCCTGGCGCTGTCGAGCAGACGCGAAGGATCGATCAGATGCGGCGCGCCGCGCTCGTGCACATAGACCTCGAGATCAGGCCAGCGGGCCACGAGCGAGCCGGCCACGCCCGCATGGTCGAGGTGGATGTGCGTCAGCAGAAGGGCGCGCGGGCGCTCCTCGCCGAGCGCATCGAGCAGCCGCTGCATACATGATGCGGGCCCCGGATCGATAAGGACGTCGCCGACCTGCCAGCAGCCGATCACGCGCTCGCGGCCCAGGTGCAGCAGGTCGATCACGCGAGGTTCGGGAGTCGAGAAGACCTGGGTTGACTCAGTCAAGGAGGTCGGCTGCTCGACAACTGTCGGCTGGTCCACTGCTTGCGCTTCCTCGATCACCGCCGGCACCGGCTCGGGTGCAGCTTGCTCTTCGGCAGCGGCCGGGAAGCGGGTCGAAGCCGTGCTCGCGAGCGCGGCGAGGTCCTCGGCCAGCTTGCGCACGTCGCCGACAATCCGGTCGCGCTCGGCCCAGATGTGGTCGACCTCCGCATCGAGCTGCCCAGCCCGCAGCTGGGCATCCCGCGTGATCTCCTCCGCGCCGGTGCGTGCTTCGCGCTCGATGTCGGCCGCTTCTTCGCGTGCCCGTACGAGTCGCTCCTCGGCTTCCGCCCTCGACTGCACCGTCAGCTCCTCGGCGGTCTGGTGCGCACGCTGGAGGATCTCCGAGACCTGCTCGCCGACACGCTCGAGCGCGCGGCGCACGGCGCCCTGGGGTGTGCGATTGGCGTACAGCTCGGCGACGAGCTGGCTTACGTGCTTGACGTACGCGTCGACCGCGACGCGGTCATAGCCTCGCAGCGCGACCGGGAAATCCGCCTGAGCGACGCCGGCGAGCGGGTCGTCCGGCAGCTCGGCGAGCGGCGCCTCGACCTCCTGCGTGATCGCGTGCTCTGTGGATGCGGAACTCTGATCTGGCATAGGTTGTGATTCAAGCAATACCGGCGGAAGCCTTCCCAAAGGCGCCGGTGCCCGAACTAGGAGCCATAAAATGAGTCAAATGTCCGACTCAGCGCCGCCTCGCCTGCCCGAGCCGGACCGGCCGTGGCTGATGCGCACGTACGCCGGCCACTCGGACGCGAAGCGCTCGAATGAACTGTACCGGCGCAACCTTGCTAAGGGTCAGACCGGCCTGTCGGTCGCGTTTGACCTGCCAACCCAGACTGGCTACGACCCGGATCACGAGCTGGCCCGCGGCGAGGTCGGCAAGGTCGGGGTGTCGATTTCGCATCGAGGCGATATGCGCACGCTGCTCGACGGCATTCCGCTCGACCAGATGAACACGTCGATGACGATCAACGCGACCGCGGCCTGGCTGCTGGCGCTCTACATCGTCACCGCCGACGAGCAGGGCGTTGCCGAGGACAAGCTTCAGGGCACGACGCAGAACGACATTCTCAAGGAGTACCTGAGCCGCGGCACGTACGCGTTTCCACCCGGACCGAGCATGAGGCTGATCGCCGACACGATCGCTTACACCGTGACGCATGTGCCGAAATGGAACCCGATCAACATCTGCTCCTACCACCTCCAGGAGGCAGGCGCGACCCCGGTTCAGGAGATCGCCTACGCGATGTCAAACGCGATCGCGGTCCTCGATGCAGTTCGCGATCGGGTACCCCAGGACCTGATGGGCGACGTCTTCGGGCGGATTTCGTTCTTCGTCAACGCCGGCATCCGCTTCATCGAGGAGCACGCCAAGCTGCGGGCGATGCGAACGCTCTGGGAAGAGATCGGGCGCGAGCGCTACGGAGTCGAGGATGAGAAACAACGGCGCTTCCGCTATGGCGTCCAGGTCAACTCGCTCGGGCTCACCGAGTCCCAGCCCGAGAACAACGTGTACCGGATCACGCTCGAGGCGCTGGCCATCACGCTCGGCCGCGACGCTCGCGCTCGCGCGATCCAGCTGCCAGCGTGGAACGAGGCGCTCGGCCTCCCGCGGCCGTGGGATCAGCAGTGGTCGCTGAGGCTCCAGCAGATCCTCGCCTACGAGACCGACCTGCTCGAGTACCCGGACATCTTCGAGGGCTCGAAGGTCATGGACCAGCTCGTGGCCGAGCTCGTCGATGATGGGCGCGAGGAGATGAACCGCGTCTCCGAGCTAGGCGGGGCCGTCGACGCAGTCGACTACATGAAGGGCGCGCTCGTCTCAGCTCACCGCGAGCGCTGGCGGCGGATCGAGTCCGGCGAGCTCACCGTGGTGGGGATGAATCGCTTCACCTCCACCGAGCCATCGCCACTGACCGCCGACGGCGACGGCGGGATCCTCGTCGTCGACCCGCAGGTGGAAGCCGAGCAGCGCGCAGCGGTCGAGCGCTGGCGCTCTGAGCGCGACGAGGGTGCCGTCGACGCCGCGCTTAAGGAGCTCGCACGGGTGGCGCGCGCCGATGATGAGAACCTCATGCCGGCGACGATCGCGGCAGCGCGTGCCGGAGCAACGACCGGCGAGTGGGCGCAGACGCTCCGCGAGGTGTTCGGCGAGTACCGGGCCCCGACCGGAGTCGGCGAGGCGGCCGCGATCTTAAGCGAGGACGTCGCCGAGCTACGCGAGGAGGTAGAGCGTGTATCGAACGCGCTCGGACGCCGAGTCAAGCTGTTGGTCGGCAAGCCGGGCTTGGACGGCCACTCAAACGGAGCTGAGCAGATCGCCGTGCGCGCCCGCGACGCGGGCATGGACGTCGTCTACGAGGGGATCCGCCTGACGCCGTCCCAGATCGCCAACTCCGCCGCGCAAGAGGGCGTCCACGTTGTCGGTCTATCGATCCTCTCAGGCTCCCACCGCGAGCTGATCCCGGCCGTGCTCGACGCGTTGCGCGAAGCGGATGTGGGCGACGTGCCGGTAGTTGTTGGCGGCATCATTCCCGAGGCCGACGCCGCCTGGCTACGTGGGGTTGGTGTGGCGGCCGTCTACACACCAAAAGACTGGGACCTCAACCAGATGATGCGCGACATCGTGGGCCTCGTCGCCGAACGCCACGGCATAGCGGCTCCCGCTTGAGCCGCCCGTCTCCCGACGGTCGCGAGCTCGCCGCGCGACTCAAAGAGCACGACCTGAGCGTCGCGCCGGCGGTGCTCAACCTTCTCGAGGGGCGCCGCGGCGACGCCCGCGAGGAGACCTCGGCTCTGCTGGAAGCCGTCGCCCCGTCTTCGATAGGCGGTGAAGCCCCCGGGCACGTGATCGGGATCACTGGGCCGCCGGGGGTCGGGAAGTCATCGTTGTTGTCGCGGCTGATCGAAGCCTGGCGGGCGCGTGATCGCTCTGTCGCGGTGCTGGCGGTCGATCCCACCTCGCGGCGCTCGGGTGGGGCTTTGTTGGCCGACCGCGCCCGGATCGATGTGCATCCGGGCGACCGCAATGTGTTCATCCGCTCGACCGCGGCGGGCGACAGGCTCGGGGGGCTCGCGCCCGCCACGCGAGCAGCGGCCAGCGCGCTCGCCGTGGCCTTTGACGTGGTGGTGATCGAGACGGTCGGCGTCGGGCAGTCCGAGACCGAGGTGGCGGACGTGGCCGACACGGTCGCGGTCGTCGTTCAACCCGGTTCGGGTGATGTGCTCCAGTTCCTGAAGGCGGGGATCATGGAGGTGCCCGACGTGCTGGTGGTGACGAAGGCCGACCTCGGGAAGATCGTTACGCGGGCGCTGGCCGACCTGCGGGCGGCTGTTGAGGCACTCGGCGCGTCCGAGGTGCTCGTCGTCGCCACCTCTGCGATCGCGCCGCCGAAGGGAATCGACGAGCTGATCGACTCGCTTGACGCACACCGGGCGTCGCTCGACCTCCCCGCGCGTCGGTTGCGCGCACGCCGCCTGCACGCGCTGGCCGATTTCGCCTCCGAGCATGGCGAGCGTGGCCTACGGGCGTTGGGCGGACGGCGCGAGGCCGAGCGCTGGCTCTCCCAACAGGACCCCGGGCTGGATGTGGCGGCGTTGGAGCGCGTTCTGTCGGATCGGGCGGGGGCCTGAGTAGCACGGCACCCATTCGACGTCACGTTTCTCAGCCGCGCGGTGTCAAAGGAATAGACCCCGCAAAGGCCCCCACTGAGGCCGGTCTCTGCCGGGTTCAAATCAACAATCCTGAGGCGCCGAAGCGTGCCGGTGTGCCCGAAACCACGGCGATGCTCGTCGTCTTGCGTGCGAGTCAGATCAATGGCTGCTCGGTTTGCGTCGACATGCATTCGCGCGAGCTCAAGGCAGCCGGCGAACCCGACGAGCGGATCTTCACCGTCGCCGCTTGGCGCGAAGCTCCGTACTTCACCGACGCCGAGCGCGCCGCACTGGCGCTCGCAGAGGCAGCAACGCGCGTGGCCGACCAACCTGATCCGGTACCAGACCAGGTCTGGGAAGCAGCGGCCCGTCATTTCGATCAGGCCCAACTCTCGGCGCTCGTGATCTCGATCGCCACGATCAACGCCTGGAACCGCATCAACGCCACCACTAGGCAGATCAGCGGCAACTGGATCGATGAATGGATCGCACCCAGCCAGGCCGCCGCAGAGGCAGCCTGACCGGCGACACGCCGGCGTCAGCAGCTTCCACCCCCACTCCTGTTCTCCGCCGTCTCGCTCGCGACCCGCCACCCCTGCGAGGTCTTGACGAGCCCGAGCTGGTAGATCCCGGGAGTCTGGCTGGCGGCAGCCGAGAGAACGAGCGCGCTTGCCGTGCTGCCCTTGATCGAAACGCGGCCGACCTGCAGCGTGGGGTTTCGGACTTTGCAGCTAAAGAAGAACCGCGTGATCGCTGTCTGGCAGCTGAGCCCAACGCCCTTGAGCCGCGCGATCAGCGCCGGCGCAAGGACCTGGTCGCAGATTGGCTTGGCGTCGCGAGTCGCAACGGCGCGCACGAACGTGTCCAGCGTCGTGTGCACTTGATCGGTGTCGCTTGAGCCGCACCCGGCGAGCGCGATCGCCGCCACGACGGCCGCCAGGAGGGCGCGCATCGCCGGAACTGTAGCCTTTTGCCCATGCAGCTCAAGCCGCTTCTCGACGGCCACGGTCGGCCGATCGGTGACCTGCGCGTATCGGTCACGGACCGCTGCAACTTCCGCTGTCAGTACTGCATGCCCGCCGAGGGCTTGCCGTGGCTGGAGCGCGACGAGGTCCTCACATTCGAGGAGATCGCGCGTCTGGTCGGGCTGCTGTCCCAGATGGGCGTGCACGACGTCCGGCTGACCGGCGGCGAGCCGCTCGTGCGGCGCGACTGTGCCCGTCTGGCCGCGATGCTCGCGCAGCTCCCCGACGTTCACGACCTTTCGCTGACCACGAACGGGTTTCTGCTTGAGCGCGACGCCCCCGCGCTCGTCGAGGCCGGCATCAACCGCTTCAACGTGTCGGTCGACTCGCTCCAGCGCGACCGCTTCTTCGAGCTAACACGCCGCGATGCTCTCCCCCAGGTGCTCCGCGGCCTCGAACTGCTCGCGACTTTCCCCGAAGCTCACCCGATCAAGGTCAACGCAGTCGCGATCCGCGACTTCACCGAGGAGGAGGTGATCCCGTTCGCGGAGCTGGCCCGGCAGAGCCCGTACGAGATCCGTTTCATCGAGTTCATGCCACTCGATGCCGATCACGCGTGGTCGCCCGACCAGGTCTTGACGGGGCGCGAGATCCGCGACGCAATCGACGCCGTCTTCCCGCTCGAGCCCGCAGCACGCGAATCACACGCGACGGCGCGCGTGTACCGATTCGCCGACGGCCGCGGCAAGATCGGCTTCATCAACCCGGTGTCCGAGCCCTTCTGCGCCGACTGCAACCGGATCCGGCTCACAGCCGATGGGCGCCTGCGCACGTGCCTGTTCTCGCTCAACGAGACAGACTTGCGCGGACCGCTCCGCACCGGTGCCGACGACGGAGAGGTCGAGCAGATCATCCGCGATGCCGTGTGGCGCAAGGAGCTCAAGCACCACGTGGGCGAGCCCGGGTTTATCCAGCCGGCGCGGACGATGTCGGCCATCGGGGGCTAGTTCAGGAAGCTCTTATCCGCAGCACGCATCCTTACTCGTAGCGATGCTCCTGCTGATGCTGTTCGCCTTGATCGCCGGCGCCGGCACCGCGATCACGCCCTGCGTGCTCCCGGTCCTCCCGGCGCTGCTGTCGGCGAGCGCAGTGGGCGGGCGGCGCCGGCCGCTCGGAATCGTGCTCGGGCTCGCGATCACCTTCACGATCGCGATCGTCGCGCTGGCTCAGCTCGTCAAAGGCGTGGGCCTCGCGACCGGGGCCGCCCGCACGGTCGCGATCGTCGTATTGATCGGGTTTGGAATCGTGATGTTGGTGCCCGACGTAGCGGCACGGGTGCAGGCGCCGCTCTCAAGGCTGGCCCGCTTCGGTCCCAAGACCCGCGGAAATGGCTTCTGGTCGGGGCTCGGTGTCGGCGGTGCGCTCGGCTTCGTGTGCGCGCCATGCGCGGGCCCGATCCTCGCGGCCGTCACGTCGGTCAGCGCTTCCAGCGGGCCGACCGCGCGGGTCGTCGGAGTCGCAATGGCGTACGCGCTCGGGCTTTCCGGCGTGCTGCTCCTGTGGTCGCTCGGCGGCCGTGCGCTGGCGGAGCGCGTCCGGCGCTCGCTGCGCGGCCATGTCGTCGAGCGGACGCTCGGCGCCGTGCTGCTCGCCACGGGCGCGGCGATGGTGTTCAACCTCGATGTGCGCTTTGAGGAGAGCCTCGCCAAGTCGAGCCTCCCGGCGTTTCTGGTCGATCCGACGAAGGCGCTAGAGAACTCGAGCGCGGTCCAGTCGAGGCTCGCTTCGCTCCGGCCGGCCTCGCGATTTGCCCAGCGTCAGAAGGAGGCGTCGACGACCCCGGTCCCAGTGACCAGCGGTGTCTCGATCCCCGGCGTACAAACGCCGTCGCTCGCCAAGCTCGGGGCCGCGCCGCCGTTCACCGACAACCAGCAATGGTTCAACACGCCTGGCGGCACCCCGCTGACCCTCGCCGGACTCCGAGGCCATGTAGTGCTTGTCGACTTCTGGACGTACACGTGCATCAACTGCATCCGGACGCTTCCGTTCCTAAAGGGCCTCTATGCCACCTACCACCCGTACGGGCTCGAGATCGTGGGGGTCGAGACGCCCGAGTTCACGTTCGAGCAGCAGGCGTCAAACGTGTCCCAGGCGATCAGCTCGGACGGGATCCACTACCCCGTCGTGCAGGACAACGCGTACGGCACCTGGAACGCCTATCAGAACCAGTACTGGCCCGCCGAGTACCTGATCGACGCGCATGGAGATGTGCGCCACACGCAGTTCGGCGAGGGCGACTACAAGCAATCCGAGGCGGCGGTGCGTGAGCTGCTCCACGAGGCGGGAGTCACCCGGCTCCCGCCGCCGATGACTGCCCATGCGATCACACCCTCCGACAGCATCGCCTCAAACGAGACCTACCTCAACCCCAAGCAGTTCGACGCATACGGACAGAGCTTTGCCCAGCCCATCCAAGCCGGTACCCACACCTACACGGCGACCGAGCCGCTTGGCCCCAACGCGTGGGAGCTGCACGGCGTCTGGAATGCCACCGACGAGTCAGTCACGCCGATCGGCGGCGCCGCCACGATCTCGGGCGGCTTCCAAGCCGCGAAGGTCTACCTCGTGATGACCTCCGCGGGCGGTGTGCCGCGTCAGGTGCAGGTGCTCCTCGACGGGAAGCCGCTCGGCTCGGTCACAGTGGTCGGGCAGCGGCTCTACACGCTCGTCTCGCTGCCAGGCGACCAGCAGCACACTGTAACCGTGCAGGTACCCCCGGGCGTGAGCGCCTACGACTTCACGTTCGGCTAACTCGGCGGCGGTCCAGCAGTGCCGTCGCCTGGAGCAGATCCTCGGGGTTGTTGACGTTGAACAGCTGCTCGGGGTCGTCCACCTCGAGCAGCCGGGGCGAGATCTCAGCCACCTGGTCTCGTAGCGGGCGCTCGTCGGTGTGGTCGAGCAACGCCAACGCGCTGGGCTGGTAGCAGCCGAGCAGCGGCTGTGACTGACCTCGCTCAGCGGCGAGCACCGCCGGAGCACCCTGAGGGTCCGCCTCGGCCAGACAGCGGACCAGATCTGCGCTCACGAACGGCAGGTCCGCAGCGCACACGAGTACCGAGCGCGCGCCGGCCAGCTCCAGCGCCTGCACGATCCCGACCAGCGGGTGTCGGCGCAGATCAGGCTCGATCCAGATCGTCGCGCCAGGCAGGCTTGGCAGGGGCGTGTCCGCCTTCGCCAGAACGACGACATCTCGCAGGACAGCTGCGAGCGCGTCGAGCGGGTAGTAGATCAGCGGCCGCCCGTCGAGCAGCACTGTCGCCTTCTCTGAACCCAGGCGGCGGCCGAGCCCGCCAGCCAGGATCGCTCCGAGCGGCTGTCGCACGGCGAGAGCCTATGCGCCCGGGGACGTCCTATCATCAAAAACATGGAGGGCTCAACCGAGGTCCGTAGCTGGCTGCGGTGCTACCGGTGCTGGTCGCAAAACCTCGAGGTGCAGGTTCACTACGAGGGAATCCACAAGATCGACTCCGAGACGGGCGAGCGTGGCGAGGTCGTCGACGAGATGCAGGAGGCCGTGATCCAGTGCCTGGAGTGCATGCACGATCAGCCTCACCTCGGCTTCCACAACGGTCGCGTCGAGCCGATCGAGGACCGCTGGGAGCGGATGATCACCGGAACTCCGTGGGTCGCGTCATGCACAGTGACGGTGGAAGCTGAGGATGTCGAGACATGCTCGGGCCCGGAGGCCGGCGACGCGCTCAGCTACGCGGCGTTCGGCGACCATGGGACGCGGGAGTTCTTCACCCACGTGCGCTTCCACAAGCACGACGAGGACCGGATCATCGTGCACCTGCTGGTCGAGCTCTACGCGCGCTCGGCGGAGGAGGCGACGTCGGTGCTGGAGGACGCTGCCCGCGGCGAGCTGGCGATCACCTCACTGGCCGAGGAGTCGCGGCCGCCGGCCTCGACGTCCAACGGCGCGCACTGAGCTTCGGCCAGAGCTCGACCACGATCAGCGCAAGCGCGACCGGGACTGTTGCCGGAAGCTCATTGACCGCCAGGAACAGCAGGTCAAACAGCGCCGCGAGCGCCAGGGTGACCAGCGCCGCGCTGCGCTGACGCCGCCGGTTCGACGCCAGCACTGCACCCAGCAGAGCGGCGACGAACATGTCTCCGTACCCCATCGAGACCGACCCGAACAGCTCGCTCTGCAGCTGCGGCAGCCCGCCGGTCGGATGGGCAGCGATCAGAGTCGCGTTCGGTGCCTGAAGCAGGTCCGAGATCACGAGCCAGCTGTCCGCGGCCGCCATCATCAGGATTCCCGCCTTGAGCCAGGCAGGCGGCGTCACGGACGCAAGCAAGACGCCCAGCGTTACGCAACTGAGCGCCGAAAGCAGAGCCGCCGCTGCCTCACCCGCGAGGGACTTGTGGGCCGCCCAAGCCACAGCGAACATCGGAGCCGCGGCGAATGCAGCCCATGGCCGCGCACCGCGCGTCGCCCACCAGAGCGCCCCCGCCGCAAGCGGCGGCACCGCCACGAGCGCGAGGTAGGTGAGCCCGGTAGCCGTGTCGGAAACAAATCGAATCGCGAACACGACGACCACGACCGAGCCGACAGGCACCAGTGCCCACGCGGGGCCGTGCAGCCGCTCAGCGATGGCCAGTCGCGGCGCTGGGCGCGGCGCGGCCACCACGCCGGCTTGGAGCGCAAGCACCGCGGCATCGGAGGGGATGAACGCAAGCGCCACGCCGTCCAGCGTACGCGGCCACCCTCAGAGGCGATGAAGAACCACGGTGCCCGACCAGCCGGCCGCAAGCGTGCAGACCTCGCCGGAGCCGGACGGCAGCCCGCAGTTGCTGGGGCTTGCCGCTCGCTTGAATGGGATCGCGATGAGCCGGTTGTGCGCGAAGACGCTCGCCGGCACATCGACGCTCGGACCGGTCCAAACGCCACCGGGCGCCGGCCCGGGTGAGAACGTCGGGTACCAATCGCCAAGTGGCGCCACGGCCGGGTTCGGCCCGGGACAGCTCGAGTCGGACGGATCGTTGAACTGCGAGGCGTCCTGCGGGTCAAGCACGATCCGGTCGGAGTCGGTTGATCGGATATATGTCGCTCGGACGCTGAATCCCGGCTGAACCAGCTGCTTCCGAGGGCGGCCGGTGCACGCCAGGGTCTGTATCGGACTCGCGTCGGTGACCTGGTAGGTGATCCGCTCGATGCCATTGCCAACCGCGATGGCGACGCGCTGCGGACATGGAGGTCCGTATTGCACGCACGGGGTCGGGAACGTGACGCTGAACGTCTTCGGACCGCCGGCCCTCCCGGCCCGATATTCGTACGAGCCCGAGCTCGACTCAGCGTAGCTCGCGCCGCCGCGGTGGTCGCTCACCGACCAGGTGACACTTCCGCGGTATGACGCGGCCCATTGGGTGAAGCCAGTCAAGCCGGTGGGTGACGCGGCCTGGAAGTGGTGCGGCGCCATCGCGGCCAATGCGGCGGCCGCGATCAGCGCGTGCAGCACTTACCCCAGCCGCTCTTCAAGCGACTTAAGTTGCGTTCGCAGCTCTGCCGGCAGCGCTTCGCCGAACTTGGCGTAGTACTCGTGGATTTGGGGCAGCTGATTGCGCCACTCTGCAGGGTCGACCGCCTCGAGCTGCGCCATCGCCTCCGTAGCGAGTTCGAGACCCTCGGTGTCGATCCCGTCCGGCTTGGGCACCAGGCCGATCGGCGTCTCGTCCGCCTCGGCCGACCCCTCGCAGCGGCGAAAGATCCACGCCAGGACGCGCGAGTTCTCTCCGTAGCCGGGCCAGAGAAACTTGCCACCCTCGTCCTTGCGAAACCAGTTGACGTGGAAGATCCGCGGCAGTTTCGCGCCCTCGCGGCGACCGATCGTCAGCCAATGGCCCCAGTAGTCGGCCATGTGGTAGCCGCAGAACGGCAGCATCGCCATCGGGTCGAAGCGAAGCTCACCGACGGTTCCGGCGGCCGCGGCCGTCTTCTCAGAGGCCATCGTCGAGCCCAGGAACACCCCGTGCTCCCAGTCGCGCGCTTCGAACACCAGCGGCACGACCGTCGAGCGCCGGCCGCCGAACAGAATCGCTGAGATCGGCACGCCGGCCGGATCCTCCCATTCGGGGGCGATCGAGGGACACTGCGACGCGGGGGCGGTGAAGCGGGCGTTCGGGTGAGCCGCGGTCGTCTCTGACTCGGGCGTCCAGTCGCTCCCATGCCAATCGATCGCATGCGACGGCGGCTCGCCGGTGAGCCCCTCCCACCAAACGTCGCCGTCGTCTGTCTTGGCGCAATTGGTGAAGATCGAGTTGCGCCCGATGGTCTCGATCGCGTTGGGGTTGGTGCGCGCCCCGGTCCCCGGAGCCACGCCGAAGAAGCCGAACTCCGGGTTGACGGCGTACAGCTCGCCGTCGGATCCGAACTTCATCCACGCGATGTCGTCGCCGATCGTCTCGACCTTCCACTGCGGGAGCGTCGGGATCATCATCGCCAGGTTGGTCTTGCCGCACGCGCTCGGGAAGGCGCCCGCGACGTACTTCACCTCGCCCTCGGGTGAGGTCAGCTTGAGGATCAGCATGTGCTCTGCCAGCCAGCCCTCGTCGCGTGCCATCACCGACGCGATCCGCAGCGCGAAGCACTTCTTGCCGAGCAGGGCGTTACCGCCGTAGCCCGAGCCGAACGACCAGATCTCGCGCGTCTCGGGAAAGTGAACGATGTACTTGTTGTCGGCGTTACACGGCCATGGCACATCGGCCTGGCCGTCGACCAGCGGAGCGCCAACCGAGTGCAGGCACGGGACGAAATCGCCGTCCTCTCCCAGCACGTCGAGCGCGGGCTGGCCCATGCGCGTCATGATCCGCATCGACGCCGCCACATAGGCAGAGTCGGTCAGCTGGACGCCGATGTAGGAGATCGGCGAACCGATCGGGCCCATCGAGAACGGCACGACGTACATCGTGCGGCCGCGCATCGAGCCACCGAAGAGCTCCTCAAGCATGGCTCGCATCTCCGCGGGGTCGCGCCAGTTGTTGGTCGGTCCAGCGTCGGATTCATCGCCGGAGCAGATGAACGTCCGGTCCTCGACGCGCGCAACGTCGGCCGGATCGGACAGCGCGAGGTACGAGTTGGGGCGCTTGGCGTCCGAAAGCTTCTGGAAGGTGCCCCCGTCTACGAGCGTCTGGGCCAGCCAGTCGGACTCCTCGGCGGATCCGTCACACCAGTGGATTTCGTCGGGCTGGGTCAGGCCCGCGACCTCATCCACCCACGCCCGGAGGCGCTTGTGGTTGGTGGTGGCTTGGTGCTTTGCTGCGGTGTGCGACATGTGTCAGGGGACTCCTTGGTCCGTCGGTGGCGGGGGGAAGGCTACCTGGAGGACGCCCGCAAAAGCGCGTTCAGCGCTAGTCGACGTTCGATTCCCCGCCGGGCAGAGGGCCGCCCGGCTCCTTGCGCGGGACGAGCACAACGCGCTTGAACTCCGCGACCAGGGTCCCGTCCTGGTTGAAGGCCCGGGTGTGCACCCTGACCGTTCCTCGGTCGGGCTTAGAGCGTGATGGTTTGACCTCTAGAACCTCGGACTCGACGAACATCGTGTCGCCGTGGAACAGCGGCGCCGGGTGGCTGAGCTCCTCGGTCGCGAGGTTGGCGATCGCCTTGCCGCTGACGTCCGACACGCTCATCCCGAGCGCCAGCGAGTAGACGAGTGGCCCGACCACGACGTTGCGCCCCTGCTGAGACTGCGACGCGTACACATCGTTGATGTGCAGCGGATGGTGATTCATCGTGATCAGGCAGAAGAGGTGGTCGTCGTACTCGGTCACGGTCTTTGCGGGCCAGTGCTTGTAGACCGCTCCGACCTCGAACTCCTCCAGGTAGCGACCGTAGGGGTGCGCCCCGGACGCCTCGCGCGCTCCCTGTTCTGTTTCAACTTCGCTCATCGGATCTCCTTTCTGCTGGCGGCAGGGTAGCGTTCGGTGGATGCGAAACCCCCGTGACTTCGGAAAGCCACTGGCGATCGGCGCCCCCGATCCGGCCACTGAGATTCCCGTCAAACCCAGCCGGATGATCCATTTTCTGGACTTCTCGAACGAGAAGATGGTCGCGAAGGTCCCGGACATCGCGCCCACCGTCGACATCCTGCTCGGCAACCTCGAGGACGCCGTGCCGGTCGACCGCAAGGAGGCCGCGCGCGAGGGCCTCGTCAAGGTCGGCAAGGAGACAGAGCTCGGCGACACCCAGCTCTGGACACGCGTCAACAGCCTCGAGTCACCATGGGTGCTTGACGACATCACGGCCGTCGTCAGCGAGATCGGCGACAAGCTCGACGTGATCATGGTCCCCAAGGTCGAGGGCGCTTGGGACATTCACTACGTGGACAGGCTGCTCGCCCAGCTCGAGGCCAAAGCCGGCCTTAAGCGGCCGATCCTCGTGCACGCGATCCTGGAGACGAGCCTCGGCGTCGTGAACCTCGAGCAAATCGCGACCGCGAGCCCGCGCATGCAGGGGATGAGCTTCGGTCCCGCGGACCTGGCGGCCTCGCGGCGCATGAAGACGACCCGCGTGGGCGGCGGCCACCCCGGCTACCGCGTCATCAACGACCCCGATCCGGACAACCCCGACGCCACGCGCCCGACGGCCCAACAGGACCCGTGGCACTACTCGATCGCACGCATGGTCGACGCCTGCACCTCGGCGGGAATCCTTCCGTTCTACGGGCCGTACGGCGATATCAAGGACGTCGAGGGCTGCGAGACCCAGTTCCGCTCGGCGTTCCTGCTCGGGTGCGTCGGCGCGTGGTCCCTGCACCCGGTCCAGATCGAAATCGCCAAGAAGGTCTTCAGCCCGCCGGTCGACGAGGTCCTGTTCGCCAAGAAGGTGCTCGAGGCGATCCCTGACGGCCGCGGCGTTCATATGATCGACGGCAAGATGCAGGACGACGCGACCTGGAAGCAATGCCAGGTCATGGTCACGCTCGCGAAGATGCTCGCCGACAAGGACGCTGAGCTGGCCGAGGCGTACGGGTTCGCGCCCGAGCGGGTGGCGTGAGGTACATGCGGATCTCGGCGAAGGTCGATTACGCAGTTCGCGCGGCGCTCGAGCTCGCCGCGGCGGACGTCGACAAGCCCGTCAAGGCCGAGCGGATTGCGACGGCTCAGGGCATCCCACTGAATTTCCGCGAGAACATCCTCGGCGAGCTCCGGCACGCAGGAATCGTGCGCAGCCATCGCGGCGCGGAGGGCGGCTTTCGCCTGGCGAAGCCCGCTGGCGAAATCAACGTCGCCGACATCATTCGCGCCGTACTGTTTCACGCGCTAACGCGCGAGCCTTCGGTCGCCGGTAACCGCACGTATCTGTTTAGTGAGCTTAGGCGGGGTCTTCCCGTCCGCGGCCGCCCCCGCGGACGCGGTTCGCTAGCCTCCCCCGCCGCCAGATGCGCTTCTACGAGTACGAGTCGCGGGCGATCGTCGCCAAGGCGGGGATCCCGATCACCAAGCAGGGCTTCGCCAGGATGCCCGAAGAAGCCCGCAAGGCCGCGGAGGACATCGCCGGCCCGGTCGTGATCAAGTCGCAGGTCCTGTCCGGAGGCCGCATGAAGGCGGGCGGCGTCCAGTTCGCCGACACGCCGGACGAGGCTGCCCAGCACGCCGAGGCCATCCTAAGGCTCGAGATCGGCGGGCATATGCCCCGCGGGGTGCTGGTCGACTCGAAGGCCGATGTCAAGCACGAGTACTACGCAGGGGTCGTATGGGACGGGATCCGCAAGCGCCCCGTGATGCTGTTCTCGGACATGGGCGGAATCGACATCGAGGAGGTCGCCGAGCAACATCCAGACCACGTCGCGCGTGCGCACTTCTCGACGCTGCGCGCGTTTTCCGACTGGCAGGCCAAGCAGGTGATCGCCTCGCTCGGCATCACCGGCCCGGCGCTGAATCGCCTGACCCCGATCCTCGCCAAGCTGGCGCGGCTGTTCATTCAGTACGACATGACGCTGGCTGAGATCAATCCGCTGGGCGAGCTCCAGGACGGCTCGTTTGTGGCGCTCGACGCCCACATGGACATGGAGAACGAGGCCCGCCCGCGTCAAAAGGCGCTTCTGAGCGAACTCGGCGTCGGCGACGAAGAAACCCGCCAGGCGCGCGAACCGACTCCCTTCGAGCTCGCTGGCGAACAGGTCGACGCCATGGACCACCGCGGCGTAGCCGGCAACGTGACCGAGTTTGACGGCAACCTCGGCCTCGTGATCGGGGCCGGCGGCGGGTCCCTGACGCTGTTCGACGCCGTCCGTGCCCACGGCGGCAAACCCGCCAACTACTGCGAGATCGGCGGTAACCCATCCGTACGGAAGGCCTGCGGGCTCGCGAAGCTCGTGCTCCAGAAGCCGGGTGTCGAACGGATCGCCGTGATGATGTCGATCGTTTCCAACACCCGCGTCGACATCGTCGCCCGCGGCGTGATCAAGGCGTGCGTCGAGCTCGGCTACGACCCCGCCGAGAAGATCGCGATCTTCCGCATCCCCGGCGCCTGGGAGGACGAAGGGTTCAAGATCCTTAAGCGCTACGGGGTCGAGTACGCGGACCGGAGCGTGTCGCTGCACGAGGCGGCCCGCCGTGCCGTCGAGAAGATCCAGGGGGCGCCGGCGTAGCGATGTCCATCCTGATCGACGCCGATACGACGTTCATCGTCCAGGGAATCACCGGCCGCGAGGCCGTCAACCTGACCCGCGAGTGCCTCGAGTACGGCGCCGGGGCGAAGATCGTCGGCGGCGTCACCCCGGGGCGTCTCGGTCGCGACGTCCACGGGGTACCGGTGTTCGACACAGTCGCCCAGGCGGTCGAGCATCACGGCGGCCCGATCGACGGCTCCGTCGTCACGGTCCCCCCCGCCTTCACGAAGGACGCAGTGCTCGAGGCGATCGAGAACGGCGTCAAGCTGGTCGTAATCGTCACCGAACGTATTCCGCGCGGCGACGTGGCGGAGATGGTCGAGCTCGCCGCCGAGCACGACGCGCGGATCATCGGCCCGAACTGCCTCGGCATCATCGTTCCGGATGTGATCAAGATGGGCGGCATCGGCGGACCGGCGAAGGACGCCGCCAAGTCCTACACGCCCGGCCCCGTCGGCGTGATCTCGCGCAGCGGCGGGATGACGACCGAGATGTCCTCGACGCTCACCGCCGCCGGGCTCGGACAGTCGACCGCCGTGTCGATCGGCGGCGACGCGATCATCGGCTCAAGCTACGCCGAGCTCATGCCGCTGTTCGAGGCCGACTCCCAGACCTCGGGAATAGTGATCTACACCGAGCCGGGCGGGCGCATGGAGGCCGAGCTCGCGCGCTGGGTCAAGGACAACGATTCGCGGCTGCCGATCGTCGCGTTCATGGCCGGTCGGTTCATGGACGAGATGCCCGGCATGAGCTTCGGTCACGCCGGGACGATCGTCGAGGGCAAAGAGGACACGGCGTCGGAGAAGATCGCGCGGCTCGCAGAAGCCGGCATCGTCGTGGCGGAGGAGATCTCGGCGATCCCGGAGATCGTCAAGTCTCGGCTTGGAACGGCCGTATGACCGAGGCGCTCTTCATCGCGGTCGAGGTGGATCCGTCGGTCGCCGCCGACGCCGAGCTCGCGAAAAAGCTCGAAGAGGTCTGCCCGGTCGACATCTTCAAGGCGGGCGAGGAGGGTGTCGAGATCGTCGAGGAGAACCTCGACGAGTGCGTGCTTTGCGAGCTGTGCCTCAATGCCGCCCCCGCCGGGACGGTCAAGGTCATCAAGCGCTACGACAACGACGCCGTCCTCGGGGCCCCTTAGCCGATTCCGGCGGTCGGCTGGTCGGCGGCTGCGCCGTCGCGCGAGACCTCGGCGCGTTCGGCGAGTCCTCGGTACGCCCCCGCTGCCGCGTCGAAGCGCCACACGCACCCGCTGGCAGAGGGGATCCCCCGAGCGCGCAGCGGGCCGGTGATCGGCCGGAACCAGGTCGTGACCGGGATCTCGTCGACGACTTGCACGAACTTGGGCCGCTCGGCCGCGGGCAGCCCTGCGAGCGCCTCGTCGATGTCGCCGCCAAGCAACTCCTGCCCTGGACGAAGCGTGACAGCCGCGATCGCCACGTCGTACTTCGCTCCCGCGGGAGTGACTCCATAGGCGACCGCGATGTCGACGGCCTCGAGATCCCCGAGCGTGTCCCGGATCGGCCCCGTGAACACGTGCCCTTCGACGGCCTGGAGCACGTCGGCGGCGTTGTCAACGCGCCAGAAGTCGCCGTCTCCGTCGCGCCTGAACAGATCGCCGGTTTGGAGCCAGGCGTCGTCGGCGGAGAAAACTCCCTGGATCGGGACGGAGCTCAGCGGCTCGCTCGCGCGGACCCGCGCGAGCAGCATTCCGACCTCGTCGGTGTCGCACTCTCGCGCGAAGCCGTCTTCGGACAGCACGAGCCGGCCGGTGTCTAGATCGTAGGCAGCGATACGGACCTCGGCCGATCCGGGCAGCGGCCGGCCCATCGATCCTGGCTTGACAC
>Ga0102924_1002326_pt1 | contig 20873 bp, 17 predicted proteins | sample PaiPotPPM11metaG_FD_80116 | JGI IMG/M metagenome (GOLD analysis project Ga0102924, IMG submission 80116) | Iron sulfur acid spring bacterial and archeal communities from Banff, Canada, to study Microbial Dark Matter (Phase II) - Paint Pots PPM... ...
CCAGACGACCAGAAAGCGACGCGAAAGCGACGCTGAGCTGCACTGCCCGCCGACGTGCTGTTTCCCTGCCGGCGGCCAGATAGGGTATTGGTGTTGGCGGCCGGGCCGTTCGGCGGTCACACTGGTCACGGGTGCCCCGGCGGCACAAACAGGGGCGCACCCGACTGGAGGTGCGAGTGCGTCGGGTATTGCTGCTCAACGTCACGTATGAACCGCTCACGACCGTCGGCCTGCATCGAGCGGTATGCCTGGTGCTCGGTGATAAGGCCGAGGTGCTGCATGACGACGCCGAGGGCAGGATGCTGCACTCGGCGTCTTCTAATCTGGCGGTCCCCTCGGTGATCCGGCTGCGTCGCTATGTGCGGATTCCGCACCGCAGCCGCGTCCCGCTGACCAGGGCGGCGCTCATGCGCCGGGACAACTACCTGTGTGCCTACTGCGGCACCAAGGCCGACACCATCGACCACGTGATCCCTCGCAGCCGCGGCGGCCAGCACGTGTGGGAGAACTGCGTGGCCTCCTGCACCCGGTGCAACCACCGCAAGGCCGACCACCTGATCGAGGACATCGGCTGGACGCTGCGCTGCGACCCGGCCGCCCCGCGCGGCGCGCACTGGCGGCTGATCGGCGCGGCCCACGACGGCGACCCCCAGTGGGTGGCCTACCTGACCGAGCCCAGCGCGGCCTGACCGAGCCCAGCGCGGCCTGACCGAGCCCAGCGCCGCCTGACTGAGCCCAGCGCCGCCTGACCGAGCCGTCGGCTCGTATCTGGTCTGCCCGGAACCGGGGTTGTGCTGCCGCCGGAATGCGGGACGCCGTGATCATGGTCACTTCTCAGTCGATATCTCTGACAACTGACCGTGATCATGAAACTCGCCCGGGTTCGGGACGGGGTCAGGACGAGGCCGGGACGGGGTCAGGGCCGGGGCTGTGGACAGCCCTGCTGACAAGTCGGCCCCGGCGGGGGACAACTTCCCGGTAGCTGTGGATAGTGGTGTGGACAGCGAAAATGGCCACAAATTGTGCGGTCAAGGCCTTGCACCGGTCCGCTGATTGGCAGTAGAACGGCTGTCACCACTGAGGCGGGTCCGCCCCGGAAGACAGCTCCGGAACGGCGGGTGGGCGGGGAGACCGGCCCAACCCGACGGGGGCCCGGTGCCGGTGGCGGCCGCGCGGCGACGGCCAGCCGGGCTAGCCGGAAGGCCCCGGACGGCCCGCCGTCGCGAGACCGTCGAGGCCCCTCCATCTCATACATGGAGGGGCCTCGTCCTATTTTGACGGGTGCCCGGCCGGGAGCCCGGTAGCGACACGCGGAACGACCGGGTGAGCCTGGCCTTAACGAATTGCGCCCAACGAGTAACGCCATGTGCAATGGCGGGCGATAATGAGACAGACGTCGGCGGCGTGGGTACCCCCGAGCTCACGTCGCCGCGTCACAGTCTTTTCCAGTTCAGGGGGCCGACTGGTGCCACCCGACCGTGCCGGCAGTACCAGCGGACGGCCAGGCCCGGTAGCGTTCGGTACATGACTGCTACAGCGACGCCCGGCGGCGGGGGGAGCGGCCGCCCGAACGCCCCGTTCGGCCGGAATCTCACTGCCATGATCACGCCGATGAAGGCCGATGGGGCCGTCGATTACGACGGCGCCGCCCGGCTGGCCGAGTACCTGGTCACCGACATGCGCAACGACGGCCTGGTGATCAGCGGCACGACCGGCGAGTCACCGACGACCAGCGACGCCGAGAAGGACCGGCTGCTGCGGGTGGTCATCGAGGCGGTCGGGGACCGGGTCCCGGTGGTGGCCGGGGTCGGCACGAACGACACCGCGCACACCTGCGAGCTGGCCCTGGCGGCCGAGCAGGCCGGCGCGACCGGGCTGCTGGTGGTCACCCCGTACTACAACAAGCCGCCGCAGAGCGGCCTGGTGGCCCACTTCACCAAGGTGGCCGACGTCACCGGCCTGCCGGTGCTGCTGTACGACATCCCCGGCCGCAGCGCCACGGCCATCGAGACCGACACCCTGGTCCGGCTGGCCGAGCACCCCCGCATCGTGGCCGTGAAGGACGCCAAGGAGCAGGTCCTGCCTACCTCGGAGGTCATGGCCCGGACCGGCCTGGCCTACTACTGCGGCGATGACCCGGTGAACCTGCCCTGGCTGTCCATCGGCGCCTGCGGGTTCGTCAGCGTGCACTCGCACGTGATCGGCGACCGGCTGGCCGACATGATCGAGGCCTATTTCAGCGGCCGGGTGGCCGACGCGCTGGCCATCCACCGCGAGGTGCTCCCGGTCTACCGGGGCATGACCAGGGCCCAGGGCGCGATCATGGCCAAGGCCGCGCTGAACATGCTCGGCCTGCCCGGCGGCTCGTCCCGGCTGCCGCTGGTCGACGCGACGCCGGCGCAGATAGAGCAGCTCCGGCAGGATCTGATCGCTGGCGGCGTGAAGATCCGGTGAGTCACCCGCATCCCGAACTCCCCCCGCCCCCGCCGCTGCCGGGAGGCGGCCTGCGCATGATCGCCCTGGGTGGCCTGGGCGAAATCGGCCGGAACATGACCGTCTTCGAGCACGCCGGGCGGCTGCTCGTGGTGGACTGCGGCGTCCTGTTCCCCGAGCCCGACCAGCCAGGAGTCGACCTCATCCTGCCCGACTTCTCCGTGCTGGAGGACCGGCTGGACCAGATCGAGGCGCTGGTCCTGACCCACGCCCACGAGGACCACATCGGCGCCGTGCCGTACCTGCTGCGCCAGCGGGCCGACATCCCGCTGGTCGGCAGCCGGCTCACGCTGGCCCTGGTGGACAGCAAGCTGACCGAGCACCGGATCACCCCCGTCACGGTGGACGTGGCCGCGGGCGGCAAGCAGTCGTTCGGCCCGTTCGAGCTGGAGTTCCTGGCCGTCAACCACTCCATCCCCGACGCGCTGGCGGTGGCCATCAAGACCGCGGCCGGGGTGGTGCTGCACACCGGCGACTTCAAGATGGATCAGCTGCCACTGGACGGCCGGCTGACCGACCTGGGCGGCTTCGCCCGGCTCGGGTCCGAGGGCGTGGACCTGCTGCTGGCCGACTCCACCAACGCCGAGGTGCCCGGCATCGTGACCAGCGAGCGGGCCATCGGCCCGGTGCTGGACGACGTCTTCGACGGCGCGCAGCAGCGGATCATCGTGTCCTGTTTCGCCAGCCACGTGCACCGGGTGCAGCAGAGCATGGACGCCGCGGCCACGCACGGCCGCAAGGTGGCGCTGGTCGGCCGGTCGATGGTCCGCAACATGGGCGTCGCCCGCGACCTGGGCTACCTGCGGGTGCCGAACGTTCCCGGTGGCCTGCTGGTCGACCTGCGTGAGGCCGAGGAAATGCCCCCGGACCAGATCGTGCTGATCTCCACCGGGTCGCAGGGCGAGCCGATGTCGGCGCTGTCCCGGATGGCCGCCCGCGACCACCCGATCCGGATCGCCGAGGGCGACACGGTCATCCTGGCCTCCTCGCTGGTGCCGGGCAACGAGACCTCGGTGTCGCGGATCATCAACGACCTGACCCGGCTCGGGGCGAACGTGGTGCACAAGGGCAACGCGCTGGTGCACGTGTCGGGCCACGCGCCCGCCGGAGAGCTGCTGTACGTGCTGAACCTGGTCCGGCCGGGCAACTTCGTGCCGGTGCACGGCGAGTGGCGTCACCTCAAGGCGCACGCCGACCTGGCCGCGCTGACCGGGGTGGCCCCGGACAGCATCGTGATCGCCGAGGACGGCGTGGTCGTGGACCTGGTCGACGGCAAGATCGCGGTGACCGGCAGCGTGCCGTGCGGCTACGTCTACGTGGACGGCATGTCGGTGGGCGAGGTCACCGAGGCCTCGCTCAAGGACCGGCTGATCCTGGGTGACGAGGGCTTCGTGTCGGTGGTGGTCGTGGTCGACTCCACCAACGGCAAGCTGGTGGCCGGCCCGGAGATCCACGCCCGCGGCTCGGGCATCGACGACGCCGCGTTCGCCGAGGTGCGGCCGCTGGTCGAGGAGACCCTGGTCCGCGCGGCGGCCGACGGCATCAGCGAGGTGCATCAGCTGCGGCAGATGATCCGCCGGACGACGGGCCGCTGGGTCAGCGATAACTACCGGCGCCGGCCTATGATTATCCCGGTCGTGGTCGAGGTCTAGCCTCTGGCCTGCGGCGACGACCTGGGGGTGTGGTGAGCGCAGATGGTGCCGCTGATGCCGCGCCCGGCGCGGGCAGCGGGCCGCCGCCCGGCGACGGAGCCGCGGCGGGCCGGGCCGGCCGCCGGATAGCGCTGGCGGCGGTGGCCGCCTGGGTCGTGGCCGCCGTGGTCGCGGTCGCCGTCATCGTGGTGCAGGGTCACGGCCAGCCGGCCGTCGCGGACCGGTCCCACGCCGCGGGCATCGGCCGGCACCACGCCGGGCAACCTGGGCTGGCCCGGGCCATGCTGACCATCACCGACGTCGGCAACATGAACTTCGGCAGCAGCGGCGCCTACCCGCCCGGCGGCCCCGGCGCGCTGCTCGCGGGGGTCACCAGGCACCTGCACAGTCAGCTCACCCTGGCCAGCCTGGAGACCACGCTCGGCAGCGGCGGCACCACCAAGTGCGCGGTGAGCCCGCCCACGGTGAGCTGCTACGCCTTCCAGGCCCCGGCCTCCTACGCGGCGGCGGTGCGCGGGGCCGGCTTCGCCGCGGTCAACCTGGCCGGCAGCCACGCCGACGACGCGGGCCGGCTGGGCCTGAAGCAGACCAACGCGGCGCTGGCGGCCGCGCACCTGCGCTACACCGGCCGCCCGCAGCAGACGACCTACATGCTCCGCGGCGGCATGCGGATCGCGCTGCTGGGGTTCGCTCCCAATCACTACGCCCGCAACCAGCTCAGCGTCAGCGACGCGACGGCCGCGGTCCGCCAGGCCGCCGCCCGCGCCCAGCTGGTCATCGTGTTCATGCATGCCAACGGCGAGGGCGCCGGCACCCGCGGCGACGACCCGGTCGCGTTCGCGCACGCCATGGTGCGGGCCGGGGCCGACCTGGTGCTGGGCTCCGGGCCGCACGCGCTGCGCGGCATGCAGTGGTACCACCGCCGGCTCATCGCCTACAGCATGGGCAATTTCGCCGGGTACAACTCGCTGGGCCTGAGCGGGCCCGGTGCCGAGGGCGCGATCCTGCGGGTGCGGCTGCGGGCCAGCGGCCTGTTCGTGGGCGGCCTGGTCACCCCGATCCGGCTGGTCCAGCCCGGCATGCCGCTGCTGGACCCGGCCCGGGCCGCCATCGGCCTGCTGAACTCGCTGTCGCGGTCGGAGTTCGGGCCCAGCGCGGTGCGGCTCACCCCGGCCGGCCGGATCCTGGCCCCGCCGGGCTTGAGGTCATCGCGCCAGGGCCCGCGGCGACCGCGCCGCAAGTGACTTCTTGCGCAAGAAACGAAAGCCGCTTGCAAGGGGCTGCCTCAGCCAGCCGCCCCCGCGTCGTCCCGTATCCGCAGCCACACCGCCGTGTCGGCCGGCAGCCGGCCGCCCTCCAGCGGGCCGCTGGCCAGCAGCACCTCGGCCCCGGCGGGCAGGCTGACCGGGTCGGCCGACAGGTTGGCCAGGCAGGTGACTCCCTGCCCGCCGTCGGCCGGGGGCCGGTGGAACGCCAGCACGCCGTCCGGCGCGGGCCGCCAGCTCATCGGCCCGTCGCCGAGGCCCGGCTCGGCCCGGCGGATGCGCAGCGCGTGGCGGTACAGCTCCAGCATCGAGCCGGGGTCGCCCGCCTCGCTGGCCACGGTCAGGTCGCGCCAGCCCGCGGGCTGGGGCAGCCACGGCCGGGCCGCCGCGCCGGGCGGGGAGAACCCGAACGGCGGCTCGGGGCCGGCCCAGGGCAGCGGCACCCGCGAGCCGTCCCGGCCGGGGTCGCGGCCGCCAGTGCGGTGCCAGATGGGGTCCTGGCGCAGCTCGGCCGGGATGTCCTCGACCTCCCACAGGCCCAGCTCCTCGCCCTGGTAGATGTAGACCGAGCCGGGCAGGGCCATGGTCAGCAGCGCGGCCGCGCGAGCCCTCCGGGTGCCCAGCTCCAGGTCCACGGGCCGGCTGTGGTCGCGGGCCTGCAGGCTGAACGAGGTGTCGGCCCGGCCGTACCGGGACACGATCCGGTCCACGTCGTGGTTGGACAGCACCCAGGTGGGGGGCGCCCCCACCGGGATATGAAGGGCCAGCGTGTCGTCGATGACCTGACGCAGCCGGGCGGCGTCCCAGGCGCAGGACAGGTAGGGGAAGTTGAACACGGTGTGCAGCTCGCCGGGGCTCACGTAGCGGGCCAGCCGGGCCGCGTCGGGGAGCCAGATCTCGCCGATCAGCACCCGGCCCTCGTAGGCGTCGGTCAGCGCCCGCCAGGACCGGTAGATCTCGTGCACGTCGTCGCGGTCGGAGTAGGGGTGGGTAGCGCCCGGGAGCTCGTCCGGCCCGATGTCGCGCAGCGCCGGGTCCTTGGTCAGCAGGGCCCCCGAGTCGATGCGGATGCCGTCGGCGCCCCGCTCGAACCAGAATCGCAGCACGTCCTCGAACTCGGCCCGCACCTCGGGATTGGCCCAGTTGAAGTCCGGCTGCTGGGGCGCGAACAGGTGCAGGTACCACTGGCCCGGCGTGCCGTCCGGCTCGGTGATCCTGGTCCAGGCCGGGCCGCCGAAGATGGACTGCCAGTTATTGGGCGGGAGCTCGCCTGAGCGACCGAGTCCGTTTCGGAAATAGAACCTGGATCGCGCGGCGGAGCCGGGTCCGGCGGCGAGCGCCTCCTGGAACCACCGGTGCTGGTCGGACCCGTGGTTGGGCACGATGTCGATGATGATCCGGATGCCGCGGGCGTGCGCCTCGCTGATGACCGCGTCGGCGTCGGGCAGGGTGCCGAAGATGGGCTCGATGCCGCGGTAGTCGGCGATGTCGTAGCCGGCGTCGGTCATGGGGGAGGGGTACCAGGGGTTGAACCAGATCGCGTCGATGCCCAGCTCTTCCAGGTAGGGCAGCCGGGCCAGGACGCCGGGCAGGTCGCCGGTGCCGTCCCCGTCGCTGTCGGCGAAGCTGCGCACGTACAGCTGGTAGATGGCGGCGCCGCGCCACCAGGCGGGATCGGGCGGTCCGGACCGGGAGACGGGCGACGGTGCGGGCACGGGCCTGGCTTCGAGCACAGTTACCTGCTTTCGACGGAACTTCAGGTCGGGTAGCGACGGGAGAGTCGGGTAGCGACGGGAGGTAGGAGCCCGCGGCTCAGCCCTTGAGGCCGCCCGCGGTCAGGCCGGACATGATGTTGCGCTGGAAGATGAGGAAGAACAGCAGCGTGGGCACGGCGGCGATGGCCGAGGCCGCGATGATCACGTTCTGGGGCACGGTCTGGGACGCCTGCCAGATGCCGACGTTGAGCGTCTCCCGGCTCGGGCTGTAGCCCTGCTCGACCAGCAGCGGCCACAGGAAGTCCTTCCAGACCGCGACCACGGCGAAAATCGAGACCACGCCGAGGATGGGCCGCGAGATCGGCAGCACGATGGACCACAGGATCCGCAGCCGGGACGCGCCGTCGATGGCGGCGGCGTCGGTCAGCTCCCGCGGTATCGAGTCGAAGAACCGCTTGAGCAGGAAGATGTTGAACGCGTTGGCCACCGAGGGCAGCCAGATGGCCTCCGGCGAGCCGATCAGGTTCAGGTGCAAGATGGGCAGGCTGGCCACGGTGATGTACTGCGGCACGACCAGCACGGTGGCCGGGATCATCAGCGTGGCCAGCATGGCCGCGAAGATCACGTTGCCGAGCGCGGGCCGCAGCTTGGACAGCGCGTAGGCCGCGGCCACGTCGAAGATCAGCTGGAAGGCCAGCGCCCCGAACGCGTAGTACAGCGTGTTGAACAGCAGCTTCGCGATGCCCACCTCGTCCCAGGCGTGCACGAACGTGGCCGGGTGCGGGTGCGCGGGGACGATCGTCGGCGGGACCTGGATGGCCTCCTGGGTCGACTTGAGTCCGTCGCTGAACAGGAAGTAGATCGGGCCGATGAACGCCAGCGTGAACACCACGATGACGACGGTCAGCACGATCCCGTAGATGAGCCTGCCGCGCGGCCGGCTGAGCGCCGCGCTGGAGATCAGCGTGCGGGGGACGACGTTGGTGGCTGCCACCTGGACTCCTTTCTGGCCGGTTTCCCGGTGCGCTGGTCTAGGCCGCGCGCTCTCGGGTGACCCACAGGTAGCCGCCGGAGAAGACGGCCAGCGCCAGCATCAGCACCACCCCCAGCGCCGACGCGGCGTTGTAGTTGCTCGCGCCGCTCATCGCGAACGCGTACTGGTAGATGAGGTTCACCACCGACAGGGTGTTGTTGCCCACCCCGGCCCCGCCGTTGGTCAGGACGAACGCCTCCACGAACATCTGCATGGTGGCCACGATCTGCAGCATCAGCAGCATGGACAGGATGAGCCGGGTCTGCGGGATGGTGACGTGGCGGATCTTGGCCCACAGCCCGGCCCCGTCGATCTCGGCCGCCTCGTACAGCTCGCCGGGGATGTTCTGCAGCGCGGCCAGGTAGATCAGCGTGGCCCCGCCCATGTTCATCCAGGTGGCCGCGATCACCACCGAGACCATGGCCATGCTGACGAACCCGGAGCCGGGTGCCTGGACCCACTGGGAGGTCGGCAGGTGCACCGCGTGCAGGATGCGATTAAACAAGCCATAGGTGGGGTCGTAGAAATAGGCGAACAGCAGCAGGGCCGAGGCGGGCGGCAGCATCACCGGCAGGTAGACCAGCATCCGCAGGTAGCCGCGCGCGTGCCGCAGTTCGTTGAGCAGGATGGCGGTGAAGAACGGCACCGCGTAGCCCAGCACCAGGGCCAGCAGCGTGAACTCCAGCGTGTTGCGCCAGGCCAGCCAGAACGTGGGGTCGTGGAAGATGTGGTCGTAGTTGGCCAGGCCGGCCCAGCTGGTCACGCCGAGCTGGGTCTTCTGGAAGCTCATGATGATCTCGCGGATCATCGGGTACCAGGCGAAGAACGCGAAGCACACCACCGCGCCGGCCAGGAACCCGTACCCGGACATGTTCCGCCTGACCTGGCCGCCGAACCGGCCGCCGGCCAGCGCCCGCGCCCGCTCCGAGCCGCGCCTGACCTTGCTCAGCGTGGCGACGTCCGCCATCTCACTCTCCTGATCGCGCTGTTACCGAGGCTGTGTGCGTCCCTGGGGGCGGGGCCGGGCCCCGCCCCCAGGACCGTCACGGGGTGTTGGCGAGGATCTGGTTGACCTGGCCAGCCGCGTTCTTGAGCAGCAGCGGGATGTTGGCGTTCGACTCGGTCAGCACGGCGAGCATGACCGGGTCCAGCGTCCGGTAGACCGCCTGGGCATCGGTTGGCTCGCCCATGCCCTGTTCGGCCGCCTTATTGAAGGTCGAGTAGTAGGAGGTGTTGATGGTCGCGCTGGCGTTCAGCAGCTTCTGGTACTTCTGGTTAGTCGCACCTTCGAACAGCTGCGGCTCGGGAAAGCCCACCGGCAGGCCGTCGGCCTTGATCCGGGCGAAGTTGAAGTACACGCCCTGGCCCGGCGTCAGCGACTCGAAGTTCACGAACTTGATGCCCGCCCGGATCTGGGCGGGGGTGTCGCGCTTGGCGAACATGTAGTCGTTGCCGCCCGACAGCGAGCCCGCCGGGGTGCCGCTGGTGCTGGGCAGCGGGCCCATGCCGTAGTCATTGATGTGCCCGCCGTCCTGCGGCACGATCACGTTGTAGATGTCGTCCGGCGCGGCGATGTACATGCCCAGCTTGCCCGCGGCCATCTGCTTCTGCAGCGCGCCCCACTGCAGCTGCTGGGTCGGGCTCATGGCCTTGTCGGTGAACCGCAGCGTGTGCAGGGCCTGGAGCACGGCGGTGCCCTGCGGAGAGTCGAACGCGGCGGTGTTGCTCGAGCTGACCATCTGGCCGCCCTCGGCGTCCACCTCCGAGGAGAAGTGCCAGCCGCCGTTGTTACCCGCGCTGTAGTCGCCGTAGCCGTAGATGCCGTGGCCCAGCTTGGTGATCGCCTTGGCGTCCGTCTCGACCTGGGCCCAGGTGGTCGGGGGCTGGTTCGGGTTCAGCCCGGCCTCGGTGAACAGCTTCCGGTTGTAGACCAGGCCCTGGGTGTAGTTCGCGGTCGGCAGCCCGTAGAGGGTCTTGCCCGCGGTCACGGCGGCCATCGCCGACGGCACGATGTCCTTCAGGGCGGGCACGGTCTTGGAGTTCACGTACGGGGTGATGTCGGCCGCCTGGCCCGCGTCAAGCACCTGGTTCTTGTCGGTGAAGTAGGTGTAGAAGACGTTGGGCTCGGTACCCGCCTTGAGCTGCGCGGTGAACGTGGCCGGCACCTCGCACGGGGGGGTGTTGTAGATGCTGTCGATCGTGATGCTGGGGTTCTGCTTCTCGAAGGTGGCGACGTCCTCGTTCCACTCCTTGTACTGGACCGGCGAGGTCTTGGGCGGCGCGCAGTTGATGCTGATGGTGACGTGGCCGCCTTGGCCGCCCTGGCTGCCGCCCGCGCCCGCGGTGGCGCTTGAGCAGGCCGCGACGCCCAGCCCCAGGGCCCCGGCAGCGGCGAGCGCAGCAATCTGACGGCGACGGCAGGCCCGTTGGTGCAGCTGTCTGCTCATCGGATTTCCTTCCAAGTACTGGAACATGGTGATGCCTCAACATACGATCGGAGACATGAGCCAGCAAGAGTCTGATGAGAATTAGCAAGAACACAACTTCATCACGAAACGGATAGGCGGTTCGCGAGCTGGAGGCCGCGCAGCCGCCTGATGGCCTGGGTTGGCGCATAGGAGGAAGTTGCAGCAAGTTGGGCGCATGATCACGCAAGTCTTTGCGGCCAGGTGACGTATGGTTGCGGGCATGACGCGCACACCCACCCGCCGGCTGGCCGAGGTCGCCAAGAAGGTCGGCGTCAGCGAGGCCACCGTGAGCCGAGTGCTCAACGGCAAGGCCGGTGTCTCCGACGCCACCAGGGAGGCCGTGCTCACCGCCCTGGACGTGCTCGGCTACGAGCGCCCGACCCAGCTGCGCGGCGAGCGAGCCCGGCTGGTCGGCCTGGTCCTGCCCGAGCTGCAGAACCCGATCTTCCCGGCGCTGGCCGAGGTCATCGGCGGCGCGCTGGCCCAGCGCGGCTTCACCCCGGTGCTGTGCGTCCGCTCCGCGGGCGGCCTGTCCGAGGCCGACTACGTCAGCATGCTGCTGGACCAGCAAGTCTCCGGGGTGGTGTTCGCCGGCGGCCACTTCGCCGAGCTGGCCTCCCCGCACGAGCACTACCAGCTGCTGCACAGCCGCGGCGTCCCGGTCGTGCTGCTCAACGCCGCCCCGGCCATCGACAACCTGGACTTCCCCTGCGTGTCGGCCGACGACGAGACGGCCGCGGCCCAGGCCTTCCGGCACCTGGCCTCGCTCGGCCACCAGCGCATCGGCCTGGTCGTCGGGCCCGAGGACCACGTGCCGTCCCGCCGCAAGCTGGCCGCGTTCACCGAGCATGCCCAGCGGGCCGGCCTCGACGTGGCCCCGGTCGAGCACGCGCTGTTCTCCCTGGAGGGCGGCCAGGCCGCGACCACCCGCCTGCTGCGGCACGGGGTGACCGGCGTCATCTGCGGCAGCGACGTGCTGGCCCTGGGCGCCATCCGGGCCGTGCGCCGGGCGGGCCTGTCGGTGCCCGGCCAGGTGTCAGTGGTCGGCTACGACGACTCCGCGTTCATGAACTGCACCGACCCGCCGCTGACCACCGTCCGCCAGCCGATCGAGTCCATGGGCCAGGCCGCGGTGGCCCTGCTGGTCAACCAGATGGAGAACATGGCGGTCTACCCCGAGGAGCTGCTTTTCGAGCCCGAGCTGGTGGTCCGGGGCTCGACGGCCCCCGCCCCGCCGACGCCCATAGCGCAGGCGGCCCCGGCCTCCGAGACCGGTCATGCTGCTGCGGCGGCTGATGCCGACGCGGCCGGTGTGGTTCCTGATGCTGCCCCGGTGCCCGCCGCCCCCTAAGGGCAGGGCTGCCCTAGCGACATGGTTGCGGCTCTCATGTCGCTGTAACGACATCAGAGCCACAACCATGTCGTTGTGCGGCACGTCCGCGATGCGCTCCAAGATCAACGGCTGTTGCGGGCCGGGCGAGCGGGGCGGGCGGCGCGACACGCAGGGCGGACTGGGGTGCTTTGCGATGAGAGTGCCGCTGGCTACCGTTGGGCATCATGGCGACTCGTGCGCCCAGGAGCGCCCCATCCGCGCCCGGCAGTAGCTCGCGAGCAGGCCGCACCGGTCAGGCGGGCGGCGGGTCGCGGAACAGCAGCACGCGCGCCAGCACCTCGCGCGCTAGTTCGTCGAGCACTGGCTCGTCGCGCGCCAGCGGGTCGAGGTCCGGCTCTGGCTCTAGCTCACGGGGAACAAGTTCCTCGCGCGGCAAGTCGGGGACGACCACGCCCTACCGGCGCAGCTCGGGCGGCAAGACCTCGGGCGGCAAGAAGCGGTCCAGCGCAGCGCGGCGGCCGGCGCCGTCAAGCAACCCGCTGATGATCCTGCTGAGCTGGCTGGTGGCGCTGCTGGCCGGGATCTGGATGGCGCTGGCGCACACGGTGGGGTCGGCGGCCAGGGGCTACGGGCAGCACGCCCGCGACCTGGATCCGGCCCACCGGCGCGACGGGCTGGGGCTGCTGTCGCTGTGCGGGGCCATCGTCTCGGCGGCGGCGATCTGGTGGCACCTGGGCCTGATCGGCAAGCCGCTGACCGCGCTGCTGCACGGCTTGTTCGGGTCGGGAGCGTGGACCATCCCGATCCTGCTGGTCCTGCTGGGGGTGCGGTTCCTGCGCCACCCGGACCGCAACGCGGACACCGGCCGCATGGTCATCGGGTGGACGGCGCTGCTGGTCGGTGCGCTGGGGCTGGTGCACATCGCGGACGGCACGCCGAGCCCGTCGGACGGCGGGGCGGCCATGCGCGCGGCGGGCGGGCTGGTCGGTTACCTGGCCTCGTGGCCGCTGGCGCACCTGGTGACCAAGTGGGTGGCGGCGCCGGTGCTGGCCGCGGTGACCGCCTTCGGGCTGCTGGTGATCACCGGCACGCCGCTGCGCGAGGTGCCGAGCCGGCTGGCCGACCTGCACGGGTTCATGTGGGGCCGGGACGACCAGGACGAGGCCGACCTGGACCCGGACGAGCTGACCGACGGCGAGGAGGCCGGGGACCGGCCGCAGCTGCCGCGGGGCAAGTCGCGGCGGGTGGCGGCCCTGGAGGCGGGCGACCACGAGCGGCCGTATGACACGCCGCTGCTGGGCGGCAGCGTGCCCAGGTCCCAGGGCGGAAAGAACGCGGACAAGCGCCCCAGGCCCAGGGTCGAGCCCGAGCCGGAGCCGGTGCCCGACGGGCTGATGTTCTCGCCGCCGCCCGCGCCGGCCAGCGCCGCCGCGACCGCGGGCGGGTCGGCGGTGGATGAGTGGGAGAAGACCTGGTTCGGCAGCGGCGAGGCGGCTGGCGCGGCGGCCGCCGCGGCGGCGGGAGCGGCCGCGAGCCAGCCCGTAGCGCCGGACAAGGACCAGAAGCCAGAACAGCTCACGCTGGCCGCGTCCAGCGACTCGACCTACACTCTGCCCCCCGCCGCGCTGCTCAAGCCGGGTACCGCGCCCAAGGCCCGGACCAGGGCTAACGACCTGATGGTCGAGGCGCTGTCGGCGGTGCTGGACCAGTTCGAGGTGGACGCGCAGGTGACCGGGTTCACCCGCGGGCCCACGGTGACCCGGTACGAGATCGAGCTCGGGCCGGCGGTCAAGGTAGAGCGCGTCACCCAGCTGACCAAGAACATCGCCTACGCGGTGAAGAGCGCGGACGTGCGGATCCTGTCCCCGATCCCCGGCAAGTCGGCCATCGGGGTGGAGATCCCCAACACCGACCGCGAGATCGTCAGCCTCGGTGACGTGCTGCGGTCCGCGGCGGCCACCTCCGACCACCACCCGATGGTGGTCGGCCTGGGCAAGGACGTCGAGGGCCGCACGGTAGTGGCCAACCTCGCGAAGATGCCTCATATGCTGATAGCCGGGGCCACCGGAGCTGGCAAAAGTACATGTATCAACGGGGTCATCACCTCGGTCCTGCTGCGGGCCACGCCCGAGGAGGTGCGGATGGTGCTGGTCGACCCCAAGCGGGTCGAGCTGGCCGCCTACGCCGGGATCCCGCACCTGATCACGCAGATCATCACCAACCCCAAGAAGGCGGCCGACGCGCTGCAGTGGGTCGTGGGCGAGATGGACCGCCGCTACGACGACCTGGCCGCGTCCGGGTTCCGGCACATGGATGACTTCAACAAGGCGGTCCGGGCGGGCAAGCTGACCGCCCCGCCGGGCAGCGAGCGGGTCTACGTGCCGTATCCGTACCTGCTGGTGATCGTGGACGAGCTGGCCGACCTGATGATGGTGGCCCCGCGCGACGTGGAGGACGCGATCGTCCGCATCACGCAGCTGGCCCGCGCGGCCGGCATCCACCTGGTGCTGGCCACCCAGCGGCCTAGCGTGGACGTAGTGACCGGCCTGATCAAGGCCAACGTGCCGTCGCGGCTGGCCTTCGCGACCTCCAGCCTGACCGACAGCCGGGTCATCCTGGACCAGCCGGGCGCGGAGAAGCTGGTCGGCCAGGGCGACGCGCTGTTCCTGCCCATGGGCGCGAGCAAGCCGATGCGGCTCCAGAACGCCTACGTCAGCGAGAAGGAGATCCGCGAGGTCGTCGCGCACTGCAAGAAGCAGATGGAGCCCGACTACCGCGAGGACGTCGTGGTACCGGAGGGCAAGCAGAAGGAGATCGACGCCGACATCGGCGACGACCTGGAGCTGCTGGTGCAGGCGGCGGAGCTGGTGGTGACCACGCAGTTCGGCTCGACCTCGATGTTGCAGCGAAAGCTGCGTGTCGGCTTCGCCAAGGCGGGCAGGCTTATGGACCTGATGGAGAGCCGGGGCGTGGTCGGGCCGAGCGAGGGCTCGAAGGCCAGGGATGTTCTGATCCGGCCCGAGGATCTGCCGGAGCTGCTCGCCTCGCTCCGCGGCGGGGCGAACTGACCTGTCTGGAATGAATTGGCAGTTTCCCGCGGTCGCGAGAGACTTGGCCTAGACACGATCTGGACCGCTCCGGTGTCATCCCCGCCGGGAGGTAATTGCGTGTCTACACTTAGTGACCGTTCCCAGAAGGGAGCGGGAGGACAAACATCGCTGCGCCCGCACCCCCGGCCGGCCGCAGTCGCTAGAGCAGTGGAGGCGTCGAGTGACTATCGGTGACGCCCTGGCCGAGGCACGCCGCCAAGCCGGGCTCACAATCACGCAGGTCAGTCAGCGAACCTGCATCCGAGAGACGATCATCCGGGGGATTGAGCGCAACGACTTCTCCGCTTGCGGCGGCGACTTCTACGCGCGCGGTCACATCCGGAGCATCGCGAGGGCGGTGGGGGCCGACCCCGAGCCGCTGATCCGCGAGTACGACGCCACCCAGGGGGCACCGGAGGCCATCACGGCGGCGGACGTATTCGAGCCGTCCACTCCGATCAAGCTCAAGGAACGGCGCCGGCCCAACTGGAGCCTGGCCATGCTGGTGGTCCTCGCGGCAATTGTCGGCGTGGCCACATACCATTTCCTCTCCGCGCCGGCCAAGTCGGATCCGCATACCGCGGCCGGGATCACCAGGGACAAGGCGCGCACCTCGCACTCCCCGAGCCCGGGCCCGAGCCCGACGGTCACCCACCACCGGCACCGCACGGTGATCAGGGTCACCGCGGTCACCGGCGACTGCTGGGTGTACCTGACCACGCTCAGCGGCCGGTTCATCTACCAGGGCGTGATCCCGGCGGGCTCGTCGCGGACCTGGTGGGAGCACCACCGCGTGCACCTGGAGCTGGCCAACCCGGGCGCGGTGACGCTGACCGTGGACGGCAAGACGGAGTCGCCCGGCCTGCAGGGCCAGACGCTGACCATCGGGCCCGGCCATCACGTCACCGCCTAGGCGTCCGGTGGCCGGGCTTGCTGAGGCGCTGGCAGGCGCGGGCTTACCGTAGTCTGCCGGTGTGTCATCGAGCGTGTCGTCAAACGAGGAGGCCCGGGCCGCCGGGCGCAGCGTCAGCCTGGTCACCCTGGGCTGTGCCCGTAACGAGGTGGACTCGGAGGAGCTGGCCGCCCGCCTGGAGCGGGCCGGCTGGCGGCTGACCGATGACGCCGACGACGCGGCGGTCGTGCTGGTCAACACCTGCGGCTTCATCCAGGCGGCCAAGCAGGAGTCCATCGACGAGCTGCTGGGCGCGGCGGGCGGCCAGGCGGCGGTGGTGGCGGCGGGCTGCCTGGCCGAGCGGTACGGCTCGGGCCTGGCCGAGGCGCTGCCCGAGGCCCAGGTGCTGAGCTTTGACGACTACGGGGACATCGCGGCCCGGCTGGACGACGTGGTGGCCGGACGGCGCTGGACCGCCCACGAGCCGCGCGACCGGCGCAAGCTGCTGCCGCTCACCCCGGCCGAGCGGCCAGGGAACGCCACCGTGGCCCAGCCGGGGCACGGCATCGTCTCCGGGCCTGACGCCCCGGTTCTGGCCAGCACTGTCCCGGCCGGCGAGATCCCGGACCTGCCCGCCGGGCTGGCCCCGGCCTCCGGCCCGCGGGTCATGCGGCGGCGGCTCGGCGGCGGGCCCGTCGCCCCGCTCAAGATCGCCTCGGGCTGCGACCGGCGGTGCAGCTTCTGCGCCATCCCCGCGTTCCGCGGGGCCTTTGTCTCCCGCCCGCCGGCCGACCTGCTGGCCGAGGCGGCCTGGCTGGCCGGGCACGGCGTCCGCGAGCTGTTCCTGGTCAGCGAGAACTCCACGTCTTACGGCAAGGACCTGGGCGACCTGAGGCTGCTGGAGACGCTGCTGCCGCAGCTGGCGGCGGTGCCGGGCATCGCCAGGGTCCGGGTCAGCTACCTGCAGCCCGCCGAGGTCCGGCCGGGACTGGTCGAGGTCATGGCGGGCACGCCGGGCCTGGCCCCCTACTTCGACCTGTCCTTCCAGCACGCCAGCGGCACGGTGCTGCGCTCGATGCGGCGGTTCGGCGACGGCGAGCGGTTCCTGGGCCTGATCGAGCAGATCCGCGAGCTGGCCCCGGAGGCCGGGATCCGCTCCAACTTCATCGTGGGCTTCCCCGGCGAGACGCCCGACGACCTCGAAATGCTCATAGATTTCCTTAACAAGGCCCGGCTGGACGCCATTGGCGTGTTCGGGTACTCCAGCGAGGACGGCACCGAGGCCGCCGGGCTGGCCGGCCAGCTGGACGAGGACGAGGTGGCCGGGCGGGTCGAGGAACTGGCCGCGCTGGCCGACGAGCTGATGGCCGAGCGGGCCGCCGACCGGGTCGGCGACGTCATGGACGTGCTGATCGACGAGGAGCTCGAGCCCGGCCGCTACCTGGGCCGCGGCGCACACCAGGCACCCGAGGTGGACGGCACCACCGAGGTCACCGTGGCGCCAGGACAGGAGCTGGCCGTCGGCGACCTGGTCCCAGTCCGCCTCACCGGCTCGGACGGCGTTGACCTGCTGGGTGAGCCGGCGGTCCCGGCCGCGGGACCACATTGAGCCAGCCCGGCCCGGCCACGGCGGGGGACGGGGCCGCTGGCGGCGCCACCCCCGCGGCCGTCGCCGCGCCCGGGCTGCTCAACATCGCCAACGCGCTGACCGTGCTGCGGCTGGTGCTGGTGCCGGTGTTCGTGGCCCTGCTGGTCGAGGGCGGGACCGGCTTCCGGGTGGCGGCCTTCGCCGCGTTCGCGGTGGCCTCGGTGACCGACCTGCTGGACGGCGAGCTGGCCCGGCGGCTCAACCTCATCACCGACTTCGGCAAGATCGCCGATCCCATCGCGGACAAGGCGCTGACCGGCTCGGCGCTGGTCACGCTGTCCGCCCTGGGCGAGCTGGCGTGGTGGGTGACCATCGTCATCCTGGTCCGTGAGCTGGCCGTCACGGCGCTGCGGTTCTGGGTCATCCGGCGCGGCGTGATCGCGGCCAGCCGGGGCGGCAAGATCAAGACCCTGCTCCAGGTCGTCGCTATCAGCCTGTACATCCTGCCCGGCGGCTTCTCGCTGGTGCGGGAGGTGTTCATGGGAGCAGCCCTGGTCGCCACGGTGGTCACGGGGATCGACTACACGGCCCGGGCCTTCCGGCTGCACCGGGCCGTGCCGCACCCGGCCGCCGCGGCGCACCCGGCCCCGGCCCAGGCCCAAGCCCCGGCCCCGAGCCCGGCTCCGGCTCCGGCCCCGGCTCCGGCTGCGGCTCCGGCTCCGGCCCCGGCGCGGCCGGCGGCCGGAGATTCCGCTGTCGGCGATTCAGCGTCGGGCGAACCGGCGGCGAGCGAGACGGCCGCGGGCACAGACTCGCCGGGAAGTTCGCCGGGAAGTTCCTCGGGAACTTCGCCGGGAACTTCGCCGGGAACTTCGCCGGGAAGTTCGCCGGCGGGCCATGCCGCCCGCGACGCGCCGGGAGGACGCTCATGACTGCTGCCGAGGCTCGCGCCGGCGAGCTAGCCGGAGAGGCCATCGGGCTGCTCATCGACCGCGGCCAGACCATCTCCGCCGCCGAGTCGCTGACCGGCGGTCTGGTGGCGGCGGCGCTGACGAGTATCCCCGGCGCCTCGGCGGCGTTCCGCGGCGGCGTGGTTGCCTATGCCACCGACCTCAAGGCGGCCGTCCTCGGCGTGCCCGATGACCTGCTAGAACGCCGCGGCGCCGTGGACGGCGCGGTGGCCGAGGCGATGGCCGAGGGCGCGCGGACTCGGATGTGGACGACCGTCGGCGTGGCCACCACGGGGGTGGCGGGCCCGGATCCGGCCGAGGGCAAACCGGTCGGCACGGTGTTCGTCGCGGTGGCCGGGCCGACCCGGACCACCTCGCGCCAGCTGGCCCTGGCCGGTGCCAGGGACAGCATCCGCATGGCTACCGTGGAGAGCGTCCTGGCCCTGCTGATAGCTACCATGCGGGAAGAGGATGGCTGATTACAGCGTTACACTGGCGAACACGCAGCTATACCCTCTCCCGAACTGTCCGTAAGGACAGGTACGGTGGAGGTGTCAAGGGAACGGCTTCGGGGAGGGAGTGCGACGATGGTCTTGCTTCGTCACATGCTTGGCGATGCCCTTCGGCGGCTGCGCCTCCGTCAGGGCCGCACCCTCCGCGAGGTTTCTGCCGCCGCGCGCGTGTCGCTCGGCTACCTGTCCGAGGTCGAGCGCGGGCAGAAGGAAGCATCGTCTGAGCTGCTGGCGTCGATCTGCGGCGCGCTCGGCGCACCGCTGTCCCAGGTGCTGCGGGAGGTCTCCGACAGCTTCGCGCTGGCCGAGCTGCAGAACGAGCCGGTCTACTCGGGCCCGGTGGGCGCCGAGCCGGCGCTGGACGGACCGCCCGCGCCGCGCACGGCCAGGCACGACGCCCCGGTCCCGGCGGCGGCGCCATCGGCCGCGGCCCGGCGGGTCGCTGTGGCCGGCGGGGCCCGGCTGCCGATGGCCGACCAGCGCCAGATCTCCGTCCGCTCGGACCGCAGCATCATCTCCGAGCCGCCCCAGTTCGAGAAGATCAGCAACATCACGAACATGGTGCCCGTCTAGGGCTAGTACCCGCCCCAGTGGGCCTGGGGGTCGGGCCGCTTCATGATCACGGAACCCCGTCAGCGATGTTCGCTGACGGGGTTCCGTGATCACAGCCCGGTGGTGGGTCCGGTGGATTACTCCCAGGCGCCGGGGTTTTCCGACAGCTTGCGGACATCGTCCGGGAGGTTCCCGGTCACGATGTGCTCCAGGCTGACGTCCTCCAGCACCGCTCGCTCGTTGGCGCGCAGGGCGATCCACACCGTCTGCAGGGGCTCGGCCGCGCCGATGTAGCCCAGGTTCTCGGGGCGCTCACCGCGCATGCTGACCAGCGGGCCGTCGATGGCCCGGATGATGTCGGCCAGCGAGATCTCGCCGGCCGGCCGGGCCAGCCAGAAGCCGCCGTCGGGCCCGCGCTGGCTGCGGACCAGGCCGGCGCGGCGCAGCTGGGTGAGGATGGCCTCCAGGAACTTGCCGGGGATGGCCTGGCTTCTGGCCAGCTGATCGGCCGTGACGTGGCCGCCGCCGGAGGCGGCCAGCTCGATCGCGGCGCGAAGGGCGTAATCGGCACGTGCGGACAAACGCATGCCAAGCATTATGCAGGTAAACGGCACCTCTCCGCTGACGGCGCACGGCAATGCCGGCTCACGAGCCGCACGGGCCGCTGGCGCCACCGGCCCACCCCAGGAGGTCGGCCGGGCCGTCCACGGGCCCCCAGGAGCGTCCTGGAGGCCCGCAGGAGGCCCGCCGGGCATCGGGGAGACCCCGCTCTCCGAACGCCGCCCTGGTTAAGCGGAGACGGCCGTCAGGCGGCCGGCTGGGGTCGCGGAGACCGCCGAGGCCCGTTTCCGACCGAATTCAGGGGTTCAGGCTAGGCCCAGGATCTCGGCGGCGGCGCGGCCGCTGGTCTGGGCCGCCCCGTAGGTGGCCAGGTACAGACGGGCCGGGGGGCGCCACACGGGCAGTCCCATCTCGACCACGACCGCGTCCGGGCGGGACGCCAGCAGGTTGCCCACCACCTGGGGGGCGGCCGGGTAGCGGTGGGCGTCGCGGGTCACGATGACCAGCGAGCGGCCGGCCGCCGCGGCCAGCACGGCGGCCATGGCGCTGGCCTGCTCGGCCGCGGGGGCGCCGGTGCTGATCCGGCGCAGGCTGTCGGCCGGCACCCAGGCGCCCAGGCCCCAGGGGATGGTGCCGGCGGCCATGCCGGCCGGCGGGACCACCTCGACCACGAACGGGCGGTGCAGCGGGGCGGGCTCGCCTTCGACCCGGACTGCCCGCCGCGCGGCGGCCAGGCCGATCTCGTAGCTGTGGCTCGGCCCGTCCCAGGC
>Ga0102924_1002328_pt1 | contig 20857 bp, 17 predicted proteins | sample PaiPotPPM11metaG_FD_80116 | JGI IMG/M metagenome (GOLD analysis project Ga0102924, IMG submission 80116) | Iron sulfur acid spring bacterial and archeal communities from Banff, Canada, to study Microbial Dark Matter (Phase II) - Paint Pots PPM... ...
CTGGGCATTCCCGGACCCGGATTGACAGTTCCCTCGGCAGTCCAGTCGCCGGTCATGAAATCGAGTTTCTTCAACTCGGGCGCTGGCGCGGGTTGTCCCATCTGTGCGTGAACTGATACGGCGACCACCAGTGTGACAAATCCCAGGCCCAGTGCAAATAATGAATGTCGCATATCGTCTCCTATTCCGGCTAAGACTACCGTCGAGCGAATACTAGGCCGCGGGCACGGGCTTCGTCAATCCGGTGTTGATCTTCAGCGATGGTTAGTCAATCGGCCGCAGGGGCGTCGCCTGCTCGAACTTTAAGTGCCAGTCGTCGCCCGCTCGCACCCATAGATCAGAAATTTTCTGATAGCGCGGGGCAACATCATCGTCGCCTTCGGGCATAACAACAATCAGATTAAAGGTGACCAATGCCGAATCGCTGTTAATGGGAACGACCTCGGCATTGTAGAACTGAAAATCCCGCAGCATACCTTCCTGCGCGGCGCCCAGCAGTTCGCCTTTCTCGTGCAGCTTGCCATCGCTCCAGACAATCCGGAAATCATTTGAGAGGAGTGCATTGAGGGCAGTAACGTCCTTCGATTTCATGTCCTGCAATATAGATTTGGACTTCGCGATCAACTGCTGCACGAGAGAGCCGGAGTCTTGGGACGGCGGAACAGATTGTGCAGTGGCCACGGGTAGCAAAACAAGCGTCAGGAACAATACGGCGAACAATATTTTCATTCTCATCTCCATCATGAGCGGATTCGCGCCGCCAGGTCTGGGCGCGGCACGGGCACCTGCTCCCCCGTCTCGAGATTTTTGAGCGCGAACACACCCGTGCTGATTTCGTTCTCGCCGGCAATCAACGCGTACTTCGCACCCAGCTTGCTGGCCGTCTCAAGCGATTTCTTTAGGCGAAAAGTTTCGTCGCCGAGTTCTACGACAATGTCATGCCGCCGCAACTCTCGAGCTACCCGGGCTGCTTCCTTATTCATTCCGGGCCCGAGCGGCGCAATGTAAACGTCGGGCTTGCGCAGGACGTCATCAGCCGACTTGCCCAACGACATCACCAAGCGATCCTCGCCAATGGCGAATCCAATGCCCGGCGCCGGAGGGCCGCCAAGCGCTTCCGAAAGCCCGTCGTATCTTCCGCCGCCGAGGATCGCATTCTGCGCTCCTAATGCGCCGTGGGTGAACTCGAACGCGGTGCGCGTGTAATAGTCGAGACCGCGAACCAAACGGTCGTTCAATTGAAACTCGACTCCGACTGATTTCAGAATTTCCTGCACCTGCGCGAAGTGCTGGCGGCAAGGCTCGTCGAGAAATTGACTGATGCGCGGCAGCTTCTCGATGATGGGCTGATCTTCGGGAACTTTGCAATCGAATACGCGCAAGGGATTTGTCACTGCACGGCGCTGGCAGTCGGCACACATTTTGTCTTTGACCGGATCGAGTGCCTGGCGCAGGGCTTCGTTGTATCTTGCGCGGTCGTTGGCGCATCCGATGGAATTGAGCTGCAGTTGCCACCCCGCTATTCCCAGCCTATCCAGCAAGGTCGCGAGCAGCTCGAGAATTTCCGCATCACGCGCCGGTGATTCGCTGCCCGAAGTCGCCGGTCCGATGACCTCTGCGCCGATCTGGTAGAACTGGCGATAACGCCCTCGCTGTGGACGCTCCCGCCGAAACTGCGGCCCGATGTAGTAGAGCTTGTTCAAACCGCGATCCCAGAGCTTGTGCTCGATATAGGCGCGAACTACGCCTGCGGTGTTTTCGGGACGTAAAGTTAGCGATTGACCCTTATCACTCTGCGCGCGGCCTTGGTCCTGCCACGTGTACATTTCTTTCGAGACAACATCGGTCTCCTCGCCGACGCCGCGAGCAAACAATTCCGTGCTCTCAAAGATCGGCGTGCGAATTTCGTGGAAGTTGTAGGCACGGAACACGTCGCGCACCGTGTTCTCGACAAAGTTCCACAGCGCCGTCTCCGGCGGAAGAAGATCGCGCGTTCCTCGGACTGCTTTAATCATTAGCTCGTTCGTCGTTGGTCGTTGGCCGTGGGTCGTTGGCGTTCTAGCTTCTTGCTGTTAGCTGTCATCTCTTATCAAACACTGTCATCCTGAGCGTAGCGAATGCTTTCGCTGGCGAAAGCATTCGCGCAGTCGAAGGACCCCGCGTCACTCTTGACTGCCAACGCCGCGCCAGGGAATTCTATCTGTCGTCCCTCGGGAAAATGCCCTGACTTGCCACCGATTAGCAAAGCATTGCAGGGATCCTTCGACTGCGCCTGATCTTCGCAGTCGCGAAGATCAGACTCCACTCAGGATGACAATCTTAAAAAGTGGCAGAACCGCACGCGCACTGCTATTTCCGCTCTGCCAAGTACGCGTCTTTGTATCCCAAATAATTCTTTGCGTATCGCAAGATGGACTCTTGGTCCTTTTCCGCCAGCTTGCGGCGAAACTTGCCCGGCGATCCCATCCACAGCGAGCCCGCTTCGACAACTGTCTTTTCTGGAATCAGCGTTCCCGCCGCAATAATCGAACCTGCACCTATTCGCGCTTCATTCAGAATGATGGAACCCATGCCGATCAGGCAATGGTCCTCAACTGTGCAGCCATGCAGCGTGACCGAGTGCCCAATCGTGACATACTCTCCGACGAAGACGCCGTACTGCTCCTTCATCCCGTGAAGCACGCTGCAATCTTGAATGTTCGAGTACGCGCCCACGCGGATCGAATGCACATCACCACGCAGGACAGCGTTCATCCATACGCTGGCGTGTTCACCGAGTACCACGTCGCCAATCAGTTGTGCCGAGTCATCTACGTAGCACGAACTCGGTACCGTCGGAGAAACACCTTTATAGGAGCGGATCATTGCGAGTCGGCACTTGGCACTCGGCATTTGGCACTCAGCACTTGGTATCTGGTCGTTTTGTGTCAGCCCGTTTTAGACACGTCCCTTGCGGTCGCTAAGTGCGAATTGCCAAGTGCTAAATCCTAAACTATAAGCCGGGAAGGTGCGCGCCACTCTTGGAAAATGGGCGGCGACACATTGCTCACGCAGATCTATGATTTTTTCCCTCCAATTTCGGTGGGGAATACATTTTTGATCCTATCCGCGTTAATCCGTTTACATTTCAACCTATGTTGGGTGGGCTGGAATTAACTCCGCTCCGAGCGTACGCGCATCAGGTTCCGCATTATTATTTCCAGAGTTTCGGATCGGCGGTCAGCCACCCGGATACTGACGAGTTCGCCACCTTCGCGCAAGACACGATTCGGGTGACAGACCATTTCGACCTTAGCCTGGGCGTTCGTTATGACCTGCAAACCTTCAGCACGAAATACCTGAAGACGAACCCGTTGTGGCCGGAGTCTGGCAAGGTACCCTTCAATTCGAGAAATTTTGCGCCGCGAGTCGGCTTTGCGTATTCCCTAGGAAACCAACGTCCCCTGGTAGCGCGAATCGGCTATGGTTTGTTCTACCCGCGCATTCCGCAAATTTACAATTCGACCATCGAGACCCAAAACGGGCTCACCCCAAACTCCATCTTTCTCAATCAGACGAACTACTACAATGAGCAAGTCTTTCCGCAATATCCTTATTCTTTGGTGACTTGCCCGTTGTTGGGAGATTCCTGCGCGGTCCCGGCAAACCTGATGCAGTTCGCCCAAACCAATATTTCCGCCTTCGCCCACAACTTTCGATCACCCGAGGTCCATCAGGCCAGCGTGAGCCTGGAACGCGAAATTGCAAATCGAGTGGTTGGTGAAATCTCCTATTCTTTCGTGCACGGCCAGAACCTGATCCGGGCGCGAGACGTAAACCTTCCTCCACCCACAAGCGTGTTGTATCCGATTTACGATTCCTCGGGTCTTAACCTGCTGGGCTACGGGTCAGTGCAGAGTTTCGCGACGTGGCAATTCGCCACCTCTCTCACCTGCCCGTATCCTCCGTGTATAAATCCTCTGGCTCGGCCGATTCCGCAACTCGGTTCGATTGACGTCTTCGAGAGCGAGGCGTCCAGCGTCTACCATGGCGCGACCATCTCAATTCACCGCGAGATGACTCACGGCCTATATTTCCGCATTGGCTATACCTATGCGCATGCGATGGATGACGGTCAGGACGCGCTGGTAGCTGGCCGCCCAGCAACCGTACAGAATTCGTACGCCCCTAACTCTGAGCGCGCCAATAGCGTGACCGACCAGCGCAATAGATTTGTCTTCTCCTGGATGTACGAGCCACACGCCTTGAACGGCGGGCAGGGCTGGCTGGGCAAACTTACGAAAGGATGGAAAAACTCTGGTGTTACCGCAGGCAGCGGAAAACCCGTGGATGCCGCAGTTGCAGGTGATGCTAATCAGGACGGAAACTATGGCAATGACCGGCTTCCCGGAGTCAGCCGCAGTTCATTTGTAGATCCCGACTATTCGAGTACCGATATGCGACTGGCGCGCCGGCTGTATTCAAGAAATGGTTGGAAATTCGAATTCACTGTCGAGTCCTTCAATCTATTTAACCGGCTCAATAACCGCTTCCAGCTCACCAGCGATGGCGCGGTGAGCAATGCCGCAATTCAATTACGGCACTAAGACCATTGGAATCAGCCGCTTTCCTGCCTATTATCAGGTGCCGACCAATTTCATGCACGCCACCAATGCTTATGCACCTTGCCAACTTCAGTTTGCTTTAAGGCTGGGGTTCTGAGTGACGACGGAAATAACCAGATCAAAACCGCAGCTTTCCCGCGAACAAATCCGATATTTGCTTGACTTTATATAGCTAAATTGCAATAAAGGACGGGTTCAACCAGGACGAGCTTGGGGGGTGCAGTTTAGTTGGCGGAAGTCGTTTGCAGAAAGGCGAGTTCGATCGAGAACGCTCTGCGGCGCCTTAAGCGGAAGGTAAGCAAGGGAACATCATCAAGAAAGTTAAACGTCATTCCTTTTACCTAAAGCCCGGCGAAAACGCAAGGGGTGTGAAAGAAGCGCTAGCTCGCAAGCGTAGCCGCAAGAGACAAACGCAAAGAGCAGGAACGAAATGCAGATAGGACCGCTACTTGAGTTACGGTCCTCATCCCCGTTTATCGACAAGGCCAGTCTTGGTGTGCTTATTCTCCTGCCGGGCTTTTTAAGAGCAGTATCCCGCACACTTCTCCGTGCGGAGGGCCGAACCCAGGGTAGCAGTTCGTTGAGGGGGCACGATTACGCAATGGCGCGAACCACGGGCTGTGCGTCTGCGCCTGAGTTGCACTGGGCCAAAGGAGCTCTCGGATGGAATTCCAAGACAGGACGCTAAAGTGCATCGACTGCGGGGCGGACTTCATCTTTACCGCGGGCGAGCAACTTTTTTTCCACGATAAGCAATTCAAGAACGAACCTAAGCGCTGCAAGTCCTGCAAGACGAAGCGGCTCACTTCCATGGGTGCCGCACCGGTGAGGCAGGGCTTCCAACCTCGCGCAAAAATTGAGACTCATGCCGTGTGTTCGCACTGCGGCAAGGAGACGACGGTGCCTTTCCGTCCCACTCAGGGCCGTCCGGTATTTTGCCGTGAGTGTTTCCGTGATCGGCGGCAAGCGGCAAGCGCCTGAAGTTTTTCGAGGGATAATTTAGATTTGGCGGTACGCCACTGCTGGCTCGTGGCTAGCCAGCTTTTTGTTCCTTCTGCGAAGAACGTGTGTCAAACCGCGCCAGTCGCGCGCGCGATTGTTTTTCGTCCTGGTGCTGCACCAGCAACGCCTCAATCTGCCGAAGCAAATCCTGAGTGCCTACGGGTTTAACCAGCACGGTTTGCGCAGTGTTGTGCTTCCCATGGAGGTTGGGAGGAGGATACGCAGTCAGCAGCGCGGTTGCAGGATCATACCGTTGCTGCCGAGCTGCGCGAATCACGTGGAAGCCCGCGTCATCGGTTTCCATGCGCGAGTCGGTTATCACCATATCGTATTCGCCAGACATCAGCTTCTTGATGCCTTCGGCTGCCGATCCCGCCGTTTGCACGTCAAACTGGTTTAGCTCGAGTACTGCTTTCAGCGTCAGCAGTACGGTTGCATCATCATCCACCAGCAGGATCTTTCGCTTCATGAACGCCTCAAATTCGAAACTCGAACGGCTCCGCCACACTCAAAAACCGGAGATGCACATACGCTAGTATAGTTCGGTGCCCAGCTTTTACGTAGAAAATTTCGGTTGCCGCGCTACCCAGGCGGACGGGGCGGCTATCGAGCAGCAATTCTGGGAAGCGGGACTCAGGCGGGCTGACCGTCCCGTCGCAGCACAATTCGTGGTGCTCAATACCTGTGCTGTCACCGCTTCCGCCGAACAAGACGCGCGGGCTGCCATACGCCGCATCCGCCGCCAGAATCCTGGATGCAAAGTAATAGTTACTGGCTGCTACGCCCAGCGCGCACCGCAAGAGGTTGCATCGCTGCCCGGCGTTTCGGTTGTGATTGGGAACTCCCACAAACACAATTTGGCACAGATTGTTTTACGAGCACAGCCTGAGAAGGACAGTTCTGCAGCAAACTTCATTCCGGTTGCGAGTTTGAGTGGTAACCGCGACTCATTCAGTGACTCAATTTTTGTCTCCGACATATTCGCGCATACTGAATTGCTTGCCGCCCCAGTCTTTGATTCCGCCAATGAACGCACGCGTCCAAACTTGAAGGTTCAAGACGGATGTAACAACCGCTGTTCGTTTTGCATTATCCCCTCCCTGCGGGGGCGCAGTCGGTCGCTCAAACTGGATGAAGTCTTGCGCGAAGTAAATCAGCTGGTTGGTGCGGGGTACCGTGAAGTCGTTATCTCAGGAATCAATCTGGGCCGCTGGGGCCGCGACTTCCCCTCTCAGATTGTGGAGGACGGGCGTCCCCGCCCGTCAAAACTGGAAGATTTGGTGCAAGCGATACTAGAGGAAACAGAACTCGAAAAGCTCCGCATCTCATCGGTCGAGCCTATGGATTGGAGTGACTCACTCATCCAGCTAATGTCAGAGTCGCCGCGGATCGCGAAGCACGCTCATGTTCCCCTGCAATCCGGCAGCGACGCTGTTTTGCGCCGCATGCATCGCAAATACCGGCCATGGCACTATCGCGAGAAAATTGAAACAATCCGCGCTGCGATGCCTACAGCAGCCATTGGTGCGGACGTCATGGTCGGCTTTCCCGGTGAAACTGAGGCTGAATTTGAGGAAACTCGCCGCATGATTGAAGAGCTGCCGTTCACCTACTTGCACGTCTTCACGTTTTCGGCGCGTCCGAGTACGCCCGCTGCAACCATGTCGAATCAATTGCCGGTACATGTCGCGCGCGAGCGAAATCGCATCTTGCGCGATCTGGCGGAGGAGAAAAATCTCGCGTTCATGCACAACTTCGTGGGGCATACGTTGGAAGCCATAACGTTAAACGTCATATCGGAAGATCGCGATGGAGTTTGGACGGAAGCTCTCACCGATAATTATCTGAAGCTCCGGCTCAAAGGAAGGCATGAGCCCAACCAATGGTTGAGGGCCAAAATCGATTCGGCTCACAACCACCAGTTAATCGGAAACGAGTCTTCCCTTATTGAGTCTTAATAGCGGTGTACCGGGAACGCTCCGGCTGCAGTTTCCATTGTGGTGCACCTACACCCGCCTGATCTCGTGAGATCATTGGAATTCACAAATTGCCCATGCGACAAATTTTCCTGGCATTCACCCATCGCCGCAATCCCATAGGTATGCACGCGACCAATGTTTCTTTCCTACAAGAGCGCTCGAATAACACAGACAATTCTCTTCCGAAGCCGGTGCTTCTTGCTTTTGTTTTGCTTTTCCTCAGCACATCGCTCGCGCAGACGCCCGCTTCGGCTTCGAATCCCGCACCAAGTCCTGCCTCCGCTGCGGGCAGTGTCACCAGCGCTCCTAGTTATCTCGACCTCCTCCCACAGGATACGGGCTCTGCAGGTCTGAAGCAAGAGCTGCGGCGTCTGCAGAATACTGGCCGGCTGATGATGGTGGTTGCGCATCCTGACGACGAAGATGGCGGTCTGCTGACGCTCGAATCCCGCGGCAAGGGTGTGCAGACCCTCTTGCTCACGCTCACGCGCGGCGAAGGCGGACAAAATAAAACCGGCGACACATTCTCAGATGAGCTGGGGGTTCTGCGTACGCTTGAGCTGCTCGCTGCTGATCGCTACTACGGAGTCGAGCAGCGGTTCACGCGCGTCGCTGATTTCGGATACTCGAAGACGCCCGAAGAGACTTTCCAGAAATGGGGCGGTCACGACGTTCCCCTTGCCGATATGGTCCGAGTGATTCGCCAGTTTCGCCCTGACGTGCTGATTGCGCGCTTCTCCGGGACCGACCGCGATGGCCACGGCCATCATCAGGCTTCGGCGATTCTTACCAAAGAAGCTTTTCGCGCTGCCGCCGACCCGAACCGCTTTCCTGAGCAGATCAAAGAAGGCTTGCAACCCTGGCAACCGAAAAAACTTTACATCGGGAATGTTTGCGGCTTCGGCGCAAGTACCTGTGCCGATGAGAACTACACAGTCAAGTTGAACACGGGCGAGGAAGATCCGGTGCTTGGCATGTCGTACTTCCAATTTGCGATTAAGGGTTTGCGCCACCAGGAATCACAAGGTCTCGCTGATTTGAAGTTCCCCTCCGGCCCGCGATTCGCTTTTTACAAGCTGGCAGATTCGGTCCTGCCGAATACCAAAGACGCGAGCGGCCACGAGAAAGACTTCTTCGACGGGATTGACACGAGCCTGCCCGCACTCGCGACAAAGCTGGAACCCGACGAAAGTGCTGTCCCTTGGTTGAAGCGAGACCTAGCGAAAATCGCGGACCATATCGGAGAATCGATCAGCGAGCTGTCCACTGTCGTTAGGGACCTTGGGTCAATTACCGACCGGCTAAATGAAAGTAACCTTTCACCAGAATCCAAGAATGCTCTTCTAGGATTCATTTTCGAGAAAACCGAGCAGGCGCAAACCGCACTCAGTTTGGCTCTGGACCTTAACCTGGACGTGACGGTTGCGCCGCCCGCTGGTCCCGCAGCTCCGGCGCCGCCTCAGGCCGAAGCACTCACATCTGTATCGCCGGAACAGAAGTTTGAAGTCATTGCAAGGCTCCACAACGGCTCAAAGTATTGGCTCACGATTCAGAATGCTGCACTCGATCACGATGATTGGGTAAAACGAGCTCACGCCGAGCAGACGACCATTGGCCCGGGAGAGGATTACTACGCGAACTTCCTGGTGCAAGTTCCACAGGATGCACCGATCACGCGCCCGTACTGGTACCGTGATGATCCTCAGACGGAATCAGTCAATAACGTTGACGTCGCGCATGAAACATTGCCTCTTCCCCAAAGCGCGCTTCATGTGAAAGTAGACTTCCAAATTGGGGATCACCGGGGGCTCCACTCGCCGGCCCCGGACTTTTTAAGAAAACGAACCAAGGAAGCTCCGCAAGGAACAATAAGGGGCGATGTGCAGGTGCCATTTGCAGATGAGCACGGCACGGTGCGCAAGAGAGAGCTGGCGATAACGCCGGCATTCTCTGTCGCAATAGAACCAGGTCAACAAGTGATTCCAGTTTCAGAAGGGAGTGCAACAACCGTCAAGGTGGGAATCAGCTCACACCTGACGGGAGCACTAGCGGGCGTTTTGCGCCTCGAAGTTCCGGCAGGATGGCGTGTCCAGCCGGAGAACATAAACGTGAACGTGACGAAACGGGGAGACAGGCGCGACTTCGAATTCAAGGTTCTTCCTCAAAATCTGACAGAAAGCCGAGCAGAAATACGAGCAACCCTGGATGCTGGAGGAAGCAAGTATTCCGAAGGCTACACCCTCGTCACGCGAGAAGACCTTGGCTCGTTCTATTACTTTGAACCCGCTGTGCAGCACATCAGCGTCGTGGATGTGAAAGTTCCTAAGGACCTCAAAGTCGGCTACATCATGGGTGCGGGCGATGATATTCCGACGGTGCTGCAGCAGATCGGAATGAATGTTGCGCTAATTCCCGCCGAGAAGCTGGCGACAGAAAACCTGACGCAGTACGGAACCATCGTGCTCGGCGTACGCTCATACGACACGCAAAAAGACGTCGTTGCGAACAATCAGAAGCTGCTGGATTTCGTTTCCAACGGCGGAACGCTGATCGTGCAGAACAACAACAGCATTGGCGATTTCAACACCGGGCACTTCACACCGTATCCGGCGGAACTAGGCCGTGCGCGAGTTTCGGTCGAAGAAGCCCCGGTGCAGATTCTCGCGCCTGATGATCCCGTCTTTCATTATCCGAATGAAATCTCGCGGAAGGATTTCAATGGCTGGGTGCAGGAGCGCGGTCTTTATTTCATGGACAAATGGGACGATCATTTCAAGCCCTTGCTTTCCTGCCATGATCCGAATGAGCCAGATCAAAAGGGCGGACTGCTAATCGCGAAGTATGGCAAGGGAACGTACATCTACACCGGTTACGCATTCTTCCGTCAATTACCTGCGGGAGTACCGGGGGCAATCCGGTTGTTTGTGAATTTGGTGAGTGCGGGTTCGGGGCACTAGCTGGCTTCTATCGGCTAGCCGACATTCTTGAACCTTGGTGATGAATTATTGTCATTCCGAACGCCTTTAGGCGTGAGGAATCTGCTTCTCGCCTGCCCGGGAATTGGTTGCAGAATTTAAAGAAAAGCAGATTCCTCGCCGCTGAAGCGATTCGGAATGACAACGCTGTGACAAAACTATAAATCCGATTATTAGAAGCTAGAAGCCATTGGCCGCAAAAATGCCACCTCCTACACAAACCGGCGACACTAAGTTGATTCGCGGAATCGGACTAGGCAGCGCCACCGCGCTGAACATGCTCGACATGATCGGCGTGGGTCCGTTCATAACGATTCCGCTGGTGGTCTCGGCGATGGGCGGCCCGCAAGCGATGCTGGGCTGGGTCATTGGCGCGCTGCTGGCAACTTGCGATGGGCTGGTTTGGGCCGAACTTGGTGCGGCCATGCCGGGTTCCGGCGGATCATACCAGTATCTGCGGGAAATTTATGGCCCACACCGGCTAGGAAAGCTGGTTTCGTTTTTATTTATCTGGCAACTTTCCTTCAGCGCGCCTCTGTCAATTGCCTCCGGCGCGATCGGCTTTGCCAGCTATGCATCGTATCTCCTGCCGGGATTGGAGCAGCAATACGCTTCTCGCGATTGGAACCTGCAACTTCCGCTGCTTGGCACACTTCAGTTCCGATGGGCGGCCGCGGGCACGACGTTTATTGCAATAGGAGTCGTTCTCATCGCAGTGCTGCTTCTTTACCGCCGAATCACGGACATCGGTTTCCTTTCGAAATTCCTGTGGTTCGGAGTAATGGGAACTATCGGCTGGATTATCTTCGCGGGATTCACGCATTTTAATGCCGCGCGTGCACTGAGTTTCCCTCCGGGCGCGTTCACTCTGTCCAGAAATTTTTGGCTCGGTCTCGGCTCGGCAATGCTGATCGCTACCTACGATTATTGGGGCGCATACAACGTGTGCTTCCTAGGAGACGAAATCAAGGATCCCGGCAAAAACATTCCGCGCGCATTGCTGCTATCGATTTTCCTCGTTGCCGGTCTATATCTAATGATGAACGTCAGCATCCTCGGCGTCGTCGATTGGCACGAGATGATGCGCTCGTCAAACTCCAACAACAAGCTCTACGTGGTCTCGACTTTCATGGAACGGATCTATGGCCCCTGGGCGGCAAATCTGGTAACCGTGCTCGTAATGTGGACCGCTTTTGCGTCTGTGTTCTCGCTGATGCTGGGATACTCACGCGTGCCCTACGCGGCCGCACTGGATGGAAATTACTTCAAAGTTTTTGCGCGCGTTCATCCGGTTTACCGCTTTCCCCACATTTCATTGCTGGCCCTCGGCGGCGCTGGCCTGCTGTTTTGCTTTTTCTCGCTTGCGGACGTAATCTCGGCGCTGGTGGTCATTCGTATTCTACTGCAATTCATTCTTCAGGCTGTTGGCATTATTGTTCTGCGCTTGCGCCGTCCTGACATGCCGCGTCCCTTCCGAATGTGGCTGTATCCGGTTCCCGCCCTGTTGGCCATCTTCGGATTCGCGTACATCCTGCTAGCCCGAAAAGATTTCCTCAAAGAAATTCGCTACGCTTTCGTTATCCTGATCGCCGGGATCCTTCTATACGTCATGCGAGCGTGGCGAAATCGCGATTGGCCGTTCCGGGTGGCGCTTCCCTCTCCTGCAGAAATTAAGGCAAGCTGATGGCTGATTTCCTACGCGCCCCGCAGTCAAGCCTCTCGTCACAGGTAAGCAACTCCGCACTCGCGCCTTTACGCGAGCCACTTTTCCGTTCCCTTTGGATCGCAGCGGTGATTTCTTACATCGGCAAATGGATGCAGATGGTCGGCGCCGCCTGGCTCATGACCCAGCTGACCACTTCTCCTTTTATGGTCGGGCTGGTGCAGGCAGCCATGATGCTTCCGGTCTTTCTCGTGATCCTGCCCGCGGGCGCACTGGCTGACATGGTGGACCGCCGCCGTTTTCTTTTAGTAACCCAGGCTTGGATGGTCGCCGCTGCAGCGTTGCTGGGCATACTCACTCTGCTTGGTCATGTCACGCCGTGGCTGTTGGTACTGTTTACGTTTCTGCTCGGGCTGGGGGCGGTCGTCAATGATCCAGCTTGGCAGGCGATCACGCCGGAAGTTGCATCACCGCAGAACCACGCCAGCGCAGTCGCTCTCAACTCCGCCGCATTCAATGTTGCGCGCGCGGTTGGCCCGGCTATCGGCGGTTTCGTAATCGCCGCCACGAACTCAGGCGTCGCATTCCTGATGAATTCTGCGGGCTTCTTCGGCGTGATTCTTTTTCTATATCGCTGGAAGCGACCAAAACTGGAAGAGACCAAGGCTGGCCGTCTATCCGAGTCACTGTTCGCCGGTCTTCGTTACGTGCGCTCGGCCACGCTGGTGCATTGCGTTCTGATTCGAACCGCGGCGTTCAGTGTCGCGGCCAGTTCCCTGCTGGCTCTGCTGCCGATTATTGCCCGTCCCTTTGGGGCATCGGGATACGGTTTGCTGCTCGGCTTCTTCGGCCTGGGTGCGCTGGCGGGAGCCGGGCTGCTTCCACTTTTCCGAACCAGGCTTTCTGTAGATGGGCTAGTCGCGGCCGCAATTATTTTCTTTGCTCTCGCCACATTTGCTGCGGGCCGTACCCGAAGCTTCGGCTGGCTCGCCGTGATTCTATTCGCGGGCGGGATGGCGTGGATCGGCATTGTCGCGTGCCTAAACGTCGCTGCGCAAACCATGACCCCGAGCTGGATGCGGGCGCGCGCGATATCCATGTATTTGCTGGTGCTGCAAGGCGGAATGGCGTTAGGTAGCGCAGGTTGGGGCGCGTTGGCGACAAAATTCGGCGTGCCGACTACAATGCTTTGTTCGGCAGCGGCTCTGATCGCAGGTCTGGCTACTGTGCGCCGTTTTCGGCTAACGGTAGGCGGGCCGGAGCTGGCTCATTCCATTAGCAGCGATTGAGTTAATTGTGTTCACCTTTCCCGGGGCAAGACAACTTTCAAAACTGAGGAGAAACGCTATGCGCAATAAGAAACTACTGCTGGGAGCTTTCGTTGTGCTTTGTTGCTCTGGGTTTGCGTTCAGTCAAATGCCTACGCCACCACCAGCCAAAACCCCCGGTGATGCGCTCAACGCTGTTCTATCCATTGCAGAGCAGCAATTTGTATCGACAGCCGAAGCCATGCCGGAAGACAAGTATTCGTTCGCTCCCAGCGCGGGCGAGTTCAAAGGCGTTCGTACTTTCGCGGAGCAAGTGAAACACGTGGCTGCGGTCAATTTCATATTCGGCGCCAGCGTTTTGCAGGAGAAACCGCCCGTCGATACGGGCGAAGAAAAAGGACCAGCCACGGTCAAGAGTAAAGCTGAAATCATGAAGTTCCTCAATGACTCTTTCGCGTATTTGCACAAGGCACTGGCTTCGATCAGCGACAAGAATCAGTTAGACCAAGTAACGGTATTTGGCGAGATGAAGATGCCTCGCCTCAGCGTGGGTGCGTTCTCCGTTGCCCATCCTATGGATCATTACGGCCAGATGGTCGAATATCTCCGGATGAATGGAATCGTTCCGCCGGCCAGCCGTCCACAAAGCAAGTAGAACCCTGCTACGGATTGCGCGGACAATCACGGATGGAAGCTGAATCCTAATTAAAATCCGCGAAAATCTGTGCAAATCCGTGGCTGGTGCTTGATCCGTCCGAAGGCAACCTTAGTACCATCTTTTTCGCCCACCCCCCTTGCGAAGTTGCCCGATTTTGCCTAGCATCCCAAATGAAAGCCGACCTGCAAGGTTGGTGATGGCGGTAACCGATTTTTGAACCAATGCTTGAATGAACGGGGCCTGACTCGTATCTGATCTGGTGTGCCATGCTCCGCCATGCGGAGAGGCCTAAAGGATCTCGGAGGGTCCCAAACGTCTACCGACGGTTCATTCTCGGCCCGTCACACGGTCAAGTGGGTCGGCTTTTTCTAATTACACCCGCGAAACGAGCACCGTAGCCCGTCACTGCTCGGAAATCAGTAAATAGAATAAAATCAGATCAGATACAGGGATTCCTTGCGAACGACTTTGGCGTTGTGCTCTGCATCTAATTAATCAGTGTTTCCTAGACTCTTTCAAATCGGCAATTTCGGCATACCTACCTATGGTGTCCTGGTCGCGTTAGGCGTACTTATCGGCCTTTGGATCAGCGTCCGCAACTCCGCGAAGCAAGGAATCAAGCGTGAGAATGCGTGGGATTTTGGTATCGCGGTTGTGCTTGCGGGAATCGTTGGCTCGAAGCTGCTCTACATTTTGGTCGACTGGCATTTCTACCTTGAGCATCCGCGGGAAATTTTCAGCCTGGCCACGTTGCAAGCTGGGGGCATATTTTCTGGCGGTCTAATCGGAGCGTTTGTCGTCGCAGCTTGGTATCTGCGCAAGCACCATATGCCGGCGCTTGCCACGTGCGATGCGTTTTCCCCTGGTCTCGCTATCGGGCACTCGATTGGACGACTCGGTTGCTTTGCGGCAGGATGCTGCTATGGAAAAGCGACAGACCACTTCTGGGGCGTGACATTTACCAATCCTCTCGCGCAACAACTCGTCGGAACTCCTTTGGGGCATGCTCTCGAACCCACGCAGTTGTTTGAGTCCGCCGTGGAATTGATTATCTTCTTTCTTCTCACCTGGATGTTTAAGCGCAAGAAATTCGACGGGCAGATATTTGGGGCATACCTTTTCCTCTACGGCGTTGCCCGTTTCTTCCTTGAGTTCCTGCGCGATGACCCCGGTCGCGGCTCGGTGTTCGGAGGCGTCATGAGCGGAACCCAACTCATCGCAATCGGACTCGTGCTCACCGGCGGGTTTATATGGTATCTGCGGCCCGCGCCGAAAGTATTTTTGGCAACGGCTACGCGGTAGGGCTTTGCATCGTGGATCGACGAGCGTCTCGCCCGACCAATCTCTTCTTCCGTATTAGAATTCCCGATGCACTCAGGTTTGGCTTGAACGAAAGCATGTCCTTCGACTGCGGTTGATCTTCGCGGTTCCGCGAAGATCAGTCCTCGCTCAGGATGACATTGTAAGGGAGCTCGCAAACGGAAACAGCATTTACGATCACCTCGGAACACGCCGGTCGCCGCCTGGATCATTTTTTGGTGTCGCAGCTCGCCGAGACCAGCCGTTCCCGAATCCAGCAGCTTATCTCGCAGGAGAAAGTCCTGGTAGATGGAAAGCCAGCCAAAGCTTCGCTCCATCTGCGCGGAGGCGAGCGCGTTGAAATTGTGGGTGAGGTTGAACGTCCGCCGTTGCGGGCCATCGCGGAAGAGATTCCGCTGGACATTATTTACGAAGACGATGATCTCGCCGTGGTTAATAAGCCGGCTGGCATGATGGTCCACGCGGGCGCCGGAACTACGGACGATCAACGAAACCGCGGAACTTTGGTTAACGCTCTGCTGCACAGGTTCGGCGCGCTGTCCGGTGTAGGGGGCGAACTGCGCCCCGGGATTGTTCATCGCCTAGATAAAGAAACCAGCGGCCTGATTGTAGTCGCAAAAAATGACACTGCACATCGCAAATTGGGGGCTGAGTTTTCCGGGCGAAAGGTAAAGAAAACTTACATCGCTCTCGTCCACGGGTGGCTGAAGAACGATCATGGTACGATCTCCAGCCCGATCAGCCGTGATGCCATTCGTCGTATCCGCATGACGACGCGTAGAAGCGGCGGGCGCGAGGCGGTAACGAAGTACGATGTTGAGCGACGAATTCAATCCGATTTTGGCAAGTTCACGCTGGTAAAAATCAAAATCGAAACCGGCCGCACTCATCAGATTCGCGTGCACATGGCTTCTCTCGGCCACCCCGTAGCAGGCGACACACTCTACGGCGCGCCACGTGAGATTCGCGCGAAATCCGGGACGAGCATTTCCCTACCCCGAAATTTTCTTCACTCCGCTGAACTTCAGTTCGAGCACCCGCGCAGCGGAGAGCTACTCAGTTTTTCGTCTCCTATTCCGGAAGCTCTTACAGAATTTTTGCGCGATTTGGAGCTGAATCGCGCCACGGAGAAGCGGCTATAATGAGGTTCTCATGCATCGGTTCCGGCCCAGTTGCCTTGTCCTAATTGCGACATTGTTGAGCGTTCCTCTCTTTTCTCAGAACTCCGCTCAAACTACATCCGCTCAAGCTCCGGACGACCTGCCCTCGGCGCCTTCAGCCGTCGTGCAGCAAAAGCCCGCACCCCAAAAGGCCGCTCCCGTCGCGCCAGCCGAGGAGCCGCCGGCGTCCCAAGGTCAGCCAACCGATCCGGCACAGCGAGCTTCCGACGCGACCGCAGGTAACAGCGATACCGCTTCGGAACCCCCAAAGACTGCAAGCGATTCGACCTTCGTCAAAACCGTCAACGAAGTTCCCGTTGTCTTCACGGTCACGGACAAACACAACCATTATGTGCGTGACCTCAGCAAGAATGACTTCAAGGTGATGGACGACGGCAAGCCGGTCATCGATGTTCGCAGCTTCCGGCGCGAAACCGATCTGCCTTTGCGAGTGGGCCTTCTGATTGATTCGAGCGCTTCGGTTCGCAGCCGCTTCAAGTTCGAACAGGAAGCCGCCATCGAGTTCATGAACCAAACCATCCGGCCCAAGTACGACCAGGCATTCGTACTGGGGTTCGATTCCACTCTCGAAATTACGCAGGAGTTTACCGGCGACAGCGAGCTAATCTCCAAAGGCATCCGCGGCTTGCGTCCCGGAAATAGCACCAGGCTCTACGATGCCCTCTTTTACGCCTGCCGCGAACGGCTGCTGAATGCGCCGGAGACTATTTCGGTGAGGAAAGCAATCGTTCTGATCACCGATGGAGAAGACAATTCCAGCCGTTCAACCCGGGAAGAAGCCATCGACATGGCGCTGCGAGCGAATGTGATCGTCTATACCATCAGCACGAATTTTCCTGGGTATTCCGAGAGCAGCAAATATGACAAGATCCTGCAGCGCATTGCCGATGCCACTGGCGGGCGTTGGTTCGAGCCGTTTCAAGTGACCGACGTAGCCAACGCTTTTGCTCAGATACAGGCCGATCTACGCAGTCAATATGCGCTGGCTTACCGCCCCGCCGACTTTAAGCATGATGGCCGGTATCGCACGATCGAAATCCTGGCTGAACATAAAGGCCTGAAGGTACACAGCCGGCACGGGTATTACGCTCCGGTGGAGTAAACACGTCGTTCGTCGTTGGCCGTTCGTCGCTGGCCGTTAGCCGAAACCGATTTTTCGACAATCGCGAGTTGAAATCAAACCCGATGCGCAAATCATGGTTTTCGCGAACGACGAATGACCAACGACCAGCGCCGATTTTCTAAATGAATCATTTCGAAAGGTAAAAAGTGAGCCCAACCGAAACCACACCCAGTACTAAACGCGAGATAGAAGTTGAAATTCCTCAAGAGGAGGTATCGCGTGAAACTGAGGTGCTGATCCAGAAATATCAAAAGCTGGCGCGCATCCCGGGTTTTCGCCGCGGCCATGTGCCGGCGTCCATCATTCGCCAGCGCTTCTCACAAGACATTCAGAATGATGTAATCGACGCGCTCGTGCCCAAGTACTTCCGCAAGGAAACCGAGCGCCTGGGCGTAGTTCCAATCTCCCAGCCTCGCGTGACTGAGTTGCAGAGTCCCGAGGGCAAGCCATTGCACTTTAAGGCCAGCTTCGAAGTCATGCCTGAGATCAAGGTTGAGGGCTACAAAGAACTTCGCGCTGATCACCCGGAGATCTCTGTCGCTGATGACGAAGTCGAAGAGTCGCTCAAAAGCTTGCAAGAGCAGAAGGCGACCTTCTCTCCAATTGAAGGTCGGGCCATTGCCGAGGGCGACTACGCGCAAGTTTCGCTTGATGGCACTCCTAAGAAAGAAGAAGAAGGAACCAAGCCCGTCCACATGGATGATGTACTCGTCGAAATTGGCGGCAAGGCCACAATGCCGGAATTTACCGAGAACCTGCGCGGAGCCAGTGCGGGCGAGGAACGTACGTTCGATGTTCTCTATCCTGAAGATTTTTCTGACGAGCGGCTTCGAGGAAAGACCTTCAGCTACAAAGTCAAAGTCAATGCGATCAAGCAAAAAAGCTTGCCCGAGCTAAATGACGATTTCGCCAAGGAAATCGGTGAATTTTCCTCGTTAGAAGAAGTTCGCCAACGTATTCGCGAAGGCATGGAGAACGAACGCCGTCAAACGGCAGAGCGCGAGGCCAAAGACAAGTTGCTGACGGAACTGATCCGGCGCAACGAATTCGAGATTCCAGAAGCACTGGTCGAGCATCAAATAGACATACGCCTCGAACGTGGCCTTCGCGCCCTTGCGGCCCAGGGGATGAGCTCCGAACACATGAAAAAAATGGATCTGGCTCGCCTTCGTGCGGGCCAGCGTGACCAGGCTGTTCAGGAAGTTAAGGCTGCATTGCTGCTGGAAAAGATCGCCGAAGAAGAAAAAATTGAGGTCGGCGACGAGGAAATTAACCACGAGATTGAGGCGTTGGCTAAGCAGACAAATCAGGCGCCGGATGCGATTCGCGCACGTTTGACACGCGATGGAGCGCTCGATAGAATCCGGAACAGGATCCGCAACGAAAAGGCCCTCGATTTACTGTATCGTCAATCTGCTTAGGCAGAGCGCTTCCAATCCCCCCATCATCCGGAATTTCCGGGCAGGAGTGTGAGAAGTGAGTGAGAAAGACGCACGCATGATGCTGGTTCCCATGGTCATCGAACAAACCGGCCGGGGTGAACGGGCCTACGACATTTACTCGCGCCTGCTGCGCGACAATATTATTTTTATCGGGACGCCAATCGATGACAACGTTGCCAACCTGGTCATCGCGCAGATGCTCTTCCTCGCCCAGGAGGACCCCGAAAAGGACATTCAGCTGTATATAAATTCTCCCGGTGGGTCGATTACTTCGGGTATGGCAATTTACGACACCATGCAGTATGTGAAGAACGACGTGACTACAATATGCATTGGACAGGCGGCTAGCATGGCGGCCACTCTGCTCGCGGCGGGAGAACCGAAGAAGAGGTTAGCGTTGCCTAATTCAAGAATTTTGATCCACCAACCGCATATGGGCGGGCTGTCAGGCCAGGCGACCGATATTGACATTCATGCGCGGGAAATCCTTCGGATGCGCGACATTACGAACCAATTGCTCTCGAAACACACTGGTCAGAAGCTCGAGAAGGTCGAAAAGGACGTCGAGCGCGATTTCATTATGAATGCCCAGCAGGCAAAGGAATACGGAATCATCGACGATATCATTTACAAGACCCGATAGGTTGTATGATCGGCCTTTCGCCGATCAACTCCCCGGGGCAAGGGATCTGGCGGGTGGGATAGCAGAGAAAACAGGGCGGCCAGCAGTGGCACCTAATAAGGAGTGGGGCTGAGTGAAAAACAAGACCGGAACTGAAGAAATTCTTCGCTGCTCGTTCTGCCATAAGTCGCAGGACGCGGTCGCCAAGCTGATCTCCTCTCCGAGCGATTACCCGCGGGCGTACATTTGCGACGAGTGTGTTGCAGTCTGCAATTCCATTCTGGAAGATGACCGCGCGGCCACCCCGGCGGCCACAACCCCGAACCAACTCCCCAAGCCAGCTGAGGTCAAGACCTTCCTTGATGAATACGTGATTGGACAGGAGCAAACCAAGAAGAAGCTCGCCGTCGCGGTTTACAACCACTACAAGCGGATCTACATGAACCGGCAACGCACCGGAGACGGTATTGAGCTCACAAAGTCGAACATCATGCTGATCGGTCCAACCGGGACCGGAAAGACTCTGATGGCGCAGACGCTCGCGCGCATGCTGGACGTGCCCTTCGCCATTGTGGACGCGACTACTCTGACCGAAGCGGGATACGTCGGCGAAGACGTTGAGAACATTATTTTAAAGCTGCTCCAGGCAGCGGACGGCGACGTAGGCCGGGCGCAAACGGGAATCATCTACATCGACGAAGTGGATAAGATCGGGCGCAAAGACGAGAATCCGTCCATCACTCGCGACGTATCGGGTGAAGGCGTGCAACAGGCCCTTCTGAAAATATTGGAAGGAACAATCGCCAATGTTCCTCCGCAGGGCGGGCGCAAGCACCCACACCAGGAATTCACGCCTGTAGATACCACCAACATTCTGTTCATCTGCGGCGGCGCTTTCGTTGGATTAGACAAGATCATCGGCCGGCGCGCTGGCCGGAAAGCCCTGGGTTTCAAGGCTGATGATGACCAGACGCAAGACGCAGCCCCAGATCGCAAGCGCAGTTTTGAGCTGTTAAACGA
>Ga0102924_1002329_pt1 | contig 20852 bp, 21 predicted proteins | sample PaiPotPPM11metaG_FD_80116 | JGI IMG/M metagenome (GOLD analysis project Ga0102924, IMG submission 80116) | Iron sulfur acid spring bacterial and archeal communities from Banff, Canada, to study Microbial Dark Matter (Phase II) - Paint Pots PPM... ...
GCCACGCCTGGTCGGACGCCGGGGTCTGGCCCCAGACGACGGCGATGGCGTCGCCGGGCCGGGCGTGGGGCCACGATTCGGACAGGTCGACGGTCGTGGGCGGGGTGCCAAGGGCTCGGTCACGGGCGGCGGTCGCTGTCTCGCCGGGGGCGCGCCGGAGGAGGGAGGCGACCCTTAGCATCGGGGGGTGGGCATGCGACGCGGCCTATAGGACCGGAAGGCGTGCCCACCCCGCCGCCCGACGGGCCGAGGTGTGCACGTCGTGACGGGTATAGAGGTAAGGGCATGCCCACCCCCCGCGGTCATGCCGGGCCGGCCACCTCGCCGGTGGACGCCCCGAGGTAGGGCGGGCGCTCTCCGCCACCGTGGACCAGGAGGTTGGCCCCCGTGATGTAGCGGGCCAGCGGCGAGGCCAGGAGCAGGCAGGCATCGCCCACGTCGGACGGGGTGGCCATGCGCCCGATGGGCACGGTGGCGTCGACGGCGGCGATGCCCGCCTCGTCCCCGTAGAAGAGATGGGCCTGCTCGGTCCGGACCAGCCCGGCCGTCACCATGTTGACCCGCACGGCTGGCGCCCACTCCATGGCGAGGGTCTGGGTGAGGTTGGCCAGCCCCGCCTTGGCCGCCCCGTAGGCGGCGGACGAGGGGCTGGGGCGGGTCCCGCTCACGCTCCCGATGTTGATGATGAGCCCGCCGCCGTCCTGGCGCCGCATCACGGCGTAGGCCCGCTGGGCCACGAACAGCGGCGCCAGCAGGTTGAGCGCCACGATCGACGTCGAGAAGCGCGACGAGGCCGTGGCCGAGTCCGCCGGCGGCGAGCCCCCGGCGTTGTTGACGGCCACGTCGAGCCGGCCGTGCTCCGCCACCACGGTGTCGACCAGGGCCGCCACCTGGGCATCGTCACGCACGTCGGCGGCCACGAAGCTCATCCCCTCGGGGAGCGAGTCGGGCGTGCGACGGCCGCACACCACCACGGTGGCGCCGTCGGTGAGGAAGCGATCGGCGATGCCGCGGCCGACCCCCTTGCCCCCCCCGGTGACGAGCACCACCCGGCCCGCCATGCGACTACAGGCGCTCGATGATGGTGACGTTGGCCTGGCCGCCGCCTTCGCACATGGTCTGGAGGCCGTAGCGGCCGCCGGTGCGCTCGAGCTCGTGCAGCAGGGTCGTCATGAGGCGGGCGCCGGTGGCGCCCAGGGGGTGGCCGAGGGCGATGGCGCCACCGTTGACGTTGACCTGGGCCAGGTCGGCGCCCGTCTCCTTCTGCCAGGCGAGCACGACGGAGGCGAACGCCTCGTTGATCTCGACCAGGTCGATGTCGTCGAGCGACATGCCTGAGCGCTTGAGCGCATAGGCGGTGGCCGGGATCGGGGCGGTCAGCATGTAGATCGGGTCGGCCCCCCTGACGCTGAGGTGGTGGATGCGGGCCCGCGGTGTCAACCCGTGCGAACGCAGCGCCGTCTCGGACACCACCAGCACGGCGGCGGCGGCGTCGGAGATCTGGCTGGCCACGGCCGCCGTCAGCCGCCCGTCGGGGAGGAGCGCCGGCAGCGACCGGATCTTCTCCCAGTTGGGCTCCCGCGGCCCCTCGTCGGCGGCCACCCCCTCGAGCGGCACGATCTCCCGGTCGAACCGCCCCGAGGCGCGCGCCCCCAGGGCCCGTTCGTGGGACGTCACGGCGAAGGCCTCCATGTCGTCCCGGCTGATGCCCCACTTCTCGGCGATCATCTCGGCCCCGCGGAACTGCGACACCTCCTGGTCCCCGTAGCGCTCGACCCAACCCTTCGAGCCCCGGAAGGGATCCTCGAAGCCCAACGCCTCGGCGGCGGTCATGGCGTAGGCGATGGGGATCATGCTCATGTTCTGGACACCGCCGGCGACGATGACGTCGTTGGTGCCGCTCATCACCGCCTGGGCGGCGAAGTGGATGGCCTGCTGCGACGAGCCGCACTGGCGGTCGATCGTCGTCCCCGGCACCTCCTCGGGGAGGCCGGCGGCCAGCCAGCAGGTCCGGGCGATGTCCCCGGCCTGGGGACCGACGGCGTCGACACAGCCGAAGAAGACGTCCTCGACGGCCAGCGGGTCGATGTCGTTGCGGGCCACCAGCGTCTTGATGACGTGGGCACCGAGGTCGGCGGGGTGCACGTGGGCGAGGCCGCCACCGCGGCGGCCGACCGGTGTGCGGAGGGCATCGACGATGTAGGCCTCGGGCATGGCGACTCCTGACGACTTAGCGGGTGACGATGACGGACGAGCCGTGGCCGAACAGGCCCTGGTTGATCGAGAGCCCCACCCTGGCCCCCTCGACCTGGCGACCGGCCGCCTGCCCCCGCACCTGCCAGGTCAGCTCGCACACCTGGGCGATGGCCTGGGCGGGGATGGCCTCGCCGAAGCACGCCAGCCCGCCCGACGGGTTGACGGGGATGCGCCCCCCGATGGTGGTGTCGCCGTCGTTGAGCAGGCGCTCGGCCTCGCCCTCCTTGCACAGGCCGATGTTCTCGTACCAGTCGAGCTCCAGGGCGCTCGAGAGGTCGTAGACCTCGGCCACGTCGAGGTCCTCGGGCCCGATGCCCGCCTCTTCCAGGGCGGCGGCGGCGATGGAGTCCCGGAAGGTGCGCTCGGGGGTCGCCACCGCCGCTCCCGAGTCGGTGGCGAAGTTGGGCATCTCGATCACGGAGTTGGGGAACGTGGGGGTCACCGTGGAGACGGCGCTGACGCGGGCCGGACGGTCGATCCCGTGTCGCTCGGCAAAACCCATGCTCGTGAGGACCAGGGCGGCGGCCCCGTCACTGGTGGCGCAGATCTCCAGGAGGTGCAGGGGGTCGGCCACCACCGGGGAGGCCAGCACCTCTTCGACGGTGACCTCCTTGCGGTAGCGGGCGTTGGGGTTGGCCAGGCCGTGGCGGGCGTTCTTGACCTTCACCCGGGCGAAGTCGGCCGCCGTGGCCCCGTACTGCTCCATGCGGCGGCGGGCGTAGAGGGCGAAGTAGGTGGGGTTGGTGGCTCCCAGGAGGTGGAAGCGCAACCAGTCGGGGTCGTCCCGGCGCTCCCCGCCCACCGGGGCGAAGAAGCCCTTGGGGGTGGTGTCGGCCCCCACGACGAGGGCCACCTCGCAGAACCCGGCCAGGATCTGGGCCCGGGCGGCATTGACGGCGTGGGCCCCGCTGGCGCAGGCGGCGTAGCAGCTGGACACCCGGTTGCCCTTCCAGCCCAGGGCCTGGGCGAAGGTGGCGCCGGCGATGAAGCCCGGGTAGCCGTTGCGGATGGTGTCGGCGCCCGATACGTACTCGACGTCCGCCCACGAGAGCCCGGCGTCGGCGAGGGCGGCCTGGGCGGCGACCACGCCGTACTCGACGAAGTTGCGGCCCCACTTGCCCCACGGGTGCATGCCCGCTCCGAGGATGGCGACGTCCCTGTTGGTGGGCATCAGACCGGCTGCCACTTCCAGACGACGTACTCGTGGTCGTCGTCCTCGTAGAGCGGCCCCACCACCAGCTCGACCTCCTGGCCGGCGCGGAGGGCGGCGGTGTCGGTGCCGGGGACCAGCTGGCCGAGCACCACCAGGTGCTCCTCAGCGAGCTCGACGGCGGCGATGGCGTAGGGGACGAACGGATCGGGCGACACGTACGGGGCCGGAGGCTGGTAGCGGTTGTCGGTGAACGACCACAGCCGTCCCCGCCGGCTCAGCTCCACCGCCTCGAGGTCACGGCCGTCGCAGTCGGGGTTGCGGCACAGCGACTCCTCCCGGGGGAAGAAGTAGGTGCCGCAGGTCGTGCACCGGGTCCCGAGCAGAGCCGGCGAATCCCCGGTGGTGAACCACCCCTCCACCGCCGGCACGCGTTCCTTGGTCTGGGGCATCGACTCGATGCTAAGCGACCCGGTCACCAGGAGGTGTCGGCTTCCGCGCCTTCGACGGGCTCGCCACCTTCGTACGGACCGAGGGTCGCGTCGCGGATGTTGCGCAGGGCGGGCTTCACGTAGAGCCAAGCGGACGCCGCCAGGAACGGAAGGCACAACGACGCCAGGTAGTTGGTGACGATCATCTGCTTGTACATGTCGTTGCGGCCTTCACCGATCATGACCACCCAGAACTCGAAGAAGGTGGCGACCGCCAACACCACCGCCAGCCGGCCCACGCCCCGCTCGGCATCGGTGAACCGGCGATTGCGTGCCGCGGTCCAGCCCACCCCCAGGGTGGCGAACCAGAACAGGATGAGGAGGAGCGCGGGCGCGTCATGGAACACCGCCTCGTACACGCCGACCCGGTCCTCCATCGCCCCCGGCGGATGATGCGACCCCGCCAGGTAGGTGCCCAGGTAGTCCTGGCGCCAATGGGAAACCGCGCCCAGACCGTCGCCGGCGACATGGAAGAGCCGGAGGGGGTGCGTCAGGTAGAACCGGACGATCACTGCGGACGTGACGTGGTCACGAAACTGCAGGTAGGACATGGATGTCGCCGCTGAGGTGGCGCCGAGAATGTTGCTCCCGGAGGCAGACGCCAGGTTCGGGCTCACCCCCAGCGAACGCAGGTCGGCCTGCTTGTTGGGGCTGTGGAACAGGATCTCGCTGAAGACCTCGTCGTAGGCATCGATCTGGTTGAAGCGCTTGGGGGCGCCGAGGAGCAGGACCACGGCCAGGGCGACCAGCACCGTCGACGTGACCAACCCGGGTAGCCGGGAGCGAACGGTCGCCCATCGAGACCGGGTCGCCGCTCGGCCCGTCGGGACCCAGAGCACGGCGAGCATCACCGCAGGGAGGACGGCGATCGTCTGGGTCTTGGCCGCCATGACAAAGGTCGCGAGCAGGGTCACGGCGACGAGGGGCGGCCAGCTCGGTCGCCGCCAGAACCACAGCAGGGTGCCGCACAGGGCGAGCAGGCCGAGGAGGGCGGCCGGCTCGCTGTACGCCGAGACGAAGTACTCGGCCACGGCAGAGTCCGCCGCGGCCAGGCCGACCAGGGAGGCGATGACCAGCCGGGCCGTCGTGGAGCCCGGGAGCACCAGGACCAAGAGGGCGACGGCGGCGCCGACGACCACGGCGCAGATCACGCCCAGAGCACGAAGGTCGAGGGCGCCGGGCAGACCGAGCACCGGAGTGAGGTGCTTCGCCAGTGAGAGCAACCACAGCTGCGACGATCGGTACGGCTCTCCCGATCCGTCAGCCCCGCACGCTTCCCCGTACCAGTGGTGGGGGATGTAGGTGGGGTAGACGAACTGGGTGGCGTTGGCGGCGTAGCGCTTGAGGACTCGGACTCCCAGTTGGCAGACGAGGCGGCGGGCATCGCCCTGGTCCGCCAGTCCGATCGTTCCGCCGACGAACAGGCGGGCGAGGATGATGCCGGTCCATGCCAACCCACCCGCCACGGCAGCGACGGGGACGGCGATCGGCCGCCGCCCCCGGCCCGCGCCGCGCACATCCTCGTCGGCGGCGGGCGCCTCGGCGCCGACCATGGCGCCTGTGGTCAAGCGAACCCACCCCGCACGGTACCGGTCACCTGCCGCCCCGAGCCTTGGGCGATCCAGCACGTCACCGTCCGGACCCCCTTGGCCCACTGCATCTCGGTAGGGCCCTCGGGGTCGATGACGAGATCGGGGCGGGAGGCGATGTCGGCGTTGAGATAGCTGTCGACGACCGGGACGCACGCCGTCCGGCCCATCGCCTGTTCGGTCGCCGGTCCAGGCCACGGGATGACGGGAAGGTCGACGGTCGGGCTGGTCGCCTCGGCGTCGTGGGGCTGGTCACAGGTCACGAGAGCCGTGCCGGCGCGGCAGAGCCGCAGAGCTGACGAGTCGGCGCGCCGCAGGAAGCGAGCGATCGGGTAGCTGACGGTCGGGCCCGACGGGGAATTCGGATCGGTCGACAGCTCGCAGACCATGAGGCGCACCCCGCGGGCCCACTCCGACCGGCTCGGGAACTTCGCCCAGGCGCTGATGCCCCAGTACGCATCCTGCGGGCGGGCCCCGAGGTAGTCGCGGATCCTTGGATAGTCGTCGCACAGCCTCGCGAAGCGGGCGAGGAGCAACTCGGGGTTGGGCCTGACTCTTTGGGCAGTGAGGGGACCGGTGAGCTGCAGCTGCCAGGCTGTCTCGGTCTGGTGGGGGACCGTGCAGGGCACGGGCGGCGTGGTATCGCTCAGCGTCGCCACCAGCTCGAGGGGCTCCTCGGCGAGGTGGCACGTGCCGGCGCGATTGTCCGCCGTGGGGGACCCCGAGGCCGGGGCACCGGCGTAGGCGCTGGCGAGGGCCACCGACCCGGCTGCCAACACACCGACGGTGCCGGCCACCGCGATGGCGGCCGCGCGCCACCTGTGCTGACGCCTGCCCCCGCGCATCGCCCTTCAATCTACGTGGCTGATCTCCTGCTCGTATCTGTCGCGATGCTCAAGCGGCGGGGGCGAACACCTGCACCTCATCGACGAAGCTCCAGGTGCTCCCGCTGGGCTGGACGTCGACCTTGACGAAGCGGCCGACGGCGCCGGGCAGCAGCTCCCGGTACGGCAGGACCGGGGCTGCCAGCTGATCGATGAGGGGTTCGATCACCGTGCCGGCAGGAGTCCAGCTCACGCCGTCACCGGAGAGGGAATAGCTGACCGAGGCGGGGAACTCGATACCGGCCTGGGACGCTTGCATCCAGTGGCTGGAGACCGCGGCGATGCTCTGGATCGACCCGAGGTCGAGGACGATCGAATAGGCCGCCGAGCCGAGGCGTCCCTCCCAGGCCGGATCGGTCCAGTCGGTCGGGGAGGCGAAAATGCCGTCGGTGAGCTTGGTCCCTGCCGGGTCGGGGTAGCTCGGGTCGGCCGCGGCTGTGGCGGAGTAGGGACGACCAAGGGCCAGATCGGCACCCAGAAGCAGCCCTGGCGTCGTCGCCGTGACCGTCGATGTCGACTCGAGCCCGGTGGCGTCGAAGGCGCCGACGGCGTAGGTGAAGGTTGTACCGGGCGCTACCTGGACGTCGGTGAGGCAGACCGCCGTGCCGCATTGGTCGGCGGCGGGCACCGGGGTCAGGATGGTCCCGATGCGGTTGGCGGCCACGGACTGGCCGGTGCCGCTCCAGCGGTAGATGAAGTAGCCGGCGACGGTCGGGTCGGTGGGGACGTTCCAGGTGATCCGCACGGTTTGGGCGTCGAGGGCCCGGGACGACAAGCCCGATGGGGCGATGGGAGGGCTGGTCGGGAGCTGACCGGTAAGGGCGTACTGCGAGTACGCGGCGTAGTACAGCGGCGCCTCCAACCGGCTCAGGTGCAGGAACTGGAAAGTCACGAAGTCGCCACAACGGCCGGTGGGAGACGTCCCGCAAGTACCGCCCGTCGACTTGCTGAGGGAGGGCTGGACGGCATGGAGGTCGGCTACGAGCATCCCCGTCGGCATGTTGCCGACTCCCATCAAGTAGCTCTCCGGGTCGTCCCAGAGCTGGATCGCCGCGCCCCGGCGTGAGTAGTTGGCAGCCGCGACGGCACTGGCGGTGGCCTGGTACCACGGCGCCAGCTGGCTGGTCGTAGCGTGCTCCGCGCCCACGCCGTCCTGGAGGGCGATTGTGTCGATCGCGCTGTGGGTCAGGAAGTACGACCACATCTGCGACCACTGGTTGGGAGTCTGGGCGTAGGGACCCTGCAGGAAGAACGGGGCGGTGATGATCCGCTGGCCCGTCGCCATGCCCGCGCGGAGGGCCGACGAGACCGGACCGAAGAAGCAGGCCGCCATGTTCTCCCACGGTGTGGCCGGCGCCGAGGTGGCGGCGACTGGGCACCCCGGTGGCGGCGAGGCCGGTGGTGCGGCTTCCTGGAAGTAGTAGCTGTCGAGCTCAAATGGCAGGTACCACCCGGCGAAGTGGGCCTTGAAGGTCGGGTCGCCGCGGTAATGGGCAGTGATGTCAGCGGCAAGGGCCTCGGCCTTGGTCGCTTCGGCGGCGAGGAATGCGGGATCGTTGGCGTGGTCGGTGTACCAGGCACCGTTGTTCACCTGGAGGCCGATGTAGATGGCCATGCCGGCCGGCGCGTCGTGGAACACGGGGGTCAGGAGGTCGTAGGCCATCCGGTAGCCGCCCAAGGCGCTCGGGTACCAGGTCTGGCCCGAGCCGGTGTCGGCTGAGTACTGGACGATCACCTGGTGCATGCACACCGCCTGCATGTCGGCGTACTCGGTCTGCCAGTGGCCTCCGGTCCACCCCTGGAAGAGGGAGGGATCGAGGAACGTCCCATCGAGCTTGGCGGACCCCGTGCCGCATGCCGCCGGGGTGGTCGACGATCCGGACCTCGCCGTCGTCGCCTGGCGGGTGGCCGCGGAGGTGGCAGTGGCGCCGAGGAGGAGCGTGACCAGTACGGCGGACGCGACCGTCGTCGGGGCGCGCCGAAGAAAGCGGGGGACGTGCACGGGGACCTCTCACGCGTCCCGGCTGGCGCCGGACGCTCACCTGCTTGATCGGCGCCGGGCGCGGCCCCCTCAAGCACAAATGCGGTATGTGCAGCTTCGACGTGAGCCGCCGATCCGTGGCCCTTGCCCAGACGACAGCCTGCCCTTCCTGATTGTCACGCTCTGAGGACTTCTCCGGTTCGTGCCGGATTTCTGACCGCACAGAGAAGTGGTGCAAGCACAAGGCGTGAAAGTCCCGAATTGTGCGATAGAAAGCGGTTTGGGCGGTGTTTCCCCTGGTAAGAGGGCACCTGGGTCTCGACCCTCCAACCTGACTGGGGAGCACATGTACGGAAGCGGAACCAAGGTCCTCGGCAGCACCTTGGGTGGTGTCGGAGGAACGGCGCTGGCGGGTGGTGCCGTCGCCCAGAGCCAGGGTCTTCCCGTGACGGGAATCGACATCTTGGCGTTCGCGGTCATCGGCATGGCGCTGGTGATCCTGGGCCTGGTCCTCGTTCGCATGACCTTGCAGCGGAACGCCGGCCACTGAGCGGCGGAAGCCACATGCCGGGATTGGATTTCGGCCGCCGTCCGGCGGTGCCCCGCCTGCTCCTCGCCGCGGCCGCGTTGGCTGCCGGCGCCGGGCTGATCGTCTGGCAGGCGTCCGTCCGCCGGGTGGAGGCGGCGGTATCGGCGAGGCTGGTCTCGCTGATCGGCCTGCTGCCGGCGCACCGGTTGGGCACGGCCGTCGTCTTCATCCTCAGGGGACGCTTCGTCGGCTACAACCTCACCCCCGAGTGCACGGCTGCGTTCCTGATCGCGCCCTTCTTCTTCATCGGTGCGGCGGCCATCGTGGCCGCGCCTCGGGTCCCGATCCTCCGCACCGTCACGACGGTGGCACTCATCACCGCCCTCCTCTTCGTGGTGAACCAGGTGCGCCTGGCGGTGATCGCCGGATCGATGCGGGCCTGGGGGTTCGTGCCGGGCTACGACATCAGCCACGTCCTCCTGGGAACGATGGTCAGCACGCTCGGCATCGTCGGCGGCCTGCTGCTCTTCCTGGCTCGGGTGGGCTTTTGGCAGCCGGCGAGGTCTGAGCCATGAGCGAAGGCCGCACCATTGTCTTCGCGGGGATCGACGCGATCACGTTCCTCCTGAGCGTGTCGTTCATCACCTACGTCTTCCTCATCGTCGTCCCGTTCTTCCGGCACAAGGCGGGGCCCCGGGGTGACGGTTCGGCGTTCGGCTGGCACTTCCTGGTCCCATGCCTCAACGAGGAGCTTGTCATCGAAGGCACCGTGCGGTGCCTCATCGAGCGGTTCCCGTCAGCGCACGTGTGGTGCGTCGACGACGGGTCCGACGACCGGACACCGCATGTCCTGGCCAGCCTCGATCGCCAGCTAGAGCGACTGCACGTCGTCAGCCGTCGTCTTCCCGATGCCCGCCGGGGCAAGGGCGAGGCACTCAACGCCGGTTGGGCGGCGCTGATGTCCTGGCTACCGCCGGACACCGATGCCACCCGGGTCATCGTGGGGGTGGCCGACGCCGATGGCGAGCTCGACCCCAACTGCCCGGATGTCATCGCCGGCACGGACTACTTCGGTGACCCCCGTGTCGACGCCGTGCAGGTGCAGGTCCGGATCTTCACCGACTGGGACGTCCGGGGCAGCCTGGTGGACCGTGCCCGGGCCTTGCTCGTGCGGGTGCAGGACATGGAGTTCGCCACCCTCATCGCTGCCATGCAGCTCCTCCGTCGCCACACGGGCAGCGTGGGAATGGGTGGCAACGGTCAGTTCACCCGCCTCTCGGCCCTGAACCGCATCGCTGACCAGCATGGCTCGCCGTGGCACGGGGCCCTCCTGGAGGACTTCGAGCTCGGCGTCCACCTGCTCCTCACCGGGGGGCGCAACGAGTTCTGCAACGACACCTGGGTCATCCAGCAGGGGTTGCCGACCCTGCGGGCGTTGGTGCGCCAACGGAGCCGCTGGGCACAAGGGCAGATGCAGTGCCTCCGGTATCTGAAGCCGGTGCTGGCCACGCCTTCGATCTCGTTGACCGCCGCCCTCGAGATCACCTACTTCCTGTTCCTGCCCTGGGTCCAGCTTTTCGGCAGCGCGCTGTATTTCCTCGCCGCGGTCGCCCTGGTGTGGGTCCTCGTCACCGGAGCGGGAGTCGGCGCCTACTGGTCGTCGGGGGCCTGGGGGCTCATCCCCCTCTTCATCCTCTTCGGTCTCGGCCCCCTCATGGTGTGGGGTCCGGCCTACCGGGCGGCGGTCGATCGTGGCATCACGCGCCGTCAAGCCCTGATCCTGGGCCTGGCGCACTGGCCGTACACCTACATCCATCACATGGCGGTGTGGTGGGGCTTTGTCCGCATCGCCCGATCCCAGCACGGCTGGAAGAAGACGGGCCGCGTCGCGCGTGCGCCGCAACCGGCCCTCGCCCTGCTCGGAATGTCTCTAGCACCGGCCCATGCCCTCGGCCGGTTCGTCACACCCTCTCCGCGTCCGCTGGGGACGCGATGGGAGGTCCCTGGCCGGCTCTCTGTCCGGCTTTCACCTGCAGCACCAATCTCCGGGAGGATCCAATGAAGTTGCTGACATCCAAGAATGCGGGGCGGCTGGGCGCCGCCTTGGGCCTGAGCACCGTGTTGGTGGTGGCCGCGGCCATTCCCGCCTTCGCCGCCACGGCCGAGGCCACAGCCAATGCCCTGACCCTCACCTTGGGCGGCAGCCCGATCGTGACGACGGGCACCGCCACTGCCACCAACAGCGGAAGTGGAGAGACGGTCTCCGGCCCGCACGGTTCGTTCATCAACGTCTTGAACGTCGAGAACCAGCTGACGGCCGGGGTGCTCGCCCAGAACGTCCAGGCCAACAACGACGGGACGTCGAAGGCCTGCGCCGGCGCAGTCGGCGCCGGTGGCACCATCCAGGTGGGGACGACGCAGGACTGCACCTACACCCTCGGTACGCCGGCGGGCATCCAGATCGGTGGGTCGGGGGGCATCGATGCCAACGCCGTGTATGCCTATTGCGACACGCCGGCAAGTGGCGTGCCCGAAGGAGGGGCCCAGTTGGTGGATGCCACGATCGGGGGCAACGAGATCCCGCTGAACCCACCGCCGAACACGCCCGCGCCGGGCTCGGGCAGCCCGATCGTCTTGAACGAGCAGACGAACAACCCTGACGGAAGCAAGACCTTCACGGCGGTCGACCTCACGCTTCCGCCCGGAATGCCCAACAGCGGAGCGCACCTGCTCATCGGCACGGTGACCTGCTACCCGTTCGCCACCACGGTGCCCACCTCGGCCTTCCCGGTGAAGGGGCTGCCCATTGCCGCCGGTGTGGCCGGACTGGGGCTGGGCGCCGCCTACCTGCGCCGTCGCCACAACCTCGCCCGCGCTGCGGCTCGTGCGTAGGTCGTCGCGGAACTCGGCCGAGCCCGGCCCCGCCATCATGGTGGGGCCGGGGGCCGGGTCCCGGCCCGTCCCCCACGACGACATCGCCGCCGCCGTGCGGACGGCACTGGCCGACAGCATGGTGACGGTCGACCTCTCGGAGGTGATGGATGCCATCACCGAACGGCTCGATCGCATGGTCCAGCCGGCAACCCCCAGCGCTGACGCCATCGCCGACGCCGTGGTCACCAAGCTGGCGGGGTTCTTCCGCGCCGCCCGGGAAGAGGCTCCTGCGGGCATGCGGCCGGCCGTGGCCGCCGAGGTGGTCTCGGTGGCGTCGCCCGCTCCGGCCCTTCCCCGACATCGTCGGGGGGCAGGCTCGGTGCCGGTGGCCGATCGGGCCCTCGGCACCCTCCGCCAACTGGGCGCCGGCCGGCCGTGGGTCGACGGGCTGGCCGACTCCCTCGTCGGCTACCGGCAGCGCTGGGTCCGGCGCCGGCCCGCCCACCTGGTGCGGCCCGGCGGGCCCACCGAGCGCAACATGGCGTCGTTGCACCACCAGATCGACGTCATGAGCACGGCCCTGACGCTGCTGGGCGCCCGCCTGGTCGACGTCGAAGGCAAGGTCGACGTCGCCACCCAGGAGGTGCACCGGGCCGTCAACGTCCTCGTCGGCCAGCAGCAGATCCCCGCCGGTCGCGCCTGAAGCGACCATCTCCCGGAGAAGTGCAGATGACGATCGGGTGGCCCGTCGGGGTCACCCGATCGGCGTCTCCGGGTCGAACTCGTCAGGTGGAGGATCCCCGTCGAGGAGGTGGAGCAGGGCTCCGACGCACCGCTCGACCGCCCGGCCGTCGCCGTAGGGATTGACGGCGCCGGCCATCCGGGCGTACTCGGGGGGTTGACGGAGCAACCGCAGCACGGAGCCGACGATGCGGGAGGGGTCGGTGCCCACGAGGGCCACGTTCCCCGACTCGACCGCCTCCGGCCGCTCGGTGACGTCGCGCATGACGAGCACGGGCTTGCCCACGCTCGGGCCCTCCTCCTGAAGCCCGCCGGAGTCGGTGAGGATCAGGGTGCTGCGGGCGATCAGCCGGGCGAACTCGCCGTAGCCGAGCGGCTCGATGATGCGCACGTTGGGCAGGCCGGCGGTGGCGGGGATGATCGTGTCGCGGACCATCGGGTTCGGGTGGATGGGGAAGACCACCAGCAGGCCGGGCTCTGCCTCGGCGATCTCCCGCAGCGAGCCGGCGATGTCGCGCATGCCCGCCCCCCACGACTCGCGCCGGTGGGCGGTGACCAGCAGCACCGGCCGGTCGTCGCCGTCGAGGTCGGTCAGCGCAGGAGTGGTGAAGGGCACGTCGCGGGCGACCGCCCACCGCAGGGCGTCGATCACGGTGTTGCCGGTCACGACGACGGCGGGGCGGGGGACGCCCTCGGCGAGCAGGTTGGCGCGGGCGCTCGGCGTGGGAGCCAGGTGGAGGGCGGTGAGCTGGGTGGTGAGGCGGCGGTTCATCTCCTCGGGGAACGGCGCGGTGATGTCCCCCGAACGCAGCCCGGCCTCGACGTGGGCGACCGGGACGCCCGAGTAGAAGGCGGCGAGGGCGCCGGCGAAGGCGGTGGTGGTGTCCCCCTGGACGACCACGGCGTCGGGCCGGCGACGCTCGATGGCATCGACGAGCCCGGCCAGCGCTCGGGTGGTGATGTCGACCAGCGTCTGCCCGGGCCGGAGAATGTCGAGGTCGTCGTCGGGGACGACTCCGAACACGTCGAGGACCTGGTCGAGCATCTGGCGATGCTGGGCGGTGACGGTGGTGATGGGCTCGAGCCGGTCGTGGCCGTTCAACGCCAGGACGAGGGGGGCGAGCTTGATGGCCTCAGGCCGGGTACCGAAGACCACCATGACGCGCCGCATGTGGCGAGCGAGGGTACTCACCCTTCGGGCGAGGGGTACGCTGCAGGGACAAGCTCGGGTACCGGGAGGTGACCGATGCAGCGAGAGGAAGAGCGGCTTCGTGAACGGCCGGCGGACCATCGCCGGCGCACGCGGCGGGCCGAGCGTCACGCCACGTCCGAAGCGATCCGCACCCTCGACGGCGACGACATCGACGCCGTGGTCCCTGTCAGGAGCGTCCACGACGTCGGCCACAAGAACTCGCCGCCGCCCAAGGCCGTCAAGCCCGGTCGGCGGGACGGGTTCAAGGTCTGGAAGACGCCCTTCTGGAAGCGGCGCAAGGCGCTGCGGGCCCAGAAGGTCATCGCCGAGCGCCGCCTGGCCGAAGGCTGACGCCCAGCCCGACGGCCGGCCCTGACGGGGCCGCGCTGAGTTGCAGCGCGGCCGGCTGACGGACCCTCAGATACGCTCGGGCGCGCCATGGACCTGATGGAGACGGCGGCTGAGCAGGTGTTCCGGGCCGAGGCCCGGGACTGGCTGGCGGCCCACAAGCCGGCGCTGCCGTTGCCTCCGGGAGATACGGCCGAGGGCTTTCCCGTCCACCGGCGATGGGAGCGTGAGCTGTCGGACGCCGGCTGGGCGGTCGTCTCCTGGCCGCCGGAGTACGGCGGCCGGGGCGCCTCGCTGTGGGAGTGGCTCATCTTCGAGGAGGAGTACTACGCCGCCGGCCTGCCCCAGCGGGTGGCCCAGAACGGGATCTTCCTGCTGGCGCCCACCATCTTCGAGTTCGGCACCGACGAGCAGAAGGACCGCATCCTGCCCCGGATGGCGGCGGTCGAGGACCTCTGGTGCCAGGGCTGGTCGGAGCCCGACGCCGGGAGCGACCTGGCGGGCATCAAGAGCCGGGCGACCCGGGACGCGGAGAGCGGCGGCTGGCGCCTGACCGGGCAGAAGACGTGGACCACCAGGGGGGCCTTCTGCACCCACCTGTTCGGGCTGTTCCGGACCGACCCGGAGGCCGACCGCCACCGGGGCATGACCTACTTCCTCGTCGACCTGCAGGCACCGGGCGTGACGGTCCGGCCGGTGGACAAGCTCGACGGGGACGCCGGGTTCGCTGAGGTGTTCCTCGAGGAGGTGTTCGTCCCCGATGCGGACGTCCTGGGCGAGGTCAACCGGGGATGGCAGGTGGCGATGGCCACGACCGGCTCCGAGCGGGGCCTGTCGCTCCGGTCCCCGGGCCGCTTCGCCGCCGTGGTCACCCGCCTGATCGAGCTCCAGGGCGAGCGGGGCGGGCTGCGGGACGAGGTCGCCGACTGCTGGATGGAGGCGGAGGCCTACCGGCTGGCGACGGAGATGACCGTGACCAGGTTGGCGTCGGGGGACCGGATGGGGGCGGAGTCGAGCCTCAACAAGATCTGGTGGTCGGAGATGGACATCCACCTCCACGAGACGGCCTTGCGCCTGCTCGGTCCCGACGCCGACATCGAGAACCCGTGGTTGAAGGGCTACCAGTTCGCCCTCGCCGGCCCCATCTACGCGGGCACCAACGAGATCCAGCGCAACGTCATCGCCGAGCGCCTCCTCGGCCTTCCCCGGCGGTAGGCGTCGATGGACTTCGGCTTCTCCGACGACCAGCTGGCCTTTCGCGACGCGGTGCGGGACCTGCTGGCCGACGCCTGCCCGCCCACCGCCGTGCGCGCCGCGTGGGAGGGGGGCCCGGGTTACGACGCCAAGCTCTGGCGCCGGCTGGGCGACATGGGCGTCCTCGGCCTCCTGGCGCCGGAGTCGGGCGGGGGGCTGGGGCTGACGGAGGTCGATCTGGTCCTGCTCCTGGAGGAGACCGGACGGGTGGCGCTGCCGGGCCCCATCGTCGAGCACGCCGCCGTGGGGGTGCCGTTGCTGGCGGGCACCGGCGACCTGTCGTCGCGGGTGATCGCCGGCGAGGCGCTGGTCACGGTCTCCGACCGGGCCGACCGGGTCGGGTGGGCGGAGGTGGCCGACGCCGTCCTCCTCCTCGACGGCGCCGAGTGCTCCCTGGTCGAGCCGGTGTCGGCGGAGGCGCTCGACTCCGTCGACCGCTCACGGCGGGACGCCCGGATCGAAGTCGGGGAGCGGTCGGTCCTCCCGGCCGTCGATGCCGACCTGGCGCAGGACCGGGCGGCGCTGGGGACGGCCGCCCAGCTGTGCGGGGTGTCCGCCCACCTCATCGACGTGACGGTGGAGTATGTCAATCAGCGCCACCAGTTCGGGGTGCCGATCGGCAGCTTCCAGGCGATCAAGCACCACCTGGCCGACGCCCTCCTGCTCCTCGAGCACGCCCGGCCACCCGTGTACCGGGCGGCGTGGTCGGTGGCGCAGGGTTCGCCCTACCGCGCCCGGGACGTGTCGATGGCCAAGGCCATGGCCGGCCGGGCGGCAGCGGTGGCCGCCCGGGTGGCCCTCCAGTGCCATGGCGCCATCGGCTACACGTGGGAGCACGACCTGCACCTGTGGCTGAAGCGGGCGTGGGTGCTGGAGCGGGCGTGGGGGACGACCGACGAGCACCGAGCCCGGGTGGCCGACGCCGTCCTGCGCCCGTCCGGGCCAGGCGAGGGGGAGCTCGGCGGACGCTAGGGAGACGCTAGGGGGACCAGCCGCCGTCGGGGCGGGGTCGCCAGCCCCGCGCCGCGTCGGTGCCGCCGTCGACGTGCAGCGTCGTGCCCGTCAGGAACCGCGACAGGTCGCTGGCCAGGAACACGATCGGTCCGGCGCAGTCGTCGACCGTCCCCAGGCCCAGCGGCACGACGGCGTCGTAGCCACCCGCCCCGGTGGCGTCGACCAGCGCCTCGTCCCCGGGCGTGGGGATGGCGTCGGGGGCCACGCAGTTGACCCGGATGCGCCGGGGGGACAGCTCGAGGGCGAGGGTGCGGGTGAGCTGCTCTACCGCCGCCTTCATCGCCGCGTAGATGCTGAACCCAGGCGCGGCGCGGAAGGCCTCCACGGACGTCACGTTCACGATCGAGGCGCCGTCGCCCATCTTCGGGAGGCAGGCCCGCACGAAGTTGGTGACGCTGGTGAAGTTCTCGTCCACCAACACCTGCTGGCCCTTGGGCGTGATGTCGGTGAACCAGGCCTTGAAGCCGCCGCCGGCGTTGTTGACCAGGATGTCCACCCGGTCGAGGGTGGCCACCCACGCCTCGACGGCGTCCCGGTCCCGCACGTCGAGCACGCCGGTGGTGGCCTGGCGCCCGAGACCGGCGATGTCCTTGGCGGTTGCCGCCAGGCCATCGACGTCTCGGTCACAGATGGCCAGGTCGGCCCCGAAGCTGGCCAGGCCCAAGGCGGCGGCCTTCCCGAGCCCCCCGGCCGCGCCGGTGACGAGCGCCAGACGGCCCTCGAGGAGGGCGTCGCCGGGGGCCACGGTCACAGGCCGCACACTAGTCTGACGGCCCGTCAGGTCGGCGGGAGGGGGCCCGGTGCGAGCGGATCAGCAGTGGGGCAGCGTGCCGGGGTTGGTGGCGGGCGCGGCCGACCGCTTCGGCGACGCCGAGGCGCTCGTCGACGGGCCCCTGCGCCTGGGCTTCGCCGGGCTGGCGGAGGTGGCGGAGGCCTCGACCCGCTCGGCCCTCGCCGCCGGTCTGGGACCCGGGGACACCGCCGCCATCTGGGCGCCCAACATCCACGAGTGGATCGCCGCCGCCCTCGGCGTGCTGGGGGCGGGCGGGGTGCTGGTGCCCCTCAACACCAGGTTCAAGGGCCGGGAGGCGGCCGACATCCTGGGCCGTAGCCGGGCGCGCCTGCTGTTCTGCGTCAACGGCTTCCTGGGCAACGACTACCCGGCGGTCCTCGCCGGTGCGGGGGTGGCGCTCCCCGACCTCGAGCGGATCGTCGTCCTGCGGGGCGAGGCGGCCGAGGGGACCCAGGGGTGGGCGGACTGGCTGGCGGCGGGTGCGTCGGTCCCGGCCACGGAGGCGCGGAAGCGCTGGTCGGCCGTGTCCGCCGACGACCTGTCCGACATCATCTTCACCTCCGGCACCACGGGCCAGCCCAAGGGGGCCATGGCCACCCATGGGCAGACCCTGCGGGTGTTCCAGACGTGGGCCGAGGTGGTCGGCTTGCGGGCCGGGGACCGGTACCTGGTGGTGAACCCCTTCTTCCACACCTTCGGGTACAAGGCGGGTTGGGTGGCCTGCCTGCTCCAGGGGGCGACCATCATCCCCCAGGCGGTGTTCGACGTCGGCGAGGCGATGGCCCGCATCGCCGAGGAGCGGGTGACGGTGCTGCCCGGTCCGCCCACCTTGTTCCAGTCCATCCTCGACAGCCCCGATCGCGACCGCTATGACCTGTCCAGCCTGCGGCTGGCGGTCACCGGGGCGGCGGTCGTCCCCGTCGAGCTGATCCGGCGGATGCGTGACGAGCTCACGTTCCAGACCGTGGTGACCGCCTACGGGCTCACGGAGGCCACCGGCACGGTCACCATGTGCCGCCCCGAGGACGACGCGGAGACCATCGCCACCACCTCGGGGCGGGCCATCCCCGACACCGAGACGCGCGTCGTGGATGACGGGGGTGCGCCGCTCCCGAGCGGGGAGGCGGGCGAGGTGGTGACCCGCGGGTACCACGTCATGCGGGGGTACCTCGACGACCCGGCGGCCACCGCCGAGGCCATCGACGCCGACGGGTGGTTGCACACCGGCGACATCGGCGTCATGGACGAGCGCGGGTACCTGCGCATCACCGACCGGAAGAAGGACCTGTTCATCGTGGGCGGGTTCAACGCCTATCCGGCGGAGATCGAGGGCGTGCTGCTGCGCCATCCCGGCGTGTCCCAGGTGGCGGTGATCGGGGTCCCCGACAAGCGCCTCGGCGAGGTCGGCATGGCCTTTGTGGTCCCCCGACCGGGGCGCACCGTCGGCGGCGACGAGCTGATCGCCTGGGCCCGGGAGGAGATGGCCAACTACAAGGTGCCGCGACGGGTGGCCGTCGTCGACGCCCTGCCCCTCAACGCCAGCGGGAAGGTCCTCAAGACCGAGCTGCGGGCCGCCGCCACGTCGACGCCGCAGTAGCGCCCGGCGCCCGTGAGGGCGCTGGACAGGGTGCCGAGGTCAGCGACCGTCCGGTCCGGCGCCGACCGGGCATCGCCGACCAGCTGGGTGACGGCGTCGGTGACCGGAAGCGCCCGCTCGTCGAAGGTCAGGTCCGACGACTGCTGACCCTGGATGACGTTGGTCAGGTCGTCGCCGTCGGACCGGAGGGCGTCGAGGAGCGGGGCGGGGAGGGCACCGCCGGCGGTGTCGGCCCGCCGGGCGGCGGCGGCGTCGAGCGCGGTGCGGCGGAGCAGGGGGGTGGCGGACGCGCAGGACGACGGCGCAGTCTTGGAGCTGCCCTGATAGGCGGCGGCGGCGAGCAGCACCAGGACGGCGGCCACGCCGAAGAGGAACCACCGCCCGGGCCGGCGGGCGACCGCCGCCGCCACTCGTCGGAGGCGGGCGCCGGCGTCCATGCGCCCGGCGACGCTACCGCCGCCCGCGGCCACCCGGTCGCCAGGGCACCCCCGGTGCCGGGTCCCCGGGCCAGGCCGCTACCGTGCCGCCGGTGGACATCTCCTCAGCGCTCATCTGCAACTACGCCGAGGTGCGGGAGGGCCTGCTCTTCGTCACCGGGGGAGCGGTCACCCGCCTGGTCCGGCCCGCCTACCCGTCAACTCTGGGCGTCTGCGTCGGCATCGTCCTGGAGGGGACCGAAGGGGAGGTGGCGGGGATACCCCACGAGCTGCGGCTGGTGGTCCGGGACAGCGACGGCCACACGGTCGCCGAGGTGACCGGCGGCTTCCAGGCGGGCGACAACCTCCAGGTGGAGCCGGGCGAGCTGGTGCAACTTCCGGTGGCCTTCAACCTCATGGGCGTCGCGATCCCCGGCCCGGGCGCCTACGACATCGACGTTGGGCTCGACGGCGGGGACCGGGCGGGTCAGCCGGAGCGGACCCTGACCATCAGGGCCATCCTGGTCGCCGCCCCGCCGGCCTAGCTGACCGGCCCCACAGGTCCGGATCTCGGTGGCGCCCGGACAGCTCGTCCTTCGACCCCCCAGCCGCGTCCGAGTTGACGCCGAGAAGCGGCTCCACCGGCCGCGCGAGCGCGGGATCGGCCGTTCTCGGCGTCAACTGGTACGGCTAGTCGCCGCTGCCGCCGCTGTCGCCGCCGCCGTGCTTCCCGCTCTGGCCGTGGCCGGTGGGGGCGGTCGACGACCCCGCCGGGGTGGTGGTCCCGCCGGTCCCGGTCGTGTCGGCCGTGTCCGGGGCCTCGGGCGCCTCCGGCGGATCGGGCGCCTCGGTCGTGTCGGTCGCATCGGCGGTCCCGGAGGTCCCCGTCGTCCCGGCGGTCGTCTCGTCACCCTTGGGGCAGCTGTGGGCGGCCTTGGAGACGGCCTCGCCGTGGTTCTTGTCCCCGGCAGGGGTCGGGGCGTGAGCCACGGCCGACACGCACTGCCCATGGTTGGTCGTGCCCGTGCCCGTGGTGGGGCTGGCCGTCCCGGTGGGGGTGGTCGTGCCGCCGCCGGCCACCGTGGTGGTGGTCGTGCCGCCGCCGGCCACCGTGGTGGTGGTCGTGCCGCCGCCGGTCCCGACCGTGGTGGTCGTCGTCCCCATCGTGGTGGATGTCGTGTCGGTCCCCACGGTCGTGCTCGTCGTGGTCGAGCCGTCGGTCAGGCTCGAGACCGCGTCGTGCACGGGGCCCGGCAGGGCGCCGGTCGCGGTCGCGGCCGCGGCACCGCCAGCGGTGAGCAGTCCGATGGCGGCAACAGCGGCGACCTTGGCGGATACGAACCGAGTGAGCATGTGTCTTCCTCCCAATGGATCAGGCATGGAGGTTCTTCGGCACCACCCCCGGTCGGGCTCAATGAGCCGTGCGGGCCATTCTCGGGGTCCCCGAACGGACTAGCCCGGTGGCGACCCTCCAGGACCTGACGTAGTGTCAGGTCCCGCTCGAGGGAAGGGTTCGCGGATGACGGCGACGGCCAGTGGTGAGGCGTACCGGCTCCTGATCGGTGGCGAGTGGGCCGAGGGCTCGGGCGGCACCTACGAGATCGTCAACCCGGCCACCGAGGAGGTCGTCGACCTCTGCCCGGAGGCCACCGTCGACGACGCCCGGGCGGCCTGCGCGGCGGCCCGCCGGGCGGCCGACGGCTGGGCCCGGACCAAGCCCGAGGAGCGGGCGCGCCTGCTCGA
>Ga0102924_1002330_pt1 | contig 20845 bp, 17 predicted proteins | sample PaiPotPPM11metaG_FD_80116 | JGI IMG/M metagenome (GOLD analysis project Ga0102924, IMG submission 80116) | Iron sulfur acid spring bacterial and archeal communities from Banff, Canada, to study Microbial Dark Matter (Phase II) - Paint Pots PPM... ...
ACATCCTCTCGATCCTGGTCGAGAACAAGCCGGGTGTCCTGACGCGTATCGCCGGGCTGTTCGCGCGTCGGGGATTCAACATCGACACGCTCGCGGTCGGCCCGACCGATGAGGAGCGCCTGTCGCGCATCACGCTGACGCTCGATGGCGCAACGCACCCGATCGATCAGGTCACCAAGCAGATGCACAAACTGGTCAACGTGCTCAAGATCCGCGATCTCGAGCCCGAGGAGGCGCTGGCGCGCGAGCTGGCCTTGTTCAAGGTCTCGGCCGACGGCGCCAACCGCGCCGAGGTCATGCAGGTGTGCGAGGTGTTCCGTGCCAAGATCGTCGACCTGAACCGCCGCTCGCTGACGGTCGAGGTCACAGGCACGTGCGAGAAGGTCGACGCGTTCGAGCGTCTGATCCGTCCGTTCGGCCTGATCGAGATGGCCCGCACGGGCGAGATCGCGATCGCACGGGGGCGGGGGGAGACCTAAGCGCGCGCCCGCCGAGCGGGGCGCCCGTTGGATCGCGAAGCGGGGCGCCCGTTGGCCTGTGGTGCAGCGCGCCCATTGGCTGCCGAGGCAGGTTGCTCATTGACGCCAGGGGCAGAGGAGCGCCCGTTCACCCCCGACGCCGGGTCATTAGATTCCGCCGGGACGCGTGCGGCGTCGGGAGCGCCGGGAACCTCAAACCACGGCATACCCCGCGGGCTGCGGCGTCGATCGTGGACGCGCCGCTCACCGAGATCGGCGTCGAGCGGGATCGCGGCGCCGGACTGACGGATCGACAGCTCCGCCGCCTCCACCAGCCGGACAACATCGGCGCCGAGTTCCATGTGGGACCGTGGCGGCCTGCCCTCCTCGATCGAGTTCACGAAGTCCTGCAGCTGTAGGCGCAGCGGCTCATCGGCGTTGAGGCGCGGCGAGACGATGTCGCCGGTGCGGTAGGCCAGTCGATGTTCGCCGAAGCTGTGATGGTCCTCAAGGTCCACGCCGCAGTCGTAGATGCGCAACTGCTCGTTGCTGGTGTCGTCATAGATGGCCATGGCCGTGCTGCCGGCGATCACCGTGCGCCGCAGTTTCGTCGGCGCTAGCCACGAGACCTCGACGCGGACCAGCGTGCCGCTGGCATAGCCGAGGTCGATGAACGCGACGTCCCAGACGCCCGGCTCGATCAAGTCGCGCCCGATTGCCCTGACGAACATCGGCATGCCCAGCCAGTAGCGCAAGATCGAGAAGTCGTGAGGGGCCAGGTCGTAGATCACGCTCGAGCCGCTCTGGTGGATTCCGAGGTTCACACGGACAGTCGTGATGAAGAAGATCTCGCCAAGTGCGCGATGCGTGAGGATCTCGTGGACCCGAACGACTGGTGGCGAATAGAGGAACGTGTGGCCCGGCATCAGGATCAGCCCGCGTGCCTTTGCCACTTCGATCAGCTCCTGGCACTGGCCGCTCGTTCGGGCCAGTGGTTTCTCAACGAATACGTGCTTGCCCGCCTCGAGCGCGCGCTTGGCGAGCTCGTAGTGGGACCCTATCGGCGTTGCGAGGAGTACCGCGTCGACCGCCTCGCTCTCGAACACCTCATCGGCGTCCAGTGTGAGGATCGCGTCGTGGTAGCGCTTTCCAAACCGGGCGAGCGGCTTGGGATCGCTGTCGCACAGCGCGGTGATCCTGGCCGAATCCAGCTCGGAGGCGGCACGCAGAAGGTTCGGCCCCCAATAGCCGAGTCCGAGCACCCCGAGACGCAGGGACCGGCCGACCGTTCGGCGGTCCAGCCGCTTAGTGGATAAAGCATCAAGTTCGGCCCCCCGCGTTGCCACGCCACCCTGCCTTTTGTTAGCCCAAACGCCCTCATCGTGAGCGAGCGCCCATTATGTATCGTCCGTTACACAGTACTGGATTTCAGCGGAATGCTCAAATGGGTGGCGGACGGACGTGCGTCCGCGCGGCGGCGATCACTCCTGGGCCGCGAGAAATTGCTCGAGCTTTCGCAGGCCCCGGTAGACCCGTCCTTCGACCGTGGTGACGGGCTGCCCGAGGACCTGTGCGATCTCCTTGATCGTGAGGTCAGCCCCGAAGCGCAGCGAGAGCGCCTCGCGCTCCTCCGCGGTCAGCGACGCCAGCGCGCGCATCACCTGATCGCGGGCCGAGAGGAGGTCGGCGAGCGGCGTGTCTTCGTCGGGCAGGTCCACCGGTCGTAGCCGCTCCAACGCCCGCCCCTCCGCCGCCTGACGACGGCCATGATCACGTAGCAGGTTGAGCGCGATCGCGTAGAGCCAGGCCTTTTCTGTGCCACGCCTAAGATCGAGGCGGCGCCTGGCGCGGAGCGCCCGCTCGAACGTGCCCGCGACCAGGTCCTCGCTGAGCTCCCGGTCTCCGGTCCGGTACAGCAGGAAGGCGAACAGAGGTTGCGCGTGCTCGGTAAAGAGACGCTCGAAATCGGGCCCTCGGATAGGCCGATGATACGTCCGACCCCGTAGCGCGCGCTCGGACAGATGTCGAGTGAGCTGGCTACCACTCAGGCGCCGCGCCGTTTGAGCCGAGCCTCGATATGTGCTTCGTTCGCGCCACATCATCTTGGCTTTCCTGCTCGTCGCTTTCGTACGGGCGGTGCCCGCGAGCGCGACCGCTCCGCGTCGCCACCGGAGTTGCTCGCCGTCTACGCATGCTGCCCGCTCCCGTCATGCGAAGATCTGCGGATCGAGGGCGCGGGCCGGGTTGGTTACGAAGCTTCAGGATGGCTCGACCTGCGACGGATTCTCCGCCGAGATGATGTCAACGGAGAAGATGTGTTTCTGGATCTTGGTTCGGGTAAGGGTCGCGTCGTCCTTGCTGCGGCTTTGTATCCGTTCAGCCGCATTATCGGCCTCGAGCTTTCACCAGACCTGAATAGCATCGCCAGGAGCAATGTGGAAGCCTGTCGAAGCCGCTTGCGCTGTAAGAACATCCAGCTTGTTACGGGTGACGTGGTGGACTATGAGGTTCCCGACCACGTGACAGTGGTGTACATGAACAACCCGTTTCATGGTGAGCTCTTTCGGATCGCCCTCCAGAAGGTGATCCAGTCTTTTGACCGCTCGCCCCGCCGCATGAGACTGATTTGCCGCGCCGCCTTTGAGCATCGTGTGCTGATCGACACCGGAAAAGGTTTAGACAAGTGCGCGTCGCACCGGGCTTGCGTCCGGGCCGTGGATGGTCGGCAAAAATGGCTATCCGGCTGTACACGATCGAAGACGGTTCGTATGTGGGACGCGACCCTCGTTCGGATCAGACATACAATTTCGGGCGCTGAAGAAGCGTCAATCGTGCAGCTCGCCTACCGGTAAGCTTCAACAGGCTTTGGCGCTTCCAGACCTTCCGGCGGCTTTGGGTCGCATCAGGCCGCTGGCTGGCGCGTTTTCCGCGCCGATTCGAATCACTGTCGTGGCAGGCCTAGCCGCCCTGCTTGGCATCGCCGCGGCCGAGGCGCCGCTAATGACGCTCGCGGCAGGAGCTGTTCTCGTGCTCGTTCTGATCGTGACGATCTATCCAGCGTCGGGTGCATACCTTCTGCTCGCCGTTACACCGCTCGTAGCAGGTATCGGCCGTGGCGTCGTCGTCCCAATTGTTCGTCCGAACGAAGCGCTGCTGCTGTTGGTCGTTTTCGGGCTGCTACTTCATTTGCTGGTCACGCCCGCCTGGGGTCGCCGCAAAACGGCGTCGCTGTACTTCCATCGGTTTGACGGCGCAATTGTGCTTCTCGCGATCAGCGGCTCTGTGCTGCCTCTGTTGTGGATGGTCGTCCGAGGCAGAACGATCACCCAAACCGACATCTTCTATGCGCTTCAACTTTGGAAGTATTACGCGGTATTCCTCGTCGTCAGGATGTCGGTGGTCACCAGTGATCAAGTCGGGCAGTGCCTCAAGGTGGTCCTGGTTTCGTCGTGTCTGGTAGCGCTCATTGCCATCCTTCAGTCGCGCCAGCTCTTCGGGCTGCCGGCGCTTCTTCACCGGGTGTACTCTCCGACCGAGCAAATCATAAATGTCAATGACAAACGTGGCTCGGCGACGCTTGGTAACACGTTCGCGGTAGGTGACATCATGGTGTTCAGCCTCGCTATCGCGGCTGCGTGGATCGCTCACGGTAGCCGGCACCGGACGCGATTGACGCTGATCGCCGGATTGCTCCTCCTTGGCGCGGTAGCCTCCGGCGAGGTATCGAGCTTCGTCGGAATTATCGTCGGCGCCTTTGCCGTCGGCTTCGTCCTCCGCCGCCTCGGTCGGACGCTGGTCTTGTTGGGCGTAAGCGCCTTCGCTGCAGCCATCGCGCTCTGGCCGGTTATCCAAGCCAGGCTAAACGGCTTCAACAATGCCTACGGCCTGCCGGTCAGCTGGGTGGGCAGGCTGCACAACTTGCAGACGTTCTTCTGGCCGCAGTTGGGACAAAGCTACAACTGGCTGACGGGTGTGCGGCCGACAGCTCGCGTTCCGACGCCGCTATCGCTGCGATACCAGGGACCTTGGATCTGGATCGAGAGTGGTCATACGTGGCTGCTCTGGACAGGCGGCGTCGTCTTCTTGGTGGCGTATTTCGTATACGTGATAGTGACGATGCGTGGCGTGCTTGGGATCGCGCGTCAACGAAAAGACATTGTCGGAGTTGCTGCTACTGGCAGTTTCGCTGCTCTGGCTGTGACGGCGGTGCTGATGACATTCGACGTCCATCTCACGTTGCGAGGCGCGGCTGAACTGAGCTTCGGCCTTCTCGCGCTCGCTTTACCGAAGCTACCGGTGAAGCGCGGAGATGTGCCTCGAATTAGCCGTTCTGGCACACCTCGTAACCGCCGGTACGAGACGAGAGCTCCGGGCGGCGGCTGATGCGCATCACCACGCACGGCCGACACGCTGCCATGCGAACGGCGAGCATATATCCACATCTGCTCGCCTGCCTGACCCACACTGTCCTCGAACCTGCGGTCGGTGCGCGGTATCTAGCCATAGCGGACTGGCTGCGCGACTTCACGAGTTGGAGCGACGAGCGGCGGCTTGCATGGCAACGCCAGCAATTGACGACGGTTCTGGAGTATGCTTGCGAGGTTGTTCCGTTCTATCGCGCGCGTTTCTCCCGAACGGACGGGCGCCGCCTGTCGCTCGACAGCTTTCCGATCGTTGATAAGGCGAAGATCCGTGCGGATTTGGACGCCTTCCTACCGCCGGGCTGGCGAGAGAGGCCGTACATCCCAAAGCGGACAGGAGGGACAAGCGGCGACCCTTGGCAGTACCCGCTTGACCGTAGGGCCTGGGCTCACATGTACGGAGCCGCGATTCACTTCAAAGAGCTGACCGGCTACCGGTACGGCGAGCCGATGGTCCTGTTTGGAACGCCGACCTCCCTTGGGGTCGCGGAGCCCGACTGGAAGTCACGGCTGCGCCACAAGCTCGAACGCCACCATCTGAGCCAGGTCGGCTTTGCTCTCGATGAGAAAAGCAGCCGCGACCGGCTTGCATATGGACTGAAGGCTAACGCCGCGGTGTGGTACGGATATGCCAGCACGATAGCGGCGATGGCGGATGTCGCGCTGGCTCAGAAGAAGGCCGTCGAAGGTCCGCGCGCGATCATTACGACCGCCGAGACATTGCAACCGGTCTGGCGCCAACGAATCGAGAAAGCCTTCGGGCCGAGGCTCTACGACGAGTATGGTTGCAACGATGGCGGTATCCTTGCCCAGACCTGCCGGCACGGTCGTTTTCACGTCGCCGAGAACATTTCGGTTGTGGAGATCCTCGAGGGGGAAAAACGATGCCCGCCGGGCGTTGAGGGAGACGTGGTAGTGACCAACCTGCACGCCCGCGTGCTGCCATTCATTCGGTACAAGATCGGCGATCGGGCGGTGCTTGGAGAGGGGCCATGTCCGTGCGGAATCCCGGGTACGATCCTTGACAGGCTGGGCGGCCGGGCCTGGGACTATGTGCAACTTCGCGACGGTACACGCGTCTCATCCGTTGCCTTCAATCCCGTGTTCATCGAGATACCAGGTGTCCGACGCTGGCAGGTCGTCCAACCGTCGCTGGATCAACTGATCGTTCGGCTCGATGTCGACTCCTCATTCATTAACCGGCAGGCCGAGGTGATCAGGCGTTATGTCATCGCGCAGTGCCCAGGCGTTCAGGTCGATCTGTCGACCACAGAGCCGATTGAGCGCACACAAGGTGGCAAGCACAAAGCGGTGGTGCGAAAAATCGAGCTGGGTACAGTCGGAGCGGCCCCATCTCGACCGGACGGACATTGAGTCGTGTAGGACTACCGATGGGGCGTCGTCTGCGACGCGAACAGAGCCCACATGTCATCTTCGCACTCGAGAACGAGCCGTTTCCGTATGACGTGCGCGTCCTACAGGAGGCGAAAGCCCTCGTAGAGGCAGGATACGCGGTGACGGTATGCGCGCCTCGCGGGGAAGCATTCGGCACGGTAGACAAGGAAGTCGATGGGGTGCGTACGGTTCGCTACGCGACCCCGCCCCAAGGCAAGAGCGTGCTCGGCTACATTCGAGAGTATCTACTGGCGGTCGGCCGGATGAGGGCTGCCATCACTCGCGTGCACCGCGTCCAGCCAGCGGACGCTGTTGTCGTGATCACACCGCCTGAGCTGCTCGTCGTGTCAGCCCTTGCTCTGAAGCGAGCCGGTGCGGCGCTCATCATCGATCATCATGATCTTTCGCCAGAATTGCTGGAAGCCAAGTTTGGCCCGAGACCGGTCTTATACGCGGCCGTAGCAAGCGTTGAGAGATTGGCGTTGAGCCAGGCGGATGTCGTCATCACCACGAACGCGAGGTACGCCGAGGTCATCACGCAACGCGGCGGTGCCGCATGCCAGCGCCTCTATATCGTCAGGAATGGGGCCGATAGGGAGCGAATCTATCCTGTGCAACCCAATCTCGAGCTCAAGCGCGGGAGACCGTGGCTGGTGTGCTGGGTTGGGGCAATGTCCGCGCAAAAGGGCCTGCCCCTACTCGTCGAAGCAGCCGCCGAGCTAATCAAAGCCCGCGGCCGTACGGATGTCACGATCGCGGTGATAGGCGACGGCGAGGTGCGTAACGACATCATCGCGGCAGCAGACGAGCGTGGACTTGCGCCATGGATGGACTTCCCGGGACGCGCTGACGACGAGCTCATACGGCAATACATGTCAACGGCGGACGTCTGTGTCAGAGTCGATCCCGGCAACCCAAAGAACAACACGTCGACGATCACCACAGTTGTCGAATACATGCTCATGGGACGGGCCATTGTTCAGTTTCCGCGAACCGAGGCTCGGGAGATGTGCGCTGAAACGACCGTCTACGCACGCGACGGAGATGCGTGTGACCTCGCGCGCCAGGTGGAGGAGCTGCTCGACGACACGGGCCGTAGGCATGCGCTGGGAGCTGCCGCCCAAGCTAGGGCCCAAACCCAATTGCTCTGGGCGCAGCAAATTCCATCTCTACTGACGGCCGTCGAGCATGGCCTTGACCTAGCACGCTCCCGGGCAAGGAAATCAAACATCGCGACGAACAGCCCAGGCCATGCAGGCTGAGACCCTAGACCCAATCCGTGATCCCCGGTGGCTGCGCTTTCTTGTCCGACACCCGGATGCTTCGATCTTTCATCACCCGGACTGGCTCGCGCTACTGAAGAGCCAGTATGGATACAAGCTCAGCGCTTGGTGCATCGTCGACCATTCTGGCGCGGTCTTGGCCGGTTTACCGGTGGCCCGCATCGATAGCTGGCTAACCGGGAGGCATCTCGTGACACTCCCGTTCTCGGATAGATGTGCACCCCTTATCGATCCGGAGTGGGAGGCTGCATCGGCAGCCATGCATCGGTCGATTGTGTCGAAACAGGCCCAAGCTGGAATACGGTTACAGATCCGAGCTCCCGTCGGAGGTCTCGAGGAGGCTGTCGCCATTCCCGAGTATCTGCACCATCGGCTGATGCTGACGCGAGATTCGGCAAAGGTCCGAGGTCTGGCGAAGAGCCAGATTATTCGCGGTGTAGCAAAGGCCACTCGTGAGGGACTAGTGACGGAGCGTGAGGTTGGCCTCTCGGGGCTGAGCGACTTCTACCGGCTGCATCTGCGGACCAGGCGACGCCAGGGCATGCCAACGCAGCCCAAGTCTTTCATCCTCGGACTTGGCACCCTTTTCAGCCGAGAGCTTGGTTTCGCGCTCGTTACGAGGATCAACGAGGTGCCAATCGCGGCTGCCGTGTTCCTGACCTTCAACCGGACTCTCGTCTACAAGTATGGGGCCTCTGACGAGCGATTCCTCAAGTTACGTCCGAACAACCAACTCTTTGCCACGGCAATAGAATGGGGTTGCGCGAATAACTTCACAGCCCTCGATTTTGGTCGCACTGATCACGACAATTCTGGCCTCGCGGCGTTCAAGCGTGCCTGGGGCGCTGAGGAGGGCCCGCTGGTATACACGTATCTTCCGATGAGCCCTTCGGCGCGCAGATCGTGGGCAGTGCGTCCACTCCGGACGATCATCCGTCACACGCCAGTGACCGTCAGTCGGGTTCTCGGCGCGGTGCTCTACCGCCACGCCGGATGAACGCTGCATTCTGACGATGAATGATGACCAACTAACGACCCAGGGATCCGTCGACCTGTTGTACGAGCGGTACCGTCGCAGCGAACGCGACTCGCGACTCCGCGGCTTGTACTACGGCGTCAAGCCCCTGCTTCCCCGCAGAGTGCAGCTCGCAATCCGCCGCGCCTATGTCCCGCTCCAGCGACGACACGGGTTTCCGGCTTGGCCGATCGAGACTGCACTCGTCGATCACCAAAACGACGAGTTCCGCCGGCGGATCATGGAGCTCGATGCGGACGGGTTGGCCTTCGTCGGCTTTTGGCCAGACCACAGGCGCTTCTGCTTTGTCCTTACCCATGATGTCGAGGGTCCAGCTGGAATAGAGAACGTCGAACGACTGCTTGAGGTTGAGCGGCGACACGGTGTCACGTCGTCGTGGAACTTTGTGGCCGAGGACTACCACATCCCTGACGATTTGTTTGATCACATCCGCGGTGCTGGCTGCGAGATCGGCCTCCACGGTATCCATCATGATGACGAGCTGTTCCGCGACCGGCGGGGATTCGAGCAACAACTTCCCCTGATTGAAGAATATCTGCGTAAGTGGGATGCGGTCGGCTTTCGCTCTCCAGCCACGCATCGGTATGCGGATTGGATGCACGAGCTTCCTTGTACGTATGACAGTTCTTTTCCTGACACCGATCCCTTTGAGCCTTTTCCGGGCGGCTGCTGTTCGATCTTCCCGTTCTTCTTCGGTCGTGTGGTGGAACTTCCAATAACGCTTGTCCAGGATCACACTCTCTTCGAGATCCTCCGGGAGAAGTCAATCAACCATTGGCTGCTCAAGAGCCGATGGATAGCCCGAAATCACGGGCTGGTCAATGTGATCGTCCACCCGGACTACATGGTTGACGATCAGCGCCTGGAGCGATATGAAGAGCTTTTGCGTCATCTGGTCGATCAGGACGGTGGCTGGCACGCACTCCCCCACCAGGTTGCCCAGTGGTGGATTCAGCGCGCGAGGCTGTCCGTAGAGACGTCGGCAGATCGGTCTCCAGTGGTAGCGGGACCGAGTGATTACTGCGCGAGCGTCGCGTATGCACGAGTGGAGGACGGACGCGTCGTCTTTGCGCTTTGAGTCGCCCCCGGCTCGATTAATCGAACCGGCAAGCTACCAGCAGCGTGCGCTTGCGGACTCGTGGCAGCCGTGAGACGCTCGATCGAATCCGCGGAAACCGAAGGGGCCGAGCGCGCACAACCGTCCGAAGACGGTGCCGTCGCGGCGCACTCCGTCTCAGTTGCGAAATGGACCCTCGCCAGCCGAGCGACCGGCTTCTTGCGCGCGGCGGTGGTCGCCGCGGTCCTTGGGCCGACTTACCTCGGGAACACATTCCAAGCCAGCAACTTCCTACCAAACATCACGTTCGAGTTCTTCACAGGCTCGCTCATCGCCGCGCTATTGGTGCCAACGCTCGTACGCCACGTGGACCTTCGCGACCAGGGTGCGGTAGAGAGAATTGCCAGTGGCTTTATGGGAGCGGTGCTGGTAGGGCTCCTAGCGGTAACTGTCGCCGCGATGCTCGCCGGTCATCTGATCGTCAGATTGCTGGCACTGCAAGCGGGCAGCGGCGCGGTCGCGCATGCCCAGCAGCGAGTCGGGTTGTTGCTTCTGTTTCTGCTCATGCCTCAGGTAATGCTGTATGCGATCGCTGGGACTGGAGCCGCCCTCATGAACGCACACGGCCGCTTCGCCTTGGCCGCTGCCGCGCCCGCGCTGGAGAACATCGGGATTATGGTGACGATGCTCACCATCGCAGTCGTTTACGGGACAGGTGTAAGCATCGAAACCATCCGCACACCAGAAGTGATCGTCCTGGGCGTCGGTACCACAGTGGCCGTTGCGGCTCATGCGTGTGCGCAATGGCTAGGTGCCTATCGGCTCGGGATCCGTCTCTTACCTAGGGCGGGGTGGAGGGACGATGATGTCCGTTACATTCTGCGACGCACTTTGCCCTCGCTGGGGTATGGGAGCTTGAACGCCGCGCGCTATCTGGGGGTAACGGTCCTGGCCAACGGGGTGCCAGGTGGTGTCGTGGCGTATTACTTCGGCCAGAATTTCTTTGCTTTACCCACAGCGATCGGTGCAAGGCCGGTCGCTCTCGCCCTGTTGCCGCGGCTTGCACGTCTTCATCAAGCGCGCGCCTGGCGGCTGTTTCACGATGAGTTGATGAGAGGTGCCGGAGCCGTGGCTTTCTTGACGATCCCTGCTGCAGTTGCCTTCTTGGTGCTCGCATACCCGCTGTCGCACGCGGCAGCGTTCGGGCACATGGCAGGGCCCGGGGGCGTCTCATTGCTGGCCCTCGCCTTGATCGGACTGGCTCCAGGCGTCATCGGCGAGTCGGGCTTCGTTCTTGCCACCCACGCCTCGTACGCTCGTGGCAACGCCGATGCGCCATTTCTCGCGATGGTCTTGCGAATGGCGGTATCAATGGCGGGGATGATCGCCGCTTCGCTGGCGTTCACGGGGAAGACCGTGCTGCTGGCCTTGGCCCTAGCTATGTCGCTCGGCAACATCGTCGGGGTTGGCTATCTTGGGCGCCGCGTCGAAGCGGGACTGACAAAAGGGAGCGAGCGGCTGGCGCCTGCCGTCCTGCGCTCGATCGTCGCGAGCATCTTGATGGTAGGTCCGGCGTACCTTGTAGCGGTCGCGCTTTCGGGCTGGATCTCCTGGGGTCCGCGGTACCAGATCGCCATCGTGATTGGTGGCTTGGTCGGTGTCAGCGGTTATGTGGCCCTGCAGAGCGCGTGGCGCTCGCCAGAGCTAGCCTTCTTTCGGGAAGGGATGGCGAGGGTGCGTTTACCAGGTCCCGGCACTGAACCCTTGCGCTAAAGTTCTGCTCTGTTGAGCGGGGAGCCTAGGATCACCTTTGAAGACGCTCTCGGGGCCCTACGACGGCGGTGGCCGCTGATTCTCGCCATCGCGCTCGTCGTGGTCGGCGCTGCGTTAGCAGTGAGCCTTACTTCGCAAAAGCAGTACGACGCGACCGCTCAGCTCCTTGTGGTCGAGAACGATCCCGCGAACGCTGTGGTGAGTACGGCGGCTCCTCAGGCCACCCCGGATCCGCAGCGGGAGGTGAACACCGCAGCCGCCATGGTCAAGCAGACGAGCATCGCCGACTCCGTCCGGGGCGCCCTGTCGCTATCGATCTCGACGCAGGCGCTCCTCAACAAGGTCAGCACCTCGTCGGATAGCGCCAACAGCAACCTCCTCAAGATCACCGCCGAGGACTCATCTCCAACCCGGGCCGCCACGATCGCGAACCAATTTGCGCGGCAGTACCTCGCCTTCCGCCTGGCGCTGGCCAGGCAGAACTTTCAGCAGGGCGCCAACCGCGCGCTCTCACAGTTTCGTTCGTTGAGCCCCGCGCAGGCGGGATCCACCGTCGGCCAGCAACTGCAGACTCGGGCGAAGGAACTCCAGATCGACTCAGCCCTCCAGACCGGGGGCGTGCAGCTGGTCAGCAATGCTACGGTGCCGACCGGCCCGGCCAGTCCAAAGCCGGTGCTGGACGGGGCGGTAGGGCTGGTAGTGGGGCTACTGTTGGGTACCGGAGCGGCGCTCGGCCTGGAGCTGTTCGACCGACGGTTCAAGACCGAAGCCGAGATCGAGCGGGGATACGGGCTGCCGGTCCTGGCTGCGATTCCTCGGGCCGCGCGACGCGAAGCTGCACGAGGCGATGGACAGCAGCGCGAAGCGTATGGACTGCTCGCTGCGACGTTGGAGTATTCGGCGGCGGGCGACCGGAACAAGGTCCTGATGGTGACCTCGGCTATTCCCGGAGAAGGCAAGACCTCGGTGACGCTCGGGCTAGCCAAAGCGCTCGCCCGAAAGGGCACGCGAGTCATGGCGGTGGAAGCGGATCTGCGCCGACCGATGTTCGACAAGTATCTGGGGTTGGAGCCAACCGGGGGTCTCGCGCGCGTGCTGCTGGAACCCGCTCGCCTGACGGAAGAAGTGATCTGGCTCGACGTCCAGACCCTTTTGCCGCTGAGCGCGGCGAAGGTGAGGAGGACGGCTTGTTTTGCCGTGCTGCCGGCAGGGCCACCCTTGCCCAACCCGCAACACGCGCTCGGCCGCCGGACGATGGGCCATGTGCTCCAGGCAGCAGGCGCGCTGGTCGACATCGTGGTGATCGACAGTTCCCCGCTGGGGACGGTCAGCGATGCGGCTGCGCTTGATCGGCTGGTCGACGATGTGTTGATCGTGGGTCAAGTCAACGTCAGCACGCGCGACGGGGCCCGCCGCCTGATGCGTGTGCTCCAGAACTCTTCGATGCAAAGCGTGGGCCTGGTCGTGCTGGGCACAGACCTGCCCGCTGGGGACTACGGGTACTACCCGGCGCGGCAGACCGCTGGTGCGATCGATCAGGACGGCGCGGTCGATGGCACCGGGGCCAGAGTCGGAGCTAAGCGGGAGGTGCGCAGTTAGCGGCGACACACGAGGGCGATCGACGTGGTCGCCCCGTTGATTTGACCGGTCCGGGCGTGGGCGGGTCGGACCCACGCCCGATCCGGCTCGTGGACCTGGCGGCGGTTCACGCGGAGATCGGCTTGCAGCTGGAGGAGGCGCTACTCGGGTCAGCCGGAGCGGACGCTTTGTCGGCGGTGAGGAGGTCGCTCAGCTCGAGCAGGAGCTCGCCTCAATGCTGTCGGTGTCGCACGTAATCGGGGTTGCGAACGGCACTGACGCCCTGGAGCTCGCGGTGCGCGCGCTGCGGATCGGCTAATCGCGACGGTCAACGGCTTCCTCGAGCGCTGACGGGCTCCTCAAGCGGTCTGACTTGAGCGCAGCGCCAGCGGCGTCTTCAGCAGTATCCGGGCGTCCTGGGAGACGCTGAAGCGGCGGACGTACTCGACGTCCAGCTCGAGCATCTCCATAAAGCCCACGCGGGCTCGGCCCGAAGTCTGCCACAGACCGGTGAGGCCCGGCCGGACCTCAAAGCGCCTGAAGTGGTGGGGCCGGTAGTGCTCGAGCTCGTATTCGAGAGCCGGACGCGGGCCGATCAGGGACATGTGGCCCGCCAGCACGTTGAGTAGCTGGGGTGCCTCGTCCAGGCTCGTGCGACGCAACAGCCGGCCGACTCGGGTCACGCGGCGGTCGTCCGTGAGTTTCCTCAAGGTTTCGCCGGCGGCTGGATCCTCGTGCACCAACTGCTCGATGTAGCGACGGTGCAGATCCGATGACGCGCCGGCCTCCATCGAGCGGAACTTCAGCATCACAAAGGGCCGACATCCGCGACCCAGTCGGCGCTGGCGGAAAAGCATCGGTCCGGGTGAGTCGATCCGAATCGCCACCGCAAGCATGACCCACAGCGGGCTGAGCACGACGATCACAACCGCAGACCCGGTGACATCGAGCGCACGCTTGACCGACGGCCAGATGCGTCCGCTGCTGTGGTTGGGCTCATTCATCGGCTGTTTTACTTCCCTGATGGTCAGCATTAAGCGATTTTCCGGAGTGAGTATTCCCCCGATTATCGCTTCCCGCACTTGGAGGGTGATGGGCAGCCAACGGCTTCCCATCACCATTGGATGGTCGGCGCTGACCGTCTACCTGGGCTTTCAGGCCGGCGGGTTCTTTGCCGATTCGACGGCTGTCGCGTCGCTTGCCCTGGCCGCGGTGCTGCTCGTGCGCGCGACGGTCATAGCCCGACCGTTCGCTGGGATCGGGCCGGTCGGATTCACCGCGGTCGCGGCGATGGTCCTGTACGCGTTGTGGACGCTGGCGTCGGCCTCGTGGTCACATGCCGCCGGCCGGGCGCTGATCGAATTTGACCGAGCGCTGCTGTATGCGTTGGCGCTGGTGCTGTTCGCGTCGGCCCCCCGCGACCCGTGGACGCTGCGGGCGCTGGTGCGGGGAGCGGCGCTTGGAGGGCTCGTGTTGTGCGCCGCCGGGCTGATCACCCGGACGCTGCCGCGGGTCTTTCCGATCAGTGCCGGTCTCGCAAGCGAGCGGTTGAGCTATCCCCTGACCTACTGGAACGGCCTCGGCCTGCTGGCAACTGTGACGGCTCTGCTGCTTCTGGGGATCTCAGCCAGCGCCCGCGAGCCGCGCGCGATCCGCGCGCTCGCGGCCGGCGCCGTTCCCATTCCGGCGGCCACGATGCTCCTGACGTTCTCACGGGGGGCCATGGCCACGTGCGCCATCGGCCTGCTCGTGCTCGTAACCTTAGGGCGGCCGCGGCGGCTGCTGAGCACCTTGCTGTCGGCGATTCCGGCGGCCGCCGTCGCGATCATCGCCGCTTACGAGGCCGATGCATTGGGCAAGCCGAATCCGACCGGCGCGGCGGCCGTGTCCCAAGGGCGCGTTCTGATCGTGATCGTCGGTGCCTGCTGCGTGGGCGCACTGGCGCTGCGCGCCATGCTGGGGCGCTGGGCGGATGCGCGCCTGCAGCGCCCAACACGGCTGTGGTCGGCGAGAAAGCGGACCGCCGTTGGCCTGGCGATGTCAGCCGGCGCGGCGGCGATGATCGGCGTGGCGCTCGCGGCGGGAGCGGGTCACGCGGTCTCGCAGGAATACCACCGCTTCCTGAAGGGAACCTCACTGCAACGCGTCAGCAATCAAGCGCGGCTGTTCGATCCTTCCAACAACGGGCGGCTCGAGCACTGGCGCGTAGCCGTTGACGCATTCGCTCGCCATCCCCTACACGGGTCGGGCGCCGGGACCTACCAGCTGCTGTGGAGCCGATATCGCCGCCTCGACTTCTATGTCGTCAATGCCCATTCCCTCTACTTGGAGGTGATGGCGGAGCTGGGGCTGGTCGGGCTGGTGCTGCTGCTCATCACGCTTGCCGTCATCCTAGTGATGCTGGTCCGAAGGCTCGGGATCGAGCGGCCGTTTCACGCCGCGGTGCTCGCGGGCCTGGTGGCGTGGTCGCTCGAGGCCGGAATCGACTGGATTTGGCAGCTGCCCGCGGTGACCGCGTGGGTGTTCGCCGCTGGGGGAGCCGTGCTGGCACGCCGAGACCGACCGGACGAACCCGGGGTGACACTCTCGAGTCGTCCCTTCCTGCGCCTGATCGTTGGGCTTGCGATCGTGCTCGTGGCGCTCACACCGGCCCGTGTGGGTTTGTCCCAGCTGCGCCTGAACCAGAGCGTGACGGATTTCCGCACCGGGAACTGCGGTGGAGCGGTGCAGCAAGCGCTCCAGTCGCTGAGCGCGCTGGGGTCACGTGCCGAGCCGTATGAGGTCCTCAGCTACTGCGATGGCCGTGCTGGGCTGGGCGGGCTCGCCGCCACGATGGCCCTTCGGGCCGTCCAACGCGACCCCCAGAATTGGGAGTACCACTACGACCTGGCGTTGGTGCGAGGCGCCTTCGGCGTCGATCCTCGTCCGCAAGCGGCGCTGGCCCTCGAGCTCAATCCGCTGGCGAACCAGACCCGGGATCTTGTCCGCACCACGCGCTCGACGCGCCGACAGGTGTGGGAGACCGCCTGCCGGCGCGCGCCGCTGCTGATTTCCTAGCTGTGCGATCCCCGGTCGGTCCTACGAGGAGCGGCCCTCGGGCCTTAGGCGCCGATGGGCAAGCAACCCGATCCCGATCAGGCACAGTCCGACGAGCATCACGGGGAAGAGCGCGTAGCCCGTGAACGGAAGCTGGCTTGAGGGAGTGCTTACTTGCTCGGGCGCTTGCAGCTGCGTGATCTGTTGCTCCTCGCCGGATGGCGCAGTTCCGAGGCTCTTGGGCGCTGGGCCCAGCCTCCCGCCTGGGCCTGTGCCCGGCGTGCCGTATTGCGCGATCGATGCGCTGCCGCTCTGCCCGAGCCCGGACAGCGCAACGGCAGTGCTGCCGCCCGTCAGCACCATGCCGGAAGCGATCACCGCGGCGACAGCAGCGCGCGAGCGAATGAACACGCGGCGCGGCTTCACGGCGCGGGCCTGAACCCGGCGGTAGAGATGGTCCAGCTCCGACGATGTGAGGGTGGGGCGCGCCTCGCGAAGGAGCTCGGTCTCTCGACCGTACTGCTCGGGGCCGCCGATGTCTTCATTGGTCATACCTCTTATACGGATGACGGATCGTTTTCCTGACTGGCGGTGGCAACACGAGTTCGCTCCCTCTACGCTGGCGGTCGTGCGCGCGCACGTAGATGCTGTTCCACCGCGCTGGCTCGAGCCCGACATGCACTTGCGGCTGGCGCCGAAGTTGGAGGTCGGGTTGCACCGCGCGCGCTCCGGCGGAGACCCGGTTCTGGTAAGCGTCACGAGCCGCTTGGAAGCCGCCGATCCGACGGCTCTGATCAGCGCTAGTCGGCGGTCGGGCGAGCCGTGGTTCTGCTTCGAGCAGCTGGAGCGCGAACGCTCCGCGATCGCCGCACTGGGTGTCGTGCGCCGGATCGAGTCGGCTGGACCAGAACGCTTCGAGGATGTCGGCAGCCGCTGGCGGGCGATCATCGCTAGCGCCGTCGCTGACGAGCTGCAAGGGCCTCCTGGGGCGGGCCTAATCGCGGTCGGGGGGTTCGCGTTTGCGCCCGACGGCGGGAGCTCTCCGAGCTGGAACGGCTTCGAGCCTGCATCGCTGCTCGTGCCCGAGGTGTCCCTCGCGCGTCGGGGAACCGAGGCGACTCTGACGGTCAACGTCGAGGTGGCCCCAGACGATGAGCTCGAGGCGCTCGTGAGTCGCATGGAGACGCGCCTTGGCGAGCTTCGCGAGCTGCCGCTGCCGCTACTCGATCCATCTCCGACCGGGGAATACACCGTGCGCAGCGTTATGCCTCCGTCGCACTACGAGGACGCGGTCGCCCGGGCGGTCAGTCGAATCCGCGGCGGGGAGCTCGAAAAGGTGGTCTTGGCGCGTGAAGTGGAGGTACACGCACCTGTCAATCACGACCCCGGAGCGGTGCTCGGCGTCCTGCGCGAGGGGTTCGGCGCGTGCTATGTGTTCGCGGTCGGCCGCGGCGACGCGACGTTCCTCGCCGCCAGTCCCGAGCTGCTGGTGCGCCGCGAGGGCCAACGGGCGAGCACCGTGGCACTGGCGGGGTCGACGCGGCGGAGCGCCGACCCAGCGGTCGACGATCATCTCGGCGAGCAGCTGCTGCGCAGCGAGAAGGACCGCGAGGAGAACGCGATCGTCGCGCGGCGGATCGTGCGCGCATTGCGGCCGATTGCCGTCTGGGTGACGGCGGCGCCCGAGCCCGCGGTGGTGCGCGTGATGAACATCCAACATCTCGCGCGGCCGATCCGCGCGCAGCTGACCTCGCCGATTGAAGCCGTCGAGCTCGCGGGGCTGCTGCACCCAACCCCGGCCGTCGGCGGCGAGCCGCGCGAAGTCGCCGAGCGCCTGATCCCCACGCTCGAGGGGTTCGATCGAGGGTGGTACGCGGGTGCCGTCGGATGGACGGACGCGACAGGCGACGGCGAGTTCTGCGTCGCGCTGCGCTGCGCGCTGTTGCGCGGCAGCCTCGCGAGCTGCTACGCCGGCGGTGGAATCGTACGCGATTCCGATCCCGGCGCGGAGCTCGCCGAAACGGAGGTCAAGCTCGAGGCGCTTCTTCCGGTTCTTGCGGGCTGAGCAGCGTCTGCGCGTAGGACCACTGGCGCGCCATACCGCGGATCCAGCGGTCCGGATCGGCTGCTTTCCCAGTCACGAAGTCCTGCATCGCTGGATGCGTGAAGATCAGGAACTGATCGCGGATGACGGCGTCGAGGATCCGCGCCGCCGCCTCGTCGGGGCTGATTACGTCGCCACCGCCAATGATCGCGCTTGCCTTGGCGGCGTCACCACCCGCTCCGGCGCGGAGCATCGCGGTGTCGACCGCACCCGGGCAGATGCACGAAACGCGCACCCCTTTCTCGCGATACGTAAACGCCAGCCACTCGGCAAGTCCGACTGCGGCGTGCTTCGTCGTTGAGTAGGCGGCATCGCCGATCGCGGTGAGGATGCCGGCCATCGATGCCGTCGTGATCAGATGGCCGTCACCGCGCTCGGTCCATCGCGGCAGCAGCGCCCGGGCGGCGTAGACGTGCGACATCACGTTGATCCGCCATTGGCGCTCCCAGTCATCGTCGGGCGCCTCAGGACCGCTGGCCGTCGCGATCCCGGCGTTCGCGAACCACATGTCGATCGGGCCGACGCTCTGCTCGATCTCGTCGACGAGTCGCTCCGTTGCCTGCTCGTCGGAGACGTCGAGGGCGTAGTCGGCGCCCTTGCCGTCGAGGTCGACCGAGATCGCGCTTCGCGCTCCGCGTTCGAGGAGCCCGCGTGCCAGCGCGCCGCCGATCCCGCCGGCCGCGCCGGTCACAACGGCGACTCTCCCCTCTGGATCCATGCGCGCAGCTTACGCGTAGGATCGCCCCAACGACAGGAGGATGAGATGGATGAGCGTTGGTTCTCAGAGGAAGAGTTGGCGGACATGTCCCGTCCGACGATGGACCGAGCGATCGAGGCGCTCGACAGTGGCGAGATCGAGCGCGCCCGCGAGCTCTGCGAGGAGATGAAGCACGAGTGGCGCTACTTGCACGACCTGATGGTCGAGGGGATCGCGGGTCTGATCTCCTTCGTGCAGGAACGGCTCGGGGACGCTGGAGTAGCGGACGCATGGACCTTTGGCCAGGGCCGTGGCTGGCGGCGAGATGTCGAGAAGATCGCCGAGCGCGATCGCAGGGAGATCGTCTTTGCGCTTGCGGCAACGTGGCGGGCCCACTCGTGCAGCGGCACAGGACCGCACCCGGGCGCTTTCACGATCGCTGAGGACGAGGAGAAGTTCACGTTTCAGATGAACCCGTGCGGGTCGGGACAGCGGCTGGTGCGCATGGGACGCTACGAGGGCCCGGACGCGCTCGGCGTGACCCGCGAAGCCCACGACTGGAGCTACGGACGCGAAGGGTTCCCGCTCTACTGCACTCACTGCTCGTTCATGAACGAGCTGCTCCCGATCCGATGGATCGGCTATCCGCTGTACCCGAGCGATCCGCCGGACGACTATGGCCGGGATCCGTGCACGTGGTATTGGTACAAGGATCCGGCCGATATTCCGGCGCGGCATTGGGAGCGGTACGGCCTTGCCCGCTAGCACGTCGCCGAGTGGCCGGCGCGTGATCGTCACCGGCGCGGCCGGGGGGATCGGGCGTGCGATCGTCTCGGCGCTCAAGGAGGCCGACTGCCGGGTCGCCGATTGCGACGTGCCCGGCGCCGCCACGACGTTTGCGTTCGACGTCTGCGACCGGAGCGCCGTGCAAGCCGGCGTCGCTGATGCCGTAGGTGCCCTCGGCGGCTGCGACGCGGTGGTCGCGAACGCCGGCGTGGTCGACACGGTCCATCGCGCCGAGCGATTCTCCGATGAGGAGTGGCGCAAGGATCTCGAGAGCAATCTCTACGGCGCGTTCTATCTGGTGCAGGCCGCTTTCGAGGCACTCGCCGAGTCAGGCGATGGCCGCGTTGTGCTGATCTCCTCGGTCGCGGCTGAGATCGCGGCCCCGGGGCAGGTGGCGTACGCGGCATCGAAGGCCGGGCTCCTCGGCGTGGCCCGCACGCTCGCCGCCGAGTGGGCGCCGCGGGGGATTCGTTGCAACGTGATCATGCCGGGATTCATCGCCACGCCTAAGGTGCTCGCGATGCCCGACCAGGTCAAAGAGGGCGCCGTCGCCAAGATTCCGCTCGGGCGGTTCGGTGAGGCGGATGAGCTCGCCGGCGCCGTCAGCTTCCTGCTTTCGCCTGCGGCCGCCTACATCAACGGGGCTGTTCTGAGGGTGGACGGGGGCTTCGGGCTATTCCTTCGCTGACTCGGCGGTGGAGCGCGAGGTTCTCCTCTCGGTCCGTTCGAACCTCGATGATCGTGGTGGCGGCGCGCGCCGCCTCAACCGTCTGTCGCAACTCCTGAACGCCTGCCGGCCGCTCGTAGGCGCAGCCGTACAGCTCGGCGACCTTCGCGAAGTCGAGCCCGTGTGGCGTCGCGACGTGCTCCTCGAAGGCGTCGGCCTCGCCGGCGACCGGCAAGAAGTGGAAGATGCCGCCGCCGTCGTTGTTGAGGAGCACGATCGTGAGCGCGAGTCCAAGCCGGCGGCTGGCGAGCAGTCCGCCGACATCGTGGGCCAGCGCGACATCCCCGATCAGCAGGACGACCCGGCCCGCCGTCGCCGCGGCAGCGCCGAACGCAGCAGACACGGTCCCGTCGATTCCGTTCGCACCGCGGTTCGACAGCACGGGCGGTCCGTCGTCACGCGCCGGGAAGAACGACTCGACGTCGCGCACGGGCATCGAGGAGGCGACGAAGAGCGTCGAATCGGCTGGTAGCCAAGTACCGAGCTCCCTGGCG
>Ga0102924_1002331_pt1 | contig 20838 bp, 14 predicted proteins | sample PaiPotPPM11metaG_FD_80116 | JGI IMG/M metagenome (GOLD analysis project Ga0102924, IMG submission 80116) | Iron sulfur acid spring bacterial and archeal communities from Banff, Canada, to study Microbial Dark Matter (Phase II) - Paint Pots PPM... ...
CAGATGTGCGTGGTTTCCGGCCTGGTGATGACGCCCTTGGCAAACGCGCTGGAGCTGCTGAGAACGAGGTCAAAGCCGCGCAAGTCCAGCGTTTCGATAGCCGTGGGATAAAAGGGCAGGTATGGCTGGTGATAGCGTGCCACCAGGGGAAAATGCTGCATGAAGGTCGTGCGGATGTCCATGCGCCGGAATTGCGCATCAACGCGCCTGGGATCATAGATCGTCGTATATAAAGGAGCATCGGGGAACATCTCGTGCAGGGCCAGCACGACCCGCTCCGCGCCGCCCATCTGGTTAAGGTAATCGTGAACCAGGGCCACCTTCATCTAGTATGCTCCTTTGAAATGCGCCTTAATATGCGCCTTGCCTGCGCAGCACAGCCGGAATGGTTCTGAACAAAATTTGGAAGTACAGGTGCAATGACCAGTTTTCGATGTAGTACAGGTCCATGAGCACGCCTTCGTCGAAGCTGATATCGCTGCGCCCGCGCACCTGCCACAGCCCGGTCAGCCCCGGTTTGATCGCCAGCCGACCCCTTTGCCATTCTTCGTAGACCGCGACTTCATTGGGCAGCGGCGGTCGCGGCCCGACGAGGCTCATGTCACCCTTGATGATATTAATGAATTGTGGAAATTCATCAAGGCTGATGCGCCGCAAAAATTTGCCGACGCGCGTGACTCGCGGATCATCCTTGATCTTGAACATCGGCCCCTGCGCCTCATTCTTTCCCCACAGCCAGGCCTGCATCCGCTCGGCATCCTTATACATCGAGCGGAACTTGTACATTTTGAAGGCGCGACCGTTTAGCCCGATGCGCGTCTGGGTATAAATGACCCCGCCCTCCGAGTCCAGGCGAATAGCCAGCGCGACCAGGAGCCAGAAAGGCGTGCTGAGGAGGAGAATGAGCAGCGACCCTACCACGTCAACCAGGCGCGTTACCAGATTCTGCCAGGTATTCAATGGGGCTTGTCTGATATTCAGCAGCGGGATACCTTCAATAGCCTCCATGTCAATGCGCGACAGGCTGAGTTCATAGAGATCGGGGGCGAGCTTAAAGGATGCCCCGAAGCGCTCGCAGAGGCGCACCATCTTAATTGCCTGCTCGTTCATCGAGGCGGGCAAGGCGATGATCACCGTGTCTACTTGCATGGAGCGAATGACCAACCCCAGGTCTTCGAGCGTGCCAAGCATTCTGAAGCGGCCAAAATCGCCCGGCGGCTCGGTCATATCGTGCAAGAATCCGACAATGGTGTAGCCCAGGCCGGGATTTGCGGCTATGTTTTGCATGATCACCTTGCCCAGCCGTCCCGAACCTACGACAAGCAGGTGCGTTTCGCCCAATCCCAGGCGGTGGAGCATTCCCATTACTCCCGCCACGATCATTCGCCCCAGTGACAGCATGATCATCGACATAATCCAGACGAAAGGCACGAGTAAGCGCGAACTGGATGGCGGCTGGAATACGAAGAAGTACGTGATCAGAATCGCCACTCCGATCGTTGCCGAACCGGCGATCGTCCGTATCTGGCGAAATAGCGTGCCTGTCAGGCGAACAGTATAGAGGCCGCGCAGCGCGAAGATCAGTAGGAGACCAATGACCACGCCGATTTCGAGTGGAGTGAAGTAGCTTAACGGTGAACTTTGAAACCCGCTTGCTGGCGTATTCTCTTGAAGATTATCACGGATACTCTGTAATAGAGAACTATTGCCGAGAACATAATAACGCAGCACATACGCCAGGAGAAAAGACACCTCGATGAGCATGGCGTCTAAAACAAGCAACGCGATACACTCGAAGATGCGCCACTGGCGGCGGCGCGAGCGCCGTTTAGAGATAGCTTTGATAATAGGACCGGTCGCGCCGGTAGTCATCATATCGACGGCCCCTGTTCTATCTGTATCTGGACTGATACTCGTTACTGGTGATAGTTTACTACTGTTCACGCTTCACGTCATCCTCTACTCTATTAGCGAACATACGTAACCCGCCGGTTATCCAGGTGCGATGCGCAGGTTGCTGCCGCCTGCTCATAAACAGCGATCGTTTGCGCGGCCATCGCCCGCGCCGAAAAGCGCTGCGCGACGGCGGATGCCATCTGGCGCGTCCTGGCTTGCACTGCCTTATCCGTCAGGGCGCTGTAGATCGCTGCCGCCAGCGCCTCCGCGTCTCGTGGATCAACCATTAACGCGACGCCCATCCCGGCTTCGGGCAAGCTGGAGACATTGGATGTCACCACCGGCGTGCCGCACGCTAACGCCTCCGCCACCGGAATGCCAAAGCCTTCATACAACGATGGATACACAAATGCTGCTGCCGCAGTATACCACAAGACCTGCTTATCGTCGGCCACAAAGCCAGGAAAGACCACTGCTTCCGTCAAACCCAGTTCTTTGACGCGCGCGAAAATGGCATCGTACAGCCAGCCCTTGCCGCCTGCCAGGACCAGCTTCTCACGCCGACCATACTTGTCGCGCAGCAGCGCATACGCTTCAATCAACGTCGTAATATTCTTGCGCGGCTCCAGCGTGCCAAGATACAGCAGAAAGCCATCCGTGTAGCCGCGTTCGCGCCGAAAGGCTGTTACTTCTTCTAACGACGGCTGGCGCGAAAATCTCTCATCAAGGTACGGATGGACTACCTGCACACGCCCGGCAGACACGCCTGCCAATTTCACCGCGTCCTGTTTTGTGCTTTCCGAGACGCTGATGACCATCGCCGCGCGGCGTATGCTGCGCACTGTGAATGTGCGATGATACAGGCGTTTCGGTCGCGTCAGCACTTCCGGGAAACGCAAGAACGCCAGATCATGCAGCGTCACGACGCCCGCGCATTGCCGCGGCAGCCAGATTGGCAGCACGTTCACCGGCGAGTGCAGCACATCGATCCGCCGCTGCCGGATCAGACCCGGCAGCGTCAACTGCTCCCAGGCGACCCTGGCGGAGGGCCGCGACTCCAGCCACGGCGCGGATACGTAGCTGATGCGCGGGTTCTGGGCATTGAGACGATCTACGACATCCTGCCCATTGACGAACACCGTGTATTCATGCTCTCCCGCTTGCTCCGCCAGGGCCACCAGCAGATAGCGGATGTAGCGGCTCACCCCGCCATTGCGATAGTTCTGGCTATAGGAGAGCAACTGAGCGTTGATCCCGACGTGCATACTGCTCTTCACCTCATGTTCCTATTAACGTCTCTGCAATTTTCAAGGTAACAGGGCTAGCCCGTTTTGTGCCGCCTCACAGCGCGCGCCACAACAACCTGTTCTGCTCAAAGACCGGCGCGATTTCGCCCCGCCCATACAGCGTACTCAAGCCCGACTGCACCGTCGTGTTGTACAGCACGTACTGCGAAAGCGCCTGCACCTGCGCGCCCTGCGCGTCCGCCACTGCCCTGAAAATATCCGCCGCCGGGCGCGCTTCGCCACCGGCCAGCGCGTCGCGGATCTGCTGCAGGATGCTTTCCAGGCGTTCCATCGTGTACTGCATCGCCTGTCTCGCTCGCTCCACCGACGTGTAGATCTCACCGTGTCCCGCGACTATCTGTTTGAACGACAGCATTCGCTCTTTCAGCGCAGAAAGGGTCACAAGTCCTGCCTGCACGTCTGCATAAAACGGGATATGGTGCTTATCGAGAATCTCCGGCGTGAGAAAAGCGTCGCCCACAAACAGCGTGTCGCCAAAAGCCACGCCTACCTGCTCGCTGCTATGTCCGGGCAGCGATACTACGCGCGCAGGGATATCGTCTACCGACTGTTCAGCGCCGGCCAGGATAACGTCCGCCAGGCATGGTTTGGCAAGCAGGAACTTATGTTGCAACTCGCGCGGCGGCTGCGCCCCGCTGAACAGGTACAGCGGCTCCAGAATTGGCCCGGCCATTACCGACGCCTCCACGCGGGTGGCGTAGACGGTCAGCCCCGTTTGCCGCACGAGGTAGTGAGCGCCGCCAAAATGATCGGCATGAGCGTGCGTTACCAGCAGCGCGGTGGGCGTCAAGCCCAGCTTTTTGACCTGGTTCAGGATGTCGCGCCCGGCGTCTTTATCCATGCCGCTATCGATGATCAGGCAGCGTCCCTCGTGGGCGATCACCCCGATATTCGCGCCTCCCTGCAATATCCACGTCTGTTCTTGTAGCTGTACTGTTTGCAACGGCATTTGTATTGTTCCCTTGTATTGCGTTTTTTCGTGCGTCGGTGTATTATAACGTAAAATATAACTGCTGTATAGGCGGCAGGTGGATGGGTCCTCTATCCTTTTGGGTGATGCGGTGAAAAAGCAGTGTCCCCAAACGTTCTTCTAAAGAAGATGGACATGCTAACAGGGAAACAGCAGAGTTTGAGATAATTCCAGGGGAGCGAAGAGCGTTGCTCAACAAACAACTTCTTCTCGATGTCGCACAGCTAACAGATGTTGGGCGGAAGCGCGAACACAACGAAGATAATATGGCCTATGTCATCCCCAAAGATGCGCAGGTCATGGCGCGCAAGGGCGCTCTGTTCATTGTCGCCGATGGAATGGGGGGACATGCCGCCGGGGAAGTCGCCAGCGAGATAGCGGTAGACACGATCAGCACAGCCTACTACCAGGACGAGAATGATGACGTGGCGGTCGCTTTGCTCAATGCAATCAAGCGAGCCAACGCTTTGATTCACCAGCGCGCCGCCGAGAACATGCTGCGCAGCGGCATGGGTACGACGTGCGTGGCCGGGGTCTTGCGCGGCAATATGGCCTATGTTGCCAATGTGGGCGATAGCCGGGCGTATCTTATGCGCAAAGGCCACGCCAAGCAGATTTCCCAGGATCATTCCTGGGTCGCCGAGCAGGTGCGCGTCGGTCTCCTGACCGAGGAACAGGCACGCACGCACGCCCAGCGCAACGTGATCACGCGCAGCCTGGGTACGCAGCAGGAGGTCGAGGTTGACGTCTTCGCGGAACCGTTGGAAGAAGGCGACGTGCTGCTGCTATGTACCGATGGTCTCTCCGGCCTGGTGAATGACGACGAAATGCGCGCTATCATTGAGCGTTTCCCTCCCCAGGAAAGCGTGTATCACCTGATAGAACGCGCCAACGAGAACGGCGGCCCCGACAACATTACCGCCATCGTCATTGCCGTGCAAGAAGTGGGCGTTGAGCCGCCGGGCGCGCGCCACCCCGTGGTTGCCGGGCGCATTAACAGCAGTGATACGAGCGAAAACACCGCCATCCTTGCCCTGCCTTCTTACACGCCAACAGCGCTTGCTCCGGCATTTGGCGATAGCCCCGCGGCGGCCAGCTTTAGCCGTTTCCCCAGCGGGCCTCTTTCCCTGATGGAGAAACCACCCGCTGAAGTCGCTCCCAGGTCGCGGCGGCGGATCGGTCGTGGCCGCCTGTTGTATGCGTTAGTCGCCGTCTGTTTCCTACTGGTGCTGTTCGTCGCAGTCGGCGGCGGCTTATATTTGTATTTTATGCAAAACAGCAGCAACGGTTCTACCTCTCACCAGATTGCTAGCGCGCAGAAACTCATCAATCAGGCGCAGGGTGAAACGCCGAACAATCCTGCCGCCGCCCTGCGCGATCTCGCCGCCGCGCAAACCGGGCTCTCGGCGCTGGCAAAGAATGGCGCGCTGACCAGCCAGCAGCATACAAAAGTCCTCTCTATTTTGCAAGGCTCATTCACGCAAAGCGTGCAAAACGCCATTGTGGCCTACAATCAGCAGCAGAACATGATTTCCGTCGATTGCCTGAGTCCTTCCTCGAGCGCCGTAGGCATTGGCACCACGAATACGCAGCCGCGCGCGCTCGCTCAGGCGCAAGTCAACGGGCAATCAACGTTGTATGCCGTGGGTACGGATAATCAGTTGTACATGGTGAACGCGACCAACAATAGCCTCATTCGCGTCCAGTCTTCCGCGCTCGCGAAGACCACCATCGAGGACATCACCGGATATAACGGGTCACAACTGGCAATGCTGGTCTCGCAGCCGGCCAGCGCCGGCTCCTTACCCAGTTATAGTCTTGATGTTCTCTCTTTGCCTCAGAACAAGCTCGTTTCATCGATATCGATCACTTTGAGAAACGGGCAGGCGCCGACGCTGATAACTGCCTGGCAACAGGATATCTACGTGGTGCTGACCACTGCCAGCTCAACGCAGATCACCATTGAGGATTTTTCTCCCTCTAAGGGAGGCAGCCACCAGTTCCAGATGACATCGAGCATCGTCTCTGTTTCGGTCGCTCCGGCGAGCATCGCCGCTTTCCCTGACCATCAACTCTTCCTCCTTCAACAGGATGGAACGGTGCAAAGCTTGCGCTTTGGCAGCGATCAGGGCGCAACCAGCGTTTTTGTTAACCAGGCTGTGCCGCAGCCACTTCCGGTGATCCCCCGTGATTTTACCTGGCAGACGCCCGTTCCCATGGTTTCAACCACCGGCTCGAAGGCGTTAGCCATTACCAGCGCCGCCTCTGATGCTCTCGTCAGCGGCACGATCGACAATGTGTCTCATCTCTATATCATGGATTCCAACTTGCATCGTATCATTGACCTGATCCTTGCCCCCAGTTCAGGCAGCGCGGGGACGCATACTCCAACAGCAGCGGTCACGGCCACATCGACCGCGGGGACGGTGGGCGGCGGCACGAGCGCCAGCAATAGCGCGGGCAGCGTGCTCCAATTGCAACAGCAATACGTGTCGCCGATATTGTTTGCCCAGATGAAAAGTCTCGTGGTTGATACGCAAGGCGCGAAATTCCATGTGCTGGCGCAGAGCGCCTCCTCGTCGCTTAACCTGGTTTCCTTCCCGGCGAGCAGCAAAGCGCAGAGCGATTGCACATAGAGACGGGGAATCTGCTGTGATGCCCAAAAATGTTTAGAAAGGCAGAGGTGAGAACGTGGCATTTGCAGTCCATTTTCGCACACATACCTGTGGCGATCTCAATACTGACGCGATCGGACAACCTGTGACCCTGGCCGGTTGGGTGAACCGGCGGCGCGACCACGGTGGCCTGATCTTCCTCGATCTGCGCGACCGCTACGGCATGACACAGATCATCTGCGACCCGGAACGCTCGGCGGAGGCCCATCGTTTAGCCTCGGAAGCGCGTCCAGAATACGTTCTCCAGGTCACGGGAACCGTTGCGGCCCGCTTGCCCGGCACGGAAAATCCGAAGCTTAGCACCGGCGAGATCGAGGTTGTTGCTGAACACATAGCAATCCTCAATCCTTCGCGCACAACGCCATTTCCCATCAGTGACAACATCCAGGTGGATGAAGCCCTGCGCCTTAAGTATCGCTATCTCGACCTGCGCCGCCCATCCATGCGCGAAAACATGATCCTGCGCCACCGTGTGGTCAAAGCGATCCGCGATTACCTCGACGAGCGCGCCTTTCTGGAGATCGAGACGCCGATTCTCATGAAAAGCACGCCGGAGGGCGCGCGCGATTATCTTGTTCCCAGCCGCCTCTACGCGGGCGAGTTTTACGCCCTGCCGCAATCTCCACAGCAGCTCAAGCAGTTGTTGATGGTCGGCGGTATGGATCGCTATTTCCAGATCGCGCGCTGTTTCCGCGACGAAGACCAGCGCTCTGATCGCCAGCCCGAATTTACGCAGCTTGACGTGGAGATGGCTTTCGTAGACGAAAACGATGTCATGTCGCTCATCGAAGGCTTGCTGGTTCATCTCATCGAGCAAACGACGACGAAACGCATCAAACAGCGTCCCCTCCCGCGCCTCAGCTACCAGGACGTCATGGATCGCTACGGCACGGATCATCCTGACCTGCGCTTCGCTCTGCCGCTCGTGGAGATTTCAGAGCTGGCGAAAGCTGGCACGTTCGGCGTCTTTCAGAGCGCGCTGGCCGCCAACGGCATCGTCAAGGGCATTCGCGTGCCGGGCGCGGGCAACTACAGCCGCAAAGAGGTCGAGGCGCTGACGGAGTTTGCCCGCGTACTGGGCGCGAAGGGACTGGTTTCGCTCGCCATCAGCGCGACAGGCGAGATCAAATCGCCGCTGACCAAATTTATGTCAGCCGACGAGGTGCAGGCCATTATTGCGCGCCTCGACGGGCAGCCCGGCGACTTGCTGCTGTTCATGGCCGACAGCGCGAAAACCTGCAACGACGTGTTATTCCGCCTGCGCGTGAAACTGGCCGAACAGTTGCAGTTGATCGATCCCGCGGAGATGGCTCTGTGCTGGGTCGTCGATTTCCCGCTCCTGCACTACGACGACGCGGAGAAGCGCTACGAGGCCGAACACAACCCTTTCTCCGGCATGGACGAGGCGCATATCAGCCGCCTGGACAGCGACCCGCTCAACATTCGCGCCAAACAGTACGACATCATCTGCAACGGCTACGAAGTCGGCGGCGGCAGCGTGCGTATCAACGTCGCCGAACTTCAGCACAGAGTCTTCTCGCTGATGAAGCTGGACGACGAGCAGATCACCGAGCAATTCGGTCACATGCTCGAAGCCTTCGAGTACGGCGCGCCGCCACACGGCGGCATCGCCCTCGGCATCGACCGCCTGGTGATGTTGTTCGCCGACGAGAGCAACATTCGCGAAGTGATCGCCTTCCCCAAAACGCAGGCCGCGCAGGATTTGTTGATGGACGCCCCCTCGCCCGTGGACGAGAAACAGTTGAAAGAACTGCACCTGCGGATCAGATAGTGGTAGAGGATACAAAACGTTGGGACAACCGCGCGGTTGCCCCAACGTTTTGTATCCTCTACCACTGCCCATTTGGATACCTCAGTATACTAAGATTTAGAGATGTCTCTAAGCAAAACATATTGTCTAACCATCATGAAAAACACACGTTGGTTCGATATCCGGTTGGGTGGATGGAAGGAGTAACTATGGCAGCGATGAATCATGCACAGTCTAATTCGGGTCCGGCTAGCTCAGTGGGCGTGCTGAATCGCCAGGGTGTTCTCGGCAATGCGGGTGTGGGTGTGGGTGTTGGACCAAAATTTGCCCCCACGTTGACGGAAGAAGAGGCCGTCGGACAGGCACGTCTATTGAAGGCGCTGGCCGATCCGACGCGCTTGCGCATTTTGAGTTTGTTAAGTCGCCACGAAGGCGAGGTCTGCGTTTTTGAGATCGTCGAAAGCTTCACGTTGGAGCAGCCGACCATTTCGCATCACCTGCGTATCTTACGCGATGCCGGGCTGGTTGATTGCCGTAAGAAAGGCTTGTGGGCATACTACTATGTGCGCCGCGACGCGCTGAAGCGCGCACAAGAGGTAATCAGCGAGCTGGCGTAGGCGGAATGCTCAACTGACAGGATCGCTCTTACCGCTCTGGGATAGGTGTTTGGACCGTCCTAGAGCGTTTTTTCATGCGCCGGGAATTGACGCCCGCCCATTTTTCAGGGACCTGGCTCATTCCATCGTAATACGATGCATTTATCTCCACGTTTATGTTAGAATATGAATGAAGAGAATTTCCCTGGCGTCAATGTGGGCGCCAGCTATTTCATCCGTTCTCTTGTTTTTGCTTTACCAGGTACTAGATTGAGCGAGGTATCTGTCCTATGGAAGAACGCCAATCCCAGTCGTTTCCTCTCTCGCTGCCCGAACCGGTACAAACCGCTCTCGCGCAGGCCATGCAGATCGGCTCCCGCACGCAGCCCTTCAGCGTGGAAAGCCGCGACAAAGCTCCACGCGTGCGCGATGCGAAAGTCGTCAAAAGCGTCTGCCCGTACTGCGCCGTTGGCTGCGGCCTGAACGTATACGTCAAAGACGGCAAAGTGATCGATATCGAGGGCAACCCCGATAGCCCCATCAACCACGGAACGCTCTGCCCCAAAGGCTCCGCCACCTTCCAGTATACCGTCAATTCCAGTCGCCTGACGCACGTTCTCTACCGCGCGCCCTACAGCGATCACTGGGAGATCAAGTCGTTGGATTGGGCGATGGAGCAGATCGCGCAGCGCGTCAAACAAACCCGTGACGAGACATTTGTCGAGCGCCTGCCGGATGGCCGCGAGGTCAATCACACGTTTGGTATTGCCTCGCTGGGTGGGGCGACGCTGGACATCGAAGAGAACTATCTCATGAAGAAGCTCTTCACGGGAGGTCTCGGCGTCGTCTCTATCGAAAACCAGGCCCGTATATGACACAGCTCAACCGTACCCGGTCTGGGTACTTCATTTGGGCGCGGCGGGGCTACCACCTTTCCGCAAGACCTGGTCAATAGCGACAGTATTTTGATCATGGGCAGCAATATGGCCGAGGCACACCCCATCGCGTTCGCGAATGTCGTCAAGGCGAAAGAGCGCGGGGCGAAGGTGATCCATGTCGATCCGCACTTCTCGCGCACTTCAGCATTGGCGAATCTGTATGTGCCGACGCGCGCGGGCAGCGACATTGTCTTCCTGGGAGCCATCATTCGCTACCTGATCGAGAACAACGCTTACTTCCACGACTACGTGGTCAATTACACCAACGCGGCCACGCTGGTAGGCGAAAACTACCGCGACACCGAGGACCTTGATGGCCTCTTCTCCGGCTATGATCCTGAAACCGGAACCTATAACGATCAGAGTAGCTGGGATTACCAGCGCGACGAGAACGGCCAGCCAGTAACCGACCCGACGCTGCAAAATCCGCGCTGCGTCTTCCAGGTCATGCGCCGCCACTTCGCGCGCTACACGCCGGAGATGGTCGAGCAGGTCTGCGGCGTTGCGCGCGAGCAGTGGCTCCAGGTCGCGCAGACGCTGGCCGAAAACTCCGGGCGCGAGCGCACGTCGGCCATCTGTTATGCCGTGGGCTGGACGCAGCAATCGAAGGGGGTGCAGATCATTCGCGCCGCCGCCATCATCCAGCTTTTGCTCGGCAACATCGGGCGTCCCGGAGGCGGCGTCATGGCTCTGCGCGGCCATGCCTCCATCCAGGGATCGACGGATGTACCCACACTCTACGATCTGCTGGCCGGCTACATGCCGCAGCCGAGTGCGATGCTCTCCACGCGGCCTCATACGCAAGATACTCCCAATGCGACTACCTGGGGCGAAAATAGAGATCAGGAGGCACACGCACAATCCGAGCAAACCCTGCAGGAGTACATTGACGCGAAAGGGCAGAAGCTCGGCTGGTGGTCGAACTTCCCCGCCTACATTCGCAGCCTGCTCAATGCCTGGTATGGCCCTGCCGCCGACGAGGACAACGGCAACACCAGCTATCGCTTCTTGCCGAAGATTGTCGGCGATCACTCGCACCTCGTTACCAGCTATGCCATGCTCGACGGCAAGGTCAAGGGCTACTTCCTCTTCGGCCAGAATCCCGCGGCAGGCAGCACCAACTCGCGGATGCAGCGCGAGGCATTGAAGCAGCTCGATTGGATGGTGGTGCGCGATCTGTACGAGATCGAAACGGCGGCCTTCTGGCATCGCGGGCCAACTCCGCATCCTGATACCGTCGATCCGCACGCCATCAAAACCGAGGTGTTTTTCCTGCCAGCCGCCGCCTCGACCGAAAAAGAGGGCAGCTTCACCAACACGCAGCGTCTCTTGCAGTGGCGCGACAAGGCCGTCGATCCGCCCGGCGACGCCCGCTCCGACCTGTGGTTCACTTATCACCTGGGCAAGCGGCTCAGGGCGCTCTACGCCAATAGCACGGAAGCCCGTGACCGCCCGCTCCAGGCGCTGACCTGGGACTATGAGATGGAAGAACCGGAAGCGGGATCACGTATCGTCGATGAACCGGACGCGCTGCTGGTCTTGAAAGAGATCAACGGCTACTACGCGCAGCAGGATGGCAAGAGCTACACTTTGCGCGACGCGCCCCATATTCCGAGCTACACCGTCCTGCAAGCCAACGGCAGCACCGCCTGCGGCTCGTGGATCTACAGCGGCGTCTACCCAGAGCCGGGGAATAATCGCGCGGCCTCGCGCAATCCAGAAGGCTACACCTTCCTCGGCTGGGGCTTTTCGTGGCCGGCCAACCGGCGCATCCTCTATAACCGAGCCTCGGCGGACCCGCAGGGCCATCCCTGGTCGGAACGCAAGAGGTATGTCTGGTGGGATGAAGCGCAGAAAAAGTGGACGGGCTACGACACGCCGGATTTCCAGGTGACGAAGCCGCCCGACTACACGCCGCCGAAGGGCGCAACGGGAATGGACGCTCATTCCGGCAGCGATCCGTTCATCATGAAGCCGGACGGTAAAGGCTGGCTCTTCGCGCCGAAGGGCATTGTTGATGGACCGCTGCCCGCGCACTACGAGGCGGCAGAATCGCCTGTCCGCAACGCGCTCTACCAGACGCAGAGCAATCCTGCCGCCAAGTACTTCAAGGATCGGCCCGACAACCGGCTGTCTCCGGTGGGCGACGAACACTATCCAATTGTAGTCACGACCTATCGCCTGACCGAGCATCACGTGAGCGGCCCGATGACGCGCTGGATGCCGTGGCTCAACGCGCTCCAGCCCTCGATGTTCGCCGAACTCAGCCCCGAACTGGCGGCGGAACGCGCGATTCAGAATGGGCAATGGATTATCATCAGCACGCCGCGCGGCGAGATCGAAGCGCGCGCCCTGGTGACGCGGCGCATGCGGCCCTTGCGCGTTCATGGGCGCATCGTTCACCAGATCGGCTTGCCGTTCCACTGGGGTTTCCAGGGCAGAGCGACCGGCAGCATCACCAACGACCTGGCGCACATGGTGCTGGAGCCGAACGTGAGCATCGAGGAGGCGAAAGCTTTCATGTGCAATGTGCGCCCCGGACACCTGCCTTAAAGGAGGAGCAACATGGCAGTTGAACACCTGCAACCGGATAGATCATCATCAGCGCCGCGGTGGTTGGGGCTGCTGAACAAAGAAGCGCCGCCGCCGCAACAGCCGACGCTGGGCTTTTTCACCGATACCAGCCTGTGTATCGGCTGCAAAGCCTGCGAGGTCGCCTGCAAGCAGTGGAACCAGCTTTCGGCGACCGATCCGGCCTGGACAGGCACGAGCTACGATAACACACAGATGCTCGGCGCGACGACCTGGCGGCATGTCATGTTCGTCGAAGACATCGGGCGCTCGCGGCGCAGCGATGGGCAGCGCGGCGAAATCCAGGACAGGATCGCGGAGGCGAAAAACAACGGCGCTATCCCGGCGACGCCGCCCGGCACGGCGCTGCCGTTCTTCAACACTGATCGCTGGCTGATGATGAGCGACGTCTGCAAGCACTGCGCCAACGCTCCCTGCCAGGAAGCCTGCCCCACCGGCGCGATCATCCGCACCGAGTTCGACACGGTCTACGTGCAGCAGGACATCTGTAACGGCTGCGGCTACTGCGTCGTGGCCTGCCCCTTCGGCGTGATTGCCCGTGACGATCACGGCGATTACAAGGCCCACAAATGCACGCTCTGCTACGATCGTCTGAAGGACGGCATGACGCCCGCCTGCGCCAAAGCCTGCCCCACCGACTCGATCCAGTTCGGTGAAGTGGAACATCTCAAGGCGCGAGCGCAGGAGCGACTGGGTCTCCTGCACGAGCGCGGCCTCCACGAGGCGCAACTTTATGGCGCGGACGACACGATCCTGGAGGGGGGCCTGCATGCCTTTTTTCTGCTGCTGGAAGAGCCAGCCATCTACAATTTGCCGGAAAACCCGCCGCGCCCCTCCAACAATGTCGTGCCGGCGTCCTTCTGGACGGTCATCGCGGCAGCGCTTTTCGGCCTGTTAAGCATCCTGTTCTTCCGAGAATAGCGTGCGTTGTGTGACCTGTTGCGCCCCTACGGAATACATCGGAGATCTCTAATTATGAAGGAAACAGAAATTCCACAAACCGTGGTCGATATCGCACCGGCAAATACCACCACAAGCACCAGCGCTGTCGTCCCGGCGCGCCCGTCGCTGGTCGAGCAACTGGCAGCGTTCTCGACCGGATACGTGCCTGATCCCGCCGCCGAGCAGCAGGAAGTGACCTACTATGATTATCCCGCGCTGAAACCGACAACATGGCATTGGGAGATCATCTGGTATTTCTTCTTCGGCGGGCTGGCTGCCGGCTGCTACGTCATCGCCAGCATCGCTTCTCTCTTCGGATCGCCCGAAGATCGCCGTGTGGCGCGCACGGGCTACTATCTCTCGCTGCTGGCCCTGTTGCCGTGTCCGCCGCTGCTGATCAAAGACCTGGGGCGCCCCGAACGCTTCTTGAATATGTTGCGCGTCTTCAAGGTGAAATCGCCGATGTCGATGGGGACATGGGGGTTGCTCAGCTTCTCGTTCTTTAGCGGGATTACGGCGATGATCCAGGCCGCGCGCGACGGCATCCTGGGCCAGTGGTGGGGCGCGCGCGCGCTGGCCGCGCTGCCGCAGAAGCTGATCGCGCTCCCCGGTACGCTGCTCGGCGTCTTCCTGGGCGGCTACACCGGCGTGCTGCTGGCATCAACCAGCGTGCCGCTCTGGTCGCGCAGCAAGCTGTTGGGGGCCGTCTTCGTCTCGTCGGCCATGTCCACCAGCGCGGCGTTGATCACGCTGGTTTTACGTGTCACCGGCGCTCCCGCGCGTGTTCTGCACAAGCTGGAGCGGCTGGAATGGGCGGCCATGCTCCTCGAAATGACGGAACTGTTCACCTTTTTGCGCCAATCCGGGCGCGCGGCGCGCCCTCTGGTAGGCGATGGTCCCGGCGAACACGGCCAGACCTTCTGGCGCTTCGTCTTAGGCGGCGGCATTGCTCTGCCCTGGCTGCTGCAAACGCTCAGCCTGTTCGGCTCGCGCCGTGAGAAACAGCGCAAGGGCGCGATAAATCTGGCCCCTACCGTTGGGGGATTGCTCATCTCGGCCCTCGTGCTGGTCGGCGGCTACTTCCTGCGCCGCACCATGATCCAGGCCGGCCACTCTTCGTCCCGCGATGCCCGCACCGCACTGTGGAACGCGAAGAAATAAGAGAAAGAGCATGAGAAAGCCAGGCAGCGGTTGAGCCGTTGCCTGGCTTTCTCATGCTCTTTCTCTACGAGGGTTATGCAACTTCGGTTTCGAGGACTCTACCGGTGAACTGACTGTTGTACAGGTCGGCGTAGAAGCCATTCTGTGCCAGCAGTTCCTCGTGGGTCCCCTTCTCGACGATTGTGCCATGATTCATGACCAGGATCAGGTCAGCGTCCCGAATCGTGGAGAGCCTGTGAGCAATCACAAAGTTCGTCCTGCCCTTCATCAGTTCGGACATTGCCTTCTGAATCAGCATCTCGGTGCGGGTATCAACGCTGCTGGTCGCTTCATCCAGGATCAGGATCTCTGGATCGGCCAGGAAGGCGCGCGCAATGGTCAGCAACTGCTTTTGTCCCGCTGAGATGTTGCTCGCTTCCTCGTTGAGAACCGTGCTATAGCCTCCCGGCAGCGTCCTGATAAAGTGGTCGGCGTTTGCCGCCCTGGCGGCCCGCACAACATCTTCATCGGCGGTGTCGCCGCGGCCATAGGCGATGTTATCGCGGATGGTTCCGTTGAAGAGCCAGGTATCCTGGAGGACCATGCCGAACATACGGCGCAGCGCCCCACGCTTGATCTCCGTGATATCCACGCCGTCCACCAGAATCTTGCCGTCATTGACCTCATAGAAACGCATGAGCAGGTTGACCAGGGTTGTTTTGCCGGCGCCGGTAGGACCGACGATGGCGATCATCTGCCCCGGCCTGACATCGATGTTCATATCCTGCATCAGGATATTGTCTTCGCTGTAGCCGAATCTGACATGCTCAAACTGGACTGCCCCTTCGGGATGCTCAATGACTTTCGCGTCGGCAGCCTCCGGCACTTCTTCCTGCTCATCGAGAACTTCAAAGAGGCGTTCAGCCGAGGCCATTGACGATTGAATGATATTCGCGAAGTTGGCTATCTGAGCGATCGGCTGGGTGAACTGCTGGGCATATTGGATAAACGCCTGTACATCGCCAATGGCAATTTTGCCCTGTATCACCATGATGCCACCGACGGCTGCCACGAAGACATAGCCGATATTGCCGACAAAGCGCATCAGTGGCATAATGATGCCGGAAACAAACTGCGCCTTCCAGCCAGCATCATACAGCTTCTCGTTGCGCACGTTAAATTCGGCGACGGCTTCTCCCTCACGCCCAAACGCTTTCACGATCTTGTGGCCCGCGTACATTTCCTCGACGTGGCCGTTAAGTTCTCCCAGCGCCCGTTGCTGGCTACGGAAGTACCCCTGCGAGCGTTTCGCAATGCCTACCGTGATGAACAGACTCAGCGGCAAGGTCAGCAGGATAATCAGGCTGAGCAGCCAGCTAATCGTCAGCATCATCACAAGCACGCCTAGTAGTGTCACCACTGAGGTGATCAATTGGGTGATGCTCTGCTGGAGCGTCGAGCTGAGGTTATCCATATCGTTGACGACGCGGCTCATAATTTCGCCATGCGTGCGCCCGTCAAAGTACTTCAGTGGCAACCGAGAAAGTTTTTCATCAACCTGTCTGCGCAAGTTATACATCGTTCTCTGCGCCACGCCCGCCATCACATACTGCTGGATGTAGATGAAAATGGCGCTGATGACGTACAATCCAAGCAAGATCAGCAAGATCGTGCCGATATAGCCGAAATCGATGCTGGGAGCAGGCAGATGATGAGCAAATGCCTGGTACTTCGCAAGCAGGCCATCGAACAGTTTGGTGGTCGCTAAGCCCAGGATTTTCGGGCCGACGATATTGAAGACGGTGCCGATGATAGCCGTGCCGAGGATGATCGCTAAGCGAATTTTCTCCGGCAGAAAGTAACCAAGCAAGCGCAAGGCCGTCCTTTTGAAGTCTTTGGGTTTCTCCACCGGCCTGCCCATAGCTCCCCAGCCACCGCGGCCCATCCCTCCCTGCTGCTGTTGCTGCAGTTTCTTACGTTCTTCGCTCATGCAATTCCCTCCGCGATTTCTTCACTGGAAAGCTGTGAGGAAACGATGTCACGATAGACCTCACAGGTATTCATCAATTCACGATGGCGGCCGATGCCGGCAACATGTCCATCGTCCAGGACAATAATCTGGTCCGAGTCCATGACCGTGCTGACGCGCTGGGATACGATCAGCACCGTGGCGTCGCGCGTCTCCTGCTTGAGCGCGGATCGCAAGCGGGCATCGGTTTTATAGTCCAGCGCCGAGAAGCTGTCGTCAAACACGTAAATTTCCGGTTTTCTTACCAGCGCGCGGGCAATGGAAAGGCGCTGCTTCTGCCCGCCGGAGACGTTCGTGCCACCCTGGGCGATCTCCGAGTCAAAGCCATCCGTCATGTTTTGGATGAATTCGCTTGCCTGCGCCACGTCAGCGGCATGCCTGATCTCTTCGTCGGTGGCGTCTTCTTTGCCATAACGAATGTTCCCGGCGATGCTTCCTGAGAACAGGACGGCCTTTTGTGGCACAAAGCCGATTTTCGCGCGCATGTACTCCTGGGACATCTCGCGCACATCCACGCCGTCAAGCAGCACCCGGCCGCTATCCACGTCGTAAAAACGCGGGATGAGGCTGACCAGCGTTGATTTGCCCGCGCCAGTACCACCGATGATCGCAGTGACTTCGCCAGGAGCGGCGCTGAAAGAAATGTGAGAAAGCGCAGGCTCTTCGGCGCCAGGATAGCTAAAGGTCACATCCTCGAACTCGACATATCCCCTCTGGTCGTCCGCGCGCTTTACCTGGTCGGCATCGGTGACTTCAGGCTCTATCGCCAGCACTTCGTTAATTCTGGTGGCCGCCGCCGCCGCGCGCGGCAGAAAGATGAACAGCATCGAAACCATCAACAGCGCGAAGAGAATCTGCATGGCGTATTGCAGGAACGCGATCATTGCGCCAACCTGCATTTCATTGTTATTGACGCGGATGGAGCCGAACCAGAGAATCGCCACGCTGGAAACGTTCAGTACGAACATCATAGCTGGCATCAACGCGGCCACCATCCGGTTCACGCGAATGGTAACGTCCGTCAGATCGCGGTTCGCGACGTCAAAGCGCTGCTCCTCGTACTGCTGGCGATCAAAGGCTCGCACGACACGCACGCCAGTCAGCCCCTCGTCCAGAATGAGATTGATTTTGTCCAGTTTCACCTGGATGCTCCTGAAGAGCGGGATAGCCCTGCTAAACAGGATCACGATGGTTCCGACCAGGACGGGCATCGCTACCAGCAGAATCCAGGTAAGCCCGACATCCTGGTTGAGCGCCAAAATGATGCCGGCCACCATCGTGATCGGGGCGGTGATCATCATATTCAGGGCGATGACCGTTACCTGCTGCACCTGCGTCGTATCGTTGGTAGTGCGGGTGATCAGCGAGGATGAGCCGAGTATATCGAACTCGTGCAGCGAAAATTTTTGGACGTGAGTAAACAGTTTGGCGCGGATGATTTTGCCAAAGCCGGTCGCCACCTGGGAAGAGAAGAAAATGCCGATGACCGCGGCCAGGGTGCCTCCCAGGGCTATCACGAACATCAGGCCGCCGGTTCTCCAGATGTAGCCGGTATCTTGTTTGATAATGCCGTAATCGACGATATTCGCCATCAACGTGGGCAGGTACAGGTTCGCCAGGGCTTGCCCAAAGGCCAGCACCACCACGAGAACGAGTATCGCGCGATATGGCTTCATGAACCGCAATAATTTGATCATAGTTCCTCATTTCTGCTTTCGCTCCAGCGTGAATCAAACTCGCTGGCATGTCTTTCCTCGATATAGCGAAGCACTTTGAATAATAAATCGGCCAGCCGCTCGCTGTCTTCCTCCCCCAGATACTCGATCAATCCTTGCAAGGCGGTCAAGAAGCCTTCCCAGGCTCGCTCAGTGACCCATTCGCCTTTCTCCGTCAGCCTGATGCCCACGGAGCGCCGGTCCTCCGGGTCGCTCTGTCGCTCGACCAATCCGTTCGGCTCCAGGCTATTGAGCAACTGGGTAATGGTCGGTGAGGTCACATGCATCAGTTTGCTGATCTCCGATACCTTCATGGGCAAGCCAGGTTTCGACCCGTTTTTGATACAGAACAGCACCCTGATCTCGCTCGGTTTGCAGCCCGCGAAAGTCTGTTGCTCGTGCCATTTTGCCCGGTGAAATTGATCGAGAGCCTGCAAAAGCTTCTGCGCGGTTGCATTGGTCTGAACGCTCATATTCTACCTCTCCTAAAACATAGGTTGGTAAGTACATTGGAATATAATTTATTAGGCAACCTAATTATAATGGAGAGGAATGGCTTTGTCAAGGGATTTTGAGAATCACCTTTTTCATCTGTTACAGATAGCGATATAACTTTATTTTTCTAAAGTATAACGATATATCGCATATTTGTCAAGAGAAAGACCAGGGCGATGGCTTGATCTTGCTCCCAGCAAGCTCGGCATCGCCCTGGAACCTACTTGACAACCGCAATGCACAACGCTATACTCGCGCTTGAGGTCAGGCGTTTCTGCATAGGTCTGCGCTTTTTGAAGAAAACTCTGAAAAGGCATAGTATCGCGTTGATGAATAATAATAGCCCTGCACTTGAGCAAGCCATTTCTACCAATAAGGCTGACAAGCACCATCCCATCTTTCAGTTTGCGCGCCCTGCATTTGTAATTGCCGGTCTCTATGTGCTCTTTATTGGCCTCGACATGCTCCTTCACGGCCACACTGTTCTCTATTATGTGCATATCGGCCCGAGATTTGCTCTTCACATTCCCAACGCTGCTCCAGGCTATGATGGTCAGTTCTACTATCAGATAGCTCGTAACCCACTCCATGCTACCCCCTTTCTCGATCACCCTGCCTACCGTTATCAGCGTATAGTCTACCCCCTGCTGGTAGCCGCTTTGAGCCTGGGTCAGGCAAACCTCATCCCTTACATGCTCTTGCTGGTCAACCTCGTCGCTATCGTCCTCGGCACTGAATTCCTGGCACGCCTGCTCATCAAGCAGAATCTGTCTCCCTGGTTTAGTCTCGCATTTGGCCTCTACTTTGGGCAGGCAACCGCCTTTATTTTCGATACGACCGAGCCGCTTACGTATTTTTTTGTCTGCCTGGGACTTTTCCTCATCATGCGAAAACGCCCCGCTAGCGCAGCAATCAGTATGGGTCTGGCCGTTCTTTCTCGTGAGACTGCTGTTCTGTTTCCTCTTGGCTTTCTCGTCCTGGATTTGTACCAGAAGCGTTGGCGGGACGCGCTTCGTCTTGTTCTCCTGTCCATTGTTCCTACCGTTGTCTGGTATAGTATCATCGGGCTGCTATTCCACACACTCAGTATCAGCACTGCTCCGGCCTTTCAACTTATCCCATTTGCGGGGCTTTTTTATTTCTCACATGACCCGGTGCGTTTTCCGCTTCTCCTCATGCTGATGCTCATCCCTACCTTGTTGAGTTGGGGCCTTCTCATAAAAGAAGCGCTGCAACAACGCTGGAAAAGCGCTTCCTGGCTGATCTGGCTCTTCAATCTCGTCCTTGTCACTGATATGTCGCATCTTTCATATGTAGAACTCGTCTCTGCCGGTCGCCTCTCTATTGGCCTCGTTCTAGCCATGCTCTTCCACGGCCTCTCTTCGAAAAATAAGCTGATCCTCTGGGCCTGCCAGCTCTTTATCTTAACTTTCCTGGGTTACGCTCTCGGCATCTTACTGACATAACGTGACGCCTGGCGTCTGCTACCGCACCGCTGCCGCGCTCAGATACTCCAACTCGACCAACTTCGCCAGGATGCGATCCACGCTCTCTGCCACCGTTTCCCTGTCCGTCTCGACCACCAGATCGGGATGCTCCGGCTCCTCGTAGGGATCGTCTTTGCCAGTGAATTCTTTCTTCTTGCCCTCTTTAACGAGCCTGTACAGCCCCTTCACATCGCGCTCTTCGCAGACCTCGAGCGGGCATTTCACATACACCTCGACAAAATTCCCAATCTCTTCACGCGCCCACTCGCGGGCCTCGCGGTACGG
>Ga0102924_1002332_pt1 | contig 20826 bp, 16 predicted proteins | sample PaiPotPPM11metaG_FD_80116 | JGI IMG/M metagenome (GOLD analysis project Ga0102924, IMG submission 80116) | Iron sulfur acid spring bacterial and archeal communities from Banff, Canada, to study Microbial Dark Matter (Phase II) - Paint Pots PPM... ...
GTTCGACGTCGTCTACCTGCCGCCGGTGCACCCGATCGGCGCCACCTTCCGCAAGGGCAGGAACAACACGCTCGAGGCGCGCCCCGGCGACCCCGGCTCGCCCTGGGCGATCGGCGCGCCGGAGGGCGGGCACGACTCCATCCACCCCGAGCTGGGCACGTTCGCGGACTTCGACGCGTTCGTCGGCCGGACCAGGGAACTCGGCATGGAGATCGCGATCGACCTGGCGCTGCAGGCCTCGCCCGACCACCCCTGGGTGAAGGAGCACCCGGAGTGGTTCACCACGCGCGCCGACGGGTCCATCGCCTACGCGGAGAACCCGCCGAAGAAGTACCAGGACATCTACCCGCTCAACTTCGACAACGACCCGGAGGGGATCTACGCGGAGATCGAGCGCATCGTCCGGCTCTGGATGAGCCACGGCGTGCGCATCTTCCGCGTCGACAACCCGCACACCAAGCCGCTCAAGTTCTGGGATCGGCTGCTCGCCGCTATCCGCCGCACCGACCCCGACGTGCTGTTCCTCGCCGAGGCGTTCACCCGTCCCGCGATGATGGCCACGCTGGCGAAGATCGGCTTCCACCAGTCCTACACGTACTTCACCTGGCGCAACACCTCTGAGGAACTGACGGAGTACCTCAACGAGTTGTCCGGGCCAGCGGCCGCCTACATGCGGCCCAACTTCTTCGCCAACACGCCGGACATCCTGCACGAGTACCTGCAGCATGGCGGCCCCGCCGCGTTCAAAATCCGGGCCGTGCTCGCGTCGATGCTGAGCCCGAGCTGGGGTATCTACTCTGGCTATGAGCTATGCGAGAGCACGCCGATGCGCCCGGGCAGCGAGGAGTACCTGGATTCCGAGAAATACCAGTACCGGCCCCGTGACTGGGACACCGCGGCCCGTGACGGTCTGGGCATTAGCGGATATATCGGTGACCTTAACCGGATCCGGCGGTCGCATGTGGCATTGCACTGGCTGCGTAATCTACGCTTTCATCACGTGGATCAGCCAGAGCTGATCTGCTTCTCCAAACGCCTCTACGGGGCCGGTGCGATCTCGGAGAGATCCTCCGGGCAGGCAGGGCCGCGGGCGGGGGAACAGGACGGCGCCGCCGCAGACACCGTCCTGGTGGTTGTGAATCTTGACCCGCACCAGGCCAGAGAGGCCACCGTGTGGCTTGACATGCCCGAGCTGGGAATGGACTGGCACGATGGGTTCACCGTGAGGGATGAGCTCAGCGGCGAGATCTACAGCTGGGGCCAAGCCAACTACGTGCGTCTTGACCCTGCCGTGCGACCAGCACACATCTTCACCGTTACGCGTGCCTAAGGCGAAACTAGTCCGGTTAGCCTGACATGCGCGGCGGTCCCGCACATCCAGGAGAGTCACGCCGTGTCAGAGCACGAGCCGGCTATCGATCTTCCAGCAGCAGCGGAAGTGAGCCCCTTTCATTCTGCGTTCAACCCTGCCGCTCTGATCGACCAGGACTGGCAGGATGAAAAGGGGTCAGGGGGAGGGGCGCCGTTCGCGGCGCCGCCGGGCGAGCGGGTACCCGACTTCACCCTCGACCGTCCCCGCGACCCCGACTGGTACAAGCGGGCGGTGTTCTACGAGGTACTCATCCGCGGCTTCCAGGACGCCAGCGGCGACGGCACCGGGGACATCAAGGGGCTCACGGCGCGGCTTGACTACCTGCACTGGCTGGGGATCGACTGCATCTGGCTGCTGCCGATCTACGAGTCTCCGCTGCGCGACGGCGGCTACGACATCGCGGACTACCTGCGGATCCTGCCGGAGTACGGCAACATCGCCGACTTCGTCGAGCTCATCGAGCAGGCGCACCGGCGCGGCATCAGGATCATCGCCGACCTGGTCATGAACCACACGAGCGACGCCCACCCGTGGTTCCAGGCGAGCCGCAACGACCCGGACGGCCCCTTCGGCGACTTCTACGTCTGGACCGACAACCCCGACAAGTACGCGGACGCGCGGATCATCTTCGTCGACACCGAGACCTCGAACTGGACGTACGACCAGGTGCGCGGCCAGTACTTCTGGCACCGGTTCTTCTCGCACCAGCCGGACCTGAACTTCGACAACCCCAAGGTCCAGGACGCGATGATCGAGGTGCTCAAGTTCTGGCTTGACCTCGGCATCGACGGCTTCCGGCTCGACGCGGTGCCGTACCTGTACGAGCGCGAGGGCACCAACGGCGAGAACCTCAAGGAGACGCACGAGTACCTCAAGCGCGTCCGCGCCGAGGTCGACGCCGCCTACCCGGACCGGGTGCTGCTCGCCGAGGCCAACCAGTGGCCGGCCGACGTGGTCGAGTACTTCGGCGACGAGGAGACCGGCGGCAACGAGTGCCACATGGCGTTCCACTTCCCGCTGATGCCGCGCATCTTCATGGCCGTCCGCCGGGAACAGCGCTACCCGATCTCGGAAATCCTCGCGCAGACGCCGAAGATACCCGCGGGCTGCCAGTGGGGCATCTTCCTGCGTAACCACGACGAGCTCACGCTCGAGATGGTCACGGACGAAGAGCGCGACTACATGTACAAGGAGTACGCCAAGGACCCGCGCATGAAGGCCAACATCGGCATCAGGCGACGGCTCGCACCGCTACTCGACAACGACCGGAACCAGCTCGAACTGTTCACCGCCCTGCTGCTCTCGCTGCCCGGCTCGCCCGTCATGTACTACGGCGACGAGATCGGCATGGGCGACAACATCTGGCTCGGCGACCGGGACGGCGTACGCACCCCGATGCAGTGGACGCCCGACCGCAACGGCGGCTTCTCGAGCAGCGACCCGCAGCGGCTGTACCTGCCGCCCGTCATGGACCCCATCTACGGATACCAGTCGCTCAACGTCGAGGCGCAGCAGCGGCACCCGCAGTCCCTGCTGCACTGGACCAGGCGGATGATCGAGATCAGGAAGCGGTTCCCGGTCTTCGGTCTCGGCGCCTACGAGGAACTCACCAGCAGCAACCCGAGCGTGCTCGCCTTCGTCCGTGAGTACGACGCGGCGGGAACCCTGGCCGCGCAGCGACTGGCGGGCGAACACGGGACCCCCGTGGAACACGATGCAGCCGACCGGATACTCTGTGTTAACAACCTGTCGCGATTCCCGCAGCCGGTCGAGCTTGACCTCCGTAGGTTCATGGGTGTAACGCCCGTCGAGTGCATGGGCGGCGTCACCTTCCCGCCCATCGGAGAGCTGCCTTACCTGCTGACCCTGCCCGGCCATGGCTTCTACTGGTTTCAGCTCCCGCCCGCGAGGGAGGAACATGACCGATGAGGCGTTTGTGATCTAATTTGCGAGGCAGATAAACAACACAACCCCGGCCAAAACCACCGGGTCGCCCCGGTGGACTACCCCAGGGAACTGAGATACCCCGCAGCTCTGGTCCGTGCGGTCGGGCCTGATACGATCGCGCTTTTTGCGATCAGGCCCGACCGCACGGACAGCCGGGGGGTACGGGGGGTCGTCCCCCCGGGAGAGAACAGGGATGGCCATCGAGGACGCGCTAGCGACGTGGCTAGGTAACCAGCGCTGGTTCGCCGGCAAGGGGCAAGGGCTGCGCGATCTTGCGATCGTGGCGGACACCGAGCTCGTCTCTGGCGATCCCGAGCTTCGGCACCTGATCGTCGCGGTCTCGCACGGTACCGCCGTCGACTACTACCAGGTGCCGGTCGGCCTCCGGCGGCGGCTGCCCGCCCGGCTCAAGCACGCCAGGATCGGACCGTCCGGCGACGGCCGGGTCGCTTACGACGCGCTGCACGACGCCGACCTGACCAAGCCGCTGCTCGCGGGCATCGCCGCGGGCGCGGAGATCGGCTTGCTGCGGATGCGCGCGATCCCAGGCGCGCGGTTCGACACCGGACTCGACAGCCTCGTGCTCGGCAGCGAGCAGAGCAACACAAGCCTCGTCTACGGCGACGAATCGATACTCAAGGTGTTCCGCAGGCTCTCTCCAGGCCCCAACCCCGACCTGGAGGTGACCACCGCGCTCGCCCGGCTCGGCTCGTCTCAGGTGGCCGAGCCGCTCGGCTGGATCGAGACCAGGCTGGAAGGCGTGCCGACCAGCCTGGCGATCCTCTCGCACTACCTGCGGCTCGCCACCGACGGCTGGACGCTGGCCGCGACCAGCGTGCGCGACCTGTACGCGGCCGTCGGCGACGCCAGCGACCGGGACCAGAACGACAACGCCGCGGCGGGCACGCCCGCCACCAAGGTGCGGGCGTCGGACGTGGGGGGTGACTTCGCCGGGGAGTCGCGGAGGCTCGGCATCGCCACCGCCCAGGTGCACGCCGACCTCGCGGCCGCGTTCGGCGCCGACGAGCTCGGCTCAGACGCGGTCGGCGAGCTTACCGAGCGGATGTACCGCAAGCTCGACCTGGCCGTCGCGGCGGTGCCCGAGCTCGCCAAGCACGTCGACATGATCAGCGACGCGTACTCCGAGCTCGCCAAGCTCAGCGGGCCGTTCCCCGTGCAGCGGGTGCACGGCGACTACCACCTGGGCCAGGTGCTGCGCACCGAGACGGGCTGGGTGGTGCTCGACTTCGAAGGCGAGCCCGCCACGCCGCTCGCGCAGCGCCGCGCCCGGTCATCACCGCTGCGCGACGTCGCGGGGATGCTCCGCTCCTTCGACTACGCGGCGCGGCACCAGCTCATCGGGCATCCGGACCAGGCCGCCCTGAGCGACGCCGCGCGCGACTGGGTGCGCAGGAACGCCAGCGCGTTCTGCGTCGGCTACGCCGAGGCCGGCGGGCTCGACCCGGTGGCCAACCAGGTGCTGCTGCGCGCCCTTCAGCTCGACAAGGCCGTTTACGAAGTGCTGTACGAGGCCAGGCACCGCCCGTCCTGGCTACCCATCCCACTTGAGTCACTGGCAGAGTTCTAGGTGCTATCAAAAAACGAAACGGTCTCCCTCGGGGAGATCGAGCGACTAGTGGCGGGTCAGCACCATGACCCGCATTCGGTGCTCGGCGCGCACCCCGCGGCCGGCGACCACCCTGAATCCGGCAACAGCGTGACGATCAGGGCGCTGCGCCCGCTCGCCACCTCGGTCACGGCGGTGCTGCCCGACGGGAGCAGGCACCCCATGACGCACCGGCACCTCGGCGTGTTCGAGGTGACGGTGCCGGAGGAAGCCGATTCCGTTCTGGATTATCGCCTTGAAGTCGCTTACGTGGACGGCGACCCGCGGCGGCAGGACGACCCGTACCGGCACCGGCCGACGCTCGGCGAGCTCGACCTGTACCTGATCGGCGAGGGGCGCCACGAGGAGCTGTGGCGCGCGCTCGGCGCGCGGCCCACGGAAGACGCCGGCGAGGCCGGGACGGCCTTCGCCGTCTGGGCGCCGAACGCGCGGGGCGTCCGGCTGGTCGGCGACTTCAACTTCTGGGACGGGCGTGCCCACCCCATGCGGTCGCTCGGCGGCGCCGGGGTCTGGGAGCTGTTCGTGCCCGGCGTCGCGCCCGGCACCAGGTACAAGTTCTCCATCTGCGGCCCGGACGGCGCCTGGCGGGACAAGGCCGACCCGATGGCCGAGTACGCGGAGACCCCGCCGGCCACCGCGTCGGTCGTCTACCAGTCGTCCTACGAATGGCAGGACGCCGACTGGGTCGCGGAGCGGGCCGGACGTCAGCCGCTGTCCAGCCCGATGTCCGTCTACGAGGTGCACATCGGGTCATGGCGACCTGGTCTGTCCTACCGCGAGCTGGCCACCGAACTCGCCGCGTACGTGACGGACATGGGCTTCACGCACGTGGAGTTCCTGCCGGTGGCGGAGCACCCGTTCGGCGGGTCGTGGGGGTACCAGGTCACCTCGTACTACGCGCCGACCTCGCGGTTCGGCCCACCCGACGACTTCCGCTTCCTCGTCGACACGCTGCACCAAGCGGGCATCGGCGTCATCGTCGACTGGGTGCCCGCGCACTTCCCGCGCGACTCGTGGGCGCTCGCCGAGTTCGACGGCACCCACCTGTACGAGCACGCCGACCCCCGGCTCGGATCGCACCCGGACTGGGGCACGCTCGTGTTCAACTTCGGCCGCTCCGAGGTGCGGAACTTCCTTGTCGCCAACGCGATCTACTGGCTCGAGGAGTTCCACATCGACGGGCTGCGGGTGGACGCGGTCGCGTCGATGCTTTACCTGGACTACTCCCGGCGCGACGGCGAGTGGACGCCCAACCGGTTCGGCGGGCGGGAGAACCTCGAGGCGATCTCGTTCCTCCAGGAGGTCAACGCGACCTGCTACAAGCGGGTGCCCGGGATCATGATGATCGCCGAGGAGTCGACCGCCTGGCCGGGCGTGTCCCGCCCGGTGCACCTGGGCGGGCTCGGCTTCGGGTTCAAGTGGAACATGGGCTGGATGAACGACACGCTCGAGTACATGCAGCTCGACCCGATCTACCGGCAGTACCACCACAACGAGATCACGTTCTCCATGGTGTACGCGTTCTCAGAGAACTACATCCTGCCGCTGTCGCACGACGAGGTGGTGCACGGCAAGGCCTCGCTGCTGCGCAAGATGCCCGGCGACGAGTGGCGCCAGTTCGCCGGGCTGCGCGCGCTGTTCGGCTTCATGTGGGCCCACCCGGGCAAGCAGCTGCTGTTCATGGGGGGCGAGTTCGGGCAGGGCGACGAGTGGTCGGAGACCAACGGGCTCGAGTGGTACGTGCTCCAGTACCCCTACCACGCGGGCGTGCAGCGGCTGATGCGCGACCTTAACGCGATTTACCGCGCGTCGCCGACGTTGTGGTCACAAGACACCACGCCGGACGGGTTCTCCTGGATCGACTCCAACGACGCGCACGGCAACGTCCTGTCGTTCCTGCGGTTCGGCTCGCAGGAATACGGCGTGCCCGTGCTCGCCTGCATCGCCAACTTCTCCGCGATGCCGCACTCGGAGTACCAGGTGGGGCTGCCGCTCGCGGGCCGCTGGCGCGAGGTGCTGAACACCGACGCGACTAACTACGGCGGCAGCGGCATGGGCAACCTGGGCACCGTGCACGCGGTACCCAAGCCGTGGCACGGCCGGCCGGCGTCGGCGACGATCGTCCTGCCGCCGCTGTCGGTCCTCTGGCTGGCGCCGGAGGTGTAGCTAAGTCAGGCGACCCAGTGGTCAGGCGACCCGGCGCGGTGACCGCTCGTCCGGCTGGATGGCGGGCAGGACCGTGGTGAGCGCGGCGCTCGCGTTGGCGGCGGCCTTGCGGTTGGCGTGCTCCCGTTCCGCCTGCGCCACGACGGCTTCGAGTCTGGCTGCGACGGCCTGGCGTTTCCTGGCTTTCTGCCTCGCCTTGACGAAGTAGGCGGCCAGCGAGGACACACCGATGACCAGCAGGGCGGCGAGCACCAATGTCACGTACATGCGCATCAGGTTCCGGTCGATAGCGAACAGGGACCCACATCGTGCGATGCAAGGGATTACGTCTATGTTACCTGGCTACAGGAGCCTCAAAAGCCATCCTGGGCCAACAACCGACGCGTTCAGCTCCTCGCAGCGCTGCCGTAGCTCCCGGTCCGCGGTCACCACTAGGCATGTCTCGTCCCTGGCGACTGTCTCCGCCACGACGCCGACGATCGCGTCGTCACCAGAACCGGGCGCGGCCACGATCCGGACCGGCACCGCTCCGGCCTCCTGGTTTTGGGGCTGCGCCGCTTGGTTTTGGGACTGCGCCTCCTCCTGGAGCAGCGCGGCGGCTTCGCGGGCCTGGCCTTCGAGCACGAGCACCCACGCGCTCGCGTGCGCCTCACCCGGCCGGGCGGCCAGCGCCATCACCTCCCGGCCCAGGCGCAGCGCGGCACCCGCCCGGTCGCGCCACCAGCCGTCGGCCCTGGCGCCCATGACGTTCGCGACGTCGACTACGACAACGGCCGCTTGGGAAGCGATGTGCGGTCACCACCTAACGTTTTCAATGTTCTTCCCCACGTAAGCTAGCCGCATGGCAGACGCGAGGCTCGCCGCATCTCTCGTTCGCATGCGGCAGCGCAGGACCGGGCCGCTGATCCTCGAGCTTGACCTGAGCGACGGTATCGCGGAGGGACCGCCGCCCGATCCGGTGACCGCGCTGCTCACCATGCGCAGGACGCGGCTGCAGGACCTGCTCGACGGGTTGCGCCGGGCGGCCGCGGACGACCGGGTGCGGGTGCTCGTGGTCAAGGTCGGCGGGTCGAAGATCGGGCTGGCCAAGGTCCAGGAACTGCGCGCCGCGATCGGCGACTTCAGGAAGTCGGGCAAGCTGGCGGTGGCGTGGGCGGAGTCGTTCGGCGACTTCGTGCAGGGCAACGTGCCCTACTACCTGGCCACCGGGTTCGACAAGATCTACCTTCAGCCGTCCGGCACGCTCGGGCTCACCGGCGTCGCCGTCGAGCAGGTGTTCCTGCACGGTGCGCTGGAAAAGCTCGGCATCGGCTTCGAGACGGCCAAGCGGCACGAGTACAAGTCCGCACCCGACCAGCTAACCGAGTCCGGGTTCACCGGTCCGGCCCGCGAGGCCACCGCCCGGCTCGCCGAGTCCGTGACCGAGCAGCTCGCCGGCGTGATCGCCGCGGGCCGCGGGCTGTCGGTCGAGCAGGTGGCCGGGCTGCTGCGGCGCGGCCCGTTCCTGGCCCAGCAGGCGCTCGACGAGGGCCTGGTGGACGGCCTGATGTACCGCGACCAGGTCTACGAGCAGGCCCGCAAGGAGGCCGGCCAGGAGGCCACGCTGCTCTACCTGCAGCGGTACCAGCGCTCGCAGTCGCTGAGCGACTTGCCGCGGCGGTTCGGCAGCAGCGTCCAGGGCATGGCGCCGGGGCAGCACGAGCGGTTCGTCGCGACGATCTACGCGCACGGCGCGATCAGGCAGGGCCGCAGCGGCCGCGGGCCGGGCGGCGGCGGCATGGGCTCGGACACGGTGGCCGCGGCGCTGCGCGCGGCCGGAGCCGACGACGGCGCCCGCGCGATCGTGCTGCGGGTGAACAGCCCGGGCGGCTCGTACACAGCGTCCGACGCGATCTGGCGCGAGGTGGTAAGGCTCCGCGCCGCGGGCAAGCCCGTGATCGTCTCCATGGGGGACGTGGCCGCGTCCGGCGGCTACTTCATCTCAGCCCCCGCCGACGTGATCGTGGTGCAGCCGGGAACCATCACCGGGTCCATCGGCGTGTTCATGGGCAAGCCGGTGCTGCGGGAGCTGTTCGGCCGGGCCGGGCTGACGACCGACTCGATCGCGGATGGCGCGGGCGCGGCCACCGCGACGATGTTCTCCTCCTCGCGGCCGTTCTCCGCGGACGAGTGGGAACGCATCAACGCCTGGCTGGACGCGGTCTACGCCGACTTCACCGAGAAGGTGGCGTCCGGCCGCCGGCTGCCCGCCGAGCGGGTGCACGAGCTTGCCCGCGGCCGGGTCTGGACCGGCGCCGACGCGATCGCCAACGGGCTCGCCGACGAGGCGGGCGGGCTGCGCGAGGCGACCGCGATCGCCCGCAAGCGGGCGGGGCTGCCCGGCGACGCGCCGGTGCGGATCTTCCCCCGGCTCGGCCCGCTCGACCAGCTGCGGCCCGCCGAGTCGAGCGAGGCGAGGCCGGCGGCGCGAGCGCAGCTCGGCGCGGGCGGGCTGGGCGCGGGCGCGTACGGTGCGGGCGCGCTTGCCGCGCTGTTCGCCGACGGCTGGGGTCCCGCCTGGCGGTTCGCCGCCGCCGCGGGGCTGCCGCCGTACGGACCGCTCACCCTCCCTGGAGTATGGACAATCAGCTAGATACCGAACGGATTCGGGTGACTGCCGACGGCAACGAGCTTCCCGGCGCGCTTTCCGCGTGGGCGGCGGGGGTTACCCTCGTCACGATCGCCGACGACCGGGACGACATCGGTACCACGGTCAGCGCGTTCATGCCGCTCTCGTTCGAGCCCCCGCTGGTGGCCGTGTCGCTGATCACGGACTCCTACCCGGCGGAGGTGCTCAGCCGCCCCTCGCTTCCCGCCCAGCGGTTCGCGATCACCCTGCTGTCGGCCGGGCAGAAGGTACTGGCCGGCCAGTTCGCGGCGGCGGGCCGCCCGAGCGCGCGACTGATCCTCGACGCCGTGCCGCACGTCCGCGGTGAATCATCCGGCGCGCTCGTCCCGTCCGGCGGCCTCGCCGCGCTCGAATGCTCGGTCGCCCGCCGCGTCCCGGTGGGCGACCACCTCCTGGTGATCGCCGCGGTCGAGCACGTGACCTACGTCGCCGAGGCCGGCGCCCCACTGGTCCGCTTCCGCGGGCGCTATCCGACCCTCGGCGCCTGAGCGCGCGGTCGGCCTGGGGAGGGTGGTGCCAGCGGTGCCCAGGCGGTGCGCGGTGCGGGCTGCTGACGGGGGTATTTTGGCGCGGGGTTTCTTTTCAGGTAAATTCCGCAGCTTATTCGCTGTGGAATCTTCGCGATCATGAAATCGGGTTTTGCCAACGGGGCAGTGCTGCTTCTGGCTGCGTGGCCGGCACACCAGTGGCGCCCTAAACGGGCGCCGTCCCCCGTACGTGTGCACATTGCTGGGCTTAAAAACCCCGAAGGCGGGTTGCGGTCGGCGGTTGGCTGCGGTTTGTGGCTGAGGTCTGCGCCAAGGTGCTGGTCGGCGGCGCTTTCCCGCCTTGGTACAGGTCCGCGGCGGTCTGGTCGGTGGTGCGCGCCGCTGGCGGGCGGCCGGGATTGCGGGTCATCCGGGTGGGCGGCCCGCGGCACCGTCCCGGTTGCGGCGCTTTGGGGCGCTTTGCCCCGCGCCCTGGCTGGCTTTTTTCCTCATTGTTGGTCATCCGGGGCGGATATCGCCAATTTTGACCCGCGATCATCGCTAGGCGATGCAAGTTAGGGTACTTTGTTCTATTTTGTGCGGCTGGAATGGGAACTGTCTCTGCCTCTTCCCTCGTTTGACCCGCGGTCACGCGGTCACGCGGGCAGGCGGGCAGGCGGGCGTGATCGCGGGTCGGGATAGGGCGCGGCGACGGGCGGCTCCCGCCCACCCCGCGGCCCGGGCTGCTGCCGCGGGTGGACCAGCTGCCTACGCCGTTATCATCACGAGACGTCAGACAGAGCCAGTTTCCACGTTAGCGCTCTCGTCTGCACCGCCGGCCCACAGATAATCCGCAAATCTGCCATATCGGATAAACGGTCGGCCACAGGACCGCAGTCAACGGCGCGGCCCATCCACCAAACCACTGACTCCCGCAGAAACCGATCGCCGTACGCAGACCGCGCCACCGACCATCGGGGCGGCGAACCTGCACCACGACGGGAAGCGCCGGCCGACCGGCACCGGGGCGCGAACCTCGGCCACAAACTTCAGCCAACCGCCGACCGCAACCCGCCTTTCCGATTTTAGGACCAGCAATGTGCACACGTACGGGGGACGGCGCCCGTTTAGGGCGCCACCGGTGTGCCGACCACATATCCACAGATCCCGTCGAACCGGACGGACCCGACCCCCACCCCCGCAGTCGACAAGAACCAGTCCACACCCGGTCTGCTCCGCGGCGCCAAAGGGCGCTACCCGATGCCGGCCCTGTAGCCCGGCGATGGCAGCTGGTTGCGGCCGTTCTTGAAGACCGCGTAGGTCAGCGGGACGCCCGGGCGGTACGCGAGGTGCGTGTGTGACGGGGCGTCGAGGATGACGAGGTCGGCGAGCGCGCCGGGGGCCAGGTGGCCGACGTCGGTGCGGCGCAGCGCGCGGGCGCCGCCCGCCGTCGCCGACCAGACCGCTTCCTCCGTTGTCATGCGCATGTCGCGTACCGCGAGGGCAACGCAAAACGGCATCGAGCTCGTGTACGACGTGCCGGGATTGCAGTCGGTCGCCAGGGCAACGGTCACGCCCGCTTCGAGGAGGCGGCGGGCGTCCGGGTAGGGCTGCCTGGTGCTGAACTCGGCGCCGGGCAGCAGGGTGGCGACCGTGGGCGAGGACGCGAGGGCGGACACGTCGGCGTCGGTGAGAAACGTGCAGTGGTCGGCGGAGGCCGCGCCAAGCTCGACCGCGAGCCGGACGCCCGGCCCCGGGCCGAGCTGGCCCGCGTGGATTCTCGGCCGCAGGCCGCGGGCCAGGCCGGCGGTGAGCACCGCGCGCGCCTCGTCCTCGCCGAACGCGCCGCGCTCGCAGAACACGTCTACCCACCGGCACCGGCTCGCGCACGCGGTCAGCATCGGCCCGCACACTAGGTCGACGTAGCCGGCCGGGTCGTCGGCGAACTCGGCGGGCACCACGTGCGCGCCGAGGTAGGTGACCTCGTCCGTGAACTCGGCGGCCAGCGTCACGCTGCGAGCCTCGTGTTTCGTCGTGAGGCCGTAGCCCGACTTGCACTCGAACGTCGTCGTGCCCTGCCTGAGCATCTCCTCGGCGAGCCGGTGCAGGCCCGCCCGCAGTTCCGCGTCGGTCGCGGCGCGCGTCGCCGCGACCGTCGTCCTGATGCCGCCCGCCTCATAGCGGCGGCCCGCCATCCGGGCCGCGAACTCGGCGGACCGCTCACCGGCGAATACCAGGTGCGCGTGCGAATCCACGAACCCGGGCAGCACCGCGCGGTCCCCCGCGTCGAGGAAGTCATCGGCGGCCGGCGCCCTGGCGGCCGGCCCGGTCCACGCGACGCGGTCGCCGTCGATGACCAGGGCCGCGTCGCTGATCGCGGCGAAGGCCGCTGAGCCGGCGGCACCGCCGACCCCATCGCCGTCTGGGGCGTTGGTGACGAGCTCGCCGATCCTGGTGATCAGCAAGGAGCGGCCCATCCCCGCCGCCGCTACTCGAGCACCGCGCCGATGGCGGCGGCGAGCGCACCGGGCACGTCGTCGACAAGCAGGTGGCGGCCGTCGCGCACCACGTCCACCCCGGACGCCACGACGTGCCTGACGTCCGCCGCGGTACCCGCGGCGAACACCGTGGCGAGCGGGTCGCGACCGCCGCCGGCCAGCCGGGGCGAGTCAAGTGGCAGCGTCACGAGGTCAGCGTACGCGCCCGGCACGATGTCGCCCGCCTCGGGCCAGCCGAGGCAGGCATGGCCGGCCGCGGTCGCCGCCGCGATCAGGTCCGCCGGGCTGAAATGCCCGCGCCGCCTGGACACCAGGCGCTGCGACAGCTCGAGCCAGCGGGCCTCTTCGAGCAGGTCGATGACGCTGTGCCCGTCGCTGCCAAGCGCGATCGGCGACCCGGCCGCGGCGAGCGCGGGCGCGGGACCCACGCCGTCGGCGAGGTCGGCCTCGGTCACCGGGCACATGCATACCGTCGAGAGCGAGCCGCCGAGCAGCTCCACGTCCCGCTCCGTGAGGTACGTCGCGTGCACGAGGGTCGTGCGCGGCCCGAGCGCGTCCGCGTCGTAGAGCACCTCGGCGGGCGTGCGCCCGAAGGCGGCCAGCGACTCGGCGTTCTCCAGGGGCTGCTCCGACAGGTGAGCGTGCACGGGCGCGCCGTGCGCCCGCGACCAGGCCATGATCTCGGGCATCTGGTCGGGGGCGACCGCGCGCACCGAGTGGATGGCCGCGCCGAGGCGGGCGTGCGGCCCCAGCATGCCGAGCGAGTCGCAGTCGAACTCGGACACGCGTTCCGCCCAGGCTTGCGCGGAGCCGTCGCCGAAGCGGAGCTGCACACCCTCGAGGGGCACCGGGTCGCCGCCGGGGACGAATCCGCCGGCCAGATAGCAGGCGTCAAGCAGGGTGATCCGCACGCCCGCGGAAGCGGCGGCGCGGATGAGGAGTCGCCCGAATTCGTTCGGATCGCTATATCTCTTTCCTCCCGCGGCATGGTGCAGGTAGTGGAACTCTCCGACGCAGGTGACGCCAGCCAGCGCCATCTCCGCGTAGACCGCGCGGGCGAGCGCGAAGTAACGCTCGGGGTCGAGCCGCTCCGCGACCGCGTACATGCGCTCCCGCCAGCTCCAGAACGTGTCGCCGCCGGCCGCCCCACTCCAGGCAACGCCGCGCAGCGCGCGGTGGAATGCGTGCGAGTGCGCGTTGGCCAGGCCCGGCAGCGTGAGGCCGGGTAGCCGTACCGTGCCGGGCGGGACGCTCGCGGCGGGAGTCCCCGGGGTGACGGCGGTAAACCGGGCGCCGCGCGCCTCGATCAGCACGTCCCGGGCGAGCGGCGCCGCGGTACCGTCCGACGGCCGGGCCGCGGTGCGCGGGAGCCACGCGAGTTCGGCGTGCCAGCGGCGCGCCGGCGCGCGGCCCGACTCGTCTGTCGTCACAGGCACATCATGCCCAGCGGACGAGCCTGAGAACTACCTGAGAGTCGCCTTCCCTACAATGTCAAGGTGTCGATCCCTGAGCAGGACCACGGCGGTCACCACCGCTATCCCGAGCATCGGGACGTGTCGGGCGGCTGGCTGCGGCCGGCGGTGTTCGGTGCGATGGACGGGCTCGTCACCAACGTCTCGCTGATCTCCGGCGTCGGCGGTGGCGGCGGCTCACAGCACGCGATCCTGCTCACCGGGCTCGCCGGGCTCGCGGCCGGCGCGTTCTCGATGGCGGCGGGCGAGTTCGTCTCGGTCTCCTCGCAGAACGAGCTGGTACAAGCCGAAGTCGACAAGGAGCGGCACGAGCTCACGAACAACGCCGCGGCCGAGCAGATGGAGCTCGTCGGCATGCTGCGGCGCCAGGGCATGAGCGTGGCCACGGCCAGGCAGGCGGCCGCGGAGATCTCCGCGCACCCGGAGAAGGCGCTCGCCGTGCACGCGCTCGAGGAACTGGGGGTTAACCCGTCCGAGCTGCCCTCGCCGTTCGTGGCCGCCGGTGCGTCGCTGGTCTCGTTCGCGATCGGCGCGATCATCCCGCTGCTGCCCTACGCGCTCGGGTTCGACGCGCTCGGGGTCGCGCTCGGCCTGTCCGCGCTCGCCGCGATCGTGGGCGGCGGTCTGGTAGCGCGGCTCACCGGCCGGTCGTTCCTGCGTGGCGCGCTGCGACAGCTAGTGCTCGGCACGCTCGCGGCGGGCATCACGTACCTGATCGGCCTCGCCGTCGGCGGGATGGCGGCGGGCTGACCCACTCGCCGACCTTACTGCTTGGTAAGGTGCCCCGTGGCCTCAGTGAACCGTCCGCTGCGCATTGCCCTGCTCTCGTACCGCAGCAAGCCGCACTCTGGCGGTCAGGGCGTCTACGTGCGCCACCTGAGCAGGGAACTAGCGGCACGCGGGCACCACGTCGAGGTGCTCTCCGGCCAGCCGTATCCGTCGCTTGACCCGGGCCCCGTGCTGCGCGAGGTGCCCAGCCTTGACCTGTACCGCGACGATGACCCGTTCCGCACGCCGGGCCGCGGTGAGCTGCGGGACTGGGCGGACGTGCTCGAGGTCGCGATGATGTGGGGCGGTGCCTTCCCCGAGCCGCTGACGTTCAGCGTCCGGGCCCTGCGGGCGCTGCGCTCCAGGCCCGGTGACTTCGACATCGTGCACGACAACCAGGGGCTCGGCTACGGCATGCTCGGCGTGCGGCGGCTCGGCCTGCCGCTCGTCACGTCGATCCACCATCCGATCTCGGTGGACAGGCGGCTCGACCTGGCCGGGCGGGGCTGGCTCGACCGGCTCAACAAGCGCCGCTGGTACGGGTTCGTGCGGATGCAGGCACGGGTGGCGCGCCGCGCGGGACCGCTGATCACGGTGTCATCTTCCGCCCAAGCCGACATATGCCGCGATTTCCAGGTAAATCATGCAAGGGTGCACATTATCCCCCTCGGGGTGGACACCCGGCTCTTCCGCCCGCGCGCGCAGCAGCCGCGCGTCCCCGGCCGGATCGTGGCGGTGACCAGCGCAGACTCGCCGCTCAAGGGGCTGCCAACGCTGCTGCGCGCGGTCGCCAAGCTAGCCACCGAACGCGACGCGCACCTCGTCGTCGTCGGCTCCCCGTCCGACGCCACCAGGCAACAGGTCACGCAGCTGGCCCTCGCTGACCGGGTGACGTTCGCGAGCGGCCTGCCGGACGAGGAGTACGCGCGGCTGCTCGCTTCGGCCGAGGTGGCGGTGATCCCGTCGCTTTACGAAGGGTTCTCGCTGCCCGCGGTGGAGCACATGGCCTCGGGCACGCCGCTGGTCGCGAGCAGGGCGGGAGCGCTGCCCGAGGTCACCGGGGACGCCGCGCTGCTCGTCCCGCCCGGCGACCCGGAGGAACTGTCCGCCGCGCTCGGCGGCCTGCTTGACGACCCAAAGGCGCGCGAGCGGCTCGCGTCGCGCGGCCTGACGCGGGTGCGCGAGCGGTTCGCCTGGCCCGCGGTCGCCGCGGCGACCGAGGCGCTGTACCGGAAGGCGATCAACGGGGAGCCCGGTTGCTGACCGTCGATTTCTCGAAATTTCCCATTAATGCAGGCGACCGAGTCCTCGACCTCGGCTGCGGCGCCGGGCGGCACGCCTTCGAGGCCTACCGCCGCGGCGCGCGCGTCGTCGCGGCCGACCTCGACCAGAAGGAGCTGCCGCCGGTCGGCGCCATGTTCGCCGCCATGCAGGCCGAGGGCGAGGCCGCGCCGCCGGCGGCGGCCGTGGCGCTGTCAGCGGACGCCACCCGGCTGCCCTTTCCCGACGACGCGTTCGACGCGGTCATCGCCGCGGAGATCCTCGAACACGTACCAGACGACGCCGCCGCCATGGCGGAGGTCGCCCGGGTGCTGCGCCCGGGCGGTACCGTCGCGGTCACGGTGCCCGCCTGGCTGCCGGAACGGATCTGCTGGGCCCTGTCGAACGAGTACCACGAGGTCCCCGGCGGTCACGTGCGGATCTTCACCCGCGCCGAGCTGACCGCCAAGCTGACCGCGGCAGGCCTCAAACCCACGGGCGCACACCACGCGCACGGCCTGCACTCCGCCTACTGGTGGCTCAAATGCGCGGTCGGCGTCCACAACGACGCGCACCCGGCCGTGCGGGCCTACCACCGGCTGCTCGTCTGGGACATCATGCGCGGCCCCGCGCTCACCCGGCGGGCGGAAGCCGCGCTCAACCCGCTCATCGGCAAGAGCCTCGTCATCTACGCGAGAAAGGTCAAACCCGCCAGACCCCTCATCCCGAACGACTTCCCGATTACTCCCCATGCGCCACGCTAAGCCCGCAGAGCCGGGCAAGCCGATGCCGCCGGCCGCCGTCCTGCGCACCGCGCACTCCATCGCGGCCGGTCAGCGGGCGGACGGCGCGCTCCCCTGGCCGGACGGGCACGTGGACCCGTGGGACCACGTGGAGTGCGCGATGGCGCTGAGCGCCTGCGGGCTCGCCGTCCCCGCGCGGCTCGCCTACCAGTGGCTGCGCGACACCCAGCGCCGCGACGGCTCGTGGCCGCGCACGACCAGCGGCGCTGATGCGGCCGACCAGGAAACGGCGAGCGACCACGCGGCGGAGAGCCACCACGCCGCCTACGTGGCGGTCGGCGCCTGGCACGAGTACCTGGTCACCGGCGACCGGCGATTCGCGGAGCGGATGTGGCCGACGGTCCGGTCGGCGATCGACTGGGTGCTCGACCTCCAGGTCCCGCGCGGCGAAGTGGCGTGGGAGCGGGACGCCGCGGGCCAGCCAGGCGCGTTCGCGCTGCTTTCCGGCTGCTCAAGCATCCTGCAGGGGCTGCGCTGCGCGATGTCGCTCGCCGAACTGGCCGGCGAGCCGCGGCCCGACTGGGAGCTCGCCGCCGTGCAGCTCGGCCACGTGATCGCCTGCCACCCGGAGGCGTTCGCGGACAAGAGCCGGTTCTCGATGGACTGGTACTACCCGGTGCTCGGCGGCGCGTTGCGCGGCGGCGCGGCCCTTGAGCGGCTCGCCCGGGGCTGGGAAACGTTCGTGGTGCCCGGCCTCGGCGTCCGCTGCGTGAGCGACCAGCCGTGGGTCACGGTCGCGGAGACCTGCGAGCTCGTCCTCGCGCTCGACGCCTGCGGCCAGCGGGAACGCGCCGACGAGGTGTTCGCGACGATCGGCAGGCTGCGGCACGAGGACGGCTCCTACTGGACCGGCTGGCAGTACGTCAACGAGAAGCACTTCCCGGCCGAACGTTCGGGCTGGACCTCGGCCGCCGCCGTGCTCGCCGCCGATGCGCTCGGCGGCTTCAGCGGCGGCGCGGCGATCTTCCGCGCCACCCGTACCCCGGCGGGCTTCCGCCAGCCCGCCGATCCCGCCGCCTGCGGCTGCGAGGCCGGCGCCGCGGACGCACTAACGGGCCACGGCTGATCCTGGCGCCGTCCACGATGATCCTGACGCCGTTCCGGATGATGATCTTGCCGTTCCGGATGATGATCTTGCCGTTCCGGATGATCGCTGCCGTTCCGGAATGTCGGGCGCTGGCGCGCCCGACATTCCGGAAATTTCATGATCTGGGCGCTGGGTGTCAGGCGGCCTGCCGGCGGACCAGCCGCAGGGTGCCCGCGATGAGCAGCGCCGACAGGACCAGCAGCCAGCCCGCCTCAAAGACCTGCATGGGCCAGAACGTGCCGACCGGATAGTGGTAATGCAGGTACAACAGGGTCACCCCGGCCAGAACGACATATCCGCCCAGGGTGGCGGCCATCGCGGGCAGAACCCGCCGCAGGAGCGTGCCGAGGAAGACGCCTAGGCAGAACCCGGTCAGCGTCCAGGCGGCGTACGTCAGGCCGCGCGTGTCGAACACCGCCGGGGTGAGGACGTTCAAGGTCGGTCGCGACAGGAACGGGGCGAAGAACCAGGTGAACTCCTGGCTGATCACGAACGCCGCGAGCGTGAGCACCGACCCGAGGACGGTGAGCTTGGCGATCGTCCAGCGCACCCGGCCGAAGCCCTGCGTCCAGGCGTACCGGAAGGTGCCGGTCTCCAGTTCCCTGGCCAGCAGCGGGGCGCCCGCGAACGCGCCGAGCAGCACCGGCGCGAGTCCCATCAAGAGGGACAAGATATTCGCCAGTGGCCAGACCGTGGAGTTGAAATTGGTCATCAACTGGGTGCAGGTACCCGACTGCTTCCCAGGGTCCAGCGGGCAATTGACGAGCGCCGTGTAGTCGTGGTGCGCCTTCAGGCCGAAGATCACCAGGGGGATGGCCGCCGCGGCGAGTACGGCGGGCACGCTGATGAACGTGGCGCGGTGCTGCCGCCAGGTGACCCACAGCATTCTTTGCCACGGCACGGTCCGCCGTCCCGCTCCAGCGTCTTGGCCCGGCTTAGCGGGCACGGTGAGCACGGTCATCGGGTTACCTCCGTCAGTTGGGCCCGCGGGCCGGGGACCGAGCTTCCGGCACCCGCGGGGCGTAGGTAGGCGAGAATGACTTCCTCCAGGCTGACCGGGTGCGCCTCCCAGCCGGGCGGGACCGCTCCGTCACCCGCCGCCCCGCCGCTCCTGACCAGCAGGTGGGCCTGCGCGCCGGCCCGCTTGTCCTGGATCGGGGACATTCGGGCCGCGACCCGGTCGGCCTCCGCCGCCGGGCCCGTCAGGACCCGGTGCTCGGCGAGCAGCTCATCGGTCTCTCCAGCGAGCCGCAGCTCACCGTCGCCGAGCACGACCAGGTAGTCGGCCATCCGCTCAAGCTCGGCGATCGCGTGCGAGGAGAGCATGACCGAGACGCCGTCGTCGGTCATCGACGTCATGACCGTGGCCATGAAGTCCTGACGCGCCAGCGGGTCGAGTGCGGCCAGGGGCTCATCGAGGATGAGCAGCCGTGGGTGCCGGGCGAGGGCCAGGGTGAGCGCGAGCTGCGCCTGCTGGCCGCCGGAGAGCTTGCCCGACTTCTTCTTCAGCGGGATGCCGAGGCCGTCGAGGCGCTGCTTCGCGTACGCGTGGTCGAAGCTCAGGTTCAGGTTCCGCGTGAGGTGCAGCATGTCGGCCGCGGAGAGGTTCTTGTAGAGCGGGGCGTCCTGCGCCATGAAGGCGATGCCGTCCAGCGCGGCCTGCGATCCGGCCGGCTCACCGCCGAGCACGGTCACCGTTCCCGCGGTGGGGACGGACAGGCCGACCGCCATGTTTATCAGGGTTGACTTTCCCGCGCCGTTCGGCCCCACGAGCGCGGCCAGCGACCCCTCAGGGCACCGCGACGGCGCAGTCGTGCAGCGCCCACGCCTTCCCGTAGCGCTTGCCGAGCCCGGTGGTCTCGATGACGTTCACGCGACGCCCTCCGTTCCCGAGTCCTTCGCGGGGGCGTGAGCGCCACCGCTGCTGCCCTCGCGGCTCTTAAAGAAATCCCGCAGCACGCTGGTGAAGAGGGCGACGATCCCGTCCTCGTCGAGCCCGGCCTCGTCGGCGGAGGCCAGCCAGCCGACCATGGACCGGCGGAGGCCGCCAAGCTCGGGCAGCGTGACTTGGCTGAGCGTGGCCTGGACGAACGTGCCCTGCCCGGGTCGGCCCGTCGCGAGGCCCTTGGTCTCAAGCTCCTTGTAGGCCTTAAGCACCGTGTTGGGGTTGATGGTGAGGCTCGCGACAACGTCACGCACCTTCGGGAGCTGGTCGCCCGGCTTGAGGTAGCCGAGGCGGAGCGCATGCTCTACCTGCTGCACAAGCTGCAGGTAGGTCGGCACCCCCGAGGACGGATCAAGCCGGAACTCGATCGGGCTGCTCCCTTTATCTATAGTCATAGGACAAGAATACAGCGATCGATCCGGCCGTCAAACGACTTTCCAGACGGAGCGCACGCCGCACAACGATCTTCAGAGTTAGGTTGCCGATGCCGTTTGCCCGTTCTTAGCCATTAGCTACCTGACGTGCTACCATATCCACATGAGCTACTTTAGTTCAGTAAGCCAGCCGCCTATAGGGGCGCGACACTCACCGAAGACGGCGATAGCACATGTGCTATACTGGGGTCTATGTTGACAGTAGGGTTGCGCGAACTCCGGCAGAACGCCTCCGAGCTCGTACGCCGCGCGGAGGCGGGCGAAGAGATCGAGATCACCGTGTCCGGGCGCCCAGGTGCACGACTCGTCCCA
>Ga0102924_1002333_pt1 | contig 20823 bp, 13 predicted proteins | sample PaiPotPPM11metaG_FD_80116 | JGI IMG/M metagenome (GOLD analysis project Ga0102924, IMG submission 80116) | Iron sulfur acid spring bacterial and archeal communities from Banff, Canada, to study Microbial Dark Matter (Phase II) - Paint Pots PPM... ...
CAGCAGCTCGTCGGCTCACAGGGCCGCATATCCCGCCTCTACATCAAGCTAGCGCCGGGCAGCACAGCGGCCACCCTCGTCGCGCTCCGGCGCCTGGCTGGGGCTAACGACCTGAACTTCGAGCCGGCCGATTTCGACGCTGTGCTGTTCAGCGTGGCCTCTGCCCCAGCCCAGCAGGGAGCGAACCTGTTCTCTGGCATCTCCGCGGTCGTCGGGTTTTTGTTCGCGTTCAACGCAATGCTGCTGACCGTGGGCGAGCGCCGCAGGCTGATCGGGATGATGCGCCGCCAGGGCACGCACAGGTCGATGATCGTGCAGGCGCTCGCGGTCGACGCTCTCGTGATCGGCGCGGCAGCGAGCATCGTCGGCTTGGGCCTCGGGGAGCTGCTGTCGATCGAGCTGTTCAGATCCCAGCCCGGTTACCTGGCCTTCGCGTTTCCAGTCGGCCAACAGCGCATCGTGACGGCCGCCACGTTCGCTGAGGCGATCGGCGCCGGTCTTCTCGCGGCGCTCGTCGGGGTACTCGCCCCCCTCAAAGACATCATCGCCCGTCCGCTGCGCCCCGCCGCGCAGGCCGATCGCACGCCACGCGGCTGGACCGTCGCCCGGCTCGCGGCCGGCGTGTCGTGCTTGGGCGCCAGCGGCGCAATCGTGGTGTTCCGGCCGCAATCGGCGGTGTTGGCCGTCGTCACGCTGATCATCGCCGCGATGGCGCTCATGCCGTTCCTGTTCAACCTGATCGTGCTCGCTTTCGCCGCCGTGCAGCGGCTCACCGGCAGCTTTCCAGCCCGCCTCGCCGTCGCCGAGCTCAAAGACCCCACGACCCGCGTGCGGTCGCTCGCCGTGGCCGCGACCGGCGCGCTGGCGGTGTTCGGCAGCGTAGCCATAGCCGGCGCCCAGCACAACCTCGAAACTGGGCTCCGCCGCACAGCCAAGGAATGGAACCACGCGACCGAGATTTGGGTGACACCGGCCGGCGAAAACAACACCCTGGCGACAACCCCGTTCCCCGCCTCGACCGTCGAGACGGTCGCCCGCCTGCCGGCGATTGGAAGCGCCACCGTGTACCGCGGAGGGTTCTTGAATGTAGGCGAAAGGCGACTTTGGGTGATCGCCCCGCCCAGCCAGGCGCCGGCACCGATGCCCGCCGGCCAGCTCACAGAAGGAAACGTCGGCGTGGTCAACCAGCGTCTGCGCGCCGGCGGATGGGCCGTCCTCTCCGAAGCGTTCGCCCACGAACTGCGCCTTCGCATCGGCCAATCGTTTCTCCTGCCAGCACCGCGGCCCACCCGCTTTCGCCTCGCCGGGCTCTCGACCAACAACGGATGGCCGCCTGGCGCGGTCATCATCAATGCGGCCGACTACGCCCGAGCATGGGGGTCCTCGGCGGCGAGCGCTCTGAACATCCAGATCCGCGAAGGCGCCACCCCGGCGCAGGCACTCACCCAGGTCCGTCAAGCCCTCGGACCCAGCTCAGGGTTGACGGTCCAAACAGCCAGCGAACGCGAAGAGCAGTGGACGCGCATCAGCCACCAAGGATTCAACCGTCTCACGCAGATATCCATTCTTGTTTCCATCGCGGCGATCCTCGCGATGGGCGGGGTAATGAGTTCTCTGATCTGGCAGCGCCGGGAACGGGTCGCCTTCTTGAAGCGCACCGGCAACCGTCGAGGGCTCCTGTGGCGAGCATTGTTCTACGAGAGCGCAGTGCTGCTCGGCTCGGGTTGTTTGATCGGCGCCGTGTTCGGTGTGTTCGGCCAACTGGTCATCAGCCACGCGTTGGCGACGGTCACGGGTTTTCCTATCTCGATTAGTGTCGGCGTGGCAATCGCAATATTTAGTTTCCTCACAATCTGCGCAACGGCACTGGCGATCGTCGCAGCGCCCGGCTATATCGTGGTGCGCGTCCGGCCCACTATGGTCAAGCCAGCCTGACGGCACCCACCGCCCAGCCGGGCTGTCACTGCGCACGCTGATCGCCGTCATCCGCGCCGCCGACCGCGAGCTGCGCTACGGATTGCGCGCCGTCGCCGGGGAGGTTCACGGCTGGCGAGGCGCGGCATTGGCGATCCCCGACCGGCCGCTGCGCGAAGACGCCATAACCGCCCTCGAGCGAAAGCGCGCGAACATCGACGGCGCTGCACTGTTCTGGACGCTGCCGAGCCGGCGCTCTCCAGAGCTTCTACGGCTGCTGGTCGCGTTCGAGGTGCTGGCCGATTTCTTGGACTGCGTCAACGAGCGCTCGCCCGATCCCCGCAATGGCCTGCAGCTGCACCGCTCGCTTCGCGAGGCGCTTGACCCAAAGCTCCCCATCTCCGACTACTACCGCCACAACGCTTGGCGCGACGACGGAGGGTATCTCCTGGCGCTCGTGCAGCGCTGCCGGGCCGCGGTCTGCACGCTTCCCTCCTATGAGCAGATCCGCCCGCTTGCCGCTCGCGCTACCGAGCTGGCGCAGGTGCTCGCACTCAACCACGACCCCGACCCGGCTCGCCGCGACGCAGCCCTGACCGCCTGGGCCGCCGCTCACTTCCCGCCAGGCGGTCAGCTTTGGTGGTTTGAGCTGGCGGCCAGCGCGAGCGCGTGGTTGACCGTGCTGGCCCTTTTGGCCTACGCCGCCGATCCGGGCGGCAACACCCGCACCGCCGAGGCGATCTTCGACGCATACCTGCCATGGGTATCGCTCGCCGGGACCATGCTCGACTCCCACAGCGACGTTTACGAGGACAAGCATACGGGCGCGCACAGCTACATCGGCCATTATCCGCCCGGCTACGCCAACGTCCGCGTCGGCGAAATCGTCAGCCGGGCTATGCTCGAAGCGTCCCGGCTGCCTCACGGGGAGCGGCATGTCGCGCTGGCCAGCTGCATGGCCGCGATGTACCTGTCCAAGGACAGCACTCGCACGCCGGAGAGCATCACCGGAACCCAGGAGCTTGCCCGCCACGCCGGAACGCTGTCTCGCCTGCTGATCCCGATACTGCGCGGCTGGCGGATCGCCTACGGGCAGACCGCAGACCGCACGGTACAGCCACCGGACCCGGCATCCTCGCGCCGGCGGTTGCCGCCGAGCGCGCCGCTGCCAGTGGCGGCACAAACGCTGGCGTTCTGGCATCAGCCCCACGCCTACCTTGCATGGTGCCGGCGCCGCTACGGGCCGACCTTCACGGTCAAGGCGGTTGGGATGGCGCCGCTGGTGTTCTTCTCGCACGCGGAGGACATCAAGGCGATCGTGCGCGCCCCACCGCAGACGCTTCACCCAGGCGCCGGCGCGTCGGTGATCGCACCGCTGGTCGGGGAGGGCTCGTTCATGCTCGCCGAGGAAGACGCCCACCTGCGCGGCCGGCGCAAGGTGCTCCCTGCATTCGCCCACAGCGAGGTGCAGAAACACACTGCAATGATCACCGACACGGTGCATCAGGCGATAACAGGATGGCCTCACGGACGGCCCGTTGCGCTTCACCCGTTCCTGCGGGCTTTGTCACTGAAAATCATCCTGCAAACAATCTTCGGGTCAAACAAGAGAATCAGCGAACTCCACAAACTGCTGCTAGGAATGCTGACCGTAACGGCAAGCCTCGCGCTACAAGAGCAACAGCTACGGGCACTGCCGCCGTGGCAGGGAATATGGCGGCGCTTTCTGCAACAGCGGACTATCGTAAACCGCGAGCTTGACCGGCTGATCGCCCACGAAGCGCATGCCCCCGCACATGAAAACGGCCTGTTGGCGATGCTGCTCAGACCCAGCACTCAGCTCGACGATCCCGTACAGATCCGCGAGGATCTGATGTCGGTGATCCTCGCCGGGCACGAGACGACCGCCTCAGAGATCGCCTGGGCGCTCCAACTGCTCGCGCACCACCCGCAGGTCGCCGCCCGACTCACAGAGACCATTGCTGCCGGCGATACCAACTATCTACAGGCCACGGTATATGAGGTACTAAGAAGCCGGCCCGTGTTCCTGTTCACGATCCCACGAGTGTGCAACCGTCCGCACAAACTCGGCGGGCGCACCTACCTGCCACCAGAGCAGCTTGTGGGCTGCATCCACCTGATGCACCACGACCCCGACCTGTACGAGAACCCCGAGCGCTTCGAGCCCGAGCGCTTCCTGTCAAGCGAGCCACCCGCCGCGATCTGGATGCCGTGGGGAGGCGGACGAAAGCGCTGCCCCGGCCACCACCTCGCAATGCTCGAGATGCAGATAGTCCTACGGGCCGTGCTGTGCAACACGCACGTCCTTCCGGTGGAGGCCACGATCGAGCCGGCGCGCTGGCGCAGCGTGATCGTGACCCCTGGACGCGGTTGTCGCGTGGTGCTCCACCATCGCCGCGAGCCGATCATCCCCGTGAATCGAGACGGCGCTCCCTTTTTTTGACCTGCGGAGGATAAATCCATGTTTTTCAGGATTTATCGTCCGCCAATAGCCGACGGATTCGAAAAGTACCGGCAAACTGCGGCTCATGCGACCGCACGCGACAAGCGGCAGAGGCGGGGACCGGCGGCGCGCAGGGTTGCGTTACCGCGCCCAGCACACCGCCCTGCGACTCCGGACCAAGCCGCATCGAAGCCGCATCAAACGCCCGCATATAGAGGACTGCGAACAACGCCGGCGCCCTGGCTGGAAGCGAGTGATCCGCCCGTGACAAATGAGCTGGCAGCCACCCTCGACTCGACGCCAGACAACAATGAGGGAAAGGTCCGACTCGCCGCTGACCGCAAGATCCTGCAGCTGGTACTGAGCAGGCAAGTTCCTCCATGCGTGGCCGCACCCATAGATCGAGGTCGAGTGCAGAACCCTGCCCCGGCGAGTCGGTTGATGTTGCCTCGATTGGCTACGAGTTCGACGGGCGATATTCGTCCGTGACCGCGATGGGCTACCGGGACCCCGAAATCAGTGTAGCTCTTGGGCAGCTCGAGGAGCTGGTCCAACGTGGCCTCATCGATGCCCTGCGTGAGCATGCAGGGTTTCATATCCTGGCATGCGATATGAGCGAGGAGACGCTCGTGGCTTTCGCTGCGTCGGCGGAGCCCTGCGTCCTCGTAGTCGACGACAGCGTTGAGCAGTCGGTGCTGTCGCAGATAAAAGAAGTCGCTCCACGTACGCGACTGCTGGTCTATCTAGCGCAGCCGCCAACTCGCTTGTATAAGACGCTGATGTCGTATATCGGAGCGCAAATTTTGCCTACAAGCGCACCCGTGTCGAAGATCTTGGCTGCGGTAGCTCAGGCAGGCGTCCACGATGGAGAGGCGACGACACACAAGGCATCCACGAAGGCGACAATCGATAAGCATGCAATTGCGCTGCTTAGCCCGAGCGAGCACAAAGTGTTCAGCCTCATGGTTCACGATAAAACGTATGCGGCGATCGCGCACACCCTTGGGATCAGCGAGTCGACTGCCAAAACCCACGGCGACCGCATACGCCGCAAGCTGAACATAGCAAGCAAGCGCGAGCTGGCGAAGCGTGTGACGACGACCCGGCCGAACGACGCTAATGGCTTAGACAGTTAAGTATTCAGCACGGTGGCTACTGTCTAAGCTGGTCGGGACTGTCGAAGAGCAGTGCGGCGCCGCTGAGATATCCACGATAGGCGATCTCTTTGGCTCTCCACAAGCAAGAAACCATGGATTCGACGGCTCTCGTTTGCGTTCCTTTCTAGATATGGACGCTTGTATGTCTAAAGCTGGATACAAAAGCTTGTTCGCTTTAGACAACACGGGGCCTGAATGACTTCCTGAGTCATCCCCCAAATTATTCGGTTTTGACGACTAGACAGCTCTTTCATCTATAGATATATTGAGTTCACTGTTTTAGCTGGCTCACGCAAACAGGTCAGCTAACGGTTTCGAACGCCGCGGCGACATGCAACCACACCGTTTACTACGATCCTCTTGCCTGAGCATCCTGGTCCGCGTCAGCGCGACAGTCGCCTGCGCCACTGGTGGACCGGGACTGCTAGAGCGGCACCGCCGAAACTCTTCTTCGGTCGCGGCTACGCCAGCCATTCGCGGGTCGGGCCGCACGCGTCTGAGCTTCTGTGCATCTTCACAGAAAGCCGTCTTGTGAAGAGAGGTATTCGCGTCAAAAGGCCGAGGCGATCGCTTTGACCGTATCGATCTCCCCGGATTCGGGAGACGGCTGTGACACGACCGCTTGGATGCGGGGCGCCTCTGGGGCCTTGCGGGGTGCACTGCTGGGCCTGCTGCTGGACTGCCCGGGCCACGGCGCTGACCTCGCCGACCGCCTGGTCGCACGGCTGGGGCCGACCTGGCGCATCGACGTCAACGACGTCTACCGTCTGCTCGATCAGCTGGAGAAGAGCGGGTTGGCGACCTCTCGCAACCAGCCAATGGCCGGCACGCACCAGCGCAAGCAGTTGGTGTATCACCCGACGTCGGCTACGTCTAAGGCCCTGACGCTGTGGATGAAAACCCTGCTGCCACACCAGCCGGTCCGGCTGGGCTGGCAAGCCAAGCTATCGGTCGCACGGCCCCAGGAGGCACGCCGCCTGATGCGCGCGCTGCAGGCACACGAGCGCGAGTGTCTCACGCTAGCCACGAGCTTGGCACATGCCCGTGCGCAGGGAGATTCGTGGGAGGCCGTGTGCCTTGACTGCTCACGCGAAGCGGTGCTTGTACAGCTACACGCTGAGATCGAATGGGCCGCGAACATCCGTAGACGGATCAAGGCGGCGAGCACGGCTCTCGGCAGTCAACCAGGAACGGATCCTTCGACCACCTCGCCCACAGCCTCTCCGTGTCGCTGACCAGGATGAGCGAGCGTCTCCCACACCCTCCTTCTCTCGGCCGAGCCTCGGTAGTCGCCGGGCCGGTCAGCATCGAGCTGACTGCCGCGCAGATCGACCGGGTCGTTCGCCAGGCGTCGGGGGCGGGCAACATGTCGGTGTTGCTGGCGGGACTCCAAGGCGCCCGCGGGACGATCCAGGACAACCAGCGGATGCTTGAAGATCCGCGCATGTCGAGGTCGCTGCTGCTAGGCCTGATCGTGCTGAGCGGTTTTCCGGCCGATGGGAGTGAGATCGGGGTCATCGACCTCGCCCACAAGCTCGATCTGGGCGAGAGCACCACCTTCCGCTATGTGGCGACGCTGCTGAGTGTCGGATTGATTGAGCGCGATCCCAGCACCCGTCGCTACAGCCTCGCGCGATGACCCTCGATCGATCCAGCCAGCGTGGTCCTTGTGAGCGATGGTGCGATGCGCCCAGAAATAAACGGTCTGCCCGACACTCGATCTCTGAGCACGGCAGGCGTCGTCCAGATGGCCGGTCGGCAGAGAATGCGCCTGTCGCGCGCGCGACGATCGTAGTGCGCAACACACGCCAGCTGCAGCGCCTTGAAGCGGAGCTCGTGGGCGCTCGCGGCTATCCCGTGGTGCTGCTTGCGCTCGCCGTGGACGCTGACGAGCCGGTGTTCCCACCAGGCCAACTGCGAAGGGCCGCCGGTCTGAGGCTCCGCATCTACCTACTTCAGGGCCAGCATCCGTTTCAGCGCCCCGCTGTCGTGGCCAATCAGTACTTGGCGGTGCCGCGCGGCAGCGCACGCATCTGTTGGCCACAGTTCAGTGTTAGCAGCGATCCTGACGACCATCCCGTTGTGCACCGTCTGGAGGGCGAGAGCGACCGAGACGCCCTCAAGGAGTTCGCCCGCCAGTTCGATCTCAGCCGCCCGTGTGTGCGCCAGAAGATTAAGCTCATCGAAGGCATACGCGCCACCAGCGAGCGTGAGCTGGCACAGGTAAGGCTTCGCCTGACCGAGGTAGAACAGCAGCTTCGCGACGCGTACATAGCACGCGACCAGGCCAGCGGGCGCGACAGAGAAGCGCAGCAACCATCACGGCCATCGGACGGTCGCTGAAACGCGATGGTCTACCAGGGCGTCTACATCGACCGGTCAGTACTGGTTCGGTCACTGACTGAGGCCATCGCGACGCAGCCGATCGGGCTCGTCAGCCGCTGCCGGCGAGCGGTGGCGACGGAAGCCCGATAAGGCGTCGGTGCTCGCAATGCAACGCGCTTCAGCATCTGCCAAACAAGCTCGGCTGGCCGCACTCGGCCCCGACAAGCCCGAGAAGGATGATCTCCTGCTCGCGTTCGGTAAGAACCTCAGCTCGCTGCGGGGAGCAACTCGGTTGTCTCAGGACAAGCTGGCAAGGCGCTGCTTTCTACGCCACGACCACATTGCACACTTCGAGCGCGGGGCCGCTACGCCGAACCTGATCATGCTTCTGATGCTCGCGCACACTCTCGGCGCATCCGTAGCGGACCTTACGGAGGGCTTGGCGGCCCCCAGTCGCACGGCCAGCAAGGGCCGGACGCTTGCTCTGGTTGCCTCGCAGCCCGGGATCAGTACGCTGGCTCTAGCCGATGACCTGGCGCTGCCGGCCTGGTATGTCCGCGAGCTGATTCGCTGCCTGGAGGCGACCGGCGAGGTAGCCCGCCAACCGCCCGGCTGGCGGCGGGCGGGGGGCGTTCTTGGCGACGCGGAGGCTGCTGATGCCGTCGGCTGAAGATCGTCTCCAAGCGGCAAGCAGCCGTCTCTCTTTGATGCGTGCGTTCGGCGAGCGACTGCAGAAGTTGCGCAACGAGGCGGGGCTTTCCGAGGACCAACTCGCTGAACGGAGTCGTCTGAATCCCAGCATCATCAGCAAGGCCGAGGCTGGGCAAACAGACCCGCGCCTCTCGCAGATCGAGTCTTTTGCGAGAGGGCTTGGCATATCGCCCACCGTGCTCATCGAAGATCTAGCGCCCAGCGACGCCTTGCGCGATCACCGGGACACAACCACCACCGAGTGCGCATGACCGCGACCGGCGAGCCGATCCTCTGGGCCGCAAACCGCGCGGCCCGCGTGACCGTGTCAGAGATGAGCGATCAGGGAGGGGTTGACGACAGCTGGGCCTCGTCCGTGGCAAAAGCCCGGGGGATCCGAACTATTCTCGCGAGGAATATGCGTCGCGAGCGCGAGCGGACGGGGCTCTCCCAGCGGGCGCTCGCAGATGCGTGCCGACTGCGCCGCGGCACGATCGTGAGAATCGAGAAGGCAGAACACGAGCCTCGTATCTCCACATTGGTCGCGTGTTCTATCGCGCTTGATGTTCCCTTGGGTGCAATTCTGGAGGGCCTGCCCGGTGTGCCTGGCTCGTCGCCACGGTAGCGGTCATTTCCGGCCGCAAATTCCGAGCGAAAGACGTAGAAGGGAAACGTTGTACAGTTCTATTATCTGTATCATATGAGATACTTGACGAACCTGGACTTGGCCTAATACAGTCGCGGATGCTTATGTTCGGCCCGGGCGAAGGTCGGGCGTCTCTCTCACTGGGGGCGAGTTATGCTTGTTATGCGACGACTTGTGGTGTGGCTGTGGCTGTGGCTGTTGTGTGTTGGCGTGGGGTCTTGGTCGGTTGGTGTGTCGCAGGCGTCGGCTGCCTCGTCGGGGGTCGGTTTTGATTCTGGGTCGAGCGCCCCGCCCGGTGGGCAGGGCATTTCGCTGCGCGCGCCGGCGATTCCCGGTGCGCTGGCGCTCGAGGAAGCTCAACAGCCCGTGCACGCTCGGGAGCAGGCGCGGCATGCTGCCACTGGTCCGCAAGCGGTCGCCGCGCGCGCGGCGTCGCGCACGAAGTTTGCGCATCTCGGGGCCGCGCGAGCGGCGCAGGTCGCCAGGGAAGCGTTTCCCGGGGCGATCGATCGTCTCGCCGGCGGGCCTCCCCAGCTGCCGGCGGGGCAGCGGATTCTGCGCTACGTGTCCACGAAAGCTGCGCAGCTCGAATTGCGCGGCGGCAAGCATGCGGTGCTCCAGTCGCTGCAGCCGATGGCGATCGAACCCTCGCGTGGGCATCGCGAACCGGTGGATCTCGGTCTGACCAGGGCGGGATTGGGGCAGGGGAGCGTGTTTGAGTCGGTGCGCCCGTTGGTGGGGGTGCTGATCGGGCGGCGCGCCAGCGAAGGGGTGGAGTTGCCCGAAGTCGGTGTGTCGCTGACGCCGGTGAACTCTCAGGGTTTTCCTCTGGGCGGTTCCGAAGGCCAAGTGGACGGCGCGAGCGTGTTCTACGCGAACACGCAGACCGACACCGACACGGCGGTGAAGCCGACGATCGGTGGCGTTGAGGCGAGTTCGATCCTGCGCTCCGACAGCCCCGAACAGCTGTACTTCCGTGTGGGCTTGCCGCCGGGGGCGAGCCTTGCGCAATCTCACCGTGCCGACGGGCCGGTTGTGGTGATGAGCGACGGCCGGGAGGTCGCGGCCGTTTTGCCTGCGAGCGCGAGCGACGCGGAAGGCACGGGCGTGCCGGTGTCGATGAGCGTGCATGGTGATCTGCTGGAGTTGAGGGTGTCGGCGGGCAAGGGCGAATACCGCTGGCCGATCGCGGTCGATCCGGAAGTGGTGATCGACACGCAGGTTGGGGCGCACGCATGCCATAAAGAAGGCGAAGCCGAACGACCATATAGTAGCGACTGGTGTTGGCACGCAAGCCCGGAATCGCAGTTCAAAAGCAAATGGGCGGGCAGATTCAGCGGGCCTTTCATAGAACAGTGGCTCGAAGGGTCGGTTGGTGCTGGTGCGTATAGTGTGCTGGCTTATCATACGCAGGGCGAATCGAAGATCTATGAAGCGGAATTCGAAACTTCGGCGGTGGTAGAACACGGGGTCGGAAAGCTCGAACTGGCGGGCAAACGAAGCACCGAAGTGGGGGAAGTCGAACATTGGCAGGAACTCGGGAGAAACACCAGTTGGTTAAAAATGAAACACGCGGTGTGTCCGTACCACGAATGCGCTGGGAGCTTTGAAGATTCTGTGGCGTTCAAGATCGAAGCGATCGAACCCGCGAACGAAGAATATACAATCTTCGGTGAACTGCTAAATGCTGACGTCTATATATCTCAAGAAAGGGCGCCGGTGCCAAGCTTCAATGAAGCGTCAGAAATAGAAGTCGAAAAAGGGGTCAAGCGATTCAACGCCGCGTCGGGGAGTTACTGGCTCGGTCCGTACGCCAACACCGCCATTGAAGTGAAGGCCCACGATCCGGGCATCGGGGTTGCTTGGGGCGCGGTCAAGTCCGGTAGCTGGAAGCTGGAAGAGCCCATCTACGAAGACGCCAAGTGCAACGGCGTGCAGTGCAGCCAGAGTTATCAGACTGCCGTCACTTACAGCCCGGGTATGGCGGAAGGGGAACCGTCGTTTGAATGGGAAGCCGCGAATCTCGCCGGTCGGACGTGTGAATTCTGTCATGGCCTCACGGGCAAAGTCACACATATGGTGAAAGTCGATGCGAAACCGCCGAGCAAACTAGAAGCGACTGGTTGGCCGGCCAGCCGGGAAATCAGCGCTACGCCGCATACCCTCACCATCTCTGCGACAGACGAAGGTCCGGGTGGGGCGCACAGTTCGGGGGTCAAGTCGATCGCGGTCTCGATCGATGGCGCAGCCGAAACCGGCCTGTCGGGCGCCTCGTGCTCGCTTGGACCATGCACGACTAGCGGGAAATACACACTTGACGCCGAAAATCTCAGCGAAGGGACACACAGGTTGGTCGTGACCGCGACCGACAACGCCAACAACGTCGCCTCCGAACAGTTTACGTTCGACGTGCGTCATGGCAACCCCGTTCCGGTTGGGCCGGGTACGGTCGATCCGACGACGGGTCAGTTCAAGCTGAACGCGAGCGATGTCTCGCTGGCCGGCGCGGGCTCGGTCTCGCGCGTTTATGAGTCGCGCACCCCGACGGCCGGCGCCGGAGGGCCGCTCGGCCCGCAGTGGGCGCTCAGCCTCGGCGATGGGCAGGGCTTGACTGTCCTGCCCACGGGCAGCGTGGTGCTGACGAGCTCAGCGGGCGCGACGACGACGTTCACGCGCAACAGCGAAGGGAAGTTCGAATCGCCGCGCGGCGATGAAAACATCAAGATCGAAGCCAAGGCCAGCGAATACCTGTTGATCGATTCCAAGGCCGGCACGACAACCACGTTCAAGCAGCCCGCCGGCGTCGAAAATACGACCCCGGTCTACACGAACCAGTTTGGCGCAGAAGGAGCCCATCTCGACCAGCCGATCGATGCCACGGTGGACGCGAGCGGAGACGTATGGGTGACGTCCTACGGTAACGATCGTATCGAGGAGTTCTCGCCGGCCGGCACCCTCATAGCGGCGTACGGTTCCGAAGGTCCCGGGAGCGGCCAGCTCAGAAATCCATGGGGGTCGCCGTGAGCCCGACCACCGGGTATGTGTACGTCAGCGATCAGGGCAACAACCGCATCGACGTGTTTACGCCGTCGGGAGCGTTCTACGACGCGTTCGGTTGGGGGGTGAAGAACGGCGAAGAAGCGCTTCAGTTCTGTACGTCCAATTGCAAACCTGGGTTGTCCGGTGCCGGTGAAGGAGAGTTCAGCATCGCCTCGGGTGTCACTGTGGACTCCGGCGGCAACGTTTGGGTGGCAGATGACGGCGATGATAGGATCCAGGAGTTCAACTCCGAAGGCAAAGTGGTGATCCAGAAGTTCGGTTCGGAAGGGACCGGCAACGGTCAATTCAAAGAGCCCTTGAATATGACGTTCTCGGGCGGTAACCTGTATGTGACCGACTATGGCAACAACAGGGTGCAGGAGTTCACCACGGCGGGCAAATGGGAACGTACGTTCGGCAAAGGTGGCTCTGGCAACGGGGAATTCTCCGGCCCGTACGGTATCGCGACAGATTCGAAGACGGGCGACCTGTACGTGGCCGACTCCGGAAATAAGCGAGTGCAGGAGTTCACACCAGCAGGCACCTTCGTAACGAAGTTCGGCTCTTCGGGCTCCGGCGCCGGCCAGTTTGCGGGTCCGACCGGGGTAGCCGCTGACTCGGCCGGCGTGTACGTAGCCGACAATGCCGCCAATCGCGTGCAGGAGTGGACGCGGCCGACGTGGCTGCCGACGGTCACCGAAGGCCCGCTGAAAACCACCACGGCAGCGTACGCCTACAAGCCAGTGGAAGAGGAAGGCACGACCGTGATCGAGCCGACAGAGGAGCTCGCCCCGGCGCCGTCCGGTGTGACGTGCGTCGGCGAACACGGCGAAGTGGAAGCAAAATATTTGAAAAAGGGCTGTCGTGCCCTCACGTTCGAATATCCCGAAAAAACGTTTGGCTCGGGGGAAAAAGAATCCGAATGGGGTCCTTACGTCGGCCGTCTGGCACGGGTGCTCTTCCATGCGTGGGATCCGTCGAAAGGGGCGATGAGCGAACCGGTCGTGGCGGAGTATGCCTATGACGCGAGAGGCCGCCTGCGCGCCGAGTGGGACCCGCGCATCGAAAACAGCACAGCTTGCGGGACAACCTGCTACGCGCTGAAGACCACCTACGGGTATGACGCCGAAGGGCACCTCACCGCGATCACGTCGGCCAGACAGCAGCCGTGGGCGATGACGTACGGCACGATCGCAGGCGACCCCAACGCCGGGCGGCTGCTGAAGGCGACGCAGGCCCACCCCAAATCAAGCGAATCGGAAGCAGAAGTAAAGGCCAGGCTCAAAGAACAGAAGGAACTGACGACATACAGCGCGGCGCCGAAACTTTCGGGTACCGCGGTGGTCGGGGTGACGATGGGCGTCTCCAGCGGGACCTGGAGCAAGAGCCCGGTGGCGTACGGTTATCAGTGGGAGGACTGCAACTCCACGGGCAACGAATGCACACCGATCTTGGGAGCGACAAACCCGAACTACAAGCTCGCCGAAAGCGACGTCGGACACACCCTGGTGGCCAGGGTGACCGCGACCAACAGCTTCGGGTCAGTCCTCGCGGAAACCTCGCACAGCAGTGTCGTGGCGAGCTCAGGCACAAAAACCGAAGGCACACACTACGCTCCCGAACCAGGCACGACGATCGAGTATCACATCCCGGTGTCGGGCACGGGCCTGCCGACGCTGACGAAGGAAGAAGTGGAAAAGTGGGGTCAGAAGGACAAGGGCGAAAACGAAAACAACGATCCCGTCGAAGGAACAGCGGTCTTTCCACCCGACTCACCGCAGGGATGGCCGGCGGCGAACTACACACGTGCGACGATTGACTACATGAACGAAAAGGGCCTGACCGTCAATACCGCCTCGCCCGGCGGCGCGATCGCCACGAGCGAATACAGCGAAGCGAACGAGGTGACACGTACGCTCAGCCCAGACAATCGCGCGCAGGCACTAAAAGAAAGCAAATCAGCCGAAGCCTCAGAACAGTTGGACACCAAAACGGAATACAACCTGGAAGACAGCCAGGTCGTCAAAGTCACCGGCCCGGAACACAAGGTCAAACTCTCGACCGGCGAAGAAGTGCAGGCGCGCGCGGTCACCCACGACTACTACAGTCAAAGCACCAAAGAAGCAGAAGAAAAGCAAGTCGCCGAAGAAAAAAACAAAGAAACATACAACCTGATGACGAAAAGCATTGAAGACGCGCTGGTCACCAGCGGCCCCGAAAAAGGCAAAGAAAGAAACGGGCGCGAAACCGTCTATTCCTACAGCGGCCAGGCAGACCTCGGCTGGAAGCTGCGCAAACCAACATCGGTGACAAGAGAACCCACCGGGCTGAATCTCACCACTACCACGCACTACGAAGAAAACGGCAACGTAAGCGAAACCACCTCACCCGAGGGATCGGGGGAAAATCCGCCGCCATCTTATGAATTTGCGTTCGGCAAAAGCGGGACCGGCAAAGAAGAACTCGAGCATCCAGATGGCAACGCCGTGGACTCAAACGGAAACATATGGGTCACCGACACAGGTGGTCATTTCGTTGAGAAGTTCTCCAGCGCGGGCAAATGGCTTGCCGCCTACGGACAAGTCGGCGAAGAAGCCCTCTACGAACACGCCACCGGAATCGCGATCAACCAAAGCGCCGGCAACATCTACATCGCCGACGATGGCGACTACAACCACATCGTTGAGCTGTCCTCCGCCGGCAAAAAGGTGCGCTACATCGGATCATTGGGCAGCGGCGCTGGCCAGGTCTCCGAACCCTGGGGTGTCGCCCTGGACGCCAAAGGCGATGTCTGGGTCGCCGACCGCAAAAACCAGCGCATCGACGAGTTCAACGAAGAAGGCAAATTCATCAACGCCGTCGGCTGGGGCGTCACCAACGGCGAAAGCAAACTCCAGGTGTGTACGACAACGTGCAAAGCCGGGCTCAGCGGGTCCGGCGAAGGCGAGCTCGCCGCCCCGGCCTACGTGGCCGTGTCGAAAGGCAACATCTTCGTCAGCGACAAGACAAATAACCATGTCGTAGAGTTCAACGAAACACTCGAATTTATCAGAAACGTCGGCAGTTCCGGCAAAGGCGCCGGGCAGCTCAGCGAACCCGGCGGGATCTCGTTCGACTCGACGGGCGCCGTCTACGTCGCCGACAGCGCCAACAATCGCATCGACGAGTTCTCGTCCTCGGGTACCCCGATCAGGTCCTTCGGGACCTCCGGCTCAGGCACCGGCCAGTTCACCGGTCCGGAAGGCATTACCGTGACCTCAGCGGGCGACATCTACATCACCGACGCGGAAAACGAGCGCGTGCAAGAGTGGGTACTTAGCGGCGCGGGGCCGCACACGATTAGGACCATCTACTACTCAGCGGAAACGAACGAAAAACACGAAAACTGCGGCAAACACCCAGAATGGGCAAACCTCGTTTGCCAGACCGAACCGGCCTCACAACCCGTCGACCTTCCGAGCCTGCCGGTCACTACCTCCACCTACAACGTGTGGGACGAGGTGGAAAGGACCGAAGAAACGTTCACGCGACTCAACTCGAAAGGCGAAAAAGAAACGGTCATCCGGACAAAGAAACAGGCCTACGACCCGGCCGGGCGCGCGGAAACCAGCGAAGAGACGGTGTCACCCGCGACGGACACCAAACTACCGAAGGTCAACAACGAATACAACGGTGAAACGGGTGCGCTGGAAAAGCAGAGCGCGACTATCAACGAAAAAACCAAGACGGTCACGAGCAAGAGCAACACGCTCGGACAACTGGTCGAATACACCGACGCGGAAGGCAACGTCACGAAATATGTTTACGAAGAAGGCGGTGACGGCCGACTGGAGGAAGTCAGCGAAGGCAAGGGTGAAGAAGCAAAAAGCAGCCAAGCTTACACCTACAACCTCACGACTGGTGTCATGGAAAAGCTCATAAACGCGCAGGGAACGAATTTGTTGACGTTTACGGCAAGCTACGACGTGGAAGGCAAACTGACCGGCGAGGTGTATCCCAACGGCATTTGCGTGAACACAACATACAACTCGGTTGGCGCCACCACGAACATCGAATACGTAAAGCCGAAAACCTGCTCGGAAAGCAAACCAACGGTGTGGTTCAGCGACAGCATCGTCCCGTCGATCCATGGCGAAACGCTCAAGCAAACGAGCACACTGGCCAAAGAGGAATACAAATACGACGAAGTCGGACGGCTACTGGAAGCTCAGGAAACCCCTACGGGCAAAGGCTGCAAATCACGACTCTACGGCTACGACGAAGAATCCAACCGCACAAGCCAGACCACACGCGAATCAAGCACCGAAACATGTGCGAGTAGCGGGGGAACGACCCAGTACCACACCTACGACGCAGCGAACCGCCTGACCGACCCCGGCGTCGAATACGAAGTGTTCGGCAACACCACCAAGCTGCCGGCCGCAGACGCAGGCGAACACGAAATCGTAAGCACGTATTATGTGGACAACCAGCTGGCGACCGAGAAACAGAACGAACAACTGTTGAAATACACGTACGACCCGGTCGGCCGAACGATGGAAGCATTCTCTGAAAACGAAAAAACCAAAGTAAAATCAACGGTGATCTCTCACTACGCAGGTGCCGGGAGCGCGCCCACATGGACCAGCGAAGGCACCGAAAAATGGACCCGCGACATACCGGGCATCGACGGAGCGCTCGACGCGATCCAGGAAGCTGGCAAAGCGCCGATGCTGCAACTGCACGACCTACAGGGCAACATCGTCGGCACAGTCGAAGACAGCGAATCCGCGACTGGGCTCCACTCGACGTACAACAGCACCGAATTCGGCGTACCCCAACCCGGCACGACCCCGCCGAAGTACGCGTGGCTCGGAGCCACCGGAGTATCGAGCGAACCGTCCCAGGGGACGGGCACGACCACGCAAAGTGGGGCTTCGTATGTGCCTCAGGTGGCACGCCACCTACAGACCGCCCCGGTGGTGCCACCGGGCGCGTTCCCCAACGGTCAAGGCACAGGGTCGCAAGATGACGCCGTCATCCCCGGGTGGTACATCAATCTGTCGAGCCAGGAGTCAGCGAACACAGAAGCTGAATATGCGGCGAAACAGGCCGCACGCGAAAACGAAGCCGAAGAAGCTGCCTGCAGAGCCAATCCGCTATCATGTGTCGAAGTTGAAGATCCGATTATCCATTACCGAGCATGGGAAGCAAAGGAAAAAGGAGAAGAGCTGCTCAAGCTAGACGCAGCCGGCGACCTGACGGAAGCCCTCGGCACGCTTTTCGGCACTCTAGCCGACTGGGTGGACGGGTTTGTTGAGGCGCATGTGACAACGGAAGTGGCATTCAATTGGCTCGAAGAATATGGGCAATTCCTTCTGGCCTGCACAGATGAACTGCACGCCCGGGCCGACTCGCATGGTGGCTGCCGGGCCCAATACAAGGACTTTCCGTGGGAAGGTTCACCGATGGCAGACTTTTGGTCCAAACCGGTCATCTCATACTGTCTAGTAGGGAAGAGCGAAGTGGGAGCGGTCGACGGCCTAGGATTGCACGAATGCACGCAGTTGGGGTATCAAGAAGAACGTTCGGGATTGTCGGAGGCGTAGACGGGTGCGCCGGGCAGACAGCCACTCGGCGCGGCGGGTGATCGCTATAGCTATCGCGTCAGGAGTGTGTGGACTCGCTGCATGCGGAGCCCAGACGTCGCAATCATCTAATCCGGTCACTATGGCTGACACCCTGTCCACGGAAGCGTATTTGGGTGCGAGGATTTCACGCGACGAAGTCATCGAGCGGAAACTGGCTTACAGTCAAGCGGTGGTGGAACGCTACGTGGCAAGCACGGATCGAAGATGCAGCGGGATGGCCGTGAAGGCGCCACGCAACATTGAGTTTGACGAAGTTAACTATGATGCGCTTGTTGCGGTGGAGGTCATCATGGAGCGGGGGAACGCGGCCGCCATGAGGCAGTTCGCCAGCGTTACGGAAAAGCTGCATTGGGGTGAATCGCGGCTGACATTCCTCGCACGACGACTAGCTGCAGAAGAACGCGCTCTTGCAGGAGTAGATCCGTTGGACGTATGCGCAGTGCTGGGGGATTGGGCGCGGAGCGGCTATCGCACGATTCCTGCTGCTGCGACACGATTCCAGCAGGAAGTAAGCAAGTTCTCAAGGCGGACCGTGACACATTGTCGGCGTGTGCCACCAAACGGACGCTCCATTTGCTCACTCAGACGTCCGGAGAAGCCCATCGCAAAGGAAATAGGGCGGCTACTCAAGCGATACGAGTATGGCAGACAACGCGAAATAGCGCACGAGACGGAACGGATAGAGAACGTCCTTGCAACTCGCACTCGCGCAGCAGTGATTTTGGCGACCTCTTTACTCACACGGCACCTCGGCCTCGACCCCTTTTCTTTGCGCATATTTGTCGCATCTCTAAGTGAACTCTGATCGAGGCCGTACCCTGCCGTTGTTGACGGTTAGCCCGTGCTAGGGCTCGCGCCTCCAGGCGATTGGTGCGTGCCATCTGGATCACGGGGATGGCGCGGCAGCAGATGTGTGGGGGCGTCTCGAAAAGCGGCCTTTGACGCGTGTCGTTGTCATGGTCCCTATACGAGTGGTCGAAGAGCAGAGGCGCTGCGCAGAGAGGCTACACACGTGGTCGTCGCGGGAGTGGACGACGATGTGGCGGCTGGCGCTGCTCGGCGGCTCGGCGGCTCGGCCAGACCGAACCGTGGGCCGAAGGAGACCGCTGGTAGAAACCGCCACCCCGATGACGACGCAGCCGACCAAGACCGTTGCGAAGGCTACCCCGACCAGTCGGCCAAGCCAGAGTTGGTCTTTGGGCATGGTAGGCCGCATGCTAGCCCGGATCTTTCGTTAACTGTCCGCGCCCCGGGTGGTCCGGGGCGCGGAATGTCCGGTTGAGCTTGGAGAATCGGGGTTGCGAAGTCCTTGTTCTCAAGCTCAGGAGGTTCACCTTACGGGTGCAGCGCGATGGCCGCAGTTTCAAGGTAGATGTCGTGTCGGACGGAGAGGGTTTGGTCTCGCACGTGGGCAGCGCACTGCTGGCCCAGGTCGCCGAGAAGACTGGATTGACGGGTGCTCTGTCGTTGGGGCTTGGGGATCTCAAGCAGCGTCGATCCGGGCACGATCAGGGCCGCGTGATCCGTGACCTCGCGGTGATGCTCGCGGACGGCGGGGAGTGTCTGGCTGATCTTGGGGCGCTCGGCGATCAGGAGTCGTTGTTCGGGCATGTCGCCTCGGCCTCTACGGCGTTCCGACTCGTGGATCGGATCGCCCGTGATCCGGAGGGCCTGGAGCGGTTGCGCGCCGCTCACGCGCACGCACGGGCATGCGTGTGGAAGCTGCTGGGCGCACCCAAGCGTTTGACGGTTGACCTGGACGCCACACTCATCGGGTCGCATTCTGAGAAGGAGGGCGCGGCTGGGAACTTCAAGGGCGGCTACGGGTTTCACCCGATGCTCGCCTATTGCGATGAGACCAACGAAGCGCTGGCTGGCGAGCTGCGATCGGGGAACGCCGGCGCGAACACCGCGATCGACCAGATCGATGTCGCCGAGCAAGCGATCAGACAGATCCCGGTCGAGCACATCGAGAACATCAAACTGCTGTTGCGTGTCGATACCGCTGGCGCCAGCCACGAGTTGCTCGACTGGGCTCGCGATGGTCGGATTGAGTTCTCCGTCGGCTATGACCTGACCGAGACGGTGCGCGGGCGATCCTCGAAATCCCCGACAGTGACTGGGTCTCGGCGCTCGACCAAGACGGTAGTTCTCGCCCCAACGGACAGGTCGCCGAGATCACTGGCCAGCTCGACCTGTCGGCCTGGCCGGCTGGGTCGAGGGTGATCGTCCGCCGCGAGCGCGCGCACCCCGGCGCACAACTCTCCTTCACCGACCACGACGGGCACCGCTTCCAAGCGATCCTCACAGACCAGGCCGGCGAGATCGCTGCCCTCGAGCGCGATCACCGCGGTCGCGCAAGGGTCGAGGATCACATCCGCAACGACAAGGACACCGGCCTGCGCAACTTGCCGTTTCGTGATTTCGAGCACAACCGTGTCTGGCTGGAGCTCGTGCGGATCGCCCACGACCTTCTCGTGTGGACCAAGCGCCTGCTATTCACCGGTGAGCTCGCGAAATCAGAGCCCAAGCGCCTGCGCTATCGCATCCTGCACGTCGCGGCACGCCTGTGCTTCCACGCCCGCACCGCCACGCTGCGGATACAGGCAAGCTGGCCCTGGGCAAGCGAGCTCACAATCGCGTTCATCCGCCTCAGAGCGCTCCCCCAGCCCACCGCCTGACCCAGGCACTCCTGGCACAAGGACCGCCTGCCGATACACCCAGCGAGATGAGCCTCCGCGACGCGCTCACCATCGCTATCCCAGGACTGGCGCTATTCGCAGTGCTCGCGATCCCCGGCGATCCCCGCCCGACACGCCGCCCATGGCCGACAACACGCCAGCCCCGACGCACACAACTCGCAATCGCCATCGGCGCACTCCTGATCATCGCGATCGCACACGCGACCACCTAAACACTCACACAACCACGCTTACTGCAAGATCCAGGCTCATATGG
>Ga0102924_1002334_pt1 | contig 20814 bp, 19 predicted proteins | sample PaiPotPPM11metaG_FD_80116 | JGI IMG/M metagenome (GOLD analysis project Ga0102924, IMG submission 80116) | Iron sulfur acid spring bacterial and archeal communities from Banff, Canada, to study Microbial Dark Matter (Phase II) - Paint Pots PPM... ...
AATCTCCTCGCTACTGAAGTAACCCCGATCGGCGACGGCTTGCAGTTCGTCAACGCCGAGGACTGCCTTCGCCTGGCAAGCGATGTTGGCAAGTTGCGCCCGATCTGAGCCGTCGTTCGTTACCTCATGCGTGACGATTGCAACAAAGCGCCATATTCTTAAGTCGGCGTCTGATATACATTCCGATTCTCAGTGTGAGAAATATAGAGATACTATGCGGTTGCGGTTGGTGTTCTTCCTTTGTCGATGGTTTGCCCCTCTGATTCTCATCGGTTTGATGGCGTCCACACAAGCTCAGTCGATCAATGACAAGGTCCAAATTCGATTGGAAAATCTGTGGGAAAATGCGGCGCCGTTGAATCTGTCCGCGCAGAATGTACCATTGCCATTGTGGCAATTGGACTTGGCCCAATCATCCGTGGACTCCGTAAACATTCTCGTTACGGATAAGGAAGATAACAAGTCGCTATTCATTGGCGCGAATGAAAAGGGACCTGGTCAGTTCGTTCCACTTCCCGCGCTCGCAACCATACCCTCGTATAGTCTTCGACTCTTTACGGGACTAGCAGGTCAGATTTGGGTCGAAGGGACACATAATTATCGAAGCCGTGCCGGAACGCTAGGTAGTATGCTATCGGATGCGTATCTTGTGGAGTTCGATTCCAGTGGGAAGGTCGTCTGGGAGCACAATTTCGGCGGCCGAAGCACCAAGACGATTCACGATTTGGCAGCCTTTCCGGACGGTGACGTCATCGTTGTTGGAAGCTCGAATGACGAACAATGGCTTGCTCGCGTATCGGCGGATTCGCACATTGTCTGGGAGCGCACCATTGGCCTTCGATATGCAGCCGCGGTCGCCCTAAGCGGCGACAAAATCGTTGTCGCGGGATTTGATGCCGAGGGCGAGGGAATTTGGCATTTCAGCGTAGCCGGCGAGCCGCTAGACAAGCAAGTTATTGAACAGGCAAATGGTGAAACTCGCGCACCCGTCTTCATGAGGCTTTTTGTTGGAAAATCCAACGATGAGCTTTATGTCTTTTGGTCGGGGGGGCACAATGGCGATCAATCACCACGGGCGCGTTCGCTGAAATTAGCTAAGTTGAATCAAGGCCGGTTAGTTTGGCGCAAGGAATTATCGCAAGCCACGTTGGAAGGTCTTGAGCCCGTTGGTCCGCATCCCGATCGCAAATCGGGGTTTTGCTTTCCGCTAATTACCGGCGTTCTCGCAAATGGCGATCCGCTCATTGTGTGCCCCGCAGTGAGTGGTGCTGTTATTTCCCGCATCAATTCGACGACCGGCGACATGAAACAGGTTACCGCGCTATCACCGCAAACCTCCTCGTGCCTGCGAAGCTGGCCCAAGTTGATAATACCAAGGCCCGATCAGAGAATATGGCTATTCGGCACTGGGGGCTGCACTTGGCTCGATCAAGTATCGCTCCCAAATTAATTCGCGTGGCGAAGATGCAGGTTCGGCCGGCAGGCCAGGGGTCTACGTCAGCCGCCTTTCGAAGGGAGCGCGTCCAAGATATCGATCTGATCGGTGATACGGCGGCTCACCGGGGCCTCCTACTGTTTCAGGGCCGCCGAGTTACCAGTCCTCAATTTAAGTGGTGCGACCGTGCGTTCGCACGCGCGATAGCGGAAATGAAAAGCCCGTCAAACGCGAAGGCTTGACGGGCTGGGGACGGTTTGTCGGCAACCGAGAGACCTCCGGGCGGGAGCGCATCTCTCTAGTCATATTAGCTCTAAAGCCACGAAAATATTGCTACGCAAAATACTAAAATTTGAACGGTAGTTTTCGGGCGGCGGCCAGCAAGTTGGAATTCGTTAAGAATTGCTTTTTAAGCTCATCCGTGCAGCGCCTCACGGAGGGCGACGTGCCCTATTATTTACGAGCAATGCCGCCTAGCGGACGGCTGCTTGCCATGAACGCTACTCCAAGTCCTTCACTCGTGGCTGCTATGGCGGCTGCTTGTGCTGTTCTTCGCCATGGCGCGCAGGACGTTTGGATCGACGACGAAAACGGCCAACGGATCGTCGACAGCGCCGCGATCAAAAAGCACTACGGGCTTGACGTCATAAAATGACTGGCTGTCAACCGATGTTGGCCCTCTTGTTGGTTGCTTGCGCGACTGGGTTAGGTTGCGGACTTGCGCGGCTCAAAGTTTGGGCGCTGATCCCGGCAAGCAACGTGTTCGGCGTGATTGCCGTGGTCCTCGGCTCGTATCTTGGTCATACGGTGGGCGGAATTGCCCTGACCGCGTTTCTCGGCCTTACGTTGTTGCAGGTCGCATATCTGATTGGGACAGTAGTTTCGGATACTCCGACACGCCATCGCTACGTCAAAGAAAAAGGCCACCACTCGATCTGCGAGGCGGCCGGGGTACGACTGGGGGACCCAATCGGGGTACACCTATTAAGCGCTCAACGCAGCGTTCGTTCCACCAGCAAGGCCGCCTTGATCGGCGTCCGGAGGCTGTCGTTTACGTGCTCAATGTGCTGGAATGTGAGGCGTCTACGTCGCCCCAAGAGACCAGGACGCAAGTGGGCCGGTCGCCCAAACCCCTCAATCCACTCACTGGAGCGACCGGGCCATCATTTCGCTATGTCGGATGACACGGCTGGTGTCTGCTCCCCATGATATTGGTCCGAACAGCACGCGGCAGACCTGATTTGGATCCAGGGCAACGTCGCTAGTCAACAGTATCCGCAGCAAGTGAACGACTGGCGGCGCCGCCGATCAGTATCCGCAGTCGCGCGTCGACTCATCCGCAGCAGCATCGCCTCAGAGGTTTTCTAAACATTAATGGCGGCGCTGCATTCTTAAACGAGAGCCGGGCTGTTTCTCAAAACTGTCGGAGTATGGTCGCGTGGAGATGTGCGGGGACGCGACCATGACGCAATACGATTCTGAACTTCTGGATAAGCAACTTCACCGGATCAACGCGGCACCGTACGCCGAAGGTCTTTTGTTGGCCTCCGCGTTCGGCGTGATTGTGATTTTCATACTGCTCGGAAGTGCTGGTATTGCCTAACAGTATGGTGGTGCGTTCGATTCGTGGCGCACCATCCACGTGCACAGTATGGTCCCTTAGCTCAACGGCCCGGATAGAAATTTGCGAGTGAGGGGAAACCTTGCCTCGTCGGTAACACGGCGAGGAATTTTTTTGTTCGTTTGGGCTTGGGTGGGCGAGCCCTGTCGCTTCTGGTTGAGGGTTTACCGATGAACGAAGCACTGGTCCTTTAGGAGATAACCGGAACTAAACGAGTCCCAATTATGAATGATGTCGCCGGGTATCGTGTCGAATGGGTGCGGCATGATGCCCTGTGGCCCCGGCCGCAACGCCGGGGCCTTTCTTTCAGTCGGCGGTGATGATCACCTGGCCAAACGGGTCGATTAGCCACTTCGGCAATTTCTCGTCAAAGAGAACAGCCTTGGCTGGATTAACGATCATCGTTGGATGACTACGAACACAGTCACAGATCCTCGCCTGGAGCGTCGTCGCGGACGCTACAAGGCCGATTGACCGCCGCTTCCTTCATCGATGCACGCAGCGACTGCGGACGCCGTGCACGATAGGCCTGGGGAACCATGCTTATCAGGTAAGGTAAAAACACCATAACACTTGAAAGACTTCGAACTATTTGAATATTTGCATCGTATTGCACCAAGCTGGACTCAAAGATGTCTTTTGAGCGGAAGTACAAGGTCGACAGGCTTCCTTATGCCCTCGCCACTAGTGTGGGTGTCGCCTTTCTGTTTTTGATCGCCACCTTGGACATGTGGGTACATTAGGTTCGCTACAGCGATCGGATGACGCGATGTTTGAGGTCGTGGGCTTAGAGAACGGATGCATTTTTGTACGATGCCGTAGGACCGGGGAAACTTACCGTTTTGAATTTGGTGACGACGGCACGCTGACGCATCGCGAGGCGGGTACCGATCAGGGCGAGGCGCGGCGGGCCGCGATCGCATATCTTTACCGGCTGAAGCGGAAAACGCTGACGGTGTGAGCACAAGCCCCGCCGCTAGCTAGCTCGCTATCCTGCATAAAATCGTCTCTAAAGGTAATTGATTGGATTGCGGCGTTCGCGGCTTTTGATGGACGGTTCGCGTATACGGTGATTTACCGAGCGCGGCGTACTTGCGCTGAAGCGGGGCGCTGTCATGGAAGGCACCTCACAAAAATCTGTGGACAGGCCAGCTGTCAAGGAACAGACCGGTTTAAAATCAAGCCCTTATAGGAAGCGGAAACCTTGAATAGTCATAAGCTCGCCGCATAACTAAGCTGCGCTCTTGGCATTGGTTTGAAGGAACGCGGATTTCTATCGAGCCGTTCTCTCGGATGGAGGAGCCCGCGATGGTGCCGACGACGTATACCGTCCTCTCACTCGCTTGTCTGGCGGGCACCGGTATCGGATTGGCGCAACTCAAGGTGTGGGCAGTTGTCCCAACGAGCCTTATTTTCATGCTGATTGTAGTTACCTTTGGCGCATACTCTGACCTCACATGGGGCAGGATCGCGCTGATCATATTTTGTGTCCTTAGTACATTGCAGATTTCGTACCTGATCGGTTCAGCGCTCTCCGAGGCGCCACAAGCCCAACGGATTTCAGATCGCATGCCAGAGAGGCAAGAACTAATCCATGCTGCGCAAGTAGCTATCGGGGAGGAATTGCGGGCATATTTCCTTCCACTGCCGCTCCACGACATGTCCTCAGAACTACTAAACAGGTTGGCTCCGTTGGAGGGTCGGTGAAAAACGTCAAATTTGTGCTGAAAATCAAATTGTTCTTGCTAAAGCCGTAGGATTATACGTGTTGTTGGTTTCACGAGATGTTGGGGAGTGAACCATGCGCACCGCCACCGAAACCGCCCGCAAGTTGTCTTCCGCCTATTCCCGGACCGCCTGGATCTACGCGGCGATAGAATGAATATCAGCGACCGGACTTATTACGATATGGGCCTATGCCGCAGCTGTGTGGGACGTACCGGCGCGCCGGTTTATTTCAACTGATAGAACGCATAAATAGTGGCGACACATGATGTTGTCCGTCGTCGCATTACTGAAATCGACAATGAGAGTTGGAGGGGCCGCCGAAAAGGCGGCCTTTCCTTTAGGTACAGTGCATGAGTCCGAGTGTGGCACTTACCAGATATTGATTTCGCACGCTCTGATGTCCGTGTCCTAAGGAAAAGCGGTGACCTGCGTCGACGCGAATCGATGACGGGCCTCAGCTCAATGGAGTCTTCTTTGCTGCCACTTGAGGCCAAGCGCGCCCAGGCGCGCTCAGCAACGTCGGCCGCATCGCGGCAAAGAAATTTAGCCACTTCATCAAGCGAGGCGCCAATTGATGAGGCGTCTCTCAAGTCATCTTCATCAGTGGCGGTCCACGGTCCCACATTGATCTCGTCGTCGTCTGCTTCCATTTGGGCCTCCTAATCTTCAGATCATCAAGTCCGACCATTGAGGAAACGGAGAGTCATCTCGGTGTCTCTTAAGACACCAAGGCGTAATACCGTGCGAATTGTCGCCGGAGAAAAAGGAGGGAAGCGCTGGATGCGGCTATTCACCGTCGGCACTTTTCTCATTGCGGTCGATGTATTCCAACTGAAACGCCGTCCGCAGCGCGATTGAAAGATTGCCGACGGCACCGCGCCGCCCGCGGCAGCATCGCGTGCCCCGCGTTAAAAAATCTCCGGCCGGCAGCAGCAGGGTCGGGGTGTAGTTGCTTTAGGGAAATTGTGATTCGAGATTACGGTTGCCGCTAACGGAAGGGCGATCGAGCGCAATTTTTAGGCAGGCAAACGCACTGCGCGGTGTAGCCCACTGGCGCGGTTAACGTTGTGTTAATGCGAAGCAGTTGATGGTCGTTATGGAAGCGGGCCTTGGAGAACTCGCCATGATGTCCGAACTGCACAGACCTTTTGCGGACGAACTGTGCCCGATTGCAGATGAAACATTGGGCCTGATGTATCGCGCCAGTCCGCATGGGCTAGGGGAGCTCATTGCAACGATGCCTTCGGCTGCAAGAGCTTCGCTTGCCATGTATTGCTTCCGCCGCGCTCATCTTGAATCGATGGGCCTAGCAATCGCGGCAACGTGCGAAATAGACGACCTCACTGCTATTGGGGGTAACGCCGGCGCCGCTTTGTTCGCGAAATCGCGTGAACCGGCGACGCCGCCACCCCTTACCGAAGTTACCTACGCTCGACGAAAAATTAGTCTGGCGACTGGATCACTTCGCGCGTTTCGCCCGAGCGACGGCACAGAGGACTAGCGTTTCAACAGACTTGTTTTGAACAGACTCGCGATGGGTTGGTAAGCGGCAACAATCGAGTCCGGTGCAGCCGCGGCAACCGGCCAGTTGGTGGCAAATCAGTCGGCGATTGCGCGCACAATTTTAGTCATTTGCGTAATCTGTGGGCAAGCGAGCGCGGCTACAGTGCAGAATATGGCGGGGGAGAGAACCGCGCGTGCCCTAGCACCCGAAAGGCTTCTTATGACCGGTCCAGCCATGGAATGCGCACTGTTGGCGAGCGGCCTCGCCGCTGCCATCGTCGGTATTCTTGCTCACGTCTTTGCTTAGGACCCTGCGCCCCATAAGAATCACCGGCAACTCGATTATCGTCATTCCTATTTTCGCTTGAGCGCCATGAGTTTCCGAAGCAGGTCGCTAAGCGTCAGCGATCTTTTTTGTTTGGACCCTGTCGCCCTTTGCTTGGCCAAATCAACGGGCCGGACGTACCGGCGCGCGCCATTCTGTTTATAAGCCGGTGCGTCCACCGGACCAATGTGTAGACCGCTGCCAGGGGGGTCGTCGTCCGCGGGGTGCATAGTGATTGAAATCCAAAATCCCGGTGACGGGATTTTTTGCGGGAGGGGAAAACTAGAGTCATCAAACTATCAAGGTGAAATTCGACCGGGGTTGGGGATGGTAGTTCCCTGCTAACAGGGAATTTAACAGGGAAGTTTTGAGCCATCCAGCCAGCGCGAACACCTTGTGAAAGTAAGCGTCGTTTTCTCACACACTTGGCTGGCCCCTCGCGAAGACGATCTGTTCTTGCTCTCGATTTGCAGATGAGGAGAGCGAGATGGCGAACGAGAACCGAGCATGGACGCGTCAGGGCGAGGCTTTCTGGCGGGCGCATCATGAGGCCTGGAAGCGCAGCGACTTGAATCAACGGCAATATTGCGAAGCGGAAGATATCCCACTGAAGGCCTTCGGCAACTGGCGGGCGAAGTTCAAAGCCGAGCCGCAGCCGCCTGAACGCAAGTTGCTCTACCGCCGTCGAGGCCTAAGTCCTCCCTTAAGTCCTACCCTAAGTCACCCTCTAAGTCCGAGGACTTATCCCTCCTCGTCGCAGGGACGACCGATCATTGCGCGACCGCGTGAGGGTCATCGGCGGCGATTCAGCGAAGCCGATAAGCGCCAGATCGTCGAGGAGGCGCAGCAATCTGGCGTCGCGGAGGTGGCGCGCCACTACGGCATTGACCGTCGCATACTGCGGCGATGGAAGCAGGAGCTGGCAGCGGAGGTGAAGGCAACGTTTGTCACTGTGCGGATTGCAGATGGTGACGTACCATCCGGTTTGGCGCCTGCCACTGCGGGGGCCGTGTCATGACGACGCTGCTTCCTCCGAACGTAAAGGTACACTTGGCCTTGGGCTTCATCGACATGCGCACGGGCATCGATGGTCCCGCCATGCTGGTGCAGGGCGTTCTGCATCAGGATCCATTTACCGGTCACCTGTTCGTGTTCCGGGGCCGCACCAGGACCAACCTGATCAAAATCATCTATTGGGACGGCACCGGATTCTGCCTTTTCACCAAACGGCTTGAACATGGCGTCTTTCTATGGCCGCCGAGCATTGAGCCGGGTGAGACGCTGTCGCTGACTTCGGCGCAGCTGTCGCTGCTGATTGACGGCGTGGATTGGCGCGCGCCGGAGCAGCGCTGGCGGCCGGCAATCGCTGGCTGACGCTGCGACCTATTGACTCGGTGTAAAAGACAAAACGCAGAGAATACTGCGAGTCAGCTACTCTGCGTCGTCATGGACATCGATCTCGCTGCCCTGCCGGATGATGTGGAGACGTTGCACAAGCTGGTGCGCTCGCTCGCAGCTGAGCGTGCCAACCTCCGCGAGGCCAAGGCCGAGATCGAACGTCTCAACCTCATCATCAAAAAGCTGCAGCGCAGCCAGTTCGGCCGGAGGGCCGAGCGGCTCGATGACGATCAGTTGCAACTGGGCTTCGAGGACCTCAACGTCGACCTTGCGCGGACCGAGACCAGGCTTCCGCTTTGGTCCGCCGAGGTCGAGACGACAAAGGCACAAGCAGAGCGGCCGAGCCTGCCGACGCATCTGGAGCGAGAAGATCGGCGGCTCGATGTCGAGCACCACGCGTGCCCCTGCTGCGGCGGCGCGCTACACCTGATCGGCGAGACGGTCAGCGAGATGCTCGACCATGTGCCGGCGCGGCTTAGGGTCATCCGTATCAGCCGACCACGTTATGGTTGCCGAGCCTGCGGCACCATCCATCAGGCTCCTGCTCCGGAGCGGCCGATCGCCAAGGGCCTCGCGACCCCGGCGTTGCTCGCCCATGTTCTGGTTTCCAAGTACTGCGATCATCTTCCTCTTTACAGGCAGAGCCAGATCTTCGCCCGGCAAGGCGTCGAACTGGACCGTTCGACCTTAGCAAATTGGGTGGGCGGCGCCTGCTGGTGGCTGGAGCCGCTCCAGGCAAGGCTTGCCGAGCACGTCTTCGCTTCGCAAAAGCTGTTCGCCGATGATACGCCCATTCCGGTGCTCGATCCGGGGCGCGGCCGCACCAAGACCGGTCGATTATGGGTGTACGCGCGCGACGACCGGCCGTGGAACGGATCCGACCCGCCGGCTGCGGTCTATTTCTACAGTCCCGATCGAAAAGCCGAGCGTCCCGCCTCTCACCTGACCAGGTTCAAGGGTGTCCTACAGGCGGACGGCTATCCCGGATTCGATCGGCTCGGCGAAGGGGACGATATCCAACTCGCGGCATGTTGGGCTCATGCGCGGCGGCGGTTCTACGAAGTGCATCAGGCGACTGCCTCGTCAGTCGCAGCTGAAGCGTTGCGACGTATCGCTGAGCTTTATGCGATCGAGGCCGCCATCCGCGGCCACACCGCTGTTGCGCGGCAGAGCGTGTGCCGATCCAGGTCGTTGCCTCTAGTCACAGCGATGAAGGCTTGGCTGCAGACACAGCTCGCTCAAATCCCGCCCAGCGGCGGTCTCGCCGACGCTATCCGTTACGCCCTCGCCCGCTGGGCCTCTCTTTGTTGCTTCCTCCATGACGGTCGCGTCGAACTCGACAACAACACCGTTGAGCGCGCCATCCGTCCTGTAACCCTCGGCAGCAAGAACCATCTGTTCGTTGGATCCGATAGCGGCGCCGAGCGTTGGGCGACCGTCTGCTCTCTCATCACCACCGCCAAGCTCAACAACGTCGAGCCGTTTGCCTATTTCAAGGATGTACTCGAATGCATGTCCAATGGGCACCCAGCCAGCCGCCTCGACGAACTCCTGCCGTGGAATTGGCGCCCGCCGGTCACCTTCAACTGACCTGACGTGTCAGGAATGGACGCTTACTTGTGAAAAGCGGCGTTTGCCCTGCACAATCGCTATTTTCGGTAGGTAAGGCATTACAACACACCGTACTTCTCCCCCAAGAAAAAACACGGAAATTCGCTCGGCCGAACAGGGAAATGGCGAAGAGAAACAGCGAAATGCGGATACAGCCTTGGGCTGGCCTGCTGCAAAGGACTGGACATCAAACCTCGCGCAATTAGCTAGTGATCGAATCGGTCTGCTCGGCGCGCGGAAGCGACGAAAGACTCAAGCAGTAGCTGCCTGATCAAAAAACGATATTCAAGGGGAACACGGAGGGGCCGCCGCGAGGCGGCCTTTTCATTTGTCGGTGCGTAATGGCAATGTCTGGCATTAGGGGACGTCGATCTCCTTTGCTCTCTTGTCTGTTGTTGGGGCAAAGCAGGCAAGGCCCAAGCGCGGGAGAATGGCGCCTCAAGACAATAGCAGGCGTTGCTCATCGAGCGAGGAGGCCTCGCCCCGTCAAGCTCTGATCGAGCAGGCTATCGCTAATATCAAAACTGGTCTCCACTGTCGCGCACGAACTTGTTGTGCGGTTAGCTAGCATGTTGTGGCGTTTGCGTCGTGCGACGGCCATAGAGACGGCTTTATTCGAGATGCAGGCCGACCCCTTCGCGAGCTTTAGACGAACGCTGAGCCAAGACATTTTAGAGCAGGAGACACATTGCGGTCCGCCACGATCGCACCCGCAAACCTTAGCTCCCCTTCAGTCAATCAAGAGATGCCGTCCCGATCTCGCGCAAAGCTTCTTACGACTCGCTAGTGCATCGCATTTTGCATTCGGTCGCTTGTCCCGATATGAGCCGAGTCTTTGGCGGCAGGCAGATCAACTCATATATGCGCTCAGTGGTTTGTCTGGTTCGAACGATAGGAATGACCTACGGGCAGTAGTTAAAAAGCGCGGCTAAACGGTAACGTAAAGATACTGAGTATCTTGAATATTCTTATGCAATTTGACTAACTGCTACGGGCCGTACCGTTATGGTTCAAAGATGCCTGCTGAATGCAAGTCCAGATCTGACTGGTTTCATTACGTTCTCGCCACAGCGGTCGGCGTTTTATTTGTACTTGTGATCGCAGCCCTGGACTGGGTGCATTGAGCGCATCGGAAAAAAGAGCAGCGTCATGGGCATTGTGCTGTTGAAGTGTTCGGTGACCCAAAAAGTGTATCCAACCAGAATTCAAATGGACCAGGGCACTTTCAGCGATCTTGCTAACGACCTTATCGGTTCGTCATATTGTCCGTATTGTAAGGTGCACCACGAATGGCGGACTAGCCAAGCGATGTACGCGGACGCTTTTGCCTCTGCCGATAAAGAAGAAGAGATGGCCCAATCCGGGCGCAAAACAGACAAACCTCAATCTCACATATCTTAATATTGGATGGTAGCCTTAGGTCCGGCAGGGCGCTCCCGAGTGGAGCCTGTGTTGCTGCTGTTTACGGCTGGCGCAGGAGTTTCAAAAACAACGTGCTCACCTACCCCCTTTTCCGTAATGCTGTTGGCATCGTCTTTTATCAGGGGGCTCTATAGGGGATCTAGTTTTTCCTTCGTTGTTTAAGAACCGGGTCCCGTCCGATATTGCCGCTGAAACGTGACGAGATCTGCCTCTCCGCATTTGACGGTGATCCCATTAGACGCGAACAAAAGCTCGCGCTCGATCTGCCGAACAAAAACTGCGGCGGGTGATCGTTATGGTAAGCCTTGATCGCTTGGCCAGCGAGAAGTGAGAGACTGATGCAAATAGAGCCTGGCGCTCGGGATCCAAGTCTCCAGTTGGATTGTGCCAGCGATCGACGAGCAGTGGGTTAATCAATTGCTTCCTGCAGCCGCGGCTGGAGGCACGATGACGAGGCAGCGCGAGATCGTTGTCTTGAGATCTTTGGTGCGCGGTGGCGCGACAAGTCATTATTTTTATTAGTGTTTCTCTGCTTTGCCCCGACGCTCACCACCAAACAAATGTGTTATCCGCAGCCGCCTTGCGACCGAGCTAACTGTTAACGAAGACGCAGTACGATTCTCACCTTCGTATTCTTGCTAATTGTCGCTGTTTTTCTCGGTCGATAGCATGCCACGTCTAGACGATTCGGGCGACGAGGCTCGATCCGGCAGCTAAACCTGACACAGGAGTTCCGGTTTGTTTGCTGCTCTACTGTTAGTTGCGGGATGTGCGACGGGTGCAGCTTTGGGCTGGGCGGTCCTCTCGGTTCGCGCCGTGGTCTTAGCAACTGTTTTTTTTCTGATGATCGTCATTTTCAGCGGGCTTAACTATGGTCTTAGCTCGTCGATGATCGCAGTGGTGCTGATCAGTGGGATCACCCTTTTGCAGACGTCTTATGTCGTTATCATGATACTCTGCAACGACCAGAAGAAAGAGACCGACCTTTCCGCTCCAACGCCAATAGAGACCCCGGCGTGGGCACCTATGCGGCATGGGTGTGATTGAGCGACGCCTGGCGAAATCGTCGCTACTCGCGCTGCCTATTCGAAAAATCGCTATTCGATGGCTAAATCCAAACTCGAATGTTGCGCACTTTCTTCAGTGCGCTGAGCAACGACCGTCTTGATTAACGCGAGCGGCTTGGCGAATTGGGTACGCGCTGACCGGGGCGTTGGCGCGATTATTCAATACATCATCAGGATTAGATCACATCATATCGGGCACGACAGCCGGCGTCCCGCATGAATTCAACGAGCGTGGGGACTTGGTATCGCCCGTATGGGATCATAGTCGATGTGACTTTGATCAAAAGTGTTCTGCAGGGCCTCGTTAAGCTTGAGCGTGCTGCACCCTAGATTTTCTGCTTCCGCTAACGGCCTGCGCTTACCATCAGTATGGGGGAACTCGGGGACGCCGCCGATCATGGCTACAGCCAAGCACAGAAATTCTGGCTTAAGGCCAGCTAAAGCCACGCTTGGCGTGAGCGAGCTGAGTGCGGGAGTGCTTTTGCTTTCAGGCTTCATCATTGCGATCGTTTGGCTGTCCACTCAACCATCGCCGCAGACAGGACCCGCACCCGACCTCTATGCTGGGTCGATTGTCTTTTTCTCAGGTGAAAATGCCAAATGTCGTCGGCTTACATTCGACAATATAACCGGTGCGATAAAGGATGAAGGCAGAGGGGATTGCTCAGTACAAGATGCTGGACGGGCACGAGTTCTGACCGAAATTGCAAATAGCTTTCGAGGCAAATAGCGACTTGCGACCTTCACCGGCCCGCAGAGTCAATTGACCAAGAGCTATCAAGCGCGTCCAACAGTTCGATCCTTGATCGAACCCCGAGCTTTCGATAGATCGCGTGTAAATGAGCCTTAATAGTACCTTCGACCACGCCCAGCCTCCGCGCGATCAGTTTGTTGGAGAAGCCCTCACAGACGAGGGTCGCAACTTGCTGTTCGCGTTGAGACAGCGTAGGCGAAAGATTACCGACAATCCTTTGCTTGGTTCTAACGATAGAATGTTTGGGCACGGTGGATCGGGCTGACGCGGGCATCTATGGGACCGAAAGGTGGGGTGTCTAACCGGCAACATAGGGTAGCACCGTTCATCCGCCTGTTTTATGTCTTTTGACGATACGTGATGCGACAGGGTAGCGCGGAGCAATCGAAGCTCACTACACGTGCCACCGACAGAATGCACGGCCACCCAGCTCAAGAGCTCGAAAACCTCAGCCAGCGGCAATGAACAAATGGGGCAATCCGTCGCGTGACTCCAGGGTTACTGTCGGTACCAGGGTGCCAATCGCTTCGCCAGCCCTTGGTATCGCGTGACTCCAGGGTTACTGTCGGTACCAGGGTGCCAATCGGCTTCGCCAGCCCTTGGTCATAGCCCAAGCCTCCCCCATCCGGCCCGGAACCCCTATACGGTTAATATTGCCGTGGGCAGTGAACCTCCACCCATTCCTGAGCGACTAAATACCTAAATACCGCGACGCTTTACTTTGTCGCAGGAAACCCCCTGTTTGTCCCTAATAAATCCTTGCCGACAGTGCCCATTTTGTAACATTGTACACCGATCGAGCCGCTGGGGATTGGGACTGGGCGGCGGGCTCGCGCTTACAGACGCTCCAGGGGGGAGTTGAGAACAGCGCTCTTTGAGGGGGCGGGTGAATGAACTATTTTGCGTCCGCGGCGAATGGAAATTACAGCGGCGGGTTTTCGCTGGTTCATTCCGATTCTCATCACGCCGATTCTGTTGTCGTTCCTGACGTCGAGTTGCTCGTTAGCGGTGAATTCCATCGCGCCGGCCTCGACCTGGTGATCACCGCTCATGACGGTAGGCATTACGTCGTTGCGAACTATTTTGCGACCGAGCATCCACCGACCTTAGTCGCGCCCAATGGCGCACATCTCTCCCCGGATGTTGTCGATCTGCTCGCTGGCTCGCTTGCACCTAATGAATACGCGCAGGTGCAAACGCAGACGCAAACCGCTGCGCCGCCGGATTCGATCGCCAGGGTGCAGAAAATCGTCGGGACCGTCAGTGTAGTGCGCAATGGCGTCTCGGTCGCGCTCAATACCGGTGATGTCGTTTATAAAAGCGATGTGATCGTCACTGGCTCTGATTCCAAGGTCGGTCTCACCTTCCCCGATGGTACGGCCCTCCAGCTCCTTGCCAACACGCGAATGGCACTGAACGAATATGCCTATGACGCGAACTCGACCTCTAACCAGGCGCTGTTTACGCTGATCGAAGGCACGTTCGGTTTCGTTGCAGGCAAGGTAGCGCACACTGGCGACATGAAAATCGGTACGCCGGTCGCGACTATGGGCATTCGCGGCACCACAGGCGTGGTCGAGGCCGTTAGCAATGACACTTATTCGTTCTCGGTCTATGACGACCCGGGCACCACCACTAACGGCTGGTGGGACATGTTGGTGCAGAATTCGGATGGCACAACATCCGTCGTCACCACGGTGTCGCAAACCGGCTATGTCACCTTCCTTACGCTGCAGGGCGTCGGCCTACCGCTTCTCGTCAGAACAGTGCCACTCACGGCATCGCAGAGAGATGCTGATCGGTTCATCCTCCAAGATCTGTTCGACACATTCATTTCGGCTGGTCCGCACTCGACCGGCTCTCCCGGCAGCGGAGACAATCCGCTGTTGCAACTGGCGCCGAACCTTTTTCCCGGCAGCAACGGAACTTCTGGGCCTTTCACCTTCAATGATCCGGCGCCGTTGGTTCCCAGCCTTCCTCCCTTACAAGCTCCTCAACAACCTCCGCCGACACAACAACAGGCTTCGAACATTTTCATCTGGCCCGCCGGCAATGGCACTTGGCCAACCGGGCCGGACTGGAACCAAGGCTCCTCGCCGAATGCGGCGAACGACATCGTCATCCTTCAGTCGGGCATAATCCAATACGATCTAATCTTGACGATCGCCAGTCTGACCATTGACGCTCCGGCTGAGCTCAAAATGATCGGCGGCGAGCTCGTGACCACTAATAATCTCGACGTCGCGGGTATCCTTTTCGTCGACGGAGCTCAAATTTTTGCAAGCTACGGTACAGCCACGATCGAAGCCGATGCCGAGATCATTGCTAGTGCCCGGTCGCTCGTCGAGTTCAGCCCAGACCCCAGCCTGCCAATCTCCAGCCCAGTTACGGTGAATATCTTCGGCACGCTCATCGCGCAAACCGGCGGTGAGATAGAGTTCATCAAGGCCACGGTCACGAACGCACTCGGGGGGCTGGTCGAATCGACGGGCTCAGGATCCATCGTCGACTTTACGGACGCGGTATTTACCAATTCTGGAGCCGTTTTAGCGACGAGCTTCGGTGGCATGTTCTTTGTCAATACCGACGTAATCAATAATGTCGGGGGCAGCATAAGCGCCGAGGATTCGCTGATCACATTAAGCGGTTCTATGTTGACTAATTTCGGTGGCGTTCAGGCTGGAAACGATGGAGCAATCGTTTTCACCAACGAAACTATCGTTAACGAACCTGGCACCGCACCGGCCACGCTGGGCGGTCGCATGCTCGCGATCGATCACGGCTTCATCGAGTTTGACCAGAGCAACGTCACCAATTCGACCGGTGCTGCTATTGCGGCAGGCCCCGAGGGCGGCGTCGAATTTCACAATACGAGCTTGCTCAATGAAGCTGGCGGCTTCCTCACAGTAGCGAGTTTCGGTTTGATGCTGTTCGACGGCAGCACTGGCGCTGTGACCAATCTTGGCACCATCGACGCGAACTATAATGGTCTCGTGGTATTCGATGCGATCAACAGCGTCGTCAACGAGGACGGTGCCAAAATTGAAGCTGCCCAGGAAAGCACGGTTCTGTTCGAAGATGTGCACATCATCAATTACGACCAAAGCAGTGCTGGCAATGATAATGCCTGCGGCGTGATCGCGGCTCTTGGCCACGGTGCGGTTGTTGAGATCGTTGATTCGACTTTTGCGGGTGGCATTTTTGCCACCGGCGATGTTTGCTCCGGCGATGATGGCGTCATTATGATTGTCGCCGGCACCGTGTTCGACGGTTCGGCAGAGGCTGTGACGATCGATGGCTTCGTGCAGGTTGATACGGGGGCAAGCCTCGAACTCTTCGGTGCTATCCACAATGAAGGCACGATCGACATCGATGGCACGTGGACTACCGATCTCGCTATCGCGGGCTCCGTCTCGCTCTGCGGTGACGGTGTAGTGAGGCTCGAAGGCGCCTTCGATCAGATCGTAGGCGTCGCGGGCACCGGCGCGGAGTTTGATAACTCTAGCACCATTGACGGTGCCGGCAGCATTGGCGTGGGCGACGAGGCGTTGAAATTGGTCAACGAAGTCAACGGCTATATCGATGCCGACATGGCTGGCCAGATTCTGACAATTGATACCGGCAATGCGATCCAAAACATGGGTGCGTTGGAGGCATCGCAGGGAGGCATACTCCAAATCGACGATCCCGTGAACAATTTCGGCGGTAGCGCCCTAATCATTGGTGGCGTTCTCGAATTTGGATCGACAACGAATGTGAATCAAATCACGTTTGATAACGGGGCCGGTAGCCCGGCCTATGGCGAGCTAGTTTATGAAACGCTGTCAAAGGGCTACACTGCCACCATTAATGGCTTTACAGGAGTGGACGGCAGTCTCGGCGGGTCCGATGCAATCGATCTCGCCCATATACAGAGCGGCGCCATTTCATATTCAGTGCAAGGCGACGACACGATTATTTCCATAACGGAGGGGCAGGGCGGCGTCGCCGTACTGACATTGGCAGGCTTTACGGGGACTTTGGATTTCAACTCCGATGGCGATGGTGGCACGCTGATCACCGATCCGCCGACAGCTGGTCCCAGTTCACTCGCAAGCGGCCCGACGGTGGAGTCCTACGCGACCGCAAGTGGCGCGGCGGGTACCATTACATTCCCCAACATCGGTTCCTCCGATAAGCCGATTGCAACATTGACGGCGGATAGTGCGGATGACGGGGGGCAGTTTGGTCTCGGCAGCCTGACCGAGAATAATGGCGCCGCCTCGCTCAAATTCAATTTCAACGAGGACCAGGTGCATCTCGCGCCAGGCCAGACGTCGACCCAATCCTATGACGTCGTTCTGGCGGATCCGCAAAACCCGGCTGCGACGCAGAGCCAGTCCGTTTCTGTAACGGTAGGCGGCTCGGGTAATGACAACTTCGTCTTTGCGCCAGGCATCGGAGCTGATACCCTCCTTAACTTCAATCCGCAACATGATACGATCGAGCTCGACCATTTTGCCAATGTGCAGACGGTGCAAGAATTGCAGTCGCTCATTACCACCGATATTCACAACGATGCAGTGATCGATCTTGGCAATCACGATTCGATCACGTTGGCGAATACGACATCCGCCCAACTCCAACAGGCTATTCAGACCGGTCACGTGTTACTGCATTAAAGGGCGCCAGTTCGTTGTTCCCGTCGATCCTGGTGCCGGACGTAGCCCACAGTGCGGTACGTAGGCTCTCGGTGGGATGGCGTTAGTCCCCGTCGAATACAGCATCTTCAGCTAGGTTGGCCGCTACTGCGCGAATCGCGCGGTACCTGCGGGGCTGGGCGCGTTAGCGACTGAGTCCGCTGCGTTGAACGCGAAAAACGAGCCTTTCTTTCGATACTAGCAAATCTTTGAGCTAGGCTTTCAAGCTCTCTGCTCGTCATTGCCACCTATTGTCGCTCTAACGAGAACAGCGGCTATGCATAAAGTGGCAAAGTCGATAATGAAATCGCTCAGTCTGGCGTGCCGTGTCGGAAGTGGGATTTGCAGGAGCTCGATCGCTGCTGAGAAGACTAAAGCCAGCAGCACAAGCTGCTGGAGAGAGAGCCGATAATAACCGAAGGCAAACGCCGCTCCCACGAGGGCAAAAGCGAAAAAATGCTCGAGAAAATGACTAATCCGTTCATCAAGCCACCACTCAGCGAAGGTCGGCCGTTCGTTGGCAGGGATGACGGTCAAAACGACAATGCAACAGATCGCGATCCAAGCGACAATACGAGCCGTAGCACGATAACGAGCGAAAAATTCATCCATCAGGGTCGCCGCACTCCGCGCAAAGCCGCTCTCATACAGGTCTTAACGCGGTTGACTCACCCCTGCAATGGATCACACTTGATACAAGATGCCGAGCCGCCGAGGCGTTGAACGGGAGAGCGTTATGCCAAATGCCAATAACATTTTCTGGGGCCTGGTTTGCGCCCTTATGTTGGTTGTCGGTCTGATCGTCGGCCGAATGGGATTTGTGGGGAGGACCGCGAATGCACCGTCTGCGTCGAATTTCCGCGAGGACTTTCAACTAACTCAAGTTCGGGACAAAGCTTTCAAGAATGAAGATGTGCAGGTCGATGGAAATGAATTCGTAAACTGCACGTTTGACAATGTTGTATTCAAATTCGCCGGGAACGCACCATTTCGTTTCGTCACGGATCATTTCGGAAGCGGCACGAAGCTTGGTGTGTCCTCCGACAATCGCCCCATACAAGCTGCCATGGAATTGACAGCCGCGATCATGAAGGTGAACAGCGCAGCTCAGAACCCGCCGCACGAGAACAAATAGCATAGCATTATGCGTCCTCGATCTGCGGGCACACATTTTAATTTCTGGTTTTCGGTGAAATGCCGTCAGCCAAGATGAAAATCGTGCGTATTTTGATGATTTACGGGTGTGTGACCTATGAAGGAAATATCGCTTGCGGCGAAAGGTATGCTGTCTGCAGGTGAGGTTTGCAATTGAGCATGAATTTCCGCGTGAAGCTGCGCGAGTTGATTCATGACGGTGGCGTGCTCCGCGGAGCTGTTGGCGTGATTCAGCATCTCGTCACCCAAGTTAAATTTAAAAAGGAATGCATCGGGGGCGATGCTGGCCAATGAGCCAGAAAATTGAGTCCCGCTCGAGCTGTTGTGCTCAAGAGCGATCTGGGAGGGGCTCATTATCTGCTGCAAAATGTCAGAGTGCTGCTGCTCCGGGCCTGTCGGAAATTGTGGTTCCGCTGCTGAGCTGGTCGCATTTACGTGGATTTTGCTCAGCGATTCGTCTGATGGAGCGAGAGACGCGGAATGATGTATCGTATCATGATCGACACTGAAATGCAGATTGTCGGTTTCCCTCGGAGCGGAATCATTTTGTTGCTCAAGGCTAGAAGCGACCATCGTGGGGCTTGGATGGCCGCGAGCTTCCGAAGGTGTCGCTGAGTAATCGGACGGTACATTGTCTGATTTGTGTATTGTACCAAAGATGTCATTCAAGGAAGCGGCATTGATCCCCTTTTCATGAGCGCCGCCTCCCTCTGAATGGGGCGCATTAGCGGCGCGCCATAGATCTGAGCCGACCTTCAACTCAGCAGAACGACCCATGCTAGGGAGTACAGCATTGGCCGCGGCCGAGTTGTAAGAACTAGACGAGTCATTATTGAATAAGTCGACCAATGTGGCCATTGAAGTTGGATGCGATCCTGCAACGTCAGTGACGTTCATCTCTGTTGTTGGAATGTTATGTTCGCTGTTCGGCGGCTCGCCGTACGCACGGCTCCACGCTGCGCTGTCACTGGCGTTATGCGGTGTTTGGTTATTGTCTACTGTGCTACCTGAATCGGCTTGGGCACTCTGGCCTACGCCGCTGCCGCTAGTGTAGGCGTTCACCGACGACACGGTGGGTGTCGCCGTATCGATCTGCAACGTGCCCGATGGACTGGTCACCGCGCCCGCGAGATTGGCGGCATTGCCGGCACCGTCGGTGACGGTGGCGGAGTTCAGGTTGACCGCCGTGACCGTCAGGTCCGAGGTGTTCTGGCCGGCGCCGACGGTGTAGCTGAAGGTCAGCGCATTGCTGCCGGAACCGCCGCTATAGGTGGCGGTACCGCCGTCGTTGAGGGTCAGGGTCGGGGTGCCACCAGCCACAGTCACGGCTTCACTCAGATTGAGCGTAAGGGTGACGGTCTTGCCGGCACTGAGATCGCCCGAGCCAGCCGTGATGCCAGTGCCGGAGGCCACCACCGACGACACGGACGGCGCGGTGGTATCGATCTGCAGCGTGCCCGATGGACTTGTCACCGCGCCCGTGAGATTGGCGGCATTGCCGGCTCCGTCGGCGACGGTGGCGGAGTTCAGATTGACCGCCGTGACCGTCAGGTCGGACGTGTTCTGTCCGGCGCCGACGGTGTAGGTGAAGGTCAGCGCATTGCTGCCGGAACCGCCGCTATAGGTCGCGGTACCGCCGTCATTGAGGGTCAGGGCCGGGGTGCCACCGGCCACGGTCACGGCTTCACTCAGATTGAGTGTGAGCGTGACAGTCTTGCCGGCATTGAGATCGCCCGAGCCAGCCGTGATGCCGGTGCCGGAGGCCACCAGCGACGAGACGGACGGCGTCGTGGTGTCGATCTGCGGGCCGGACTGGGTCAGGCCGGAGAGCGAGAGGTTTGCGGCCTTGCCTGAACCATCTGTGATAGTGGCGGAGTTGAGATTAACTGCGGTGGCGCTGAGCCCTGACGTGTTCTGCCCGGCGCCAACCGCGTAGCTGAACACCAGCGCGCTCGTGCCCGAACCGCCGGTATAGGTCGCAGTACCCCCGTCATCGAGGGTCAGTGTCGGAGTGCCGCCCGCCACCGTGACGGCTTCGTTCAGGTTGACGGTGAGTGTGACGGTCTTACCGGCGTTGAGGTCGCCACTTGCAGGCGATTCGATGAGCGAGGAGATG
>Ga0102924_1002335_pt1 | contig 20795 bp, 20 predicted proteins | sample PaiPotPPM11metaG_FD_80116 | JGI IMG/M metagenome (GOLD analysis project Ga0102924, IMG submission 80116) | Iron sulfur acid spring bacterial and archeal communities from Banff, Canada, to study Microbial Dark Matter (Phase II) - Paint Pots PPM... ...
GCGGCGGAAGAACCCGCGCGTACGCCGGAACCGCACCTTGCGCGGCGGCGGCCCGCCGTCCTGCGGTGACGGCTCAAAGAGCGCCGGGCCACCAGGCCCCTGCCCCGGCACCTCATAGCCCTGGTCGTCATAGCGCTGGTCGTAGTAGCCCTGGTCTCCATAAGCCTGCCCGTCATCGGGCTCGTTCCGCCACTCGGGACCTAGTCCGCCACGGGGCACCCTTCGCGACATGCTGCATACCTCCTTGTCATTAACCTGCCTGCTCGCGGGCGGTTTTCCTGGTTTCGGTTCGGTTCAAGGAGCAGTGCGAGCGCCGGGCATGAGGTGACCGTGCGCCGGGCGAGGGATTCCAGACCGGCCGGCACCGGACCCGGGGCGAGGATCGGGTAGCCCCACGGATCGAGGCCGATCAGCTCAGGCAGCAGTTCGGCGCACACGCCGTGCGCCTCGCACAGGATGGGGTTCACCCGCAACCGCTTGCTCACCCGCGTGCCTCCCGGATGCGTGCCATCGCCGCGGCCTCTGCTGGCCCGGCTGCCCGTGCTGGCCCGGCCGGCACCGCGAACACCGGGCGGCCGCCCGCGGCGCGGCACGGTCCCCGCTCGTGGCTGCGGACGTCGTCGGCGAAGACCCGCAGCGCGCTGGCGGCCAGCCGGGTCACGCCGTCGGGCAGGTGGCAGGCACCGCGCCCCTCCACGAGTCCGGACAGCTCGCGCAGCCATCGCAGCGCGCGGCCGTGCGCGCCCCGCCCGCCGCCTCCCGCGCCGACGGCCACCTGCTCGAGCGCGTCCGCGATGGCCGGCAGGCCGTTCAGGCACGGGCCGCACTGCCCGGCGCTCTGGCCCGCCAGGTAGCGGACCACCCGCGCCGTCTCGGCCAGCCCGCAGCCGGCGGCCGACAGGACGAGGAAGATGCCCGCGCCGAACGACGCCCCGGCCGCGCGCAGCGCGTCCGGGGTTGCGGGGGTTTCGAGCGCGGCCCCGCCCGGCAGCCAGCTGCCGAAGTAGCCGCCCGCCAGCACCGCCTGCACGCTGTCGGTCTCGCCGCCGGCCAGCGCGAGCACGTCCCGTACCGGCGTACCGAAGGCGATCTCGTAGACCCCCGGGCGCCGGACCGCGCCGGTCACCGTGACCAGCGCTGTCCCCGGCGCGGACGCGGTCCCCGCCGAGCGGAACCAGCCCGCGCCGTGCCGGCTGATCAGCGCCAGGTTGGCCAGCGTCTCCACGTTGCTGACCAGCGTCGGCCGGCCGCGCACGCCGCGCTCGAACGGCCGCGGCGGCGTGAACCCGGGTAGCGCCGGGCCGCCGTTGAGGTACCTGACCAGAGAAGACTCGGCGCTTGACACGTACCGCTCCGGCACGAGGGCCAGCTGGACAGGGACCGGGTCACGCCCGCCGCGCTCGGCGATCGCGGCGGCGAGCGCGTCCGCCTGCGCCTGCCGCCTGACGCACAGGTAAGCGGCCCGGGCGGCCGTTGCCTCGGCCGCGAGCGCGATCCCGTCAAGGACCAGGTGCGGTGCCCGGGCGAGCAGTGAGGCGTCCTTCGCGCTGGCCGGCTCGGATTCCATGCCGTTGGCGATCACCACCGCCCCGCGCAGGCCCGCCCGCTCGCGCACCGTGCGCAACTTCTTGCCCGCCGGGTAGGCCGCCCCGCCGCGCCCGGTCAGCCCGGACCGCTCCACCTCGCTGATCAGCGCCTTGCCGCGGAGTCCGGGCACGCCGTACCGGCCCTCGTGGGCGCGCAGGTCTCGCACCGGCGCCGGCGGCAGGACTCTCGGCAGCGGCGCGCTTCGGGCGGACCCGTAGGCCCGTATTGCCGCCGCGTCGTCCGCCAGGTCCGTCATCTCACCGGTCACAAATAGCCCCTTCACCTCGATTACGCCCCTTCGCCGCCAGCTCGCGGGTGGCGTGGCGTCACTCGCCTGCCTGCCGCGCGGTGACGGTGCCGGCTACCGCCGTACTCGTCTGGCTGGTCAGGTCGATGACCAGGGACAGGCGCTGCCCCGCCCCGGAGACCGCCGCCTGCATCACCGGCCCCTCAAGCGCGACCACATGCCCGGCGTACCGGGCCGGGGCGGATGCCGGCCCGAGGGTGACGCTGCTCGCGGACATCGAGACTCCTCCCTGCACGGCCGGCCCGCTGATCACGACCTTGAGCCGCACCGCGCTGCCGTCCGCCATCGCGATGGTGACGGTGCGGTCTCCGCTGGCAGGTCCCGGCGCGAACGCCATCGTTCCCGCGAGCCGAGCCTGAAAAGGAAGAGCGGGGAAAACAGCGGATGCGGTGGCGCCGTTCCCCGAGGAGCGGCCGAGCAGCGTGGCCGGCGTGCCGGCCCGCCGGGCCCATCCGGGAGCGAGCGGCCCCGCCCAGGCCCAGCCCGCCGTGGCGAGCGCGACGGCCGCGGCCGCGGCGGCGGCGGCCACCCGCGGCCCCGCGTGCGCGGGCCAGCCGGCGGCCAGCCGCCACACCCCCGCCGAGACGACCGCGAGGGCACATACGGCGGTGGTCGCGAGCACCCAGCGGGCCGCGCCGTCGGTGCCGGTGCCGAGCCCGTGCACCAGGGCGACCGGCCAGCAGGCGTAGCCGGCCCAGTGCACCGCGCGCCACGCGCGCGGGCCGATCCCCGTCCGCAGCAGGCTGGTGACCATGACCGCCAGCAGCAAGTCGAAGGCGACCGCGCCCAAACCGAGCCAAATTCGCCGGTACCCCGAGGTGAACGGGACCACCACGGAGACCGCGCTGATCGAGGCGAACGGATCGGTGATCGTGGTGAGCACGTGCAGCAAGGTGAACGTAACCGTCAGCAGGGAGAGGTTGCGGTGCACGGAGACTGTGACGAACCGGGGCCAGGCCGGGCTGGCGAACCGGACCGAGGTCACGATGCCGAGCACCACGGTGCCGGTGAGCAGCACGAGCGCGATGAGCCCGGTGGCACGGGTGGCGAACCAGAGCGGGCTGGTGGCGGTTGCGACGGCCGCGCTTGTCATCACTGCCCCGGTTCAGGAGCCGCCGCTGGTGGTGGTGCCGCCCGAGGAGGACGAGACTCCCGAAGACGACGAGATCCCCGACGAGGAGGACGTACCGGCAGAGGTCCCCGTGGACGACGACCCGGCCGATGAGGACGAGCCGTCGACCGACAGGTGCGGCAGCACCGCCGTGAAGTTCGCGAACTTAGCGCCGATGACGGCGGCGGCCGCCGCGGACAGCAGGCCGACCCGCCAGGTGATCTTCCTGACCCGGCGAAGGCCGTCATCTCGGGCCAACGCCGCCTTGGAATACTGGGTTCGTGTCACGGCATCAGGGTCGCCGGTGATTCTCTGCGACGAGACCGAAGCGCTTCTGCGCAATATAGGAATCGCCATCGCGCCGCTGCGCCGACGTGGCCGGGCCTCTGGCCACAGGAAACCGTTTCGTCCGCCGCTTGCTGCCGTCAGAGTTGATGACGAGCGCCTCGTAACCGTCGAGTCCGTCGATCAGCGCGAGGCCAGGCTCCCCGGCCACCGCCAGGGCGGTGGCCAGCGCGTCCGCGAGACCGAGGTCCAGTCCGGTCACGCTGGCCGAGGCGGCGCGTGCGGTCGGCCGCCCGGAGTGCGGGTCGATGAGGTGCTCGCCTCGCTCGTAGGTTCCCGAGGTGGCGATCGCCCCGGTCAGTTCCACGATCTCAGCCAGGCGGAGCGGCGCGAGCGGATCGGCGATGCCGATCCTGAAAGGCGTGCCGTCTCCAAGGCCGCCGCTGCTTGCGATGTCGCCGGCGGCGTTGACGAGGACGCCGCTGATGGCGCTGGAGCGGAACCCGGCGAGCGCGTTCTGCGCCGCCCAGCCTTTAACGTAGCCGGACGGGTCGAACCCGCCGGGCACGGCCCACGGGTCGAACCACCCGCCGGACAGATCGCGGGCCGCCGCGCAGAGGTCCAGGATCTCGGCCACTTCGACGGGGACTTGCGCGCTGCTTAGCTCACCCCGGCGCAGTCGGCTGACGGGGCTATCGGGCTTCCAGGTGCTGAAGATCTCATCCGCCCGGTGCAAGGAGGCCACCGCCTCGGCTAGCTGCCCGCTGATCTCCTGGCTCGCCCGTCCGGCGGCACCGTCCGCCGCCGGGCCCGAGGTGGCGTAGACGTCGATGACCACGATCGTGCCCATCACGTCCTCCAGATGGTGGACGAGGTGAACGGGCGCCGACCCAGGGGGCCCGGCCGCCGCGCCGGGGCTTCGGGTCACCCCGCACCCAGCTGTTGCAGCGCCGCCTGCAGCGACTGCTTGAACCCGGCGCTGGTGTAGCTTGCGCCGGACACGCCCTGGATGTTCGCGCTCTGCGCCGCCACGGCCTGCTGTTCGAGCACCGGGATGGAGTACTGGTCGATGGACTGCGAGCGGGGGTTCCCGCCGTCGTCCAGAGAGGCGATCCCGACCTTGGTGACCTTGGTCCCGGATACCGTGACGGAAACCGACAGCACGCCCCAGCTGTAGTTGACCTGCGGCCCGACAGCCGTCCGCGTGCTGCTCGGCGAACTCGACTTGGACGTGCCGGGCTTGGTCTTCGACTTGGACTTGCTCGTGGACCCGGCCGCCGTCCCCGAGCCGCTCTGCGCCGGGGCCGACGCCGCGGGGCTGGTCGTGGCCGCTCCCGCCGCCGGGATCGTCGCGACGGCGATGGCCGACGGCCGGGTATGGAACTCAAGTACGCCGATGAGGCCCACCACGGTCGCCGTGATCACGATCGGTGCCCGCCTCACAGCGCCAGGCCTTCGCTGGTGCGCATCTGCTGTCTGCCCCTTTCCGGCATCAGAACCCGAACGTCTCGGTGTGAATCTGCTCCGCGTCCGTCCCGAGCCGCAGCGCGGCGGCGGCGATCTCCGCGCTGAACCCGTCGGGCCCGCAGATGTACACGTCTCGGTACGTGATGTCGGGCACGAGGGACCGCAGGACCCGGGCGTTGAGCCGGACCTTATGCCGCGCGCCGACGATCTCCCTGAGCCGGCCGCGGCGCTGCCGGACCAGGGCGGCCACCTCGTCCCGGTGGACTAGGTCCTCGGGGGTCGACGCGCGGACCACGACCACCACGTCGACCCCGGACGGCAGGTCCTCGAGCAGCGCGCGCACCGGGGTGATCCCGACCCCGGCGGCGAACAGCGCGACCCCGTCGCGGACGCGTGCGTGGCTGGTGAACGTGCCGTAGGGGCCTTCGATGGCGACCCAGGTCCCGGGACGCAGGCTGGCCGCCGCCCGGCTCTGGTCGCCGAGCCCCTTGATGGTGACCCGGATGTACGGCGGCTGCGGCAAGGCAGACAGCGAGTACGGGTGCCCCTGCCACCACATCCCCTTGGTGAGGAAGTGCCAGTGGAAGAACTGGCCGCCGGATACGGCCAGCCGGTCGAGGTGCCGTCCCCGGCAGATCACCGAGACGACACCGGGCGCTTCCTGGCGGACCTCGACGATCCGGAGCTGGTGCCGCAGGCTCCGCCAGGCCGGCTGCGCGACCCGGTACACGAGCACCATCCCCGCGGTGGCCGCCCAGATCACGATCCACAGCGCCCGGACTAGCGGGTGGCCGATGAAGGAGACGCCGGTGAAGATCTGGTGGGCGAACGCCATGGCGAGCCCGAGATACAGGTAGAGGTGAATGACCCACCAGGTCTCGTACCTGAGGCGACGCCGGACATGCCGGTAAGAGCTGATCCCGGCCATGATCAGCAGGCCGAAGCCGACCGTCGCCGCCAGCATGTCCCGGTAGGACGTCACCAGCACCCACAGCTCGTGCCACGCTCCGCTACCAGCCGCCTGCGCGTAGCCGAGCACGATCAGCACCACATGGGCCGTGACGAGGCCGACCGCCCAGGGGGCGAGTTGCCGGTGCCAGCGAACCAGCCGATCCTGGCCGACCGAGCTCTCCAGCCACGGCAGCCTGGCGATCAGCACCACCATGATCAGCATGAGATACGACCCGGCAAAGCCAGTGAGCCGGCCGGCCGCGGACATCAGCCCGCCTGGTGCGGCGAGCGAGCCCCGGGACTCGCCGAGGATGACCGCGGCGAGGACGGCGCCAAGGCCAAGCCCGGCCAACGCGGCACACGCGTCCACTATCAAAGGGCGCGGCCCCGGCGCCGGGGGCGGTGGAACGCTCGACGTCCGCGCCCTCCGCTGGGTCGTCGGCGCCCGATCAGGTTCGTAGACTTGCCCCCCACGCATCACAGCGAAATTCTCACCAGCAAAGCTGAGAACGGACTCTCCACAGCTAAGGCATCGTTTCTCAGCTGCCCATTACGTGGCGTTAGTCAGTCGACTGGGAAGCTGGCGAGGACGTCGAAGTCATTCGGGCCAGGGGGCGGGTAGTCGAGGCGGTCGCGGACGGACACGACGCCATGGACGTGCCGAGCGCGGCGCACGATTTCGTGCCCCTCCCCACAGGTTCGCGGCCCGCCCGTGAGGGTGACCACTCCGTGCGAAACGCTCACGTCGAACCTTTCGGCGTCCGCGCGGGACTCGCATACCGCGATGTCGTTCCTGATTTCCTCGCCGATCTCCACGTCCGGGCGGTCATAGACGGCCAGCACGTCGGCCCGGCTGACGATCCCGATCAGGTGACCGTCGGTGTCCACCACCGGAAGGCGCTTGAACCTGCGCAAGTACATCAGCTTGGCGGCCTGCTCGACGGTATCGTCGGGCGAGGCGACCGCCGCGGGGGAGTTCATCAGGTCCGCGGCGGTGATCGCGCGCGCCTTTTCCAGCTGGTGCAGGTGCAGGATCCCGCTGATCATTCCCGGCATCGGGTCCTCCCCGCCACCCAGGGTGAGCTTCGGCAGCAGGTCGGACTCCGAAACCACCCCGATGACCTGGCCCGCCTCGTCGACCACAGGGAACGCGCTGACCCGGTACTGGTGCAAGGCCGTGGCGATCTCGGTGAACGGCGTGTCCTGCTTCACCGAGATCACCTTGGTGGTCATGACGTCCCTGACGAAGGTCTTCATTCGTCCGCCTCTTCCTCTTCATCGCGGGTCATGACCACCTTGAGGGCACCGCTGTTCGCGGCGTCGCCGAATACGTCGTAGGCCTGCTCGAATTCGTCCATGCTGAAGCGGTGGGTGACGAACCGGCTGGCGTCCAGCTGGCCGGTGGCGAGCAGGCGCATCAGGGTCGGGGTGGACGAGGCGTCCACCAGGCCGGTGGTGATCGTGATGTCCCTGGCCCACTGGTCTTCCAGGTGCAGCATGGCTGGCTTGCCGTGCACGCCGATGTTCGCGACCCGGCCGCCGGGCCGGACCAGCTTTACCGCCAGTTCGAAGGTCGCGGGGGTGCCGACGGCCTCGATCGCCACGTCCGCGCCGAGGCGCCCGGTCAGGTCCCTGATGATGGCCGCCGCGTCCTCGGTGGAGTCGTTGACGGTGACGTCGGCGCCGAATTCCCTGGCTGCCTTGAGCCTTGTGTCGGACAGGTCGATGGCGATGACGTGGCTGGGGCTGAACAGCCGCGCGCAGGTGATCGCGGCCAGGCCGACCGGCCCGGCGCCAACGACGGCCACCACGTCGCCTGGCCGCACGCGTCCGGCCAGGACGCCGATCTCGTAGCCGGTCGGGAGGATGTCGGCCAGCATGAGGGCCTCCTCGTCGGAGACGCCGTCGGGGATCCGGAAGGTCGAGGTGTCGGGGTATGGGACGCGGACGTACTCGGCCTGGGTGCCGTCGATGCGATGGCCGAGGACCCAGCCGCCGCCCTCGGCGCACTGCCCGTAGTGCCCCTCACGGCAGAACCGGCAGGTCCCGCACGCGCTGATGCAGGACACGAGAACCCGGTCGCCGACGCAGAGCCGGCGGACGTTGTCGCCGACCTCGTCCACGATCCCCACCGCTTCGTGGCCGAGGATCCGGCCCGGGTGGACCTCTGGCACGTCGCCGGCCAGGATATGCAGGTCGGTGCCGCAGATCGTGGTCGCGTCGACCCGCACGATCACATCGCTATCGTCGGTGATCTCCGGGTCGGGAACCTCTTCCCAGGCCCTCTGACCGGGACCGTGATAAACGAGCGCACGCATGGCTGCCTCCGTCTGTTCGGACTGTTTCCTTGCCTCAAGCCTCACCGTCGGCGTGCGCGAAGGGCAGGGGCCGAAGGTCCTGATCGTCGGGCTGAAGGTCCGGTCCCTGGCGGACCCGGCGTGGCTAGTGTCGTAAGTGGGGGCCACGACGCCACCAGAAAGGAGCAGTCACGATGGCTGACCGCGTGATCGAAGAGCTTGATGAAGAACAGTGCCTGAAGCTGATATCGGAGGGCGGCATCGGCCGGATCGCCTACGTCGGCCGGTTCGGGCCCGTTGTGCTGCCGGTGAACTACGAGCTGCTCGACCGGGCGGTCTTGTTCCGCACCGCGGTGAACAGCCCGCTTGATGAGGACCTGCGGACCGGGATCGCCGACGCCGACTACAAGGTGGCGTTCGAGATCGACAGCATCGACCTGGCCACCCGGCGCGGCTGGAACGTCCTCATCCAGGGGCCAGCCCACCACCTCGCGGAAGATGAGCGGGACGTGCTCGCCGGCGCTCGGGTCGAGCCCTGGGCGCCAGGGGACCGGGAGATGGTCGTCCGGATCGTCCCGTCCCGGATCACCGGCCGCCGCGTCGGCCCCGCTTGACGACGAATGGCCGAATGCCGGGCGCGGATTCCGCGCCCGGCATTCGGCTTGGGGTCGTGGCTCAGGTTTCCTCGGGCACCATGGTGATCGCGCCACCCGGGTGGACGTCGGTCCGCGGTGCTTCCTGGCAGCCGGCAGGCGGCGCGGGCGGGGTCGGCGGCGTGCGCCAGATGAGGCGGTGCACCGGGATCAGCCGGGGGATGTCGCGCAGTCCGGGCATGAACGGGACGAACAGCAGGAGCAGCGTGGCCGCGCCGGTCATATAGATGGCGATCAGGTCGACGTTGGTGGAGTTGCGCCAGCCGGGGACGTGGTACCACAGCTGGTAGAGCCAGAGCCACGGCTGGCCAGGGTAGCTGCCGGTCTCGTTCATCACGCCCCACTGGTCGCCGGTGAGCCCCATGGCCGTCGCCTGGTTGGCGTAGTACTGGCCGTCCTCGAGGAACAGCAGCGGCTTGGTGAAGTCGGTGCCGTAGAACGGCTGCTGCGCGGACAGGGCGGCGTCGATCGCGCCGCTGCGGGCCAGGGTGAGCTCGGTGGCGAGCATGACGGGCACCGGTCCGTCGTCGGCTTTGGGCACGACGGGGGTGCCGCCGCTGAACGTGACCTTGGTGACCGCGTTGCCGTAGTTGGTCGCCCACTTGTTCTGCTGCGCGGGCGAGGCCGCGTTATAGGTCGCGAGCGCCGCCGCGAGCTGCGGGTCGGTGGGCGCGGTCTTAGCTAGGGGCTGGAGCACGAATGTCTGCGCCGCGTCGATCGGCTGCGTCACGCCCGGCCAGTTCGCCGGGGAGAACAGCTCGCTCTGCGGGGTGCCGTTGGTGTTGTACGGCGGTCCGTAGGTCGCGGTGAGGCTGGTGTCGTTCAGTTCGCTGGCCGCGGTGGCGAGGAAGTCGGCGGGCGCCGCCTGCACCCAGCTGCGCACGGTGACGGGCGGCACGTCGGGCGAGGAGATCACCGCGGCCAGGCTGACGGTGACCGCGAGTGCCACGAGCGAAGCGATCGCCGCTTCCTTCAGGATGTCGTATCGGTGGGTGGGGCCGCGCCAGGGCGCCGCGTCGGCCTTGCGCTGTGCCGCCCGCTCCGCCCGCGTGCGGGGCCGCCATGCGGTACGCGCAGGTAGCGGGTGGCTGACGCCGCGCACCCGGACGAGCAGGACGTGGGCGCCGACCAGCGCGATCAGGATGATCGGGATCAGCACCACGTGCCACAGGAGCATCTGGCCGGAGTCCATCAGGTTGAAGAATGCGCCGATGCCCGCCGCGTTGAACGCGTCCTTGCCGTTGGTCGCGATCCACTGCGAGTCGAAGTTCTGCTGCGACAGGTAGCCGGTGAAGCACTCCACGACCGAAGCGAGGAACGCGACCACGCCGGTGATCCAGGTGAGCGCACGCCGTCCGCGCCAGGCCGCCATCCAGAACTTGCCCCACAGGTGGATGACCATGAACTCCATAAACAGCTCGACGCTCCACAGGTGGACGCTGTTGAAGAAGTGGCCGACCGGGTTGGTGTGCCACCAGTCGGTGCCCCCGAGCGCGATCGTGAACCCGCTGACGATCGCCATGCCGAGCGCGGCGAGCGTGGCGACGCCGAACACGTAAACCCACGACGCGACGTAGGCCGGCTGGCGGTCGGGCAGCAGCTTGCCCGGCGGCAGGACGCGCAGCGCCCCGCGGCGCACCCGGGACGTCCACATCCGCGCGTCGGCGTCGTCGCCAGTGTCCGCGATGTAGGCGGGGTCGGGCGCGCCCGTGGATTCCTCCAGGCCGGCGGACTCGGGTACGTCGCCGGGCTCCTGCTGCGCGGTGGCCGCGGAACCGCGGTGCCTGCCGGGGAAAGGTGCGAGGAGCGCGATGCCGAAAATGGCGACCATTACGGCGATCAGCACCAGGTTCGCCACCGAGATCGTGAAGATCGACCAGGTCAAATAGCTGCCGGGCGCGTTGAGATCTACGGCCGCCAGGCCATGGACTGGGAGTGAGGAGTTCATCGAGGTCTCCAGGTAGCCGAAAGGGGACGCCTGACCCGTTAACGGTGCGCCGCGGACGGCACCTGCTCACAGGGAAGTGGGTCACCTGGCACTAGGACCTTGGTCCCGCCAGTGATCAAGACCGCATGGAAAAGCGCACCGGGCCGACGCGGGTAACCGCGCCGGCCGGATGCGCCGTGCCTGTCTGGTTGTACTGGGTTGGACCGGGATGGCCTGCCGTCATGCGGTCTGGACCGGGGAGATGGTCTCGTGTCCGGCCGGCGGCATCGGGGCGTCGCCCCTGTTCTTGCGGCCGAAGGCGAACAGGAAGACCGAGCCGAGGCCCGCCACCGTGCCGAGGCCGAAGGCGACGAGGGAGATGATGTAGGTGATCTGGGAGACCTTCCACCAGCCGTAGGCGTTCAGCAGCATGCTGCGCAGGGTTTCGCCCTTGAAGACGGTGCTGACGAGGCCGGCGAGCTGGGTGTTGCTGGGCTGGGCGATCGATTCGGCGGACAGCTGGGAGTAGGTCTTGCCGCCGGACATGTCGGTGATGTGCTGGGCGATGAAGTGGTCGGCGTAGGCCTCGGCCTGCTGGCCGGTGAGCAGCTGCTGCCCGGCGTACTGGGAGACCGAGGGGATCATGTTCGGGGTGATCTCGGTGCCGGCCTTGGCGTGGGCGAACGCGGATGCGGGCGGGAAGGTGATCTGCTGGGCGGCGAGCTGGCCCTGCACGGTGTTGTGCACGTAGGCCGAACCCCACAGCAGCAGACCGCCCGCGACCAGCAGCACCACGCCGAGGCCCGTGCCGATCCACCCGAGAAGCTTGTCGAGATTAGTGCGCATCTTGGACATCTCCCTTGCCGGCCGGGTTCTCTGGCCCGGGCCCCTGTGGTGATTTCCTTACGCCTTAAGCATCCGATCGCGACCTCCGGCGGGATACGGCTAATTGGCCCCACTAATCAGGGACCTTCGTCACCCAAAACACCTGACCGACGGTACATGCGTCGTGCGGAAGCGCGGCCCGGGCCGTCTTGGTGACCTTCGCCTCTAGAACCCATCGCGTAGCCGATTTAGCGTTGAATTGAGCTTTCAGGAGCTGCCACGAAAACATATTCCGACACAGGCGAGGTATAAATCATGTATTCCGTATCATCAAAGGCGAAGCTGGAGGCAGTCGCCACTGTCGCCGCGACGTTGCTTCTGGCTGCAGCACCTCCGGTAGCTCTAGCTCTGATTCTGCGTCACCAGGCACTTCCAGTTCGGCCGCCGCGTCGAGCGGCAGCTCACGGTGACTGAGGACTTAAGTCCATTGCCGACCCCGGCCGAGAGGAAATGGTCCCTGCGCGCTAGGTCCTTTGTCTCTGCCCACCGGTGTCGGTGCTCACTAGCGTTGGAGTTGGAAAGCCCCGCTTACCGTGGTGACCGTGCAGCAGGCTGTCGTCAGCTTCTTCGACACCACGGTCGTTTACCCGGGCGATTATGACCTGACGGAGTTCGCCCGTAAGACCGCGCTGGCGGAGACGGAGGAAGTGCTCGATCAGATCGCCGACGACTCGCGTCCGGCGTCGGTCGCGGTTCAGGCCGTCGTCGGTGTCCCCGCCGAGGAACTGCTGAAGGCGGCGGCGGACGCCGACATGATCGTCGTCGGCTCCCGCGGCGGGGGCGGCTTCACGTGCCGTGCCGATCGCCGCGGTCCTGCCGGTTGCCTCGGCGAACCGGCAGGCGGCCTCGACCGCTGGAGCAGCGCATTCCCGCCAAGGGCCACGACAATCCTCACGGTTACTCTTTCCGCTAACTCATGGGTGAATGGCGGGCAATAGGAACGCTGGCCGGCCCGACGGCGTCCGCGGGGCGGGAGCTCGATGGTGCGGCTGAACGACCGTAGCGTAACTCCGACCGGTGCTTGCCCTCGAGCTGCCGGGCCGGTTCAACCCGGATCGACAGCTAGCCGGCTCCGGCCGAGACCTCGAGGTCCCTTTCGGGTCGATCCCGGCGATTTCCGCTCGGACCACGTAGTGCCCGTCCTTACGCCATCCATCGGGCAGGAGACGTTCACTCTTACCGTCGCCCAGCCTGCTTGGTCACTGGCAGGGCCCTTTAGGCCGGTTTCCCGGGACCTTTAGCCCGGCTAGGAGAAGGTCCCGGGAAACCGGTGACCTTTGCCGTTAGCCGCTCGGGGGGTGCCGGGTCGAGGCTGCCGGTAGCGACCAAGGAGGAACGAGATGACGACAAGAGTTGGGATTGACGGCTTCGGCCGCATAGGGCGCGCGCTGACCCGGCTGGCGCTGGACCGCGCCGACCTCGAAGTCGTGGCGGTCAACGACATCGCCGACGCCAGGACCCTGGCGCACCTGCTGGAGTTCGACTCCACGTACGGCCGGCTCGGCAGGAAGGTCGGGTACACGGCTGACGCGCTGACCGCCGACGGCAGCCAGATCGCGGTGCTGTCGCAGCGAGACCCCGCGGCGATCGACTGGGCGGGACTCGGCGTGGACATCGTCGTCGAGGCCACGGGCAAGTTCCGCAGCCGCGAAGCGGCAGCCGCGCACCTGAAGGGCGGGGCAAGGAAGGTGCTCATCTCGGCCTCCGGCAAGGGCGTCGACCTCACGGTCGTCGTCCTGGGCGTCAACGAGGAAGACTACGACCCACAGCTGCACGACGTCATCTCCAACGCGTCCTGCACCACGAACTGCGTGGCGCCGATGGTCAAGGTGCTGCACGACGCCTTCGGCGTGGAGCGCGGCTTCATGACCACCATCCACGCCTACACCGGGGACCAACTGCTGCTCGACGGGCCGCACAAGGACCTGCGACGCGCCCGGTCCGCAGCGGCGAACATCGTGCCGACCACCACTGGCGCCGCCCGTGCCACCGGGGAAGTCATCCCCACGCTAGCCGGGAAGTTGGACGGAGTGGCGGTCCGCGTCCCCGTGGAGGACGGATCGCTCACCGACCTCGCCGTCGTGGTCGGCCGGGAGGTCACCGCCCAGGCGGTGAACGAGGCATTCGCCGCGGCAGCCGCCGGGTCCCTGGCGGGCATCCTGCGCTACAGCACCGACCCGCTCGTGTCCCGCGACATCATCGGCGACCCGGCGTCGTGCGTGTTCGACTCCCCGCTGACCCAGGCGGCCGGGACGCTGGTCAAGGTGTTCGGCTGGTACGACAACGAGTGGTGTTACACCTCCCGCCTCGCCGACCTGGCCGCGCTCGTGGGGAGCCGGCTGTAGGGAAGACCTTCGACCTACCGAGGAGGAAACCATGGCAACGATGCCCGTCGTGGTCGGCGTGGACGGCTCTGAGGAATCGCTGGGCGCGGTGGAGTGGGCCGCGCTGGAAGCTCGGCGGCACGGGGCGCCGCTGCGGATCGTCTGTGCGCCCGCGCGGGACGGATCATTCCGCGTGCTCGCCGACGCCATCACCCGGTCCAGAGAAGTCGCGCCCGGACAGCTCATCGACGTCGACATGGTCGACGGCGCGCCGGCGGTGGCGGTCACCCAGAGCGGCGCGGGGGCGCTCATGCTCGTCGTGGGCGCCCGCGGCTCGGGAGGGTTCGCCGCCATGCTGCTCGGCTCGGTCAGCAGGTACGCGGCCATGCAAGCGCGCTGCCCGGTCGTCGTGGTCAGGGAGGAGACGAGCGCCGTTCACCGTGAGGTCGTCGTCGGTATCCGCGATCCGCGCGACGCCGACGCTATCCTGGCGTACGCGTTCGACGAGGCCGCGCTGCGCGGCGCCACGCTGATCGCCGTCCATTCCGCCGGCGCCGGGCACATCCCGGCGCCGGTCGACGCGAACCTGACCGAGGCGCTAAGGGTATGGCGGGACAAGTACCCGTCCGTGCCCGTGTGGCAGGACGTCGTGCACGACCATCCCGTGCACGTGCTCGCCAGTTACTCCATACGTGCCGACCTCGTCGTGATCGGCAGGCGCTCCGGAGCTGGTTCCGGCGCGATCGGCGGGATACGGTACGCGCTGCTCAACCACGCCCGGGGCCCGGTGGCGATCGTCCCGGCCGCGGAGTTATGCGGTAACGCGCCACGGGCATTCTCGCGGGCCGGAACCCGGTCGGGTCCGGCCCGCCCGGCACCGGACATTCCCGATATGCTGTCGGTGCATCGCCGCCTTGGAGGGGGAGGCCACGCGTGGATCCTGGCGCCAGCGGCCATCCTGAGCTGCTTCCGCAGCTGCGCCTCGACGAGCTGCTCGCCGAGCTGCAGGGCAGGCTGCAGGCCGTGCTCGACACCAGGGACCGGATGCGAGGCCTGCTTGACGCCGTGGTCGCCATCAGCTCCGGCCTGGACCTGGAGTCGACGCTGCGACGAATCACGGAGACCGCCGTCGAACTGGTGGACGCCACCTACGGCGCGCTCGGCGTCATCGGCAGCGGCGGGCGGATGGCGGAGTTCATCCCGGTGGGACTGACCGGGGAGGAAATCGGCCGGATCGACCACTGGCCGGAAGGACGCGGCCTGCTCGGCTTGCTGATCAAGGACTCGCGGCCGCTGCGGCTGGCGGACATTTCCGAGCACGCGGAGTCGTCCGGGTTCCCGGCCGGGCATCCCGCCATGGGGTCTTTCCTAGGCGTCCCGGTCCGGGTGCGGGATGAGGTATTCGGCAACCTCTACCTTACCAACAAGCGCGACGGCGGTGAGTTCACCGACGATGACGAGGTCATCCTGCTAGCGCTCGGCGCCGCCGCGGGCGTTGCGATAGAGAACGCACGGCTGTATGAGGCGGCCCGGCGCGGCCAGCGCTGGATGCAGGCTAGCGCTGAGGTCACCACGGCGCTGCTGTCCGGCGCGGAGCAGGACGAGGTCCTCGCGCGCATCACCGGCCAGGCGCGGGAACTGTCGGATGCCGACATCGCGGTGCTCGCGCTGCCGGACGATACCGGGCAGTTCCTGACGGTCACCTACGCGGACGGGGAAGGCGCGGCGGACGTCCGTGGCGTGGTCCTCCCGGTGGGGCAGTCGCTCTCCGGGCAGGTGCTGGCCACCGGTGACCCCGTGACGAGCGCCGACTTCGCAGGTGACGAGCACGCGGCAGTCTCGGCGCGGGCCGCGATGAGCCACGTCGGGCCGGCCGTGGTGTTCCCGCTGGGCGCGCCCGGCGGCCGCCGGGGCGTGCTCACCATCGGCCGCCGGCATGGCCGGGAGCCCTTCCCGTCGGTCGAGGCGGCCTTCGCGGCTTCCTTCGCGGCGCAGGCAGGCGTCGCGCTCGAGCTGGCCGCCAGCCGCGCGGAGGCCGAGCGCCTTTCCGTTTACCAGGACCGGGACCGGATCGCCCGCGACCTGCACGACCTGGTCATCCAGCGGCTGTACGCGACCGGGATGTCGCTGCAGGGAACCATGCCGATGATCAGCAGGCCGGAGGTCGCCGAGCGCGTCACCCGCGCGGTGGACGACATGGACCAGACCATCAAGGAGATCCGCGGGACCATCTTCGCGCTGCAGGCCAGGGACGCCGGCAGCCCTCCCGATCCGCGCGCCGGCATCGTTGGCCTGATCGAGGAGATGGCACCGGTGCTCGGCTTCGCCCCGTCGTTGCGCCTCGGCGCTGGCCTGCGGGCGCTGAACAGCGAGGAGCTGGCCGAGCAGGCGCTCGCCGTACTGCGCGAGGCGCTGTCCAACATGGCCAGGCACGCGGGCGCCAGCCGGGCCGACGCGACCGTGGATGTTGACCAGGACGGGTTTCTCAGCGTGATCGTGACCGACGACGGGACAGGCATCCCCGCGGGAGGCCGCCGCAGCGGCCTGCGCAACCTCGCCGACCGCGCCGATAAGCTCGGCGGTGAGCTGCGGCTCGGCCCGGCCAACCCCGATAAACCGCGGCCGGGAACCAGGCTGGAATGGCGAGTCCCGGCCGGGACTGCCCCGGCGCCTGGTCGGACGGGAAACGGTCGTTAGAGGCGCAGGCTGAGGGACCGGCCGGCTTCGCGGAGCTGCTGCCTTACCGACGGGTGCGCGACGTGCTCGACGATCTGCTCGGCCTGCCCGGCCGCGTCGTGGCCCCAGATGACCGCGGTGCCCTGCTCGCTAACGATGTAACTGTGCTGGAAGGACGTCACCGGCCCGTCGAGCCTGGGTACCACGGTCGACACGCCCGCCTTAGGGTGCCACGACGGCACCGCGATGATCGCCTGGCCGCCCGGAGAATGCAGGGCGCCCACCACGAAGTCCGTCTGCCCGCCGAAGCCCGAGTGGACCTGCCCGCCGACCCAGGTCGCGTTGGCCTGCGCGAGCAGGTCGACCTGAAGCGCGCTGTTGACCGACGCCATCCGCTTGCACTGAGCGATCCGTGCCGGGTCGTTCACCGTCTCGGTCCGCAGCATCCGTACGTCCGGGTTGCGGTCCATCCAGGCGTACAGGTCCGCGCTGCCGAACGCGAACGACGCGGTGACCGGCCGGCCGGGGTCGAGCGCGCCCGCCTTGGCTAGGCCGAGCACGCCGTCGCTGAACATCTCTGACCATACGGCCAGCCCCCGTCGGCCGTGCAGCCCGGCCAGGACCGCGTCCGGAACCGCGCCAATGCCGGCTTGCAGTGTGGCGCCGTCGCCGATGAGCGCGGCGACCCGGTCGCCGATGATCGCGGACGCGTCCGTCTCGGGCCGGTCCGGCGGGGAAGGCAGCGGCGCCTCGGCCTCGATCGCGTAATCGATGACGGCGCAGGGCAGCTCCGCGTCACCATAGGTGTACGGAACCCGCGGGTTGAGCTGGGCGATCACCAGCCCGCCGCGGGCCCGGACCGCCTCGATCGCCGCGGGAAGCACGTTCACCTCAGTACCGAGTGACACTGTGCCGTCCGACGGCGCTGACGCCTGCACGAGCACGACGTCCGGCAGCAGGGCGCTGGCCAGCAGCGCAGGGACCAGCGACAGGCGGCAGGGGAAGTAGCTCAGCCGGCCGCGCCCGCGCATGCCGGGCCCGACGAAGGGCGACTCAAGCGTGACGCCCTCGCGGTCCGGCATCCCCGCCTGCGCGTTCAGCGCGAACAACCGGTACCGGGCGACCGTGCCGTCCAGCACCGCCAGAGCCCGCCAGGGAGTGGCGAAATTGCCGCCGGCCACGACCCTCGGGGTATCGGGCAGCGCGCCCAGCGCGATCGCCAGCTGCCGTTCAGACACGACTCGCATCGCCATCTCCCGTCTGCCGCTGCGCGGCAAGCCCGCCGCCCGTTCACGATCTCCGGGGAGATCCGGATGAAGTGGTCGCGTTCCCCCGGTGCCCAGGGAACCAGGCCGACCTGCTCCAGACGGCGGATCTCCTCGCCGTCGGTCACCGCCCGGGAGTACCCGACGATGGTCACGCTCCAGCCCGCGTGCGCGGCGCCGTCCACGCTGTCGGCCTCGAAGGCCACGACCGCGCCGCGGGTCGCGGCGGCGAGCTTGCCGCCGGAATCCGTCCTGATGATGATGTCGCCGTCGTCCACCGCGAAGTTCACGAGCTCCACGGCGGGCAGCGCCTGCCGGGTGTAGACGATCCTGCCCACGGCCACCTGCCCCACCAGCCGCAGGCACTCTTCCCGCGACAGGTGCTCGAGGGTTGTGCCGTCGAAGTCCATACCATGCAGGATGCCTGTGACCGGGGTCTCACGCCGAGGGTACAAGGTCCCTAACTGGCGGGCCCCTCGGCCGGAATTCATTTCGTCGCTGGGTCGTCGAAGACCCGGGCCGCGTAGGCCGCCGCCTGGGTGCGGCGCTCCATGCCGAGCTTGGCGAACAGCACGGACACGTAGTTCTTCACGGTCTTCTCCGCCAGGTACAGCCGCTCGCCGATCTGCCGGTTCGTCAGGCCCTCACCGATCAGCTCCAGGATCCTGCGTTCCTGCGGCGTGAGCCCCGCGAGCGGGTCGGGCTTGTCCCGGTGGTCGCGCAGCCTGGCCATGACGCGGCCGGCCGCGCCCGGGTCCAGTGTCGACTGGCCCGAGGCGACCGTCCGCACCGCGCCGACCAGGTCGGTGCCGCGGATCTGCTTCAGCACGAACCCGGCGGCCCCCGCCATGATGGCGTCCATCAAAGCGTCGTCGTCGGCGAACGACGTCAGCATCAGGCAGGCGACCTCGGGCATCCGGGAGCGGATCTCCCGGCAGACCGTGACGCCGTCGCCGTCGGGCAGCCGTATGTCAAGCACGGCCACGTCCGGCCGCAGCGCCGGGATGCGAGCCAGCGCGGAGGACGCCGTGCCGGCCTCGCCGATCACCTTGATGTCCGGCTCTGCCTCGAGCATGTCTCGCACACCCCTGCGGACCACCTCATGGTCATCGAGCAGGAACACGCTAATCTGCGCGCCCGCCCCGCCGTCACTCGCTGCCTGGCTTGTCATCACGAGCACCTCAACCATCGTGTCCGGTCACGGGATGCCCGACACCGAACGATCCCTGGCCTAAGCCTAGGCGGGTTTTCCCGCCCGGCAAGGGACGTTAGTCCCGGTCACAGCAGGACCGACGGCTCTACACCAGGGGATGTGCGCCCCTGAACCGCGACCGCCCGGCGGCCTAGCGTGGAAGGTGAAGACACAGGTCAGCGTAGGGAGAAGAAGATGCCAGGGATCATCGTCGGTATCGACGGCTCAGATCGGTCACGCCAGGCCCTGGAGTGGGCCGTCAACGAGGCGGCGGTTCGGCACGCGCCGCTCACCGTGCTCACCGTGAACCAGCCGATCAACAGCTACTGGGGCGGCCCCCCCGAGTACCCGGAAGACCGGGATCTCACCGACAAGGCACGCGAGGAGGCGCAGCAGGAGACCGACAGCGTCCTTGAGAAGCTCGACGAGGCGAACCGTCCCCAGCCGGTCACCGTCCGGGCCGTCCCAGGCCAGCCTGCCGAGGAACTCCTGCACGCCTCCGACGGCGCGGACATGATCGTCGTCGGCTCCCGTGGCGCCGGCGGGTTCAAGCGGCTGGCGATGGGCTCGGTCAGCACCACGCTCACCCACCATGCCCACTGCCCCGTCGTCGTCATCCCGGCCGACGACCTCTAACACGGCGCACCCGAACAGGAGGCAACAACCATGAGCTCCACCGTCAAGGACGTGATGACCACCCACGTGATCGCCGTGCGGCCGCGCGCCGGGTACAAGGAGATGGCGGTCATGCTGCGCGACCAGCGGATCAGCGCGTTCCCGGTCATCGACGACGACAACAAGGTCATCGGGGTCGTCTCCGAGACCGATCTGCTGGCCAAGGAGGCACTCGAGGGCACCGTGCCCGCGACGCTGCGGAGCCTGACCCGGCAGCACGTGCGGTCACAAGTGAACGGGGTTACCGCAGCCGAGCTGATGACCAAGCCAGCTGTGACCATCGGGCCCGACAAGCCGGTCACCGATGCGGCCCGCTTGATGTTCAATATGCGGGTTAAGCGGCTCCCGGTCACCAACGACGACGGAAAGCTGATCGGCATCGTGACCCGCTCCGACGTGCTCAGCGTGTACAGCCGGCCTGACGCGCAGATACAGCAGGCCATCGCCCAGGATCTCATCCTCGGCACGTTCCTCTGCGACCCGGCCAAATTCACCGTCACGGTCAAGGACGGCGTCGTCACCATCGAGGGTACGCCGGAAAACGCTACCGTCGGCCGCGACATCGTCAACGACGCCAGGCACGTGGAGGGCGTCGTCGCCGTGCGCGACCGGCTCAGCTACCCGCCGCCTGAGCCGTACCGCCCCGTGTCACTCTTCTGAGCGACCACCGGATTACAGGCGCGCCATCCACAGGAAGAGGGAGATCGCGATCAGGCACACCAAGCCGACGATCACGGCGACGAGCACGCTCGACACGAGCAGGCCGATGATGGTCGCCGCGACCATGGCGACCACGACCAGCGCCCCGACCACGATCTTGACGTCGGTAGGCATCCTCGGGCCCACGTTGGTGGGGTTCGTCGACTTCACTCCCCACTCGTGCGCTGGCTTGGGGACGGGCGATACCACCCGCGGCCCGGTCGGCTGCGGTGCCGTCGTCAGCGCCGGCTGCCGCCGCCCCGGCCCGGGCGACGCCGCCGAAGCGCTCGCGGTCACCGGCTCAGGCTCCGGCTCCGGGCCAGGTTCCTGCTCAAGGTCCAGCTCTGGCTCAAGGTCCGGCTCTGGCTCAAGGTCCGGACTCGACTGGGGAACCGCCTACCTGGGGCCCGGCGGACAGGTCCCCGGCTCGGCGCGGTCGTTCATCCCGGTGCAGCGGCCCACCCCGGAGGAGGCGGACCGGCCGACGCGGGAAC